>ENA-OQKN01000100-OQKN01000100.1-human-gut-metagenome-genome-assembly--contig:-NODE-100-length-115913-cov-18.710077_pt1 | contig 115913 bp, 95 predicted proteins | sample MGYA00242776_ERZ504794 | MGnify/ENA primary metagenome ERZ504794 (study PRJEB26092, sample SAMD00036434) | human gut metagenome | host: Homo sapiens | study: EMG produced TPA metagenomics assembly... | reverse complement strand
CTCTCGCTTCTGCAAGAGCCGGTGCTGCTGCAATGAGAATGTTCGAGCCTGACTGCATTATCGCAATGGGCGGTGGTTCCGCAATGGATGCCGGCAAGATCATGTGGGTTCTCTATGAAAATCCGGACGCCAACTTTGATGATATGGCTATGGACTTTATGGATATCCGTAAGAGAATCTTCACATTCCCGCATATGGGTAAGAAAGCTTACTTTATAGCTGTTCCAACATCTTCCGGTACAGGTTCCGAGGTAACACCTTTTGCTATCATTACTGATAAGACTACAGGTATCAAATGGCCTCTGGCTGATTATGAATTAATGCCTGACATGGCTATTGTTGATACAGATAATATGATGAGCGCACCTAAGGGACTGACCTGTGCTTCCGGTATCGACGTTATGACTCATGCACTTGAAGCCTATGCTTCCATGATGGCATCTGATTATACAGATGGTCTTGCATTAAATGCCATCAAACTGGTATTTAACTATCTGCCACGTGCATACAAAGATGGTTCTGATGTAGAAGCAAGACAGCATATGGCAAATGCTTCCTGCATGGCTGGTATGGCTTTTGCAAATGCTTTCCTTGGCGTAAACCACTCTCTTGCTCATAAGCTGGGAGCTTTTCATCATCTTCCACATGGTATTGCAAATGCTCTGGTTCTGCTTCATGTTCTGCGCTATAATGCAGCCGAAGTTCCAGCTAAGATGGGTACCTTCCCACAGTATCAGTATCCGCACACACTTGCACGTTACGCTGAGATTGGCCGTTCTGTAGGTCTGACAGGCAAGAACGACAGCGAAGTATTTGAAAAGCTTCTCCAAAAACTGCAGGAACTGATGGATACTATTGAGATCAAACATACGATCAGGGAATACGGCGTAAACGAGAAGTACTTCCTTGAAACTCTGGACGAAATGACCGAACAGGCATTTAACGACCAGTGTACCGGTGCCAACCCAAGATATCCATTAATGTCTGAACTGAAAGAAATCTATCTGAAAGCTTACTATGGTGAGGGAAATCTTCCTGAATCCGGGAAAGCCAAAGAGAAATAAGATTTGCTGAAAATAAACCTTTTCCTTTAAAAATATAGTGTTTAAACCAACAAAATGGGGCTGTCAAAAAAAGACAGCCCCTTATTATATTATTTCTTACTGCGATATGCTTCTGCTTCCCAATGTGTGATAAAGTATGTAATATCATCCGTCATATGAAGCGGACCGCCAAAGCTTTCTGCATATACTGCAAGCTTGATGGCATCTTTTACAAGAAGCTGTGCTTTTGCAGCTTTTCCCTTATCATCTTCCATGATAAAGGCACCGACTCCCTGTACCAGGATCAGTCTTGGCTCTTTGTCATTCTCTGCCATAAATGCATCCAGCGCAGCTTTTGCCTGGTCAATATCCTCTACAAATAACGGATATGGTCCACAGTATACAATGTGATCCGGTGTAAACGGCTTCAGAAGCGGTGCTGCCGCTGCTTTATCTTTTACAAAATGATCAGCTTCTGCTGCAGGTACAACTTCTACTGCATGTCCCAGTAACCGGGAGAGCTTCTCTGCTGCCTGTTCTTTTTCAGATGTAACAGCATCACTGACATCAGCAGTTCTCTTTACCTGTTTCTCTAATTTACTGATCACGCCGTCAAATAATACTCCAATTTCCTCTACAGTATTTGCTGCAACGAAAATTCCGTGATTCTGGAGCAGAAGAACCTGAACATCTTTTCCAAATTCTTCTTTATAAGCATTCATTTTCTCATAGCAGATACGCGCAAGTGTATAACCTGGTTTGCAGATATCGATCCAGAGTACATCTTTTCCAAGGAGCTGTTCGCTGAGTTCCTTTGCGCCTTTTCCGCAGGTCAGTCCATTGACAAGTGTAGGATGAACATGCAGTACATATGTATAGGCAAATAAATTATGAAGCAGTGCTTCTACACTTGGACGTTTGGTTTTATCAGCATCTGTTACTGCTGCCATAACATCTGCAAGATACAGTGATTCACGTTTGACATCATCTTCAGGATAATCTGTTTTCATGATTTCATTCAAACGTGCTCTGCTCATTTCCACAAATTCCTCTTCCTTAATTGTGGCAAGCTGTGTACCGGAGCCTTTTACATACAATGTGGTGTCATCTTTTACTGAAGTATTGCCACCGCCTGCAAGAACATAAGCAGGGTTGCTTCCATAAGTATTTGACATTTTTACTAAGGTTGAAAGATCCATAGTTAAAATTCCTCCCATATTTATAATAGTTTTGCTCTTTCCCATTCCATTGTACACGATATTCTGCTTTTTTCCAAGTGTTATAATAATCCCGCAAATAACCTCATAAACAGCTGTCCCAATCGCAGATATGCGCTGCGTCCGGTACTGTACTGTTCTGTGACTTCACGGCATTCATCCATTGTTGCTGCAAGATCATTTCGGATATCCAGAACTGCCTGGCAGTCTGCCATAAAGCAGCCGTTTTCAAAATGATGATACAGACTTCTGTAATCCAGATTTATAGTTCCGCAGGTTGCCATACAGTCATCTGCCACACTCATCTTTGCATGACAGAAACCAGGTGTCCATTCATAGATACGCACTCCATGTTTTACCAGTCCATGGTAAAAGGAACGTGTGATATTGTAGATCATCTTTTTATCCGGAATACCAGGTGTGATGATCCTCACATCTACCCCACGCTTGGCAGCCAGACACAGCGCATGGCTCATTTCATCTGTGATAATCAGGTACGGTGTCATAAACCAGCAGTATTTTTCCGCTTTATTCACCATACTGATATACACCTCTTCGCCTACCTGTTCATGGTCCATAGGACTGTCCGCATAAGGCTGGATAAAGCCTGTCTGCTTTGCCTGATAATCTGTCTGAACCAGAAATCCGGTAAAATCACTGTCATTTTTATCCTTATCACTGACAGCATTCCACATCTCCAGGAATGTTACTGTCAGGGAACGGACTGCCTCCCCCTCCAGACGGATACCTGTATCCTTCCACTGTCCATAAGGATGTGTGAAATTAAAATATTCGTTGGCAAGGTTGTAACCGCCGGTAAATCCCACTTTTCCATCGATCACTGTGATCTTGCGGTGATCCCGGTTATTCAGGAACACATTCAGACCCGGAGTAAAAGGGTTGAACACTCTGCAATGGATTCCCACATTTTCCATTTTCTTAATGAAGTCTGTATTGATAAACCCAATGGAACCCATGTCGTCATAAAATACTCTGACTTCTACGCCTGCCTTTACGCGGTCTTCCAGAACTCTCTGGATTTTATGCCAGGCCTGTGCATCCTCAATGGCATGATATTCCATAAAAATGAATTTCTCTGCCTTTGCCAGATCTGCCAGCTGAGCCTCCAGCCCTTTGACTGCCTCATCATAATAAATAACATCTGTATTCTGATAGACCGGATAGGAGGCATTTCTCTGTATGTAATCAGCGATATTGCCTGCCTTTGGGATCTTCCTGCCAAGCGTTTCTCTGCATTCACTGTCATCAGGAAGCAGCGGCAGAAGTTCCCTGTCGATCTGGTCATAACGCTCCCGCATTTTATGAGTACCGCCGTTGAGACCGATCAGTAAGTACAATCCTACTCCCATAATGGGGAATACAAGGATCAAAATAACCCAGGGCATCTTCATGGATGAGGTCTGGTCTGACGCATATAGCTTAAGAACCAGCAAAACTGCCAGAAGTCTTGTCATCAGATTGACAATCTCCGCATATTGATTCAGCTTTGTGATCATGACAATGATAAAAGCTGCTTCCAACAAAATACATACTGCGGAAAAGCATAATCGTTTTACACCATTTTTCGTTTTCGCCCTGCCTTCCAGGGTATCCTGTTTCATATTCTTTCTCTTCCCCTCTGCCAATTATACGTTAATATTCACTCTATTCCCAGAACATATATCAGACACATAAGACCGTCCGCTTTTCTACTTGCTCATAATGGGATAACTGCTTTGCAGTTTCAGTCAGAAAAGGTTTTCTGCACACTTATTCGTTCCCATATACTCTGCTACTTTATCTGCCACTTTATTGCAGATTACCGTATAGGCTGCTCCCAGTACATTGGCACCTATACGAAGTGCTACTGCTGCCGGCATTCCGAAGATCCCTGCTGCAATAGATAAAGCTCCAAATGTATTAAATGCAGTCTGCCACGGATATCCAGCTGAATATCCAACTCCGATTCCTCCAATCATTCCGATGTACGGATACATAGATTTAGGAAGTATCAGATACAGCACAATAAACAGCAGACATCCCACAACATTGAACATTCCTCTGCTCACAGATCTTGGGATACAGTCCTCTGTAAAAGGCAGACATACGGACATACAGGCGATTCCTGCCCACATTGCTCTGGGAAGTCCCAGAAGATTCATGAACAGCATTGCGCTGGATACGATCAGTGTCAGTTTCACATACCATCTGCTTCTTGCTGACTTAAGATCAAACTCCCGGAACAAATCCAGGAAAGTTCTTCGATAAGCTCTGTTTCTCTGGTTCTTATAGAAGACGATCATACAGATCACCATTCCCACCAACAGACCGATCACACGGAAGGTATATTCCTTTCCTGTCACATCATAGCCCAGAAGCAGCAGATATCCCAGCACAAAGGTGGAATGATTGTACATGATCACATTATGACAGCCCAGTATCATCAGCAGTAAAATACACACCGCATTCACTGCAAACGCAGCTAACGGAGGCACCATATTTGCCAGACGGGGTCCTGCCATAAGAATACCGAAGATCCCTGCAATGGAAAGCAGTCCATGTGTTGTCCTGATCCCAAAATCTGCCTGCCGCAGCACAAGCACTGCCAGCAGAACAGTAACACCAACTACACTGTTGCTGCTCCCTGTAAGCTTACTGTACATGCTCACCACTGCTACGCAAAAAGCCATAACCAGATACACTTTAAAATTATAGATTAAAATGTGCCGTCTTTTCTCTTTGGGATCTGTGGTGCTTCTGATCAGCTGTTTGGAGCCGGTCGAACTCAATTGTAATTCCTGATAAAATGTCATGTCTCGTTACCTCTCTTTCGTGAAAATCTATAAAAATTTATGAATTACCTTTTTAGTAACGAGCACTATACCGCAGTTCCCTTTGTTAGTCAAGCCTTAATTATTTTTCCAGGTTTCCCCTGATTATTCTGCCAAGTTTCTTCTGATTATTTCTTCAAGTCTCTCCAGATCCTCATTATCAGGATGAGATAACGCCCTGTCAAAGTTCCGAATCAGTTCATCCAGGTTAGGCGCATGATCCGGCTTCTCCTTCATCTTTACGTATCTGTCCCTGACTGACTGAGGCATTTTCCCCTGACACATAAATTCTCCCATCACTGTATTACTCTCATCCACAGATTCTTTAACTTTCCCGAGAACCTGCTGGAAATAGGCTTCACTGCCTCCGAAACCTGCTGTTCCAAACAGAAAGATCTTCTTGTTTTTCAGACTCTTTAACAGTTCAAGTGTTGCAGGATCTGCATTCCCTATATCTGTCCAGAATCCAATGTATAATGTGTCGGAAGAAAAAGCCTTCGCTCCTTCTGTTCCAAAATAGTCACAGTTTTCCTCAGGCAATACCTCCCTGATCTTCTCCGCAAGCTTCTTTGTGTTTCCTGTTTTACTGCTGTATATAATCGAGTATCTTTGTATTCCCATGCTGTCTCTTGCTCCTTTTTTTGTTTTATGCACTCTCGAAGTCTTCCTTGTATTTGCTTTTGCAAAAAGATTCCGAAAGTACATTTTTATCTGCGTTATTTATACCAGTTATAAATCCTCGTCCGACACTCCATCCCGGAACATTTTCAGCAACTCTTCCAGACTTTCTCTCAGCTTTTCATTCTTATTATACTGAACCAGCACCACTGTAACAATGGCAGACAGGATCATACATCTGCGGATCAGTTTTCGGATGCGGATACATCTCTTCACATCTTTTCTTCCCTTTTCATAGAGCTTCTCTGCCATCCTGTCAGCTCTGGCATCTTTGCAGGCAATATAATCATCAATCACCTGCTTATCCTCCTCACAGATATCCAGATTCTCATACTGACTCCTCAGTTCCTCGAGTTCTGCATTATTCTGTCTGATTACTGTATCTTTGCGGTTGATTCTCTCAGCTGCACTCCGGCTCATTCTCTCTGTTCGTTTACTCATGATAAAAACTCCTTTCGTTTATTTTTTATTATCTCCTATTTTAAACTTTTCTCAGGCTTTTCTCAATAAAATAATAAAATAATGGAGGACTCCTTTTTTATAAACTTAAACAGGGAGAGTATAACTCAAAATGAGTCATACCCTCCCTGTTCTGGGGATCCTATTTCCCGATCACTTTTTTATTTTTTGAACTGTTGAAAATAGTTTCATCTAACAGATATTAAACATTACATTTCTGCTGTAAGAATCTCTAATAATTCTCCATAAAGAGCCTGATTCAGATGCATCGCATTCAAAGATGCCACAGCATCCTTTCCAAGTTTCTGTATGGTAGATAAAATTTCAGATTTCAAATTGTATTCAATCTGCGCACGTTCCAGAACAGCAAAAATCTCTTCTGTCCATCTATGCTCACACTCTGTTATTCCATCAACAAACTCTACACATATTTCCTGATCCACTGGAATATCCTTTACAATAATCTCAAATCTGTCAGGATTCTTTTTCCATTCAGATACACAGTCACATTCCCGGTCTCCGACATATATTTTAAAGTTGGATTCCTTCACACCATAGAACCATAATTTCCATGTACGGTTCACAGGAATTACATCTGTATTTCCCGCAGCCCTGGAAATTGTAAATATATTCTTCTCCTTTGCAAACCGTGTTTTTACCCAGTTCTCATCATTATCTTCCGCTGTATCCCCCTGATCTTCCCACAGTTCAAATGATCCTGTATTACCAGGGAATATTTTTATCAGGAATTTTTCCGGATTATCTATGGAATTGTCATATTCCTCCATATCTTTCAGCGGGATAATACCGCCCTCTTTTACAAGTACAGGAATCTCATCTATAGTTCTCCACAGTTCCATCAATCGTCCGCCATCATACCTTCTTCCATTAAAGAAATCATACCAGACTCCTTTAGGGATCCAGGTAACTGCTTTGGCAGCAACTGCAACCTCATCCATTTTTTCCGTAATCGGAGAAACCATCATCTCATTTCCAAAATAATAATTGTTTGGCACATGATAAGTCTGCTCCTGATCCGGTTCCTGATAGTACATTGGCTGTACAAGCGGAATTCCGTCTCTGCTTGCATACTTATTCATAGTATAAAGATAAGGAACCAGGCTATGACGCATACGAAGATACTTCTTCATTGTTTCTTCCACAATCCGGTTATACTTCCACGGTTCTTTTCCATTAAATGGATTATCTGTACTGTGAAGGCGGTTGATCGGAGAGAATACTCCCAATTCTACCCATCTGGCAGTCAGTTCATCATCTCTGTATCCAAACATATGACCACCAATGTCATGGCTCCACCATCCATATCCGATATTGCTGGCATTTGCAGTGAAATATGGCTGGAACTTCAGACTCTCCCATGTAATAATCGTATCACCAGAGAATCCAATGGGATATCTGTGGCTTCCCGGACCTGCATATCTGGAAAAGGTAAGTTGTCTCTTGCCTTTCCATACACTGTCAAGATAGTGATAATGGTTCAACATCCAAAGGGGATCCAGACCCGGTATTTTCGTAACAGTTCCCTGCTGCCAGTCAAGCCACCAGAAATCTACGCCGTCTTCTTCCATCGGATGATGCAGATCATTAAGATAAACCTCAAGGAATTTATCATCTGCTATGTCAAAAAGTACCGGCTCTTTTTGCTCAGGATCCATTCCCATTTTCTTTGCAATACGTGGATATGCTTCTTCATATGGGCGGATTCCATCTGCCGGATGAACATTCAATGTTACCTTCATATTATGGTCATGAAGCCATTTCAGGAATTCCGGCGGATCCGGAAACAGCTTTTTGTTCCAGGTATAGCCTGTCCATCCGCTTCCATATACAGGATCCACATCCTCAACAAGATGCCAGTCCATATCAATAACAGCTACTGAAAAAGGAACTTTTTCTTTTTCAAATCTCTCTACCAGCTCTTTATACTCTGCTTCATCATATTTGTGGTAACGGCTCCACCAGTTACCCAGCACATATCTTGGTAAAAGAGGTGTTTTTCCACAAAGATGATAAAAATCCTTCAGACATTCAAGGAATCGATGACCGTAACCAAAGAAATAAAAATCTTCTCCTTTGTTTTGTCTTGGTTTTACAGAACCATTTTCCATAAGTACCATTGTATGAGAATCATTCAGAACAGAAAATCCGTCTTTTGACATAATTCCATGTTCCAGCGGGATTTCACCGTTGGCCCAGTCCAGAGTTCTTGCAGTTCCCCGAAGATCTTTCGTCTCTTCTCCGTAATGCCATACTCTCTCTCCTGCCATTCCACCTGCAACGCGGACCATCAGACCGCCTGGTGTAAATTTCTGTTTATCATAATGAATCTCCAGATTCTTTGTATAAATATCAAGAGTTTCCTCTTTTTCTACAACACGAAATTCCGGAACAGGAAATTCTCTGTTGTAAACCATCTGGGTTGCATGATCTTCAAATTTCCCATCTTCGCTATACTCAAATCTGATTAATGCGGTTGTCAACATTGATATTCTGTAATTTTCCCCCTGCAGCACTGCGCCGGCAGAGCACAAAGGATGTGTTGGTACTGCGTATTTTTTTAAGCTCATCAGTTTATGCCTCCTTTTTACTCTTTAACTGTTTACTCCTTGACTGCACCATTGGCAATTCCGGCTACGATCTGTTTCTGGAACAGTAATACCATCACTAAAGTAGGAATTACTACAACTACAGCAGCTGCCGCAATCTGGTTCCAGTAAATTGTATACTGCCCTCTCAGATATCCGATACGGACCGGAACTGTCTGGATTGATTCATTACTGTTCATGGTACATGAAAGAAGATATTCGTTCCATGCTGAAATAAAAGTCATAATCGCAGTTGTAAATACTCCCGGTGCTGCAATTGGAAAAATAATTCTCCATAAAGTTCCCCAGGTAGAACATCCATCAATCTTCGCTGCCTCCTCCAGTGCAAGAGGAACCTGTTTGAAATGTGCCACCATAATCCATACTGCACTTGGCAGAGTAATAGATGAATACGCCAGACATACCCAGTAGGAATTCAGTTTTCCAAGAGAATAGTACATATTGAACACCGGTCCGATAATGATCATCTGCGGAAACATTGCTACTGTAAGGATCAATGCCATCAGAAGATTTTTTCCTTTGAATTTGAATCTGGATATGATATATGCAGACATAGACGCAACAACAATTACATACAAAGTAGTAAATCCGGACATAACAAAGCTGTTCCATACTGCCCTGAGAATATTTTTTTCAAAAATAACTGTTTTAAATGCATCTAGTGTAGGGTGCTGCGCAATAATACGATATGCGCCATCTCCGAATATTTCTGTTTCAGGTTTAAATGATGTGACCAGAATCCAGAAGAATGGAAATACTGAAATCAGCAAAAAAGCAATAATAAAAATCCAGCTTACTACTTTAAACGTACTTACCTTTTTCATCCTTTCTCCCCTCCTTAGTCGTTTCCCATGACATCTGCCCCAAGTACTTTTACATACAGGAATGCAATAATTGCTACTACAACAAACATTCCCATAACAACTACGGAACTGTATCCATAATTACTCTGGTCAAACATCAGCTTATAAGCATAAATAGATAAACTCTCTGTTCCATTTCCAGGACCGCCACCTGTCAGGATTGCGATCAGGTCGTATACACGGAATGCATCCAGTGTACGGAATAACAAGGCAACCAGAAGGCTTGGTTTCACCAGTGGCAATGTAATCTTAAAGAATGTCACCACCGGACCTGCACCATCAATCGCAGAGCTTTCATAAAGGCCTCTGTCAATAACCTGCAGGCCTGCCAGCAGAAGAAGTGCCATATATGGAGTTGTTTTCCATACATCTGCAATAATTGCAGCACTCATCGCCCCATGAGAGGTCAGAAGCATTGCAGACTGACTGTTTATAATTCCCAGTTTATTAAACAGAAAAGAAACAATTCCATAACTTCCATCATACAGATAACTCCAGATCATAGCTGATACTGCTGTGGGGATTGCCCACGGAATCAGCGCAACCGTACGGACAAAACCGATTCCTTTCATTGCTTTATTCATAATCAATGCCAGAAGCATTCCCAATACCAGCTCAATTCCTACTGAGATCACTGTAAAAATCAGTGTATGTCCCAGAGCTTTCCAGAAACGGGTATCTTTGATCAGATTCCCATAAGCCTTCAGGCCAATAAAATTAGACTTTACAATACATATGTCCATTTCATCTAAAATCTCCGGTATTTTGTCTTTATTATAGAACTCTACATCCGGATATTTATCATAAAGTGCAGTAATATCTGTTCTGAGCTTTTCTTTAAAAGCAACCAGTTCATCCTTTTTATCAGAAGAAATCTTCTCTGTTCCCTTTGCATTTTCATATTCACTCATTACGCTGCTGACTGTTGCCTGGATTTCCTCTACTGCTTTCTGATCCTCTTCTGACATTAAAGTCTTATCATCATCCAGAAAATAATTGATATAATCACAATCCTCATAGAACAGCTCTCCATTAAAACGTTCTGACAAATAGAAGCTGTTTGCGGTCTGATCATTAATGCGATAATCAAAAAATGTATACATAAAGGATGTTACAATTGGATAGATAGAAAAAACACCAATAAAAATCAAAAGCGGCAGAATAAACAGAAACTGCTTAAAGGTCATTTTCTTAACCATGTTTTTCTCCTTTTCTCTGCAAAATTGATATCTGAAAGTTCAAAAGGACTGTCTGACAAACCGGACAGCCCTTTTATTCACTGAAGTTTTTATTTTCCCTCTGTGTCCAGTAAAGTCTCTATCTGATTTACTGTATCATCCAGTTCAGCCTCACCAGATAAATATTTGTGCATAGCAATCTGCAGATTATCAGATAATTCCTGATAATTGTCAGAGCTTGGACGGGCAATCGTATTATTTAATGCTGCAATAAATCCAGGATTTTCCAGAAGCTTGTTTCCTTCTTTTACTTTTTCATCATCAGCTGCTGCAGTCCATCCGGGAGCACTTCCGCTTCCAGCTGCATAGATCACCTGTCCATCCATGGAAGTAAGGAAATCAAGGAATGCCCATGCGCCATCTTTATGTTCACTGTTTGCATTAATTGCTGCAAGCCATCCACCGATACAGGATCCATTTGGAAGAGGTGCAATATCTATCTGATCCTGATGAACAGCAGTCTCATCTGTAAGGAGTGCCCATGCATATGGCCAGTTTCTTGCAAAAACACAGTCTCCATTGACCATGCTGTTTGCGGTCTGATCTTCCTGATATACTAGAATATCTTCCGGAGTCGCGTCAGAATCAACTGCTTTCTTCATTAATTCCAGGCCACCCTTGACATCATTGAAATTATTTGTCCATTCATTTGCATTACATACAAGTCCTTCATACTGATTAGCCTGGAATACAAGTCCGGTCTTTGTTCCTTCCTGACCTTTGTAGTTCTCTGCCATAGTGATCAGATCATCATATGTATAATCTCCACTTACCAGTTTGTCCGCATCTTCCTGTGAAACAATATCTTTGCGGAAAAATAATACACCATAATCCGGATTAATAGGCAGTGCATATGTTTTCGCACGATAAGTTCCTGAATCAAGAGAGCCTTTATTATATTCAGATGCCTTTCTTCCGGATTCTTTCATATATCCATCCAGTGCTTCCAGATATCCGGCACCTGCCAGATCGCCAGCCCAGGCAGTATCAATAGAAACTACATCATACTCAGAACTTCCGGCAGAAAAAGAAGTAGTCAGCTGACTCTTTTCCTGATTTGAATCATTAGGAGCAACCACAATGTTTACTGCGTATTTGTCCTGACTTGCCTCAAATGCATCAATTACATTCTGCATAACATCCATATGTCCATCATCTGCTCTGAAAAAATTAATGACTTCACGTCCGCTGTCATCTTTCTCCTCTGCCATTACCGGAACTGTTATTCCTGCTGCCATAACTGCACACATAACTAATGCTAATACTTTCTTTCCTTTCATTTTGATTACCTCCTGCTATCTTCCCTTAAAATCATTGTATTCTCTATAGGTGTTGCGCAACACTTAGCTTGTATTTATAATAGCATCTATTCCTAAAACGCGCAATAGGTGTTGTGTAACACCGTATATTTACATATTGTTATTCTATTGTTTTTATACATTTTGCACAATCGCATAATTATTGGCCCAACAACAGTCCGCTTATGTCAAACAGTAAAAAAGCCTGAAAACACGAAAAATATATTTCATTTCCCGCATTATCAAGCCTTTTATTTTAATTCTGTTTTCTGGTACTGTCACGAATCACTAACTGTGTGGGAAGAATCACTTCCTTTTTTCTTACCTCTTTTCCCTCAATAAGATCAATAAGCATCTTCACTGCCTCTTCCGATTTTCTCGGAATATCCTGATTAACTGTTGTCAGGCGCGGATATAGCATTGTCCCGTAAATATTATTATCGAAGCCTGCAATTCCTATATCATCCGGAATTTTATACCCATCCTCCTGAAAGCTTCTCATGACTCTTGCTGCCAACTGATCACTTACACAAAAAATAGCATAATTTTTGCCACAAAAGCGTTCTAACTCTTTTAAACGTTTTCTCCGTTTTTCTGAATCTGCAGGATCTACATAAATATGATATTTCGCCTGATATTCCCGTCCATTTTTCCTAAGTGCCATTTTGTACCCTTCTACACGCACAAGCTCTGCACCTTTGGCGGTTTCTTCCATCAAAACCAGGATTTCCTCATAACCGCATTGAAATAAATAATTTACAAGATTATAACTTCCATTTAAATCATCCAGTCCAATATTATAAATATCCGCATCCTGTTTTCCATATGTATCAATTCCAACCACCGGACAACCGTCTACAAGATTTCTTAGTTTCTCATAATCTTTCTGCGCAAATGTAACTGTAATGATCCCTGCCACACTCCACGATGCAGACATCTGGAAAATTTTATCCAGATCCATTTCTGCATACAAAAGCATATAATATCCCGCTTTACGCAGTTCTCTTTCTATAATTCCCACGATTGTTCCATAGAATGGGTCTGCAATGGTTGTATCTTCATAAACTTTTGTTGTATGAATCACCACACCGATCAGCCTGGTCTTTCCCCTGGTCATTGTCTCCTGGGCCAGCTTCGGGACATAGTGGTTTTCTTTTAACGCTTTCTGAATACGTTCCACATTTTCCTTGGAAACTTTATTAGTCCTTCCGTGAATGACATTTGCAACTGTAGTCGGACTAACCCCTGTAATATTTGCTATATCCTTAATCGTAACCATATCTTCCTCGTTTACTTTTTTATTATTATATGTTTTTTCACCATTTTTTTCAATCCATGAATGTTCTATACAAATGTTATTATTCCATAAATTGTTTTGGTATGAATACGATCTTCAGAATTATGTCAGTTTGTGGACAGTTGTCCCTTTTATAAATACTGGCTAAACTCAACCTTCTCTTTATTCGGTCCCTCAATTGTAAAGAACTTTACTCCGTTTTCCCAGAAGGGAAGAAAATGAACGGTATCGTTGGTTGTATTTAATCCTGCCTGATTAATCATTTCATATACTTTTTCAATATCTTTTACATCAATCGCCATATGATCGATGGCACCGGCTTCCATCTTAGCTGCTTTATTCTCATATGTCTCAACAACAAGTGTATTTAATTTCAGAAAAGCAACCTCTTCATCTGCTTCCTCATTTACTGTACGAAAAGCAATTTCAAATCCCAGAGCCTTATAAAAATCAATGGTTGCTTCAATATCATTGGTCGGAATTCCAATATGCTGAATTCCATTAAACTGTTCTTTTAAATTCATTTTCATTTTCCTCCTGAAAGTCAGTTATAATATCCATCTGATGAAAATCATCCAACATATTTATGTATTGTTGCTCTTACAGCTCCAGGTCCTGCAATCATCTCACGGAACATATCCTCAACCTTCTCTCCCACACCGTCTTTGTAAAGGTCAGTGAAGAACAGACGCTCATTGGAAAGAATTGGTTTTAACTGATCCTTAAATGTTTCAGGTTTACCTACTACAATATCCTTAAACTGTTCCTGCAGTTCCTCATTCATTGGATCTGGTGCAAGTTCAAATTTATTTCCTTCATCATCTACACCAAGCATATATCTGAGCCATCCTGCAATTCCCAGCGGAATGGCTGTCAGTCTGGAAGCATCTCCGAATTTCTGTACATATGCTTTGATTGTTTCGCCGAAACGGATGCCAACCATCTGAGATACATCTACTGCCAGACGAAGATTTGTGTCTCCCAGATATTCATTTGGAAAACGATCGTTAAAAAGCTCATCCACAAATGCCTGAGGAGAAAGGATTCCAGGGTCAGCAACTACCGGAAGACCTTCATCATAAGCAATCATACGTGCCATTTTCATCATATCTTCATTTGTATTAAGCATATGCGCAAACAGATCATATCCAAGAACTACTCCCAGCGGACCTGTAGCAGAATGAACCGGATTCAGACATACTGTTACTTTCATACGTTCAGAAAGGTTAACTGTATTTCTGTCTGCCATATATACGCCGAAACCTTTTTCCAGAGCCGGACGTCCGTTAGGGAAGCTGTCCTCTATTACCAGATACTGTGGTTTCTCAGCATTGACAAATGGTGCAATGTATGTCTTCTTACCTGTGATCACCGGCTGCATGTTCTCAACACCCAGCTTCTCAAGGTCTGCTGCAATCTGCTCGCTTGGACGAGGTGTGATCTTATCGATCATTGTCCATGGAAAAGCAACTACTTTCTCATCGCTTACATAGTTTACAAATCCCTCATCAACAAATCCTGCTTTCTTCCACTCTTCTGTCATTGTCAGTACTGACTCGCGAAGCTTTGCACCGTTCTGTGAGCAGTTATCCATGGAAACCAGTGCGATCGGATATTTGCCTGCTTTATATCTTTCATAAAGCATTGCAACCAGAACTGCCATGGCACCAGCCGCTTTGTCCGGACCATTCTTAATATCTGCCTCTACAAACGGGAACCATGTTCCGTCAGCTTTCTGTAATGCATAGCCTTTCTCTGTAATCGTAAAAGAAACCATCTGCAGGGATTTGCTTGTGAAGATTTCTTTCAAGCGTTTCCACTGTGTTGCATTAGAAGACTGTGCCTTCACTGCTTCTGCAAAAGCTCCGACTACTTTATACTCACGGGTTCCATCCCCATGCAGGATCACGCTTAATCCCAGATTGTCATATGGATCATAAATCTTATCTACTACATCATAATCAAAAGTTTCCACACAGGTAATCCCACGGTCCAGCACTTCCTCTTCCAGAAGACCATCTGCAATTCCACCGATGAATACGCGGAAAATATTTCCTATACCAAAGTGAACCCATACCGGATTCTCCTTTGCTTTCTCAGAGGCAGTCTCTACATCATAACCCGGAAGAGCGATCCCTGCCTTTTTCCATGCTTCCTGTTCCTTGATTCCATTGATTGATAATTTCATATTATATCCTCCTTGTTTGTCTTATTCGATGCTTATTGTTTGTTGTTATGTTTTTTACTTACGTTTATATCTTAACTATAAGTTGAGTATATATCTTTTTATTTTAAAAATCCATTGACAGAAATTCTAATTTCCAAATGACTTTTTTGTCTATTTTTACTATATGTATTGACAAGTTGATTCGTTACTTAGAACAAAGTGAACAGTAACGTTGATTCTTCCAACAATCGCACCGGATATTTTTATTGTTTTTTTTTCGTTGTATGCTACAATAAATCTGAAGCTTAACATTATCTTATAACATAATCAGGAGAATATTATGAGTGAAAAGGGATTGACCAACATTAGTCTCAAGAAAATAAATAAATCAAAGGTTTACCAGTACATTTACAGAAAAAAAACGACCTCCAAGCTGCAGATCGTTCAGGAACTGCAGATGGGTTTATCCACTGTCAGCCAGAACCTGAATCTTCTAGAGCAGGAAGGTCTTATTGAAAAAAATGGTTTCTTTGAATCCACCGGTGGAAGAAAGGCAAACGCCCTTCAGATTGTATCGGATTTTAAAATTTCCATTGGTATCGGTATTTTAAAAGGGATGTTTCATATTACTGCTGTAGATTTGTATGGAAATGCTTTCTATACAGATACCATTCCGCTTCCATATTCCAACACACCGGATTACTATAAACAGGTTACTGACGCAGTAAAAAAATTCATCTCATCGCGCCAGTATGACAATGACAAAGTTCTTGGCATCTCCATTGCCACACAGGGTATCACATCCCCGGATCATACCACTGTACTATATGGAGATATCATGAATAACGCAGGCATGAAACTGGATGATTTTTCCAGATATCTTCCATATCCCTGTTATCTGGAACATGATTCGAAATCAGCTGCGTTCCTTGAATTATGGAATCATCCTGAGCTTGACAGTGCTGTTATCATCCTGCTGAACCGAAATCTGGGCGGTGGCATCATTACCAATCATCAGATTCATCAGGGAATCTCCATGCACAGCGGAACTCTTGAACATATGTGTATTAATCCCGACGGCCCACTTTGCTACTGCGGCAGCCGCGGCTGCCTGGAAACCTACTGCTCTGCCAATGCACTGGAACAGGCTGCAGGTATTCCTGCCAAAGAATTTTTCCCTCTTATGCGCGAAAAAAAATCTCCCCAGATCATACAGATCTGGAAAGATTTTTTAAACCATCTGGCATTTGCCATGAAGAATCTTAACCATGTTATCGATGCACCGATCATCCTCAGCGGATATCTGGCACCTTATTTTACAGAAGAAGATATTGAATATCTGGCAGAGCATCTCCATACAGCCGCACCATTCATACTGGATAAAACACAGATTCTGGTCGGCACCAACGGACAATATACACCGGCAATCGGAGCGGCTCTGCATTATGTAGAGAAATTTATTCAATCCGTTTAACTATGGCAAGCCTTATAAATAATGCAATCAAGACAGTTCAGCAGAGTGCGAAAGACAAGAAAGATATCTGACGCAGGACTTCACACTATGATGGGCTGGATTGCTTGCATTATTTTATGGAATTGCTATAGATTGCTATAAATCAGATAAGCTTCCTGCTATTCATACTTTCATATATCTCTGATTTCTGCTATTCGGTTTATCTGGTAATGTCATTTGGATCAAATTCATCTCAAGTGCGGGTTGCAAATAATTTCTGCGGAATCCATCTCTGGACTTTAACCCCAGTTTTTCCATAAGTGTTTTTCTTGTATAAGGCGTATCATACTCCATGATTTCAAGCATTTTCCTGACAGTTTCTGAAAACTGTTCATTTTCTTCATTCATCTGAAGCGAAATATCTTCCAGAATCCTGTCTATCTGTGACAACATAAACTCTATAAAAATGGTAGATTCTCCTGAAACATGACATCTGGCAATTGCATCATAATATTCATCCTGAAATTTTTCAATCTGACTTTCGATTGGAATATACTCAAATACAGGTTTCCATTTAGACAAAATCGCAGTGTGCCATAATCTTGCCATTCTTCCATTACCATCAGCAAATGGATGAATAAAGACAAACTCATAATGAAATACACTGCTCATAATCAATGGATGAACACTATTCCTTGATTTCTTCATCCATTCAAACAGTTCATCCATAAGCTGCCGTACAAATTGCGCCGGAGGTGCCATAAAAATACATTCATCTCCATTAAAGACTCCCTCTTCTCCATGGCGAAACTCACCACATTCTTCCACAAGATATTTTGTCATAATCCCATGAAATTTCTTTAAATCTTTTATACTATAGGGATTAATTTCCGAAAGGCTTTCATATGCCGCATATGCATTTTTAACTTCCTGTATTTCTTTCTGTTCCCCCAGTACAAGCCTGCCATTAATTACATCCCTGACCTGCCCCAGAGAAAGAGAATTCGCTTCTATTTTTAAAGATGAATGAATAGATTTAATTCGGTTATTCTTTCTCAGGTGCGGTTTTGTTTCCAGGCTGCTGATTGCCGTGATTCGCCCTATTTTTTCAGAAATTGAAGACACATATGATAATATCTCATTTGTTATTGTAAATGGCGGTTTATATTCTCCCACAAAAACACCTCCAGAATTTCCGTTATCTTGCACACTATCTTGCACACTCTTTTGCGTACTTTCTTCTTCAGGATAGATTCCGTCTACTTCAGTGCTGTCAGAATCCCCATTGCATTGTCGTAATCTTTCTCTCCGACCATGATTTCATACAATGTTTTATCTGTTCCGAAATTCCCACCCATACTGCGGGCAGTTCCCCTGCCCGGAGCTGTCATTTTTTCTTCGTGGTTGACTCTCTTTGTTTTGTATTTGATTTTCTCTGAATCTAAGGCTTTACAATACTGCTCATATTTGTCTCTGGATGCACCGAGATAAACTGTTCTGCTGTCGAATAACATAATTAATTTCTCCTCCTTTGGGGTGTTGTTTTTACAAAAATGATCCTGCCTGCTGGCTCCTCAGCCTGCACACGCAGGAGCGTATTCGAAAAATCATTCCCACCATCTGCATGCACGGCAACTATAACGAAAAAACAGCAGACATCCGTTTCCAGATCATCTGCTGTCATTATATCATATACATTTACTGCTTTGTAGTATAAAAGTATTATTCTACTTCTTCCGGTTCCATGCTTCGCATGTGTTCCTCGTTCTTTACGATTTCATACTTCTGGCGATATTCCTTGAAGTATGTATAATATTCCACGCTGTCAGATGGGTAAATCTTGGAATCATGGATATGCATATCCGGATTCTCGTCTCCACTCTTAAGGAGAGCTACCATTGCACTTGCACAATGTGCTGCAATACGGTTGAAGCTGTTGAGAATGTCTGTATATACAGTTCCCTCTTCCAGTCCACAGTTGCCATTACTCAGACGCTCTACATGATGCATCTTCAGCTCATTGCATAAGGATGTGATAATCATTCCAAGCGGTGCAACTCTCTGTGCCATCTCTTTGTCATCATTGAGGAACGCACGGCAGGTAAGGTTGATTTCCTCACGGACTGCTTCCATTACTACATTCAGCTCATCCCAGGCTTCCTGTGAGAAGTTGGTGTGATTATCATGCATTTCACTGGACATATAGGCAATGTAGGATGCATGGTCACCGATTCTCTCAAAGTCATTGATGGTATGAAGATAAAGGGATGCCTGCCTTGTCTGGGCACTGTTCATCTCATGCTTTGTGAGCTTCATCAGATATTCCCCAAGACGGCTTTCGTATTTATCGATCAGGTTCTCTTTTCTCTGTACCTTATCAAATTTATCCTGCTGATATTCATTCAGAAGGTTCATGGCACGGTTGACATTCTTGCGAAGCTTCCTTGCCATACCGCTCATGGCACGATGACACTGTCCAATAGCAAGTGCCGGATAATTCAGAAGACGTTCTTCCAGAAGATCAAAATCTGCTTCATCTTCCAGTTCCTCTGCACTGTCTTTTACAAGCCAGCACACCAGCTGCTCGATCTTCGGTATGAACGGGAAAAGAACACATACTGTTGCTACACGGAATACAGTATTCAGTAAAGCAATTGCAACCGGTGACATAATCATATCCATAAATCCGAAATGCACAACAGCATTTACAGTGTAGAAGATCACTGACCAGAGGATAAGACCAAACAGGTCATTGATCAGATAAACAAGTGCTGTACGTTTACCATTCTTATTCGCACCGATTGCTGAAATCAGAACCGGACAGGCAGCACCTACACCGATACCAAGAACGATCGGGAATGCACTGGAGAATGTCAGGATACCTGTTACAGATAACGCCTGCAATACACCGACTGTGGCAGATGCACTCTGCAGCACTGCGGTAAATGCAATACCTACCAGAATACCTATCAGCGGGTTGGAAAACATTGTCAGCATGTTTGTAAATGTGGGGCTGTCCTTCAGTGGTGAAACAGCACCGCTCATTGTCTGCATACCTGTCATCAGGATTGCAAAACCAAGCATGATATTACCGATATTTTTATGCACGGAACGCTTACAGGCCATGCGAAGGATAATACCAATAATCGCTACTACTGCTGAAATTGTTGCTGTAGATAAAATCTTCGCAATTCCGTTCTTTCCGTCAATATAAGAAAGACAGAGGATCCATCCGGTAATACTGGTTCCGATGTTGGCTCCCATGATAATACCGATGGCCTGTTTCAGTTTCATCATACCTGAGTTAACAAAACCAATGACCATAACGGTTGTGGCAGAAGAAGACTGAATCACGCTGGTAACACCAGTACCCAGAGCAACTCCCTTCAGCGGTGTGTTTGTCATTCGATACAGGAAAGCTTCCAGCTTATTTCCGGCAACCATTTTCAGGCCGTCGCCCATCAATGACATACCGAACAGGAATAACGCTACTCCGCTCAGTAATGACAATATCATTGAAAAAATTCCCATTATTTTCTCCTTTGTCGTCTGCCTGATTTCCCACCTCATCTCAGAAAATCGGCGCATAATGTAAGCAGGTTATTTTACCTGTCTCTAATCAGAATTTAACCTGCCCTTTACTTTTCCATTCTTATTATGTCACGTTCGGGAGATTATTACAATAATTGTTTTTTCAAAAATTACATTTTTTCTATAGCGTTTAAAATACTGTCTTTTTTTTCCTGAATTTTTTTGCAGTTTTCATAAAATTTTCCGGCATGCTCCAAAATATATCAGAACATGTCGAAAAATAACATACAATAAATCGGACAGTAAAGAAGGAGCTGTCTATTTTCAGGACAGCCCCTTTCCTCAAATTCCAGTATTAAAATCAATTGGTTATTCACAATCCACTTCACTGCTTCATTTTATTATCTGGGGGAGTTGCTATAGTTCTACATACTACTGCTCATTGCCGCTCCTGTCGCAGCTTCCTCTTCACATTCTGCAAGAACAAGTTCGGCCTTGAACATATCTTCAATAATTTCACACAGTACCGGATTTCTTCTCAGTCCATTCCCGGAACCAATCATGCGCCTGATCTTTATGCCGGTTCCTTTCTGAATAGTCATATACATCTGATATAATTCTGTGCTCATTCCCTTCAGAACACCATAGCAGAAATCTTCAGGCGTAAAGTTTTCGGAACACATCTGAGTAATACTGCCGCTTTTTTCCGGCTCTACCCGCGTACCGTCAAATGTTGTTTCAACTTTAATCTTTCGCCTTTCAGACCTTTCGCTATTCTGGTCTTTCCCTGTTCTTGCCATCTTTTCCATTACTTTGTATAATGGCTGATCCTGTCCTGTCGCTTCTTTTACAAGTTTTCGGAAAAACTGTTCCAGGAGCGCATATGCCTTACCGCCACACAGAGATGCTCCCGCAAGCAGATACTTCCCATTCAGGAAAGGTCTCGCCTCAATTCCATCTCCCGAAAAATACTGACCGGAAAGAACAGAAATCTGTCCACCGGTTCCCATATTGACCAGTAATGTATTCTCCTCATCACCTGCTGCTCCAAGGAAGCTTGCCTGATTGTCTCCGATTGCTGTTGTAACTGTCCTTCCTCTGTATGTACCCAGTTTTTCTATTTCCGTACAGACATCCGGCAGCCAGTTTACGTCCACTCCCATTTCAGCCAGTTTTTCTTTCTCAAAGCACATCTTACGACTGTCAAAGAATCCCAAACCTGCTGCATTGCTTACATGTATCAGAGGTCTTTTTCGTCCCGTTAAATACATTCCAAAATAATCCATGATTGTACAGAAACTCAACGCCGAATCCGGAACCAGATTATGTCTGATATTATAAATGTGTGTGACAAGCCCATATCCTGAAGCAGCATGGATTTGACATCTTTCCCGGATTTCTTCTGTTAAAGGAATCTGATCCCCATCGCAGATACTTCCTCTGGCATCCTGCCATGTATATAACGGACTGACACAATTTCCTTCTTTGTCAACATAGACAATTCCATGCATCTGCCCTGTGAGCCCAATCCGCTCAACATGCGGATACTTCTCCAGGAAATAATCCAGCAGATTCACTGCTCTTTCTACAATTTCTTTTGCATACTGTATTCTTTCCCATTCATTTCCGGTCTCGATAAAGCAACCGTTCTCTACAGTTTTTGCCTCCAGAATCTTTGCCTGTCCGTTTTCCTCTTTTTCCAGAACAACACCGCTTATCGTTGTTGTCCCAATGTCAATCCCCGCCGCTTTCACAGTCCAAACTCTTCTGCCAATTTCTTAAACTCCGGCAGGGAATTAATAATAGTATCATAAGATACACAATAAGCCAGTCTCACATAACCCGGGCAGGCAAAGGAACTTCCCGGAACCATGAGAATATTATATTTCTTTCCAGCTTCGCAGAACGCTTTTTCATCTGCTACCGGTGATTTCACAAAGAGGTAGAATGCACCCTGAGGTTTGATACACTCGAATCCGCATTCTTTCAGTCCATTGTATAACGCCAGACGGTTCTTATCATATGCAGCTACATCCACTTCTGCATCTACACATTTGGCAATCACCTTCTGCATCAGGGATGGGGCGTTGACACATCCGATAGTACGGTTGGCAATAGCCGCAGCAGTGATAAGTTCTTCACTGCCATCTGCTTCATCCGGAATTACCAGATAACCGATACGCTCTCCCGGAAGGGACAGGGATTTGCTGTAAGAATAACCAACAATAGTATTGTCGTAATATTTTGTCAGATACGGAACTTCTACACCATCATAAGCCAGCTCTCTGTATGGCTCGTCAGAGATCAGATAAATTACACTGCCAAATTCCTTCTGTTTTTTCTCAAGAATTGCTGCCAGCTTCTTAATGGTTTCTTCGGAATATACAACACCAGTGGGGTTGTGAGGTGTATTTACGATCACTGCCCTTGTCTTTGCCGTAATCTTCTGCTCAAACTCCTCAAGATTCGGCTGGAATGTGGTAGTATCCGGAGAGATTTCCACAAGCTTGCCATCAAAATTACGCACATATGCACCGTATTCCAAAAAGTATGGTGCAAAAACAATCACTTCTTCCTCTGGATTCAGGATTGTCTTGAAAATCACATTCAGACCACTGGCTGCCCCAACTGTCATAATCAGATTCTTTGCCGCAAATTTAGTTCCAAAGCGGCGGTTCAAAGATTCTGCGATCGTCTGGCGCACATCCTCAAATCCCGCATTACTCATATAACCATGAAGCACTGTCGGCTCCACTTCGTTCACCAGATCAATAATAGCCTCCTTCACACACTCCGGTGCCGGAACGCTCGGATTCCCAAGACTAAAATCATAAACTTTATCCGCACCGTAAATGGCTCTGAGACGATTTCCCTCCTCAAACATCATACGGATGGCTGAATTATTTTTTACATAAGGTTTCATTTTTTCTGCTATCATAACACATTCGCTCCTGTTCAAATAATCCCGGCAAACCACCGAAATTCAGAATAATATTGCAACTGTCCAATTTCTCTTGCAGTGCATAATTTATCTTTATTTTAACCTTATCATGGTAAAGTGTCAATGTGCGACAATATACTATATTCCATCTTTTTAGCCGAAGTCAAGTAAGTCCCCTGCTTTAATTGCGAAAAGCAATAAGCAGGGGGTGGGAACTTGCTTGTATCAGAAGGAATCTTTGCGCTCCTCCAGTAACAAAATGTCAATAGTTTTTTAATCACTTTTTTCAAAAAAGGCAAAAAGAATAGAACGTATAGTTAATTTCCATACGCTCTATCTCACATTTCATATTAAATTTTTGAATTCTACAAACTGAAATCTGTCTGTTAATTTGAAACAGATGTAGCACTTACTTTCTTGTCGATAACAAAATATGTAACCACCATTAAAATAGAAATTATCAAACCAATATAAAACTCTGGGAATGCAAATCTAATGCTTTTATGGATACTTACTTCGCCCGTTATATTCATTACGTGCCATGTGAAGAACTTATATATCTCAGAAACAACAATACCAATTGTGCCTAATGCACCTAAACTTTTGCCAACAACCTGTTCCTTGAAGGGAAACCATACACCCACAGCAAACAAAATAACAGACACCATTCCAATGGGATTGAGCAAATTTATTAAACCTGTGATTTCCTGTACGCCTTTTAGCCCACCATATTGATTAAGGAACATTGGTAATAAACTGATAATAAATGCTATTGATAGAATAATTTTCTTTTTCATATAATCGCACTCCTATGTCAAATACCGATTGAGATTTCACCTGTTTTAAGCAATTTAATAACTGTTATATTTTGTTATTAAATTCTCTGCAAACCCTTGAAAACGCTGAATTTTACTTTGTAATTATGACTGTTCCTTCAGAATCCAGAAGAGGTGTAATACCAGCCCCGTATCCAGATTTCCAACAAAGATAATTAACTCCAGTCTCCTTATCTACAAGAATTTGTCGAATCCCTTCATCTTTAAGCGAACTTCCATCTCTAAATATAACTTCAAATCTTTCTTCTTTCTTTGCCATGTTTATTCCTCCTAGTTAAGCGTTAAATTCCGATTTCTCAGTTTCAAAAAGCTGGAATTGTTCGAGCTTTTCAAATACTAACATACCTAATTCTGTTCAATAATTGATTTATAGTAGTTACCAAAGTCAGCAAGTGAATTAACAATTGGAAGCATTTTTGTTCCGAGTTCCGTTAAGCCATATTCAACTCTCGGTGGCTGCTCATGGTAATCGTGGCGATATGCCAGTCCATCACTCATCATTTGTCTTAAACTCTCTGTCAAAACCTTTTGTGAAATACCATCTATACTTCGTTGCAGCTCATTGAATCTCCATGGACGCTCTTTCAAGTTACGCAAAATCAGCAGTTTCCATTTTCCTCCGATGAGCGATACTGCTGTTGCAACTGGGCATTCCGGTAATTCTTCTTTTGCTCGCATAATTCTCACCTCCGAGTCTATTTTAACACATTCAATTTTGAGTGTACAGTTACAAAAAGGTGCGTACTTGTTTTTGTATGTATCTCACACTATACTAATACCAAGAAACCAGAAACTACAAATTAACTATGGAGGTTTTATCATGGCAAATTACACAAAAACAACTATTGGAAAGGAAAACCGAATTGAGCTACATGAAAAGTTGTCTTTAACAGGTGCAGAAATCAGTTTAAACGAACTACCTGCAGGAGCAAATGTCCCATTTGTTCATTCCCATAAAGAAAATGAGGAAATCTATGGAATTCTTTCAGGTAACGGCAAAGCCATAATTGATGGAGAAGAAATCTGTCTTTCGACTGGAGACTGGTTAAAAATTGCACCTGCTGCAAAGCGTCAGTTTTTTGCATCCGATATTTCCGGAATTACTTATATCTGCATTCAGGTAAAAGAAAATTCTCTGGAACATTTTACAGCAGAGGATGCCGTAATCGGCTAATTAAAAGTATTTATTTACAAAAATGCACAGCTCCCGATAAGCTAAGAACTGTGCATTTTTTTTCTTAAATTTTACGATTTCTCAATTTTTTATATAAAAAGTTATGGCTTTAACTTCCTCCAAATAATCAGCTTTAGGATAATACATACGACCACCAAAACTGCCACCAAGGCACCATCCAACAGCAACTCTGTGTACCACGGTGCAGACTGCATGGCATATAAATTTGGATAGGTTTTAAAGTGCCAGAACTTATAAATTCCGAATCCAATGAAAACTCCTATGAATGAACCAATAACGATATTTAAAAAACAATTCAACTTTCTCAGCATAGCAGTCCCCCCTTCCAAATTAGAAGTTATAAACATCTTTGCAAATATACCATATCTATTAACTGTACACCACACTCATAAATTGGGTGGTCATAATTGTCCGTAAAGAAATTCGGAATATTGTGAGATCGGACAAATCCGCATTTTTCATAAAACGGTACGGTCAACGGGCTGTCACCTGTTCCAACCTGCAAAATAGAATATTCATCTGCATATTTACTTACAAGGAAGTCAATCAATGCTTTCCCATAGCCCTGTCCTTGATTCTGAGGATCAACTGCAATATTTTTAATTTCAAGTATTCCATTATCTTCATCAGTAACGACACATTCAGCTTTTACATTACCATCTTCAAGTACATACATAGTACCTTTTTCAAGATAGTGATCAATCATATTTTCCTGCTCATCAGCTAATAACAATAATGCTATAAATTGCTTTTTATTCTCATTCACTTCTCGGATTTTCATATCTATTACTCCGTCAAACTAGAATTTGGCTATTTCGTTGCAACAATACTTATCCAATGATTTTTTGCATTTGAATACGTTTTGATCTCTGTAAAACCCGCTTCTTTCAAAGCGGCAACAAGTTGTTTAGATGTGTAAATCTTCATACCATTGATCATCTTTGTCCATTTTTCATCTGCGGCATTCGTTCCGTCACTCTCGTTACAAATCAGGAATATGCCTTCGCTTTTCAGCACACGGTTGACCTCGGAAAAGCATTTTACTAATCCTGGCCAAAAGTAAACTGTTTCGAAGGCAGAAACATAATCAAAAGTCGCGTCAGAAAAGGGTATAGCAGATACATCTCCTTGAACTACATTACATTTCCCTTGTTTAATGGCGAGGGCGTTCAATTTTTGAGATTCTGCCACACTAACCTCAGAATAATCCATTCCTGTCACGTGGCCATTTCTACATCTATCAAGCCAAACCGCAATATTTGCTCCGCCGCCACAGCCGACGTCCAGAACTTCAGCATCAGACTTCGCGGAGATATTTGAGAATCCCCATTGCGATAATTTGGCGTGACCGCTGTTCATCATCTTCGTCATCAATTTTCCGCCGAAGCCTTGTGGCTTACGGGTATTTTCAAAAAATCTCATTACAGAATTCCTCCTCCACAAATACCGGTTTTCTTAATTCGACAAACCGGTATTGCTCAATCGTTTTTCTCCGTTAGGAGAATATACAATCCATAAATAAAAAGAACAAGGAATAAAACCGTAGGAATCAATAATCCATTTTCTAAAATACTTACAATCATTCTTCCAGGTGGCGTTACCCATGCAGTTGCCGGATTTTGCATTGCCGCTATTATCATTCCTACAATACCAACAACACCACTTAATGTTAAAAAACCACCTTTTATATTTCTACTCATAATCATTACCTCCTCGTTAAATACCGATTTGTTACTCACATGATATCATATTTTTTCTTCAATTACATCCACCTAATTTTAATACACTGCCATTCGGCTTTATTCATCATTTTTTCCTTTTGGTTTCCCCGCAGGGGACTTACCTGATTCGCTTAAAGTGTATTTAAAAGAGCCAACCACCAGCATAGAAAAATAATTTATTTCATGTGCATTTGCAGGATATTTAGATATTCTTAGCTGGTCAAAATCTGCGTTATGAGAAAAATGACACACTGTCTGAGCGAAGCGAGTTTGTGGCATTTTTCTCATGCCTTTAGCAGATTTTTAGTAGCTTAGAATATCTTAATGTCCGAAACCGCACATGAAATAAATTATTTTTCTATGCGTCCCTCCTTCAAATCCCTCCCTCAGATTCTTCCCACCATATCCTCCAAAAAACCATATCACAAGCAAAAAAAGACCGACAGTCTCCTCTCCCGGATCTCCTGTCAGTCTTTATCTTTAACACAATATCTTAATAACTCTTATTTTCTCAGCTCTTCACACTCAAACGCACCAACGCCCTCTGCAGTTTAGCCTCCACAATCTTATAATCATGATCACTCAAACCACCTTTGGCGATCATCTCCTCAGCTCTTTTCTTAGCTTCCTGCGCACGCTGCTCATCAATATCCTCTTTCCACTCCCAGGTAGTTGCAAGGACACGGCACTTTCCGTTCATAACAGAAAGCATTCCGCCAATACAGGCTGCGGTCCGTCTGCTGCCGTCTTCCATTACCACACTGGCTTCGCCCATTCCCAGGGCAGTACAGTAATTACAGTGTCTGGCAAGAATGGCCAGATCACCGCTGACAGTTCTGCAGATCACACGCTCCACATTGCCTTCAAAGAGTAATCCGTCCGGTGTTCCGATTCTCAACGGGAAAGTACTCATAGGACATTTCCCCCTTTACTGATTCTTCGCTTTTTCAAACACTTCATCGATGGTTCCCACAAACAGGAAATAACTCTCAGGAATGTCATCACACTCACCGTTAAGGATCATCCTGAATCCTCTCAGCGTCTCCTTCAGCGGAACATATTTGCCAGGCATACCTGTAAACTGTTCTGCTACAGAGAAGCTCTGTGACAGGAATCTCTGAACCTTACGGGCACGGCTTACAGTACGTTTGTCTTCCTCTGACAACTCATCCATACCCATGATGGCAATAATGTCCTGAAGCTCTTTGTAACGCTGAAGAACTCTCTGTACTGATCTGGCAATCTCATAATGCTCTGTTCCTACGATCTCAGGGGAAAGGATACGGCTTGTGGAATCCAGAGGATCAACGGCCGGATAAATACCCTGGCTGGAGATTTCACGGGAAAGTACAGTTGTTGCATCCAGATGTGAGAATGTAGTTGCAGGAGCCGGGTCAGTCAGGTCATCGGCAGGCACATATACAGCCTGTACAGATGTAATGGAGCCCTTTCTTGTGGAAGTAATTCGTTCCTGCAGGTTACCCATTTCAGTTGCCAGTGTAGGCTGATAACCTACGGCTGAAGGCATACGTCCCAAAAGCGCAGACACCTCGGAACCTGCCTGTGTAAAACGGAAAATATTGTCAATAAAGAGGAGCACATCCTGGTTCTTCTCATCACGGAAGTATTCCGCCATGGTAAGTCCGGAAAGTCCAACTCTCATACGTGCTCCGGGCGGCTCGTTCATCTGACCGTAAACCAGAGCAGTCTTGTCGATAACTCCACTTTCTTTCATTTCATTGTAAAGGTCATTTCCCTCACGTGTACGCTCTCCTACACCTGTAAATACGGAAAGTCCGCCGTGTGCAGTTGCTACGTTGTGAATCAGCTCCATGATAAGAACTGTTTTTCCTACACCTGCACCACCGAAAAGACCGATCTTACCACCCTTTGCATAAGGACAGATCAGGTCAACGACCTTGATTCCTGTCTCCAGGATCTCTGTTGCAGGCATCTGTTCTTCATAAGAAGGAGCCTGACGATGGATAGACCAGCGTTCCTTTGCCTTCGGTGCCGGAAGATTGTCTACCGGGTCACCCAGAAGGTTAAATACTCGTCCCAGGCATTCCTCACCTACAGGAACGGAAATTGGACCGCCTGTATCCAGAGCTTTGGCACCGCGCACCAGACCGTCAGTAGAATTCATGGCAATACATCTTACCACATCATCACCAACCTGCTGTGCAACCTCGGCAACCAGCTTTGCGCCATCATTATCAATCTCTATGGCATTGAGAAGAGGCGGCAGTTCATCGTGCGCAAAGCGGATATCCAGTACCGGACCGATAACCTGCACTACCTCGCCAATGTGTTTTTCACTCATGTTTATAATCTCCTATTTCTAAAGACCTTCCGCACCTGCAACAATCTCCGTGATCTCCTGCGTGATGCTGGCCTGACGTGCCCTGTTGTAATACAGATTGAGCTGATCGATCATCTCTTCCGCATTACTTGTGGCTGCATCCATAGCCATACGTCTGGCCGCCAGTTCACTTGCAGTACTTTCGCAGATACCGCCATAAACCAGACCTGCCAGATATTCCGGAACAATGGCATCAAATACTGTCTCTCCGTCCGGTTCATAGAGGATCAGATTCTTCGTCTCTATCTTACCTCCGCTTTCCTCTCTGATATCAGTCATAGGAAGCATGGAAAATACCTCCGGCTGCTGAGAAAGCATGGAATTAAAGACAGTATAACATAATTCAATATGGCCAAAGGTTCCTTTGCGAAATTCTGTACAGAGCATATTTGCCATCTCAAAACAATCCGCTACAGAAATACTTCCTGCCTCTGCAAACTGTTCTGTCAGAGCTTCTATCCCTCTCTGACGGAAATATTCCACTGCTTTCTTTCCAACCGGCAGAACCATGTAGTCCTTACCTTCAGCAGAAGCCTCCAGACATTTAAAAAGATTGGTGTTATATCCGCCTGCCAGTCCTCTGTCACCCGCGATCACTACATAGCAGGTTTTATTGTTGGAAGACTCTTTCGCATAAACGGATGAGAAATCTGTATTCTCCCTTGCAATCTCTTTCAATGTCTCATGAAGTTCTGTAAAGTACGGACGGCATACCTCTGCACGTTCCTTTGCCTTACGCAGTTTGGAGGATGCTACAAGCTCCATGGCCTTGGTAATCTGCATGGTACTCTGTACACTCTTGATACGCAGCTTTACCGCTTTCATATTCGAAGCCATACGATACCCTCCTAATCACTTTATTTCTCAGGTCTTGTATTCAGGAAGTTCTCTGTATACGCATCCAGTACGCTGCGAAGCTTCTGCTCTGTTTCCTGCTCCAGCTTACCTGTTGAGCGGATCTCCTGCATAACCTCTACGCCTGCTGCATCTGTATCCAGATAGGTATATAATCCTGATTCATATACATTCACATCTTCAACTTTTACTGATTCAAGAACACCCTTTGTAACCGCATAAAGGATCGCAACCTGTTTCTCTACAGGAACCGGTGCATTCTGGTTCTGTTTCAGAACTTCCACAATACGTGCTCCCTGTTCCAGACGTGCCTTTGTATCAGCATCCAGATCAGAACCAAACTGTGCGAAGCTCTGCAGCTCACGGTACTGGGAATAAATCAGTTTCAGTGTTCCTGCTACCTTCTTCATTGCCTTGATCTGCGCATCACCACCAACTCGTGATACGGAGATACCCGGGTTTACAGCAGGCATGATTCCTGAATGGAATAACTCTGTCTCCAGGAAGATCTGTCCGTCTGTAATAGAAATAACGTTAGTAGGAATATAGGCAGATACGTCACCTGCCTGTGTCTCAATGATCGGCAGTGCTGTCATGGAGCCACCGCCATGTTCATCGTCCAGTTTCGCTGCACGTTCCAGAAGTCTGGAATGCAGATAGAAAACATCACCCGGGTAAGCTTCACGTCCAGGTGGACGACGGATCAGCAGGGAAAGTGCACGATATGCAACCGCATGCTTACTTAAATCATCATAGATGATCAGCACATCTTTTCCCTTATTCATAAAGTACTCGCCCATTGCACATCCGGAATAGGGTGCGATATACTGCAGCGGGCTTGACTCAGATGCTGTAGCGGCTACGACGATGGTGTAATCCATCGCGCCATTTCTTGTCAAGTTCTCTACTAATGTAGCTACTGTGGAACGTTTCTGTCCGATGGCTACATAAATACAGATCACATCTTTTCCCTTCTGGTTAATGATGGTATCTGTAGCAATTGTAGTTTTACCAGTCTGGCGGTCACCAATGATCAGTTCTCGCTGTCCACGTCCGATAGGAATCATGGAGTCGATGGCTTTGATACCGGTCTGGAGAGGCTGATATACAGATCTTCTCTCACAGATTCCAGGTGCCTTGCTCTCAATCGGCCGGAATTCTTTTGTATCAATCGGGCCTGCTCCGTCAATTGGCTGTCCCAGTGCATTTACAACACGCCCAACCATGGCGTCGCCTACAGGTACAGACACGACCTTGCCTGTACGCTTTACGGTCTGACCCTCACCAATGTTCTCATCTGAACCAAAGATTACGATAGAGACACTGTTCTCCTCCAGGTTCTGTGCCATACCGAAGCTTCCGTCCTCAAATTCCAGAAGCTCTCCTGACATACAGTTTACCAGTCCGCTGGCTCTGGCAATACCGTCACCAACCATAAGGATCGTACCTGTCTCGTTCTGTTGAATGGCATTTTCGTAATATTTTATCTGGCTTCGGATGACCTTGGATATTTCCTCAGGTTTTAATTGCATGTTTCCATTCCATCCTTTTATATTCTATTATTTTGCGCTGTCTGAATTCAGAAATTTAAAGATTTTTCATATCCATATGTCAAATACCCATACAGTACGATTCTCAAATCTGGAATCCAGTTCCTTATACTACCAATTCATTCAGTTTCTTCGAAATACCGGAAATACGGCTCTGTACGGTACCGTCAAGCTGTACGCCCTCCAGTTCCACGCGAAGTCCGCCAAGAACGGATGCATCTGTTTTCTGAACCAGATACACTTTCTTTCCGCTTAGCTTCTCAAGCTTCGCTTTCAGAGCTTCCATCTGAGTCTCACTGAGCTTCACCGCACTTGTTACTACTGCTTCAGCAATTCCATGTGCACTGTTGTAGCGTCTGATAAACTCTTCGCAGCATCCGGCAAACTCTCTCAGAATCTTGCGTTCACACAATAATTTCAGGAAATTCACCAGATATCTCTCTGCCTGCCCTCCGAAAGCCTCTTCAATCATCTTAAGTCTCTCGTCTTCAGGAATCGCCGGTTCTCCCAGCAATTTCAGATATCCCGGATTTTCTCGAAAAATCTGTCTGATCGCGATCATCTGCTCCATGATCTGTCCATCGAGCTTTTCTTCAGCGGCAAGATCATACAGACTTCCGCCGTAAACTCTGGCAGTTTTTGTCATGATGCCTCACCTACATTCTCAATAAACTCATCAATCAGTTTTGCATGATCCTCTTCACTAATTTCGCGCTCGATCACTTTTCCGGCAATCTCAACAGCCATACCGCCGATTTCTTCCTTGATCTCGTTGACTGCCTTACGTTTCTCCTGGGCAATGTCTTTCTCTGCCTTTTCTTTCATGGCAGTTACCTGACTGGAAGCCTCTTTAAGCATCTCTTCACTCTGGATAGCAGCTGTTTTCTGAGCTGTCATCACAATGTCATTTGCCTTATTCTTGGCTTCCTGCATATTCTTTTCATATTCCTGTTTCATTGCCTGGGCTTCTTCCTTTGCCTTCACTGCATCCTGGATCTGGGCATCAGCTTTCGCTTTGCGCTTTTCCAGCATCTCATTGATGGGCTTGAAGAGGAAACGTTTGATCAAATATACCTGAATAAAAAGGTTGCAAATCGTCGCTATAAAATTCCACGGCACAATTCCAACTAATTCCTGTACCTGCATGTTTGTAACCTCCTGTCTGTATTTATGCGGATCATTCTCCGGCTGTTGCCGGAATTATCCACAGGTTCCATATCAGATGCCGCTTAGTCTGTGATATTCGACATCTCAGCTGTTTTTATCAGCTCAGGAAGTTCATGAACATACCAGGTGCAACGAAGATAAGCAACAAACCGGTTACGAAACCGTAGATACCTGTTGTCTCTGCAATGGCACATCCAAGAAGCATGGTAGAAGTAACATCCCCCTTACACTCAGGCTGACGTCCGATTGCTTCCAGTGCCTTTGCTACTGCGTTACCTTCACCAATACCAGGTCCGATACCTGCGATCAGCGCACATCCTGCTCCAATTGCACATCCTGCTAATGCGATACCTTTTGCCAATAACTGAAAATCCATATTAAAACCCTCCTGTTAAATAATAATCTGCAGCTTTTCCCCTTTGCTGCGGTATTAATTTTTCTGCTGTATTTCAGCATTCTTTGCGGTTACCACCGCTGCCGTTTTGCTCCGGCAAATCATGTTTCTGCTACTCTTCTGCTGCATTTGCAATATACATTACAGTCAGCATACAGAAGATAAACGCCTGCATAACTCCTGAGAACCAGTCAAAATAGACCGACGTTATCGCAGGTACACCGACATCAAGAATCGGTATCTTTGACAGTACATCTCCCAGTGCACCCGGGATCAGGCCCAGAAGCGCAGAACTTGCGACTGCCAGTGCCCCATAGATCAGGCCATTGATTACCACACCGGAAAGGATATTTCCGAAATGACGACACGCCATACTGACAGGTGTAGCCAGCTCGGAAAGAATATTAAACGGTGTCATAACTGCGATCGGAGTTGTAAATCCTTTCAGATAACCGCCAAATCCGCTGGTCTTTATCTTCTGTGCTGTGATCATAATGAAAACCACAACTGCCCAGGCAGCCTCAGTAGAAAGGTCTGCTGTAGGGCTTCGAAGTCCGATCAGACTGATCAGGTTGGAAACCACACTGGTTGCAAAAAGTGCTGCAACAAATGGTATCAGGTATCTGAATTTCTCACCCATATTTCCGATTACAAAGCTGTTGGCCTTCTCTACAATGAGCTCTGCCACAGCCTGACGTTTGGAAATGTTCTCTTCTTTCAGATCATGTGTCAGCCAGATACACAAACCTGTTATGAGTATCATAACAATCCAGCTTACCACCATTGTCTCACTGATCCTTAATGGTCCGAGAACAGGCACATCAATGGGTAATGTAAAGAATATCCTTGCCCCGCTGATATCCAATTCCATACTCTTTATTCACCTCCTGTCTCTCCCGGTACTGTTCCGGTTTGATATAGAAATACCTATTTGTTAGTATGAAAAATTCCTGCAATTTTAATTCCTGTTCCGGGAAATAAAAGAGGAACGATTCCTGCCACAAAATGAAAACAGGGTGCCACGATTGCCAGGATCACCCACAACATCTGGATCAGCATTCTCTGGGAGTAACTTGCTTTGATCCTCATTCTCGCTGTGTCCTCATCTGTTGCTGCAGCTGCTTTCTGCACTGCAAGTCCCATAAAAAAGAAATTAAGGACTGCCACACATCCTCCCACTGCCCCTCCAAAAAACACCGTATAATCAAACGGTACCTTCTGTGGCATGAAAGCATGCAGCACTCCAAACACGATCCACATCAAAATCAGCCCGATTCCGGTGATGGCAGCTACCTTCCCGGTTTCCTTCTTTACGGCAGGCTGAACATTATCCATAATACTCATATAAATCTCCCTTTCGTTTCTGTATCATTACAGGTGTCTGTTAAACGATACTTTATTTTTCTTCTTTTTGTTCTCTTTCTTCTGCTGTCTGTTAATAGAAAGATAAAATTTATATGCCACTGTCCCGGAACCTCCAAGACCAAAGAAAAAACCGGGGATATATACCCATCCGCCAGCTCCGGTCTTAGAAACAATCAGCCAGCATACTGCCAGACATATCAGGACAGGGGTTATGAGAGACAGTCCAAGCTGCGACAACATGGTGACATTTCTGATGATCTCTGACCATTGTTTCATCCTCTTCTCCTTTTTGCTTAATTTTTGTATATATTTTCAAGAATTTATAGTCAAATTTTACCATATATCCTTTAAAATTACAATCTCATTAGATAATTTTATCAAATATTTTTTATCCATCCAATATTTTTTTGTTATTTTTATATCGTGTATGTGATTATATCATCAATATAAATCTTTTTATACAGTCAAAGCCTCTGATTTGTTTATATTTTTATTTCAAAGAAGAAGAGATATAAATAAGGAGCCTGCCCGGAGAGCTTTTTTGTGTCATAGAACATTACAGAGTAATATTCTATAACACAAAAAAAGCACGAAAACAACTCATCACTGTTTTCATGCTTCTTCTTTCGTATATAATTCTGCTTTATATATAAGTTCTGTATTACCGGTCTGTCCCAGCAGACACATTCCTCTTATAGAAAATCCTCTTAATTAATGCATTTGAGACCCTGTACATCCTCCCGGAGCGTTTATCTTTAATTCTTATTCTGTATATAAATATCCACTGTAGTCCGGATCATCCAGACAGTCTGCATCGATCCATGCCGGATTGCTCAGTACATTTTTCTCGATCACAACAGATTTCTTCGGTGCCGTTGTTTCAACTGCTGCCCAGATCGTCTGGTATCCCATAGCATAAGGCTGCTGAGAAACACAGCCAATCTCTTCTCCATTACGGATTGCTTCCTGCTGCTTAGTAGTTGCATCAACCCCTACCAGAGCCGGTGCATCATGCTCATCACTCTTCTCCAGATTCAGATACATCTCTGTAATATCTGCATTGGTGCAGAATACACCATCCAGTGTGGGATATTTTTCCAGAACTTCCTTCATGGAAGCCTCCATATCATCTACCTGATCAGAATAAATAGTTTCCACAACTTCAATGTCTCCGTACTTCCCGATATTATTCATGAATCCTTCTACACGATCCTGAACACTCTTTGTCTTCTGCTGTGCGGAAAAAACCGCAACCTTTCCCATCTTTCCGAGTGCACTGCCAAGCTGATAAGCAGCCATCTTTCCTACCTGCACATTATCGGTTCCCCGATATGCCTTCACCAGTTTTTTCTCGGCTACATTAGAATCAAATGCTATAACCGGAATTCCATTTTCCTTTGCAGCTTCAAGCTGTGCCTCACAGGAATCCATGTCACTTGCCGAAATACAAAGAACATCCGGATTCTCTGCAATAACAGCATCTATTGTATTAATCTGAGTTTCTACGTCCTCTTCATTATCAGGGCCTTCAAAAGTCATGGTAATCTGGTCATCTTTTTTATAACCATATGCTTTATTAATTTCCTTTACCGCATCTTCCATGCCTTTCTTAACCATCTTCCAGTATTCGCCCTTGACACATTTGCTTACCACTGCGATCCTTGAACCGGCATGGATTTTTATATCTGTATCAATCTCCGGAATCAGCGGACTCTCATCCTCTTCCTTCACTGCTTCTGCCTCTGAATCGGATTCTTCGATAGCGTCTGCCACCAACGGCTGGATTGTCTCTTCCACCTCCGCTCTGCTGCATCCTGTCAGCATTGCCAGTCCTGTCATTAAACTTATCGCTGCTGCCGCCGCTCTTTTCATTTTAATTTCCTCTTCCTTTCAGTGCTATACTGCACATTACAGCAATTTCATAAAATAATGTATAATTTCTGTCAACTAAAAAATCGATATCTGCTCAGTACTCTCACAGAATAATTAACATCGAACAATTACCTGTAGCGATCCTCTTAAATGCATTATTTACGAGAATTGCTATAAACCTTATAACTGCATATTACTTTCTACATTATACACACTTTACGAAATTCGTCCAGAGATTTTACACATTTTTCACTTTTATACATCAAAAATTGCGCTATATCAATGTCTTTTGAATGCCATACCTGCAGGCTGCACCTGAAACTCCAACTGTTTCTTTGTCACCGGATGCTGAAATCCCAGTTTTGCAGAACAGAGAGCCAGCGGTTCCTGACTATTCTGACCGGGATTATACTTTCTGTCACCAACCAAAGGCATTCCGGCATGCGCCATCTGCACACGAATCTGATGATGCCTGCCTGTATCCAGATCGATCCGGATCAGGTTTCTTTCGCCACAATCCTGTGCATCTTCCTTATTTTTCCAGGTTTCCAGAACTTCATAGGACAATATCGCCTTTTTTGCTCCGGAAGTTCCTCCCTCAACCACTGCAGAGCTGTTGGTCCTGCCATCCTTCTTCAGCCAGTCCACCAGTTTTGCACTCTTCACTTTCACTGTTCCTTCTGTAACTGCAAGATAAGTCTTCTTTATTTTTCCCGCTGTCATCTGTCTGCTGAGATCTGCTGCTGCCTTCGGATTCAGGGCAAATACAAGAACCCCCTCCACCGGCTGATCCAGACGATGGATAATACCCAGATACGGCATCTTACCCGGCACCTTCTGAGCAATATAATTCTTCAAGAGGCTCTCCATATCCATACTGCCAACCCGCGCATTCTGAACTGCAAGCCCTGCCGGTTTGTGACAGACCAGAATATCTTTATCTTCATATAAAATATAATCTCTGATATCTTTTATCCACATAAAAAACTCTCCTTTTCATGGAGAGTATATCCTAAAATTCCATTTCACGCAATAAACGAATATATATATGAATACAATTTGAAAACGGTCATCACTTTTTACTTTTCCTGATTTCAAAAATGATGACCGCTTCAATGTTCTTCGTTATTCAATTTATTTTCCTCTTAGTATTCTTTCTATAATAAAATAATATGTTATTTACAAACTACTTTATAAGTTCACTATTAAATTTTTCTATGTTTATTTAAAATTCCTATTCTGTTTCCTGCTCATAATCCATATGTACTGTTTATAATCTGATTCATTCCTGCTTTTATGCTTTTATGATATCAGTTATTCAGTTCATCGGAACTTACTTAGAAAGTTTTATAGATTTTAAATTATAATTTCACGTATTATAATTTGTTTTTCATTTATGAAATATCGGATACACTTTTTCATTATTTTTCGTGCTAAGCAATCATAAACCTAACTTCTTAAATTCACAACTGTTTAATTTCCTTATGTGCTTTTCATATTTATCGAACATTAATGGCAGATGTTCTGAATTATGTAAAGTATCACTGAAAAAGTACCTTAATATTTCTCTCAATATCCTGTAATTTTATATACCGGATATTCTTCTGATGCAGGATTTCAAACCATATACTTAAACTTCTATATGCCTCTCAAAACATCGTTCTTACCTTCAGTTTATCTGTTACCTGAACCTCTGCTTTCAGGCTAACTACTGAGATAAGGGTTATGCTCTTCCGGTAAATATTTCTTTACACATTTACCAAAATCCCTGTATCAGGTCTGCAACAGATATTCAATATAAGTTATCGCTTCTATAATACCTTTGATACATTCCTTCCTTATTAATCAGACTGTGCGTATGCTCTTATATTATATAAGGAAAATACTTTTTTATAATCTCCGTATCAGGTCTTTCTTGCAGGAAATGCGATACCCGTCACTCTTATATTGATGAAGTTATAAATTCTTTCCCAATGGAATCACCCGAACCTTTCTTTTATTTTCATCCTTTTCATTGGAACATTTATATATGCTATGAATTGAATGAATTTCTTTGATTGTTTAATTCGTTTTCTTGTTTCTTTTGATGGTGTTATAATAACACTCTCGTTATTATTTGTCAATACATTTTTACATTTTATTTTAATATTTTCTGTTTATCTTTGTCTTATTTGCACTAATTTTACAATATTTTTATTTATTTGATAATTTTCAGACTATTTATCTTTCTCCGCCGCAGTACATTCTGCCCGGAGGGCTCTATTATATCTATAGCAATCCTCGTAAATAATGCATTTAAGACAGTTCGGCAGAGTGCGAAAGACAAGGAAGATATCTGACGCAGGATTTCACACTCTGATGGGCTGGATTAAGATGCATTATTTTAGAGAATTGCTATAATAAAGATGCAGCCACTCTCAACATAAAGAGAGGATAGCTGCATCTTCATCACTTCCTATTTTCGATTATAATTAATCAGGCATCCCTTAAGGATAATCTCACGCTCATCATCCGTAAGCTCCCCAAGAGCCACTTCAAACTCCTTCAGTCCCTCAGCACCGACAACATATCCCCGGATCACATCATCCTTTTCTTCCACTGCCTTACGAATCTGTGGGAAGAACAGATAATCTCCGTTTGCAAACGGAAGCTCTCCTTCTTTAATCAGGAATGGGAGCATACCCCAGTTGATCAGATTGGAACGGTACCTCTTTGTCGCATACTCATTGGCGATATTTGCCCATCCACCAAGCACTTTCTGACAGGAAGCAGCCTGCTCACGCGCAGAACCATCACCTGGTTTCACTGCAAAGATCGTACTTCCCACACCAAGATTTTCCTTGCTTACATTCGGATAATCCTTTTTGATCACATCCATTACAGGTTTCATTTCCGGTAATGCCTCAACCGGACATTTTCCTTCCTGAATAGCCTTCTGAGCTTTCTGAACTTCTTTCGCACGTCCTACATAAGCAGGATCTTTTCTGGAAAGTGTAAACTCAGCCAGTCCAAGTGGATTGGAACGATAAGAAGATGTCTCACCGGACGGGATCAGTTCATCTGTTGTAGTAACCGGATCATGGATCTCAGAAACAACCTTCACGATCAGATTCTCCGGAAGTGCAGCCATCTCCGGCCAGTCCTTAATATTCGGACCAAACTGGATCTCTACACCCGGATCAGCTATACCCTTGCTGTCAAATACACGATTGTCATAAATTGTCTTATCAAAGAAATATTTCTGTCCTGTATAACCACCCGTATAATCCTCTGCTGAAGTCAGGAAACCTTTGTTTGCTGCAGTTGCCGCAATAGAACGTGCGTCCATAAGTGCAACAGAAGAAATCTGGCCATTCTGGATTTTGGAACCTTCGCGGTTCGGGAAGTTTCTGGTCGTATGACGGATACTGAATGCATTATTTGCAGGAGTATCCCCTGCACCAAAGCAAGGTCCGCAAAAAGCAGTCTTCACAACAGCTCCCGTTTCAAGAAGTCCTGCCAGAACGCCATTCTTAGCCAGTTCCATATAAATCGGAGTACTTGCCGGATATACACTCAATGTGAAGGCATCTGCACCAATGCTCTTGCCTTTAAGGATATCAGCTGCTGCACAGATATTTTCAAATCCACCACCTGCACATCCTGCGATGATTCCCTGTTCTACATAAAGTTTACCATCAATTACTTTGTCTCTTAATGTATATGGAACTTTTCCATCAAGGCTGATCTGTGCTTTTTTCTCAACATCTGCCAGAATATCATCCAGATTTGCTTTCAGTTCATCAATTGTATATGTATTGCTTGGATGGAATGGCATAGCGATCATTGGTCTGATCTCACTCAGATCAATCTCTACACAGCCATCATAGTATGCTGTTTCACCTGGTTTCAGTTCTTTGTAATCTTCACTTCTGCCATGGATCTCATAGAATTCCTGAATCTTCTCATCTGTCTGCCAGATAGAGGAAAGGCAGGTGGTCTCTGTTGTCATTACATCTACACCAATTCGGAAATCAGCACTTAAATTTGCAACACCGGGTCCTACAAATTCCATAACTTTATTCTTCACATATCCGTTTGCAAAAACCTTGCCGATAATCGCAAGCGCAACGTCCTGAGGACCTACGCCCGGACGAGGAGAACCGGTAAGATAAATGGCAACGACGCCTGGCATATTGATATCATAAGTCTGGGAAAGAAGCTGCTTTACAAGCTCCGGTCCGCCCTCACCCATTGCCATGGTTCCCAGTGCGCCATATCGTGTATGGCTGTCTGAACCGAGGATCATTTTACCGCCTGCTGCAAGCATTTCTCTTGCAAACTGATGGATAACCGCCTGATGGGGCGGTACATATACGCCGCCATATTTCTTGGCACAGGTAAGTCCAAACATATGATCATCTTCATTAATAGTTCCGCCTACGGCACAGAGTGAATTATGGCAGTTTGTCAGTACATATGGCACCGGAAATTTCTCAAGGCCTGAAGCACGTGCAGTCTGGATAATTCCGACAAAAGTGATATCATGAGAAGTCAGTTTATCAAATTTAATCTGAAGTTTCTCCATATTTCCGGAAGTATTGTGTGCTTTCAGAATTGAATAGGCAATTGTACTCTTTGCAGCTTCCTCTTTGGAAACAGGAAAATCTGCCTGATTCTCCGGAACAATCTTCTGACCATTCAGCAAATACACACCGGTATCGTATAATTTCATAATGTCTCCTCCATTCTGTTTTTTTGCATATCACAAATGCAGTTATGGAACTCACCTTATCCACACCAGTCTTCAAATTTCCAGATGAAAACTGATTTTCTCCTGAACCGGCACTTTGACACGCTAATTTATGGAAATTTAGGTTTTATTATAGAATATTCCACCGGAATAATCAAGCCTAAGACTATAAGTATTTTAGTTACTACAAGCAGTAGCATTTTTTTACTTTCTTTACTTTCCTACCAAAATCCGCTATACTGGGAATCACTTAGACAATGAGATTTCTGCCGCCTGTGGCAGTTCTGACAGGGAGGTATTACCGATATGTTCCGTTTATGGGGAAAAATATGGAAAGATAATCATTTACTGAAAGATACTGTAATCTGCGATGACTCCGAAGATACGCGGACCCACAAGATTTTTCGTGGTCTGGAAAGTATCTGTTATGAAATGGATCTGGGAAACCCAATCTGGCTGGAATCTACAGTCAGACATTTTAAGAAACATGGAAAAGCCAGATTTTATCAGGATAATTTTATAGAGCAGATTGATTTTGATTATCTGGAGATCCAGGTAATTGAAGAGGATGACGAATAATAAATTATTCTGTCTTAAAATGTGTACAGGATCAGAAACTTTACATTGCCATATTGTTTCTGATCCTGTGTGTCTCATTTGCAGTGAATTTTCATGTCTTTATTTCATAAATTCTCTTATGATTTCTCTCATAATCTCATCTTCCTCGGGTGTAAGCATTCCGCTGAAATGGCTTCCTGCTGCTGCAGTCTGGCGGATACTGTCCGCAATATGTTCAACGATTTCCTCTTTTACAGCTTCGTCAGCCTTCTCCGGCACCGGCACTTCTTCTACCCATGTGCGGGCATGTTCCACATAATCAGAAAAAGAATTCATCAGAAGTTCTTCTCTGTATGTAAAATCCAGCGCCTGTCTCAGCAAAAGCAATGCTGTCGGAATGATCGCAGCCACATAAAGATATGCCAGCGGCATTCCGTCCCATCGTGCATCTTTGGAATACAGAAAAAAAGCCAGTCCAAGAAAAGCGATACAGAAAAGTGACGGATACCAGACAAACCGGTTCATACGGTTCAACAGCCTGTCTCTTGTTTTCCAAAGATTTGTCCATTTCTCTTTGAGATTTGATTTAACCTCTGTATTTTTTCTGATCATTCTTCGGTAGGTAAGATGTGTGGTCAGCATCCCCAGTGCTCCCAGTCCGCCCATTAACATCATGGCATACAGCAGGAAATGCAGTTCCATAACTTTCTCCAGCATAACATCCTCCTCACTTGAACAGATAAGACTATCTGCTTCGCTGCCTGCTCATAAACTGACAGGATTATTATACTGCTGTTTCCGGTATCATGGAACTAAAATCGCTCATCAAATTCTCTCATAAAAAGACAAAAATGTCTCGAAGTGATTACATATTTTCCAGTTTCGTAACTACCTCTTCAAACTTCATAAAATGGGAAGCTTTCACAAGAATAGTGTCACCATCCTGTACATAACCTTCCAGATGCTCCAGCAGACTTTCTCTGTCCGGCTCATAGATTACTTTCAGGTCCGGATTTGTCCGCTGTGCTCTCTCTGCCATATTTCTGCACAGTTTACCTGTACAGATAAGAACATCAATATCACATTTTCCGGCATGCTCTCCTACCTCCTCATGAAGCTGAACTTCATTCTCTCCAAGTTCACCCATATCGCCAAGGACTGCTATTCTGCGTCCTGCACCATCCTGCAGAACATCCAGGGAGGCTTTCATGGACATGGGATTTGCATTATAGCAGTCATCTACGATCAGAAATTTATCTGTTTCGATCATTCTGAAACGACCGCTGATTGGCTCCAGGCTCTCGATTCCGGCTTTGATCTGCTCAGTTGTAAGTCCGTAAATATTTCCAACTGCAGCTGCTGCCAGCGCATTATATACCATATGGCGCCCCGGCATCGGGATATCAACTGTAAATGCAGTATCCCCCAGATGAATGGTGCAGGTCATTCCCTTTAAACCTCTGCTTACAATCTTATCGCCGTAAACCTGACATTCATTACTCATTCCGAAAAATACAGGTTTTATCTTTTCATATTCTTTTACTGTGATGAGCTTGTCATCATCGCCATTTAATACAATATGTCCCTCTGGTCTGAGGAATTTAAAAATCTCTGTCTTTGCTTTCAGAACACCATTTCTGTCTCCCAGATTCTCCAGATGGCAGGTACCGATATTCGTGATCACGCAGGTGTCCGGTCTTGCAATCTGCGCAAGTCTGGTCATCTCACCGAAATCACTGATCCCCATTTCCAGAACTGCAATTTCATCTCCATCACGCAGACGGAAAATTGTGAGAGGCAGACCAAGTTCATTGTTAAAGTTGCCCTGTGTTTTCAGAGTATGGTATTTCTGGTTCAGAACAGATGCGATCACTTCTTTTGTACTTGTCTTACCAACACTTCCTGTAATTCCCACAACCGGGATCTGAAGCTGCTTTAAATAAAACTCTGCAATATCTTTCACTGCCTGAAGAGAAGATTCTACTGCGATATAAGGAAAATCAGCGTTATCAAGCACCCGTTCCGACAAGGTTGCCAGTGCCCCTGCTTCCATTACCTGTGGGATAAATTTATGGGCATCTACACGTTCCCCCACAATAGGTACAAACAGACATCCTTCTTCTGCTTTTCTGCTGTCTGTGATAATAGACATTACTTCTTCCTGTAATTTATCAGCCGGACCATAATAAGTACCGCCGCATACGCGAGCGATATTTTCAAGAGTTAAGTTTTTCATAATATTTTTTATATCTTCTTTCCTGTTATAGCAATTCTCTTAATAATGCATCTATAACACTTCTATAAATTACTGCAGACACGCTCTATAGTGTGAAATCCTGCGTCGGATATTTTTTCATGGAAACTTCAATCAGTTTCTCACATAAAGTCGGATAGTCGATTCCCAGAACTTTTGCCTCCTGCGGAATCAGACTGGTTGGTGTCATTCCGGGAAGAGTATTTGCTTCCAGACAATACATATCTCCATTCTCCTTCATCATGAAATCAAGACGGCAGTATCCTTCCATAAACAGAGCTTTGGCTCCTGCTTCCGCATAATGCTGCATTTTCTCTGTGAGTTCCGGTGAAATTTCGGCAGGACAGGTCTCAATCGTAGAGCCGGCCTGATATTTATTCTTATAATCATAGAATCCCTGAAGCGGAGCAATTTCGATGATCGGATAAGCTTTTCCGTCCACAACCGCTACTGAAAATTCACGTCCTTTTATATATTCTTCGACCACGACTTCATTTTCATAAGAATAAGCGTCTTTGAGAGCCTGCTCATATTCGGCCTGATCATTCACAATATAAACACCTACACTGGAACCGCCACAGCAGGTTTTTACAACTACAGGAAATTCCATTCCAAGTGCTTTTAGATCTGTGGTCATTTCTTCTTTTACCATAGACACTCCCCGCGGTGTTGGTACATTATTCATCAGGAACATCTGCTTGGTGATTCCCTTATCCATTGCCAGGGCACTGCTTAAATATCCGGTTCCTGTATATTTGATTCCCATCAGGTCAAATGTTGCCTGTACTTTTCCATCTTCTCCGTTCGCACCATGAAGTCCCAGGAAAACAATGTCAGCCGCCTCGCAGAGTTTCAGCACGTTTGGTCCGAAGAAGCTTCTTCTCTCTTTTTTCATCTGTTCAATCCTGTCGTTAAATGCTGACATATATTCTGATGCTGCGTCCACATCATACTCTGACGGAAACGGATTCTCCCGGTCCACATTCTCAATGCCGCAAAAAATATCCACAAGAATCGCCTGATGTCCTTTCTGTCGTAATGCCTTACATATTCCTGTTCCTGATGTAATGGAGACAGTACGTTCTGTACTTGTTCCTCCCGCTAATACTACAATCTTCATCATTTTTCTCCTTTATTCATAAATAACAATCGGTGTGTTCTTCTCAACATTGCTGAAAATGATCTGCACCTGATCGGATGGTGCACAGATGCTTCCATGTGTGCCTTCAAATTCATAAAGCTGTCCTCCGAAATCCATTCTCCATGGAGCATCACTGATCCCCAGATTTCCATCGAATGGGATCCAGTAATTTACAGCAGAAGGATAGTCCTCTCCGTTCACTGTACATCCGCTCTTCATTTCACCTGTTGTATAACATCCCACAGGAGTTGCACAGTTGGGCACGAATGGATTTCCGGATACGATCTGCGCATCCGCAGTCGGCGTTCCATCTTTATAGAATACCATTCTCTGGGCCGTCAGGTCAATCTCTATATACGTATATCCGATATCATTTGTTTTCCTGACCAGACCTTCATGGGAATAAACAGGTTCTCTGACCTGGGTTTCTCCGTTTTTTATCAGTTCTGTAAGTTCTTTCAGCTCCGCTTTCTGATCGATCTGCCAGCCATAATTCCCTCCGCTGACAGTAATCTCACGACCATCATATGTATTAAATGTTCTCTCTGTTCCAACCGTATCATATTTAGCCGCCAGTTCACTGATATATGCTTCTATCTGTTTTTTGTCAAGTGTATAAAGACCGTTTTCATCTGTTGTGAGCCAGTTTTTGATCATATCTCTGTCTACTGTCTCTGTGCAATCGTCAAAATCATAGGTTATCACTACATCCGTAAGTTTGTTTATCAGGTCACAATTCTTCGTCAGAGTTTCATCACTCTGATAAACTTTCGGTTCTTTGTAGCATCCATCTGTTTCCAGATCAACCGGCGTTCGTCCTGTGACAAGAGCATCTATAATATCCTGACTTGTTTTTTCTGGTTTCAGTGCAGTTCCCTCCTGCTCAGGAACAATTACAAACTTATCGTCTTTCTCTTCTATATGAGCATCCGAAGGCTCTGTCATATTCTCCTGTTGCATACATTTCAGTTCGGAAATGGCAGCCTCTGTCTTCTGCTCATCATATTTAATGGAGGAGGACACCTCATAATTCCTGTGCTGATTAAAAGCAAGAAACCATGTAAAACGATCCTGGTTCCTGATCAGTTTATCAACACTTCCATCTGAGTCATAGGAAAGTCCCGCCTGTTTTGCTGTGATACTTTCCTGTCCGTTATTTCTGGTATCAATAGTAAGAACATATGCTCCCACCTTCTGCGTAAGCAATTCTTCTGACTGGGATACTGTCATATAGGAACAGTTGAATCCGTTTACCATTGATCCCGGTAAGAAATGCTCTGTGAAATAGTATACACCATATCCATATACTCCGGCAGTCAGCAGGAGCAAGATTATGATCAGGGTGATCATGATTTTCTTTCTGCTGCTCACGACATCCTCTCCTTTCTTTTTTATAAACAGCAACCGCCCGGCAAGAAGTTATGCCGGGCAGTTTTATTATCACATTATTTATCCAGAAAGTAAATACGATTATTCTCTTTTATGCGTTTTCCAGTAATTTCTCTACACTTGTAAGTTTAACACAGAGTACGAACACTTCTGCTGCTTTTCCAAGATCCTCAGGAGTCGGGAAGCTTGGTGCAATACGGATATTGGAGTCTTTCGGATCTTTTCCATATGGATAAGTTGCACCTGCTCCTGTAAGTACAACACCTGCTTCTTTTGCCTTGGCAACAATAGCTTTTGCACATCCTTCCATTGAATCAAAGGAAATGAAGTATCCACCATGTGGTTTTGTCCACTCGCCGATTCCAAGACCGCCAAGTTCTCTGTCCAGTGTGTTAAGGACCATTTCAAATTTCGGACGGAGAATTGCCGCATGTTTTCTCATGTGTTCATGAAGACCGTCGATATTTTTGAAGAATTTTACATGACGTAACTGGTTTAATTTGTCATGTCCGATTGTCTGGATCTGCATGTAGCTGCGGAAATCTTCCAGGTTTGCTTTGGAAGCTGCAACTGCTGCAATACCGGAACCCGGGAAGCTGACTTTTGATGTTGATGTAAATTTATATACAAGATCAGGATTTCCTGCTTTTGCACATGCTTCAAGGATTTCTACAAGGAAGTCCTGATTGTCATCATAGAGATGATGAATGCTGTATGCGTTATCCCAGTAGATACGGAAATCAGGTGCTGCCGGTTTCAGATGCGCAAAGCGCTCTACTGTTTCTGCTGAATAAGTATATCCCTGTGGGTTGGAGTATTTCGGCACACACCAGATTCCTTTGATGGATGAGTCTTCACTGACAAGCTTCTCTACCATATCCATGTCTGGTCCCTGTGGTGTCATTGGCACGTTGATCATTTCGATTCCGAAGAATTCTGTGATCTTGAAATGGCGGTCATATCCCGGTACAGGACAGAGGAATTTTACCTTATCAAGTTTGCACCATGGGGTATTTCCCATTACACCCTGTGTCATAGAACGTGCAATGCTGTCAAACATAACGTTTAAGCTTGAATTTCCGTAGATGATGATGTGGTCCGGATCTACTTCGGACATTTCTCCAAGGAGGCGTTTAGCTTCCGGGATTCCGTCGATAACACCGTAGTTACGGCAGTCTACTCCTGTTTCGCACTTGAGGTCTGAATCGCTGCTTAATACGTTCATTAATCCCATTGAGAGATTGAGCTGGTCTGCTGACGGTTTTCCACGTGACATATCGAGAGCTAAGCCCTTTGCTTTGATATCTGCGTATTCTTTATCCAGCTGTGCTTTGAGTGTAAGCAGTTCTTCTTTGCTCATGTCGCTGTATTTTTTCATAATATTCCTCCTTGTTCTGCCATGGAAGGATGTCCCTTTTTCCGTATAGGGCAATCATTTGTTTTTCCTACGGCAACAGTTTTTTTGCTTTTTACATTTTAGTATGGTAAAGTAGGGTTGTCAAGTGTTTTTATGGAATTGTTAATATTTTACCAAAACAATCGTTACTGTTCCCTCTGTTCTCAGTAACGTAACCCAAATTCATTCTGGATTGCCGTAACATCTTTCTCTGATACTTATAACAAGCCTTGTAAATAATTAGCCAAAAAGCAAGTCGAAATCCCTCGAAAGTTTCGGCTTGCTTTTTTGAGTGTGACAGCGTATATTTAAATCAGTTAACAGATCTTTTAACTGTCTTAATTGTTCTTGTCAGGTCATCCTGATATCTTTTTATTACTTCTTATACAACATCCATTTTTATCCAAGTCAGTGAATGAGACAAGTCAGGCGGATAAAATCATCTGCTTCGCTGCTCAGTTCATAACCGAATGACTGTGAAAGGAGGTCATCCATGTCTATGTTTATCCACGCAATTATCGTAATCCTGCTTGCTGTGCTGGCTATGGGGATCGGGCTGCTGATTCTTGTGTGTTGGGCTTTGGCAGCATGTGCAAGCAGACGGGATTCTTATCTGGAAAAGGATTATCGGGTGAAATAAAGGAAGTCTGCGCATGGACGCTGAGTATTGCCGATAAGTTTATTCATTACTTTTCCATTAAAGTACAGGGTTGCAGAACCGCCTCCATCCAGGTTGTAAGCATAAGTACAGCCGTAGGATTTGAAAATATTCACCATATCCCAGTGATTAAGACCATTATAGCTGCCGGTATCTGTTACAAGGAGTACATAATCGTTGGGCTTTACCATTCCTACCGCTGTACGTGGATAATATTTTTCTGTTTCAGCCCATGGAAGCTGGGCTTCGCCATCTTTAATAAGAACCGGACCAAAATTATATGTATCTTTTACACCGGCTGCAAGAAGATTTTTTCCCATAAGTCCCTGTGCCGGAGTATAGATGGTTCCGTCTTTCTTTACTGCCATGACTGAATAACTGGTCATGTAATCACCATAGATAATCCCGTTTTTGATGCACATGCCAAGGGGGGATGGTTTTCCTGTACCATAGTCGAAAGCACTGCCGTTTACTCCGATAATGCCTCCATTTGAGGATACTGCATCAGAGGTTGTCTGTCGGGATCCGCCATAAGTTCCGTTGGAGAGGGCGGATTTCAGCTGTTTGGCATTGGATGTCTTTATATGCGCTACCCAGTAGGAAATTCCATGGACTGATTTGCGTTCAAGTTTAATATTAAGAGTGCTGCTTTTGTATTCGTAAGTATTGCCGCTTTGAGTAACTGTTGGCTTAGTATTTGTCGGTTTAGTATCTGAAGATTTTACACGCTGCCCTTTGCTGTTTACATAATATTTACCTATCCAGGTATTTTTTGCCATCACTCCTGTTTTCTTGCTGAAATAGTAATAATATTTTCCTATCTTCTGCCAGCCCTTTGCCATGGTGGAATTGCTAAGGAAATAGTATTTTGTTCCATCCTGGGTGAGCCATTGACTGGCGATCGCCACGCCGGATTTATTAAAGTAATAGGTATATTTATCTCCTGTAGCCCAGCGATTACGGAACATGGCACCATTTTTACGATTATAATAGTATTTGTTGCCGGAACGTTTCATCCACCCGGTGAAACGTTTGCCGTTGGCAATACTGTAGTAATAATAACCTTTATATTTAAAAGAACCGCAGATCAGACGCCCCTTTGAATTATAAAAATAGTAATCTCCGTTTATTTTCTGCCATCCCGTTTTCTTCGATGTGATGCTGACGGAGGTTCTGTCCTGTTTTACATATGTAGCCGCATTTACGGTAACTGCACGCATACTGATGCCTGCTGTCAGAAATAATGCCAGTATCAGAAATACCGCCACTTTTCTGAATGGTAATTTTCTTTTCATGTCTTTCATCTGCCTTTCCATGATGTCTGATATGCCCATATAAGGGAATTGCTATAAATATATTACCGATATGTCCCCTGCGATTTCTTTACCCGACAATTCGACAGACCGAGCGTTGTCAGATAATATTCCATGTCTCTCTCTGACATCAGACACTTTGGCCCTATAACGAGTTCCTTTATCAGCTGGTCAAGGCAATCTGAAAAATCAAAATCCACATAAGATATCAGCTGACTTTCTTTTACATAGTAGGAATAGTTATATAAACGTGCACCGAGAGAAAGTTCAACTTCTCTTCCCATCAGAAACTGTTTCGGCGAAAACTCGCACAATCGGATTTCGCTTTCCTCTCTGAAGAACGGATTTTTCATGTAAACAGATTCCTGAAATAATTTCAAAAACTTTTTCTCAAAACAGTTCATGACTTTATCCAGTACTTCTATTTCATAATCCTGCTTCTCCTCAATGCTTTCCCGACATTGTTCTTCCTTCTGTAATATCTTCTCGATTTCATCAACCAATTCTTGTACTATCTGATGTACAACTTCTCTCTGCTTTGCTTCAGAATAACTGATCTTATGTAATGACACAATTGACGGCTTTGAAATCTCCGGAGAAACCGTTACAACTTCTTTTAATACATCCAGGTCAAATCCGATGGCAGCTCCGCGCCCGTCATCCGCATATCCCCGCCACTGACTGAGCAGATCATTCTGATACGAAAAACAGGTTACATAATATCTGAAGTCTGCATGATTTTCATTGAAAAATTCATCTGTAAACAGTTTCACATATCCCATCAATCTCTCTGATGAAATCTTTGATCTGAATAAATCTGAAGCATTTTCATAAGCTCTTTTAAATTCTGCGTCATAATACCTGCAGATCCAGCTGATCTCCATGGAATCATTGGATTTCAGGATATTTGTCAGACGGAGGGAACGATTTTTCAAAATAGAATTCAATGATTCTAAACTGCAATAGTGATATACGATCATATTTTTTTCTTCTCCTGTAAATAATTGTTCTTTTGTAACCATTCAACATTCTGCCATCCCCAAAAAAATTCTATAGCAAAGTTCATCAGCAAAAGAACTTACGGAAAGTTTATATCAGTAAGTAACAGAATTATTATATCAGATACATCTTATGAATCTGTAAACTTATAGCAACCCTCGTAAATAATGCATATTGATTAAGAGGCTTGCTATAGAAAAACATTGCTTATACTTATAATATAATAACTGTTTTTTATAAAGAAATCCCCATCCACTGTTTATTATTTTGCAGCAGATAGGGATATGTTGAGGTTAATAGTTATATGCCCCCTCGTAAGCATTACACCTGTCTAATTTCCGTGACTGATTCTGACAGGAACTGCATCTGTCGCAGAACTCCTGCTCATAACAGGTGGAACAGGCGCATGTCCTGCAGGCTTTGCGGTCATAGCCTGAGGTATTGCCGTGAGGAAGTGTGCTTTCTGTTGCATTACCCATATATATCACCCTCCTTTTGTGCCGGTTACTGTTCATCCAATTTTAAGTACAAACTCCATGAACGAACAGATTCCTTATATCCTGTATTATACGCTCACAGAAAGGGAATACAAGTAATTAATAATCTGTTTTCTGGTAAAATCTTCCGTTTATGTAATCGGTTTTGATAATATTTACAAAAGCCTTCGGATCGATCTCATGTACCTTCTTTACCAGATATTTTGCTTCTTCTGTAGAGACTACAGAATAGATCATACTGGTCTTCTCGTCTGTATAACATCCGGTACCTTCAAAACGTGTCGCCGTATGATTGGTAAGTTTGAAAATCTCCTCATAAATCTGATACGGCTCCTTCGTGATAATAAACAGCGTATGCTTCTTATATCTCTGATGCAGCATCTGAATCACCTGAGTAGAGGTAAACTGAAAGATAATAGAGTAAAGTGCCCTGTCCCATCCAAAAAGTAAACCTGCCACAGTCAGGATCACTGCATTTCCACACAGAATATAATTCCAGATATCCCTGCCATTTTTCTCGGAAAAATAAATCGCAATAAAATCCGTTCCACCTGTACTGGTATTACCGATCAGGCAGAGACTGATACAAAATCCATTAATCAGACCGCCAAAGATACTAATCAGCAATGTATCATAAGTGATCGGCTGACTGGGAATAATATCCGTAAGCAGACCGGAAAGCACGATCACACAGACAGAACTTATCGTAAATTTCTTTCCGATAAATTTCAGACCAATAAATACAGGAATAGAGTTCAGCAGTACATTAATCAGCGTATACGGAACTGCAATCCCCATAAATGTCTGAAAAATGTTCTGGATCAGCAGAGTAAGTCCTGTAAATCCTCCCGGAAAAAGACCGCCTGCACGAACAAATGTCTTAATATTCAACGCCATGATCGTTGCAGCCAGAACCGCACAGCCGTAACGCTTGGCTTCATGTTTTAAATTAAGTTCCTTCATAATCACGTTTCCTCCCATCTCGCCAAACAGTTCAAATTGAACTCATGTGAAATTGCTTTTCACAATCTCTGCAGGAGACTTAACTGATTCGGCTAAAAAGCAGTTTTCCGCCAATAACAAACAAAAGGAAACTAATTTACGCTTCCCATCTTCCAGAAGCACCACATGGCAGAACCAGCCCGTTAGAGCTTACCGGAAGCCCGATCTCCTGAGAGTCCACATGCCCGCCAAACTTCTTAAGCTCAGTAGAAAGCATATAAGTAAGAACTGCCGGTGCCAGACCTGTTGTATAGGAATTGACCAGGAAAAACAGAGGCTCATCACTGAGAATTTTTGTACACAGCTTAATCAGATCATGGATACAATCCTCGATTTTCCAGATCTCCCCCTTCGGTCCACGTCCATAAGAAGGCGGATCCATAATGATCGCATCATAATGATTCCCTCTGCGGATTTCACGCTCAACAAACTTCACACAGTCATCTACCAGCCAGCGTATCGGTGCCTCTCCTAAACCAGAAGCAACTGCATTCTCCTTCGCCCAGCTAACCATACCCTTAGAAGCATCCACATGAGTAACAGAAGCTCCCGCTACTGCTGCTGCCAGAGTCGCACCACCTGTATATGCAAAAAGATTCAACACCTTCACCGGACGTCCCGCATTGCGGATCTTATTGCCAAACCAGTCCCAATTCACAGCCTGCTCCGGAAAAAGCCCGGTATGCTTAAAACTAAAAGGTTTCAAATTAAAGGTAAGTCCCTTATAATGAATATCCCACTGCTCGGGCAGATCAAAGAACTCCCATTCACCGCCGCCCTTCTTACTTCTGTGATAATGCCCGTTCATATGCTTCCAGCCCTTATTCACCTTCGGCGTATCCCATATAACCTGCGGATCCGGCCTCACCAGAAGATAATCCCCCCAACGCTCCAGCTTCTCCCCACAGGAAGTATCAATAACCTCATAATCTTTCCATCCATCTGCAATCCACATTGTATAATAATCCTCCTAAAATAAACGCATAATAAGTTACGATTGTACTACATATCCAATCATTAGTAAAGCCATATTTCTCACATAAATTCCATTGTGTAAAGTATAAAATAAAACTCTCCCCGTGGCAAGCAAACCATCATAATTCACAGTTATAAATAAATAAAGTGTTACTGTTCACTCCCAATGTCATTAACTTAAGTGATTATTGCCTGTTTAACAAGAAATAATTTTTTAAGTTAACGACATTGGTTCACAGACAAATCATAAACCAATCATCATAAACTACCGCAGGAACATATAATCCCTGCGGCATAACATAAGCAGCCTAATGGAGTATTTTATGATGACTGCTGATACATGAATTCCTAATCGAAGTATCGTATGTATTAATACAAACATCCCATTTTTTTCTTCAACACTTCATACTGATTTCCAGTAATATATATTTTCTTGTATAAAATTTTAATTTCTTTCATCTCTTTTAATTTCTTGAGATTTCTTCCAACTGTACGAATACTCATTCCAATTGCATTTGCAATTTCCTGATAATCCGTCCTTATATAAACGCTCTCATTCGCACAATCAATATTTCTATATTTTTCATATCTTGATATCAGAAAAAAACGAACACGATCTATTCCTTCCATATAATACATCAGTCCGTCACTTTCTGAACGTTTATACAAATCCTTTGCCAGTATATTTACAATTCTTCTCAATAACTGCATATTTTCCATAATCGCCTGATATATAACTTCCGGCTTAAAACAAAGCATTGTAACCTCAGTTGCCGCATACACTGTTGCAACATATTTTTTCTCGCCTGCCATAATTTCCAAAAGGCCAACAATTCCATTTATACTGTTTAGTTCAAAATAGTTATATGTACTTCCATTCGCATATTCTCGTAATCCCGTTACACTACCTTCTTTAATAAAATAAACACTATCCGCTGCATCGCCCCTTGAAACAATAATACTGTTTGGTTCATATTTTTTAATCTTGCCTTTTATTTCCAGCTCTTTTGGTAATACAAAAGCCAAACGTTTCCTTTGTTTATCTTCTCCTGCACCTTCATCAATTGGTTTCATATCTCCATTTATATTCATATTTTTGTATTCTTCCTATTATATTGGTTATCATAGTTACCATCGTTCCAGTCACTAACACCGAACAGATAGTTCCTGCTCCAAATGTGCCACCTAATACAGTTCCTATAACCACATAACTGATGTCACATCCTGTTCGCATAATTGTATAAGAAAAATTTGTATGATTCTGAATTTTATATAAAACAGCATCCAAAGCATTCATTCCTAAATTAAGCTGGATTAAAAGTGCAAGTCCAAGGCTAAGGCAGCATTGTCCAATAGCAAACGCTAGAATTCGTATCAACATATCCTGTTCTGCAAGATGAATGTCTGTTAATATCCAGCTATAGAAATCAATAAAATAGCCGGAAACAAGTGCATATACCACTGTACCTAAGCCCATATTTTTTCTCGCCACCAGGCAGGCAATTAAAATAATAAGCAAATTATAAAACAATGATGCATTTCCAAAACTTATCAAAAATGTATGTCTGATTCCATCACACAATAACCCAACAGAATCACTTCCCAAACCACTTTCCAAAAACAGTGCTACTGCGATTCCGATTGAGTTCATAACCACAAATACCATTACGATTTTGCTCATTATTTTGCTCATAAAGCCCTCCTTATCATCATACCGTTTACAACCGATTACAAGCATATTTTAGCAAAACCAGATTATTTTCTTAAGGTCATATGACCTTTCAGCACTTTTTATTTTTATCTTCCAGCTTTATATAAAAATAGCCCGGACATTTCGCATATCCAGGCTATTCATATTCATTATTCTCAATTCTTACGAACTTTATTCCAGAAACTTTCACCCTGCACATTTTCTTTTACGTCAAAAATATCAAGGATTGTCTGTCCAATATCTCCAAAGCAGCTTCTTGTACCAAGATTGATTCCTTCCTGAACCAGTTTTCCATACATCAGCATGGGTGTATATTCTCTAGTATGATCGGTACCCTTAAATCCCGGATCACATCCATGGTCTGCTGTTATGATCAGAATATCTTCATCTCTCATATTTTTCATAAATGTTTCCAATGCATTATCAAATTCCGTTACTGCTTTTGCATATCCGGAAACATCATTTCGATGTCCATAAAGCATATCAAAATCTACCAGATTCAAAAAACAGATTCCGTTAAAATCTTCTTCCTGTTGTTCAAACAAACGTTTGATACCGTCTGTATTTCCTTTTGTTGATATACTTTTACTGATTCCTTTTCCAGCAAAAATATCATATATTTTTCCTATACTTATTACATCAAAATGATTTCTTTTCAGCACATACAACATAGTAACTGATGGTGGAACAAGAGAAAAGTCGTGTCTTTTAGGTGTACGTTCATAATTCGGATATTCACCGGTAAATGGTCTAGCAATTACACGTCCCACTCCATGCTTTCCAGTCAGAATTTCTCTTGCATTTTTGCAATAACAATACAATTCTTCAACCGGCACTACACTTTCATGTGCAGCAATCTGAAATACGCTGTCTGCAGATGTATATACAATCAGATCACCTGTTTCTACATGCTCTTTTCCATATTCTTTTATCACTTCCGTACCTGAATATGGTTTATTGCACAGAACCTTTCTGCCTGTTCTTTTCGTAAACTCATCCAGAACATCCTGCGGAAATCCATTCGGATAAGTAGGCAATGGCTGTTCTGATACAAGCCCTGCAATTTCCCAATGTCCAACTGTTGTATCTTTACCCCTTGACCTTTCCTGCATTCTGCCATATGCACCTACGACATTTTCTTCTTTACTTTCAGCTTCAACACCGTCTATATTAAACAATCCAAGTTTTTTCATATTAGGAGTATTATAATATTCAGATTTCATAATTGTAGCAAGAGTATTACTTCCAACATCTCCAAAATCTGCTGCGTCCGGTTCATATCCAATTCCAAAGCTGTCCAATACAACTAAAAAAACACGACGTTTCATATACTTCCTCCAGTTTTAAATTTCCAGTGCCACACGGATCATATCATTAAATGTGGTCTGGCGTTCCTCTGCTGTACACTTCTCTCCTGTCAGAAGATTATCACTGACTGTCAGCATTGTTAATGCATCTACCCCATATTTAGCCGCCAGAGTATACAGTTCACATGTTTCCATATCCACAGCCGCTACGCCATATGACGCAAGAAGAGAATTTTTCTCTTTTCCATGATCATCATAAAATTTATCACTTGTAAAAATGTTGCTTACTACTGCATGTACATTCAGTTCTTTTGCTTTATCATACGCATTTCTGAGTAATTCAAAACTTGCTGTAGGTGCAAAAGAAATGTTTCCAAAGCGGTCTTTATTCATACCTGAATCCGTAGTTGATGCCATAGCAATTACTACATCTTTCAGGTTAATACCCTCTCTTAAACTACCACAGGTTCCAATACGAATCAGTTTTTTTGCACCATAATTCTGAATTAATTCACTGGCATAAATATGCATAGACGGCATTCCCATTCCCGTTCCCTGAATTGACACTTTTTCGCCTTTATAAAGACCGGTAAATCCATACATACCTCTGACTTCGTTATAGCATACTGCATCTTCCAGAAAATTTTCAGCAATAAATTTTGCTCTCATAGGGTCTCCCGGAAGTAATACTTTTTCAGCAATATCTCCTATCTCTGCATGGTTATGTGGTGTACCCATAATATTTCTCCTCCCACAATTTATTTATTTGAACTTTCGTATTTCTCAATAACCTTTCCGATGATACTTTCAAAATCACCCTCAAAAATATCCATAGAACTTCCAAACATCAGATTTGCCGGATAATCAAAATCTTCTACATTACTTCCTGTTTGATCGCGATATTCTTTGTCTGCCCCCAGATGCGGAATACGATTAATCAGCTTATCTGCATTATCCATATATCCATACAGTTTTTTCCCTAATTCAAACCCCATACCGCATTCAAAAGCAACATCATTATTAATCTCATATCCACGATAATCGTTCAGATTTGCAATGATAAGATCACAGTTCCTTACATGCTGCTGAAATCTGTCAAACAGGTTCATAGCTTTCATATAAGGATTTTCTGATGATGTTTCCTGAACTCCCGGTGCTCTGTCTAATGGAGAAATTGCCTCATAACCATATTTTGCACAAATTTCTTTCATTCTTGCAAAAACTTCTTCTCCATTGGAATCATATCTTTCAAAACCAGCCAGATAAATCAGAGGTCTTTTTTTATCAGTTTCCGTAACATGGCAGGAATGATCCACACATATCGCACGACCTGCTTTAAATTTGTATTCTTCTTCGATATCTACCATAAGCATTTTCAGACAGTCGTCAAAATCACCTTCAACGATTTTAGTAGAACCAATAATGGTTGGTGAAAATGGCAGTTCTGCATATGGCATTACATTCCCACGTTCATCATATACCTTCTGATCTTTTAAATATGCTTTTTGATTCTTTGTTGCAAGACTTCTTTTGTCTCTTGTATAACCATAGCATCTCGCTCCTTTTGCATATGCCATTCCCAGCTCATATATGGTTCCACTGTCAGGCTCTGCTCCACGATATGCTTCAAGATCAGCAATGATAACCGTTGTTTCTTTCATCACTTTATCCAGATCATCAAAAATGCTGTCTGCCCTTTTCTGTTTATCCGGATTTTCCAGATCAAGAGGATGTGTGTTCGGCAGTGTAACACCAAATCCCAATGCATTTGCCCGGGCTTTCATCGCTCCAAGTGCATCATATCCATATGTATAAAAACATTCTGGCCCTGCTATATATATTGCTTCTTTTTCATATAATTTATGCTGATATCTATACATTCTCAGTCTCCTACTTTAAAACTAATCCAAGGAGTAATTTCAGGAATCTTCCATAATCTGCATTACATCCAATCTCAATCAGCGGAAGATTTTCCCATACAAAATGATGTCTTCTGTCAACTACTGTCATTCCAAGAGTTAATCCATCTTTTGTTTCTACACCAACTCTGACTTTCATTGTTTCAACTAATGTCGGATCAATCGCATATGCCACAGCCATACAATCAATTACAGTACAATATGCATCAAATCCTCTGTTTCCATTAAAACGAATTGCCTGGCGCAGGAATTTAGCTTCTTTTCTGTCACTTTCTTCTAATAATTTGATGTCATCATCTGTAAAGTTAACATCAAAATAAGTAGCTACATCCAATCCTAAAGCAACAAACGGAATTCCTGATTCATAAACAATTTTTGCTGCTTCAGGATCTACATAAACATTCCATTCACTCTGCGGAGTATCTCCGGTTGCGTTAAAGAAAGCATATTTGTTTAATCCAAATGCTCCTGAAATTGCAACGATTTCTTTAATTAATGGTTTGATTTCCGGTGCTTTTGTAATTGCCATCGCAATATTACTCATAGGTGCTGTTGCAATAATTGTAATTTCGCCCGGGTTTTCTTTTACAAGATCAATAATCAGGTCAACTGCATGTTTTTCGCATAATGGCAGGGTTGGCTCTGGAAGGTAGTTTTCCGCCTGTCCATCCTCACCATGTGTAAAAGGATCTTTAGGGGATTCTCTTACCATTGGTTTTGCCATTCCTCTCGCAACCGGAATATTATTAATTCCTAAAAGTTCCATAATTTTTCTTGCATTTTTACTGGTAATGTCTACCGGATAATTTCCGTTTACTGCTGTAACAGCCAGTAAATCAAGGTCCGGGGATTTTGCCGCCATAATGATAGCCATAGAATCGTCCATACCTGGATCACAGTCAAGAATTATTTTCTTCATATTGATATTCTCCTTTTTTCTCTTTATTTATTCAGTCTTTCAGGTTTATCAGACAGATATTGGCAATCTGCCTCACTGCCATCCTCTATCGAGGATAATTTATTTATCTTCCACAACTTTTACATAAAATTCACGATTTCTAGGTCCGTCAAACTCCAGAAAATAAATTCCCTGAGAACCACCTAACAGTAATTTTCCATTATGAACGATAAAGGTTTCTGTTACACCAAGTAATGCACATTTGATATGTCCTGCTGCATCCTGCGGTGTATCATGCTGATGTTTAAAATCAATTCTTGTTGGTACTAATCTTCTGATTTCTTCATCCAGATCAACAAATCCATCCGGGTCCCACGGTGAAAATACTGCCAGCCCTGCTGTTGAATGCATATTATGAACAATACAGATTCCTTCCTGAATATCGCTTTCTTCTACTACCTTTTTTACATCCTGTGTAATATCATGTACTTCATTATAAGTTGTTGATAATTTAATATTCTTTAATACTGCCATTTTTTTCCTCCATCCGTTACTTTTATTTTACGATAATCTCACTGTTTTTTACGCAATATCCGCCATCACAGAATGCCCAGTCTCCCTCGCATCCTCTGCCATACTTTTCTCCAATCAGTTCTGAAATATAGCTTGCGATCAGGCATACCGGAGCAAAATGTGTTAATGGCATTGAAATTGGATATTTAGATGCCGGAACTTTAATGTAAGTTGCCGGCTCGTTATTGAAATCTTCTGCAGAACCATCTGTGATCACTGCCAGCGGTCTGTGAAGCTCATTTGCATATTTCAACAGTTCTTTATTCCTGCTCATTGCCGGATTTGTTGTATTTGCTACAACAACCGTTCCCATATGTTTTGCATCTCTTGCAAAGAAGTTTAAGTGGAACCATTCTTCAGAATTAATATGCATTGCAAATTTGCCAGTTGCTTCGAGCATCTTTGCCTGTCCAAACCATGCTGTCGCATAATCAAAGCCAGCTCCAATAAAATCATAACAAGGGAAATCTTTCCAATCCTCTGCCAGCTTCTTGCACTGTTCTTCCATTGCAGGTAAAAGTTCTTTTAAAAGGCTACCCTGATTCTTAATATCTTTACGACAATCCATAGCCTGATCCATTGTATATTTTCCTCTGACTTCTCCGAAACGAATTGCCAGAAGTAACAGTGCCATTACACTGACCATGTAACTTCTTGTTCCCGGAGCACTTTCAAACTTCGGAATATCTAACTTGAGAACCTTATCCGCATACTGAGCAAGAGGAGACTCTAAATTACCAGTTACTCCAAGAATGTAACATCCATGTTTTTTAGCTCTCTGAACTGCTTCTGATACTCTGGCACCTGTTCCGGAATTGCTCACAGAAATCACCAGTGGATTGCGACAGTCAATTCCCATATGCTTTTCACAATAAAAGCGGCTTAATTCAATAGCCGGAACAACTTCTGTTGGAATTGATGTCAACATTTCAAAAGCATGTTTGGTTGCCATAGCCGCTGCATAGGAATCTCCACATCCCGTCAGAACAATTCTCTGAATATTAAAGATTTCCTGAAAAGAAAGTACGGTTCTTGTTTTTGGTTCCAGATCCTCATATTGCTGTTCAATCAGTTCCGGAAGACTCTCCACCTGACGGCTCATTGCATTATCAAATTTACTCATTCTTATTTTCTCCATTTCTTTTTTATTTTTCAGTCTCTCTTTTCAGGAAACCAATATTCTTTTCCAAGTTTCTTTTTTGTCTGATCCATTTTATTCAATATTGCACAAGTCTCCAAAGCAATATCTACTGCAAAATCATGTCCAGCACCAGCTTCAAATTTTTCTCCTGTGCATAGGTTATCGGCCACAGAACAAATCGATCCCCCTCTTCTTCCAAACAAAGCTGACAATGTCACTATTGCTGCTGATTCTCTGTCTCCATTCAAAACACCAGCCCGATTATATATTTCTGCTATCTCAATATTCCAAGGTTGCATATATCCTCCGACTCCAGGTCGTCCGCCTCCTACAAAATCACTGTCAACAGACATTGTCACACCTACATGATAGGGAGCCTTTAGTTTTTCAGCAGCCTTTACCATGGCCACAACCACTTCGTAATGGCTCACCGCAGGATACGCTGATGGTATATACGCTTTTGTCATTCCTTCTTCTCTGACAACACCACTGGAAATCACTACATCTCCAGGATGAACACCATCTCCAATACCACCCGACCCTCCCACTCGTATAAATGTACCTGCATTTGTATATTCCATAAAATCATAAAGGATCAATTCCATTTCCGGAGATCCGCTTCCGCCACTGACTACTGTAATCTTAGCGCCTTTATATCTTCCACTGTAACTTGTAAACATGCCTGAATTTCCAATCATTTCTGCATCTTCCAAGCGTCGTGCTATCTTTCTGGCAGGATTTTCACTATATGCACATAGCGGATCACGTACGGTAAGCAATACGTAATCACCTACTTTATCTGGATTGATCTGAGTCATTGCAGGTTTGTTATTAATCACAAGTCCCTTTTCTGGTACATTATGATAATATCTGTATTTTTCATGTATTTTTTTTACAGATTCTTTTTCTCTGATTCTATCGCTCAACATTACGCATGGCCTCCAGTCTCATTTCGGAAGTAATCCGATCAGGCACACCATATTGGGATATACACATTGCTGCTGAAATACTTCCCATTTTTCCACAAATCAGAGGTGAATACCCTTCACAAAAACCATACAATACAGCTCCAGATGAACTATTACCACCACCAGTAGGATCTACAACTTTTATATTTTTCTGTGAAGGAACTATAATCGCTTCATCAGGAGTAATCATAATTGCCCCTTCTGCCCCCCTTCTTAAAAACACCAGTGGAATCTGAAAACTTTGGTATTCTTTTATAATCTCTTCAATATCTTCTGTTCCCATCATATGTTTGGACTCTGTTAAGTTAATCGAAAAAATATCTATGTGTTTGGCTATCTTTTTAATATTCTCATAATTTTCCGGATAAGTTGCATCACATCCTATTTCCCACATCACTTTTGAATCAGAATCTTCTTTATACTTTATTATTTTTCTCCAAAAAAACGGATCACTGTTTTTAAAAATATAAATTCCTTTGGCACTTGCAAAATAAGGTTTTAAATCTTCAGGAACTGTTTCTATTTTTTTATAATGCTCAGCACCATAACGTGGCGTTTCTTCTCTTTCTCCATCTTCAAAATACTGAATAACTGTATGCGGTGTTTTATCATCTTTTTCAATAAGACCATCCATGGATATATTATTGTTTTTATACCATTCTCCATAAATGCCTGAAAAATCTGTTCCCACCCCCGTCACCAGCATTACATCATCACTCCAGAGTTTAACACCGCATAGTGCATAAACTCCTGCACCTCCTGCTACTATCTCCGTCCTTTTTCCATCAACAAAATGAATCTCATCTGTTACTGCTGTTGAAGCAATTATATATTTCATATCATTCTCCTAACACAATAAAGCTATCGCAAGTCATAGTTCCTTTTGAAATTGTAAATCCTGCACCTCCGCATGTATAATCAGCATCACTTGTGCACAAAATTTTTTCTTCATTGACCCAAAAACTTAATTGGTTTCCATATGCAGCAAACTGTAATTTATACGGCTTATCTTCTACATATATAAACTCTGTCTCTGTAAGAATTTTTCTGTTTCCATCTTTCTGCATAAATATCTGTGCCGTATTATAATTCGTAAGAATAGCTCCATAATATCGTTTATGCCCTGTACTCCTTACAACTAATCCCCCAGATTTATGTAAGCTGAAATAGACTATAGATTCTACTTTATAATCTTTCCATTCCCTGCTTCCAATGGTTACCAGTCCATCATCTTCCTGATGTGATACGCAATATGTCTGATTAAAATCTGCTGCAAATTGTGCTGCCGAACTTGCAAACCCAGCCAACCAGAGCGGATTTGTATTCCAAATAGAATTCATCAGCATTCCTCTCTGAGCAAATTCAGAAGGTGCACCATCCCAATTAACACTGTGAATCATTACATTACCCGTAAATCTTTTCACTGATGAAATCTGATATCCCAATTTATATATGGGCATTCCTTTTGTGTCTGGCACTTTCCAGTTAAATTCTTTGATTTGTTTTTCCAGCTTTTGAGGTTCTCCATATATTACCTGACTTTGGTTATCAATATCATAATATAAAATATATGGAGTTAAAAATACCTCCTGTTCCGTATCTACACTGGCTTTCGTTTTTACTATCTGCGAAGAATAAAGTGTAGGAGAAGCTACCGTAGAAAAATTCAATGCAACCTTTGAAAAATCTATAAAAGTCTGTGTAGATACATTTGCTGTTACCCCATCAGCTACACATTCACATGAAATAACCAGTGCATTTTCATTACTGCTCTCATTTTTATTACGTACATCTACCTTACTCTTACATCCATGATCAAATTCACATGGCAAAAATCCCTGTAATGAACCTGGAAATTCAAATGTATATCTTTCTTTGGATATTTCAACACTTTCTCCAGCCAAATGGGCTGCTGCATTTAGAATTTTCTTTGATTCAATAACTGCGTCAGAAACAACAGAGCCGCCATCTGAAGTAACAACATACATCATATCCGCAACCGGCGTACGAAAATCAGCCCCGGCATTGATTCCATCTATTCCAAGACGAATTCCATTAAATGCCCCAACATTTCCCGCATTACAGTCAGTATCCCATGCCGCTGATGCTGCAATACTGATTGATTTTTGAAAATCATCTCCACCAAGCAAGATAGCTGCTATTACCATTGCATGATTAGGAACCATATGGCAGCAGCCTGGCCAAACTCCATATCCATATTTCGGATCAAGATATTCTCTTACTTTCCTCCAATCTGTTTCTTTACTGCAAATATCTCTGACATCGGAAACAATACTTTTTAAAAGCGGATCTGTTACATATTTTCCCGCTCTGTCCAACAATACATTCACATCTTTTTCTGTAAATGCCATCGCCTCCAGCGCAGCCAAGTGGCAGGCTGCCTGAACTGCAATTCCATCGTGACTGACACTTGCAGCTTTTCTAACCAGTTCAACTGCTAAATCTGGATTATCTGGGCAAGACATAGCAATTGCATCAATAAATATCTGTGCTCCAATCTGTTCAGATAAGGTTTTTCCATTTATTTTCATAGAACCACTCATTGGTGCTTCTATACCATTTTTTAAATTTAAAAAAGCAGTATGCTCTGTAGATCGTCCCAATCCACCCCACCAGAGAATTGTCCTATTTTCAATAATATAGTTCAACCAGGTATCTCCAAATGCTTTTGCCGGAATATTTTTGTCGTACCCATAGTCTTCTAATGCTCTAAAAAAACCAAATGTTCCCGATATATCATCATCCGCAACAATAAGAGGAACTCCTACCCTGTCATGAACATAATATTTTACTTCATCAAAAGTATCTCTTATTTTTTGATAACTCCAGCCTTCAACCGGACGTCCTAAATAAACACCTATAAGTTTTCCCAATACACCTGCATAAATCTTATTTTTAAACCGCCCTACCATTCTGTCATTCCTCCGAGTCATCCACTATAATCTGCAAATTTCAAAGCCATCTCCAAGTATAGCCCCAGTATCTACTACGAATCCTGCCTGTCCATTTTTATATTCTGAATCCTTTCCCCTTACAACAATGCTTCCATCAATTTTCATAATCAGGTTGTCTGCTTTTACATCAAATTCAAGCTCATAGGTATGGTCAATTAAATAATTGAACGGTGCTCTTGCAACCTCAATTCTTTTCTCATTCTGTTGTTTATAAATTATTGCACTGTTTTCCGTAAGAACTGCCCCATAATATCTTCTGTGCCCTTTTGCTCTGGCAACCAGACCTGCCGATTCCTGTTGGGAAAAAGTAATTATACTTTTAACAGCATAATCTTTCCAATCAGAAGTTCCTGTTGTTACCACTCCATTTTTTACTGCATTACAAATTGAAAAAGTAACCGTATAGTCCGGATTAAAGTGATCTGCTGACGAAACAAATGTTTTCAGCCATGACGTTGTAGTTGTCCATGGTGTCAATGTTGGCGTCATGTCCATAGATCTTCCCATCTTGTATTTTTCCGGCGTATTTGTCCAGTCAATGGATTTAAGTATAATACTTCCATCCAGTCTTTCTTCACTTGTTAAGCAAATTCCCACTCTGAAAATAGGATGTCCCTGAGTATCCGGTACATTCAAATGTAAGATGTTGCGTCCCTGATTTAATCCATGTTTGCCGCAGTAAATATTTTCCAGAAAATCATTTTCATCAAAGTACTCGAAAAACAATTCAAGTTTTGGATTCTTATCATTTAATGCATCGACAACCAGACAAATATCCTGTCCACTATAAAGCGTCGGCGAACAAAGAACATCAAAATAACTGGTTCCTTCTTTTCCTTTAGGTTTTAAGTCAATAAATGTATCTATTGCAACAGATGCATGTACCCCTCTCGCCAGTCCTTCATAACAAATCCTACATCCATATTCTCCTGTAGTTTCATATGAATTTTCAATTTTCGTCAATACCTGTTCTTCGCAATCTTTATCATATGGTACAATTCCCTGTACGGAACCCGGATATTCAAACGCCAGTCTTTCCTCTGGCAATTTAATTTCTTCCCCATTTAATTTGGCTGCTGCTTTTAAAATTTTTCGTGTCTCTATAACTGCATCTGAAATACAGGAACCACCATCACTTGTTACTACATAAAGCCTGTCTGCTACCGGTTTTCTTAAATCTGCTCCTTTTGTAAATCCATCCAGCCCCAGTCTAATTCCATTCAGGCATCCGACATTTCCACTGTTACAGTCTGTATCCCATCCAGCTGAGCATGCAATCATACACGCCTTCTGAAAATCATCTCCGCCCATGATAAATGCCATGAGGAGAGTCAGATGATTCGTAATCATTGGACAATTTCCCGGATATTTATCATATCCATGCTCATCCGCAATCCACTGTCGAACCTCATACCAGTCAGAAGCTTTTGCACATTTCTCTCTTAACTCAGCTATTAAACTCTTAAATTCTTCATTATCAATATATGTAAGTCCTTTATCCAAGAGTTTATCGATATCTTTTTCTTCAAAAGCCATTGCCTCCATAGCTGCAAGATAAACAGCCGCATCAACAGCTACTCCATCATGACTCACACTTGCTGCTTTTCTGGCCATTTCGCAGGCACGCTCAGGGTTTCCCGGATTTACCATTGCCCAAGTATCAATAAATATTTCCGCCCCTATCTGCTCTGCCATACTCTGCCCATTTAAAGCTATGGAACCACTCATTGGTGCTTTAATTCCATTTTTTAATCTCAAATATGCAGTATGTTCTGTACTTCTGCACAAACCTCCCCACCAGAGAATCGTTTCATTTTCAACAATGTAATTAAGCCATGCATCTCCAATCTCTTCAGCAGAAATGTTTTCTTTATATCCAGAATCTTCTAAAGCTCTGAAAAAAGCGAATGTTCCTGATATATCATCATCTGGAACAATCAACGGAGCTCCTGTTTTATGATTTTTATAATATGATACTTTCCCAAAAGTATTTTTAATGTTCTCAAAAGTCCATCCTTCTACCGGACGCCCCAGATAAACTCCTATGATTTTTCCAAGTACACCTGCATATATATCATTTTTATAATTTTCTAATGCCATATTTCCAATCCTCACGCCTTATATATTTGCCCTATAAATCTTTTAACCTTTAACAGCACCACTTACCATTCCATCAACAAAATGCTTCTGAGTCAATAAGAAAAATACAATAATTGGTCCTATAAGAATCATAGCTGAAGCCATTAAAATTGACATATTGGAGCCATAGCTTCCGTTCATTGAAAGAAAACCAAGTGTTGCTGTAAAATGCTTTTCTCCCTGCAGAAATGTTGACGTAATTAGGTATTCATTCCAGGACTGTAAACCAATCAATACTGCAACTGTAATAAGTCCTGGAGAAACAACAGGCCGCATCACGGACCAGATTACCTGTCGTGTATTTGCGCCATCAATTCTTGCCGCCTCTTCCAGTTCTCTGGGAACATTAAGAAAGAATGTTCTCATAAGGAAAATTGCCAATGGCATATACGTTGCTGATAAAATAACACTTGTTGCCGGAATGTTTCCAATCAAATTCATCTTTGCGTAAGCATAGTAAAGTGGAAATAAGAACAACTGAATCGGAACCGTCATTGCAACCATAAAATACATTAGCACCGCACCACTGCCTTTAATTCTTTTTCCTGCAAGAACATAGCCTGCAAGTGTTGCGCAAATAAGTACAATAATAACTGTACATCCCGTAAGTTTTACACTGTTTAAAAATCCTTTTGCAAACTTACCCGTAGTCCATGCCTGAATATAATTTTCAAGATGAATAATATCCGGTAAACTTAACGGATTTCTTACAATTTCAGCGTTTTCTTTAAAACTATTGATAAGTACCAAAAATATAGGAAATAAACAAATAACAGCTAAGATAATAAGAACCATATGTATAATTACATTCACTGTTATTTTCTTTTTCATTGATGCAGCTCCCATAGTTTAACAGTCCTCCTATTCTATAGATTCTTTCCTGGTCATACGTGCATAAATCATAGATGCTATTAACCCAAAAATACTGATAAACATTCCAACAGACGCTGCTTTTCCAACTTTCATAGAACTAAACGCAAAAGAATATGCATATGTTCCTAATACCTCTGTAGAATGAGCAGGACCGCCTCCGGTGAGAAGCTTAACATAATCAAATGACAGAAACGAACCTATTGTAATCATCATAAACATTAATTTGACAGTAGGCATAATGTTAGGAAGATATACATATCTAAATAACTGCCATCCATTACATCCTTCTACTTTTGCAGCTTCCACCTGATCTGTCGGCACCTGTCTCAACGCCGCCAGATAAATAACCGTCAGATAACTCCAATAATGCCAGATATCAACCCCTGCACATGCATAAATTGCACTCTTCATACTTGCCAGAGGTGAGCTGATATCCCATCCAAAAGTATTTCGCAGGAAAGCTACTACGCCAACCACCGGACTGAACATAATATTCAGCCAAAGCATTGCATTAACCGATGGAGCCAGAACATATGGAATAAGAAATGCTACCTGATAAATACTTCTGGTTTTCTTCCTGCTCAGAAGCAACATTGCTGATAACATTCCAATAACTACCGGAATGGTAAGAAACATAATTGCCCAGATAAAGTTATTTTTAATAGCTATAAAAAACACATTATCATAAAATAATTCCTGATAATTTTGAAGTCCTATAAAATTAATATCCGGTGATAGTCCATTCCAGTCTGTAAAAGAATAAACTATCGTCATAATTCCCGGAACCAAAATAACGCAAACACTTATAATCAGAGCTGGAGCTATCAATAGATAATTCCAGTTTATCTTACTTCGTTTATTCATAGGATATCCCTCCTCCACACATTTATAAAAGGGCAGATGGCATATAGGATTTTTCCTTAACCATCTGCCCCTTTTCTGCCAATATTTTTTTCGTACACAGATCAAAAATTTCAGAATTTATTCTATTCCTGCTGGTTTCGGAATTGGAGGAACCAGCCCCTTCTTAAATTCTTCCTGGAAAGCAGTATTCAAAGATTTCACATAGTCATCCACACTGGATGTTCCAAACCATACTTCATCAATATTTACAATTCTCTGCTGTGTATCTGCCGGGAAGAATACATTATCATAGAAACCAAAATTGCCTTTTCCTACTGCTTCTGATACTTTCTGTACAACTTCCATAAATGATTTTGATAAATATCCCATTCCAGAAGTGTCAACTGTAGATAAATCTTTAAGAGGAGTTCCCCAGTATCCAGGCCATGCAGTCGTCATTTCCTGCGTAAATTCTGGTGACATCATAATATCAATAATTTTTGCAGCTTCGTCTTTATGTTCCTGACTTACATTCGCATTAATTGATAATGTACATGCAGCTCCAAGAGTATATGTCTCATCCGGAACTTCTTCAGTAGATGGGAATGGTATAAATGCAATATTCTCAGTCTTATCATCTGTGAAATAAGAAGCCGCCCACTGGAATGCAATAGATGGTCCAATAAAGAATGGTGATTTTTCATCTGCTAACAACTGTAGAGATTCACTGAAATTAAGATTTACATAATCATCTCCTGCAAGGTATCCTTTATCCCACCACTCTTTTGATTTCTCAATTGCAGCTTTTACATCATCATTGTCCCAGCTTTCTTCACCAGTCAGACATTTATAAACTGTATCTGGAGTTGCTATATGTGTCAGGAAAAGAGAAGCATAATTTTCATTTACCGGCTGCCAGCCTTTATTGCCTGTTACAGATGCATATAAGCCTTTTTCCATTGCCTCATCCATGATTGTTTCCATGTCTTCTATTGTTTCAGGCACTTCCCATCCATTATCTTCCAGCACTTTTTTGTTATAGAAAACCCCCATTGTACTAATTCCATTTGTCAAACTATAAAGTTTTCCGTCCACTGTACCAGACTCATAATATGGCTCTAAAATTCTGTCTTTCCAACCATATTCTTCTGCATATGTATCCATTTCTTCAAGTTTTCCAGCTTCGACTAATGGCATTACAAACGCTGGACCCGATCCATAAACAATATCCGGTCCCTGATTAGCCGCCAGAGCCGTCGTCATATCAGAATCAACAGATGGTCTAAATTCCACAACTAACTGATATTTATCTTGTGAAGCATTATACTCATCAACAAGATATTTTTTCATTGCATCCTGAGCATATGGCTCAGCTCCCCAGAACCACAGATTAATTTCTTCTCTGTCTTTCATGGAATCATCAGATGCCTTCGTTACATCCTCTCCATCATCAGTTGTCGTGTCTTCTGATTCCTGATTCTCACTATCTGCTGTATTCGAAGTATCATCAGCGGCAGACCCTGTAGTCTCTTCTTCTTTTGAATTACTACTTCCCGTTGAAACACCACATCCTGCCATTGAGCTTATAACCACTGCAGTTGTCATAAATACAGCCAAAGCCTTTCTCTTCATTTTTATTTCCTCCTTTGGTTGATAAAATAATAGTTAACTGTTTTGCTTGATATTTCACACATTTTCCTTTGTTAACCTAATTATAACCATTTTTACCATTTTGTCAACCAAATTTATTAATCATTTTTTATTTATTTTGTTCATTTTTTCATTATATTTTTCATTTAATTTAGTATACTTGTATATTTTTCTGTTAATATAATTGTTTTTTACATATTTATATTGATTAACTTTTGGTTAACAGTTTATTTTTCTTGTTATTTGGACATTATCCATAAAATTCCGAAATCAGATTCGTAAAAAAAAATTACTCCACTGTTTCCAATAGAGTAATTTTTAATTGCATTTTATTGTTTTCAGAATATTTATTCATTATTATATATTTTCACGGATTTTCTTTCAATTAAAGCCGGTGCAAAATATGTATTTCTAATCGGATTTTTATCTTTGCCTGTAATACGATTAATAATCGTTTCACAGGCTTTCTTTCCCATTAATTCGCCAGGTTGTTCTATAGTAGTCAATGGAGGACTAAGCACTGTTGTTACATATAAATCATTAAATCCTACAATAGATATATCTTCTCCAATCGTCAGTCCCTGCTCTTGTGCATACTGATAAACGCCTAAAGCTATTTCATCATCATTCGCAAAAACCGCATGAACCCCCAAACTATTCAGATATTTCATTCCTTCATATCCCGTCTGTCTTTTATATTGCCCATAGAAAATATATTCTTCCTTAATAGAAATGTTATGAAATGCCAAAGCCTCTTTATATCCTTCGATTCGCTTTCTGCAAGTGTATACTTCTCTTGCACCAACAATCATGCCTATTTTATCATGTCCACTATGAATCAAATACTCTGTTGCCATATAACCACCGCTTTTATTATCTGCTGTAATAAAATCACAATAAACTCTGTCAACAGCTTGGTCTAATAATAAAAAAGGTATTCCTGAATTTTTTAAAGCCCAGCCTAGTTTTTCATTATTATCTTCAATATTCATGTCCATTGACGGAACGACAATCAAGCCCGATACTTTGATATCTGTCAAAAATCTGATGCGATCTAAAGTTTGCTCTGTAGTGTCATTCACCGTACATGTGACAGTACGATAACCATAAATCTGGCAGTATTCATCAATTCCCTTCTGGCATGCATCCAGAAATTCATTATAATATCGTGGACGTATTACACCAATAATTGATTTTTTTTCAAAATTATTGCAGACATTTTCAATTGACAATTCTTCATTTTTTTTCTTTTCTTCAAAATTATAACCTAACTCTTTCGCTGCCTCGATAATCTTCTGTCTTGTTGCTTCTGTTATTCTTGAAGGTTTATTATTCAATACCAGCGATACACTGGCAATGGAAACATTGGCTCTTTCAGCAATATTTCTAACTGTAGGTTTCATCCAGTACCTTCCCCTCTTCACATTCAAAAATTAGTATGAACAAAATTCGCCACCTAAAACATCATAAACGCCTCTTGGTGTAATACGTACTTCTGGTATAACCGGAAGTGCCATAAAAGACAACGTAATAAATGGGTCTATTCCTCTTCCAACTCCCATTTCATGTGCCTTATTAATCATATTTTTTAATTTATGATTATTATATTGACAACCGGCATCGCTCATAAGTCCCATAACAGGAAGCTCTAAAGTATCAAATAGTTTGTGATCTGCCACTATCGTATAACCTCCCTGTGTACGTATCAGTTCCTGTACTGCCAATACCATATCTTCATCGTTATCCCCTATGACGATAATATTATGAGAATCATGAGAAACGCTGGAAGCTATTGCTCCTTTTTGTATTCCAAAGCCACTGACAATTCCCACACCGGTCTTACCTGTAGATTTATGTCTCTCAATCACTGCAATCTTCTGATATTGTGCATTTGATAAAAATAAACACTTGCCCCCTGAGAATTTTTTTATCTGCTTTTTCGTGGTAATCTGCCCCTCCTGCATTTCTATTACAGGAAAATACCCCGTTGGTGATTCTAACTGTAAGTCATTTTTCGAAAATTTTCCGACATGGACTGTATTTTTCAGCTCATCCGGACATTTTTTTATTTCAATTTCTTCCTCTTGCTCTATTACTTCGCCTTTATAATATACATTTTCTATAGATATTTTATTTAAATCGTTTAATACCACCAAATCCGCCTGATACCCCGGCGCAACTGCTCCCAGATTATGAAATCCATAACAGATTGCCGGATATATTGTTGCCATTTTTATAGCAGAAACAGGATTCATCCCAAGCTCTATTGCTTTACGAACATTATGATCAATATGACCTTCCCGTTCAATATCTTCAATATGTTTATCATCCGTGCAAAAACAAAATCCCTCTACCGGTATATTATTTTCTACTATACCTTTCACAATTGCTTCTAAATTCTTAGCTGCACTTCCCTCTCGAATCAGTACAGTCATGCCATTCCTTCGTTCTCTCATTGCATACTGAAAATCCGAGCACTCATGATCTGTAGATATTCCGGCCATTACATATGCCTGCAAATCTTCTTCCGCTAAAAATGGTGCATGTCCATCACGAACTTTGTTTTTAAATAAATCCAGCTTCCGGTGCATACCCGGATCAGCATTTACAACCGAAATGTAATCCATTACTTCACCTAATCCCAATATTCTCTCATTATCAAGATATTGAGTCATGTCTTCTGCTGTAAGCGTACATCCATTATCATCGATTGAAGTTGCTGGAACACACGAAGGCATCATCACAAAAACATTTGCGCTTGCATCCTCCGTCTGATCCAGAATATAATTGATACCGGCCAATCCTGATACATTTGCAGATTCATGAGGATCAACAATAAATGTTGTCGTTCCATGACGTGAAGCAACTGTAACCAGTTCTTTCGGAGTAACTAAAGTCGATTCCAGATGAAGATGACTGTCAATAAATCCAGGGCAGACATATTTTCCTGTCATGTCATGTTCCTGTTTACCTTCATAATTTCCTATTCCAACAATCATCCCATCCTCAATAGCAATATCTCCGGTGATGATTTCATTGGTAAACACATTTATAATTTTAGCATTCTTCAGAACTAGCTCTGCCTCTTTAAATCTGCGGGTAACTTTTGTATATTCTCGATAAACCTTTAAATCCATAGTTTTTCTCCTTTGATTGTTTTAAGGAAAACGCATAAAATATACAAACAAAGGTCTTATTTATAAAGGTATTATAATTATAGATATTATCATGTATACAGGCAAATAGCAACTTTTTATAGCATTTTTACCATGTTACAATTTGTTTTGTAATATAATTTAGTATGTCAGGAGAATGTTTTCTCCTGACATGTTTCTTATACTTCTTCATAAGTAATATAGGAATTGGAAGTGCCTTAAAGTTCCACCCCAACTATCATGTTTCTTAAAAAGTCAAATTCTATTGATGTTAAATTTGGCTCAGTTAAGTATCCCCATCTACGTGGAACAAATGAAAAATAATCTACTGCTCTATTATATTCCGGCAATGTTAATCCTCGTGGCTGCTCGGAATCATTATATAAATATTCACTTCCATCTGCCATACGTTGTATTTTATATCCAGATGTAAGCAATGCAACAAGCTCTCTTCCCGTTACTGTTAACCGATTGCCGCGTGCATCCCATATATTTTCCGGAATACGTTTCGAGACTAAATAAAACGGCAAATTCTTTTGAATCCCACCTAATATCAATGCATCATTCATTAAAAGAGTCCAATTGTTAGACCATGAAATACTTCCACTTGAATATTCTGTTGCAATCCCAAAATTCTTATGCATGGCTTCATCCAAAAGTGGTACCTCTACTGTAGAATCACGCAAACGTACCCCTACCATTTCATCCAGACTTGCAATCTGCTGTGGATCTTGCATTGGAAATTGCATAGCAACTCTTCCAAGAAGTACTGTTCCCAGAGGATTATCCATCGTATTAACTAACATCCCCCATGCATTTGCTATATTTCCCATATAATATGCCCTGAATACATCATATGATAATGGGGCTTGTCCTGGTGTACTTCTCGCTTTTAATCCATGGAAATAATATCTGTTTAAACGAAATACATCTAATCGAAACTTATCAAAATTATTATATCCCATAGTGGTTAAAACTTGAATATTTGGATATGGCATATTTTCCCCCTCCTTTCGCTTTTTTAAATAAACGGTACGTTATTTATAATTCGATAAGGTGTGCAGGCTTCATTTTCTACAATTGGCACATAAGTAATGCCATAAGTCGGATCATATAATGCTCCATTGTTAGAATATAATTTTAAATCCGGAATATAATTCATTTTTTTATAAAGGCACTTCGTTGCTTCATTATACTCTTCAGGCACTCCCCAAGCATTGTACTTTGTTTGGATTATTTCATTTTCTTTTGTTTCCATATATAACGTTTCGGCATCGTCATAAACTAATCCATACCATTTTTCTCCTGTTCCCAGCATTGCTATAGGTCTGTTTCCTACATATACGTAGCACTCATAATCTCGCTCTTGTGCTGTCACGGCTTCAATTTGTTCTAGCCGTCCATCTTCCGAATATAAATAGTGATATGAAATCGCAGTTTGCGCCTCCGGCAAAGAGTAAATCATATTTACTACATTTGCAAATATATCATAATGAAAGCTGTAAAGCGATTCTATAATTCCTGATGATGATAACTTTCCAATTGAAGTTATCTTTGCTGGAAATAGTGTATCATATTGTATTTTTAACTCTTCAGTCGATCCATTTTTCTCTGTTATGCATCCAGAATCATTATAGACAAATGTGTTTATGTCTGCACTTATAAGTTTATCCGTCCCAGCCATATACTGAAGTATTTTTTTACTGCCTCCAATATCATATTCTAACAAGTTTCCATTTAAATCATATTTTAAGTTGTTTTCTTTATCTGTAACATCTTTTAATCTTAAATATTCATCATATATATATTTTCTTACATACCCTCCCGGTTCATATTTCACCTGTTCTAAACGTTCATATTTTCTATTATTTTCTGTATATAATTTTTCTACAGAATATATGCGTTGATTTTTATCAGTCAATTTCATCATTATTTGGCGGCCAAGGAAATCATATTTAATTTCATTAATTGTTCCATTACAATCTGTGTACTTCAACAATCTATTAAATATATCATATTCTGTGCCAGTAAACACAATATGCGAAAGTGCACCTTTCATATACTGTATTTCTTTCACATTATTATCATTATATTTATAATTAAATACCAAACTTATATCCTGATTTCTCTGGTACTCTATTTGAACAATATTAGACAGGTAATCTTTTTTTATGCTTTGTTCCGTTTTATTGCTGTTAAGCAATGCGGTTTGTTTGCAGATTCGTCCCATTTGATCATAACTATATTCATGAACATAATTTGAATCGCTCATAACATACTTACATAATCTTCCCAAAGAATATCCATGATTTTCTAAATCATATTCATATTGAGAAACAACTTTACAATTCCGCGTCTTTATTGCTCCTACATAGGGATAGTCCGGGTCCATTGTAAAATCCAACAACTCCTGCAAAGTCACATTTGAAAATCCAACTGTACCCATTTCAGCAATTCTACTTCGCTTATCATATTTAAAATACGAGCAAAGGTCTTTGTTAATATCTCCTCCATTAAACACTAATCTTCCATTTCCCGCAATATCCGTTATTAAAACTTTATATCCACTATCTACACTCCATTGCACTTGTATTCTGTTAAATGCAGTTTTTAATTGTTTCATTAACTTATTTTGCAGATTACTTCGATAAAATGTTTTTCCTAATCCCAATATGCTTCCAGTGATTGTTTCGTCTGAAGTAATACCATTTTTTACTTTATATGAAATTCCATCATCAATTACATTGGATGTTCTATGTAATTTTAACAATACATCATTATTTACATCATAAACATTTGTGTCCAGCAGTCCCACATTTTGTTCTTGTATATTTACAAAATTATAGTTTGTATCATAATTAGCGTCTAAGCAAGTTACTAATTTAAAAACTGTATCAAACATGTCCTTACTTTGATAAGATTGTTTCTCCAGATTCCCGTTGCCAGATACTCCTGGACTCATTTCTTCTAAAAATCTTCCTGTACCATTTTTTTCATACTGCTCATATATATATGGATACTTATAATCATCAGATGTCATCAAAAAGTCTCTACCAGATCCCGTTCTATAATAATCTGCCAGTTCTCCTGTCAGTATACCTCTTGGATCTGTTTCCGTTTTTGTATTCCAATTAATAAACGCACAATTTTCTCTGAAAAATAATGGTCTATCATCACTGGTTATTTTTGTCACGTTATCAATAGGATAGGCACCCTTTAAAGTATATGCAACTACTTGACTGGAGCTATTATAAAAGTACATATTGCTGATTATTCGAGTTAAACTATCATTCATGATTTTTATAGTCTGTGTTTGAACTAATCTTCCTAAGTAGTCATAATAATTTACTGCCAAATCAAAATTCTGCATACATATTACTTTGTCTGGCATATTTACACTTAGCTTCTGATCCAACACCAAAACCGAAAAAAATGGATTATTACTAACGACAGTAGAATATATTAATTTTCCATTTAAAATAATAAATAAAATTTCACCCTTTGATCCTATAATCCAATTTGCACTGCTATCAATTCTAAATTCTGCTTCTATTACGGTATATATGGCTTTATTTTTGTAAATAGTTATTCCATCTGTAGTCCATTCAAATACAAAATCTTCAAGACCTCCAAATTCAACTGTATTCCTTCCTCGTCCCATTACCAGCACTGATGTGCTATTTAGTGTGTATATATTTCCTGGTAAAACTATTTGAGCATTTTCCCTACAGCGAATATCCAGAATCGTATTATGCTTTTCCTTTTTTAAATTTTCTAAATATAATTTTGAATATCCACCTAACATTGCATATCCTAAAATACACATCGGATTTACAATTAATTTATCCGTAATAATTTTATTACCTTCATTTTCTTCCAACAAATATTGAAAGGAAAATTCTACTTTTTTTGTTATCAAATCTAACATCTGAATTGTAGGCACAAAATTATTATCTATATATCCTTTCAAATCATATGTATCTGAATTATATAAATATATTTTACTTTCACAATCAGAAGCCTTAAATAAAATCATCTCAACATATGTTCCAGCCGGAATATTTTTAATAATTCTCGTCTGCGGCAAGTTTCCAGCATTTATATAGGTAGTTTCAATCTTCCAATCATTTCCATATCCATCTTTTCTAGTTACACAACAAACTACATATTTCAGATTAAGAAGAGAATTAACATACACATTGTCACTTAGCTTTATAACACCTCCCTGAGGAAAATATGCAGTTCTGCTTCCCCACAATGAATTTCCCGCTAAAACTGCATTTTCTAAAATATAACCATCTGTCACTATTTTTCCAGAAATATACTCCACATTTTCATATGGTTCAAATCCTGTATAAGCAGACATACACTTTTCATTTTCATCACTATAGCAAACCCCATCAAATGTTGCTAATAACATATCTGGTTCTTTTGATGAATACTGTGCCTGACTATATAATCGAAATCCAGCTCCTGTTACTCCACCATAGACAACTCCACCAGTTAATCTAGTATGTCCCATCTGATCATATGACAAAACTTCGTTAACTTTAACATGACTAGTTTCAGTTATACCATCCTGACAACTAGAACTTAAATAAATCAGCCTGTCTGTATTATCTATATCTTTTCTTGTTGTATATGAGCTACTTACCTCATTATATTGAACTTGTTTACCTGTAAAATCCAGAATTTTTTCTGCCACATTGTCCAACAATGCTATTGCCGTTTTAGCAATATTTGAATATGTGGCTTCTGATTTTTCCCAAGCATACACATACGAGGTTCTTTTTGTCATGTTTTTTACAATTGATGTCAGATTATCGTTCCATCCATTAATACTTTCATTTGTTTCTTTTATCTGTCTCTTTTCATTATAAATACTTTCACAGTAACTTTGAATTCCATCTTGATTCTTAGTCACTTTATATGGTAATGATATATCATTATTATCAATACTATATACATAATCCTGCATGAAATTTTTTTTAATTTTATCAAAGTCTACCTTAAATTTTCCAAAAGAGTATTGAGGAACATTATTCATATTATTAATATAAGCATAGCTTCCACTTTTATTAACATAATAATTTGCATATTTTCCTAATGATACCATGGTACTTCCACAAACCGGATTAATTAATTGAGCTGCATCACTAAGAGGTATTTCTCCTGAATCAATATTAAAATTAGGTTTCATCTCTGAATCGTAGGTCACTATTGCCACATGATACTTTGACTCATCATCAATTGCGATATAAGATTCGCCTGTATAAAATATACTTGTATATTTATCAGATAAAAATTCTGTTCTTTTTCCAATATATGTATATTTGTTCGATGCATTTGTCATATACAAACTTTCACCAAATCCAACTAATCCTCGTATTCCATATTGAGGATGAACCAAATATCCTCCAAAATTAATTATTCCTGCTGCTACTTTGAAATAATCTGATAACTCAGCTAATTCATGGAGTTCCTTTTCTTCTCTAAAAAAATAATATCCCCCACAAGAATAACAATCTTTATACTGCCTAGCTTCCGGCTTTGTAAAATAAGGAAATGAGTATATTAAGCTATCGTCTTTTGTTTTCGCCATATTAGACACTTTTCCTAACAGTGAAAGCCCGTACAAATCTGCATCTTCCAAGTTTTCTCCTACTTTTACCTGTTTTAAATCTTCTCTACCTTTATATAGTTTTATAGATTCTATTATTCTTCTCATACATTACACCTCCTCTTCGATATAGGCATTAACTTCATTATAAATAACAGATTTTGCATCTCTTATGTACGTAGCCATATAAGTATCATACTCATATAAAGTCTGATCTACGACATTTTCATCTGTTTCCAAAATTGTTTCAACCTTTTGTATCACATAATCATTAAGTACCTTCTGAAGAGAATCATCGCAAAATTTCTTTAAAATGAACTGTGTACTATCTGTTCCTTTAACATTGAGTAGTAACGTATCATAATTAAACCACATATCTGTGTTTTCTACGTTTATATTCCACTTAAAATATTCTCCTAAATATCCTGTCTGTAAAATGATTCCATCCTGAGCATTTGCAATCATATATTTACTCTCTCTGGTAAGCATATACATACTTCCATTTAGATGGCATGCTGCATCAATTTTTTCAAAACTATTTGGATATTCCCATTCAGATAAATTGCCCCTTTCCACCACTGTTAATTTATTATTGGAAAATACTGCATATTCAAAAAACTGATCACTGAATAAATAAATTCCTTTTGTTTCTTTCCATTTTGCAAATAATGCAGCATCTACATGTTCAAATTGGCTTCCCTTTATTCCATTTTTTATTTCTTGTTTATTTATTTCCCACGAATATGCTGTATTTTGAATATAGTAATATTTCCCCGAAAAATAAAATATTAAATTATCCTCTGGAAGATTCACTGCTGCATCCACAAACACTTTTTCATTTGCAATTTCTAACTCTTCACTTTTTTCAAAAAGGCAATTTTTAAATGTATATTTTTTGTTTCCTTTAAATAATGTTATTTCTGTTCCTCTGGAATCATTTAGCATCATTCCTGTAATGCCCTCTGCCCATCCACTTAATAAGGCAGGTTTTTTTAATTTTCCATTTTTAATTGTACTATAATAAATTTTATTTTCACTTGTAAAAAAAGGAATATAATTATAAATATTGCCATATGAATATATATCTGTTAAAACATCACCTTGGATTTCACCGCTTTCAAAATTCAAACCTTTTCCAAGCGCACTCAATTGATTTTGACCATTTTCTCTAAACCATACAGTTTTTCCATCAACCATAAAACGATTTCCGTAAAATGCTGTATTAGGGTCTATTGTAATTTTAATACTGTTCTCTAACAACTGCTGCACAATAGTAGAGCCCGCCATCAACGCAATTGATAACACTGATAATATCGTTCCAAAAATGGACGTAAATCCTAATGGCAATAACATAATCGAAAATGCCAACCCCGTATAGCCTAAATATTTCAGCCATTTTTCTTCTTGCTGATCAGTTATTATTTGAGTTGAGTCAATACTTCCCGTTTCAATTTTTTTAAACTCCATTTTTTCCTGATCATAATACTTGTAAGTTTTTTGATAAATTCCTGCTGTTCCTTCGGATATCTTCGTATAAAATGTTTCAAAAAAGTTATCTCTAAAAATACATTTATGATTCTTTTCAATAAAATTTTTATTATTTTTTATATTAACTCCATCATAAATATATTCAACAGTCCCTTGCGTTTCAAAATTTTTAATATTTCTTTCTGGCATATTAAAAACATAGGTATATGTAATTCCATTTCCTGATGCTGCTGCACTGGTTGATAAGTACATACTATTTACATCTTCCGTATAAAATTTATCATCTTCATATTGAATTTGTCTTAAATAAGATTCTCCCAATAGTTTAAATTTTTCTTCCTGTTTATTTAAAAGAATTTCAACTCCCCAGTCCATTTCTGCCAGTTCTCTCATGTATGACGATTGAGTCGGATTATTTCTCGCATAAAATCCAATTAAATTTTTTGCCTTTAACGGGAGATATATTACATTACCCAATTTTTCTACTTTTCCAATTTTAGAAATGTTTCCCCCTATTGTTATATGTGCTGATAATTCAATCGGACTTGCAACTATTGGAGGGACTGACGATGTAAAATTTGTCATAACAACAACATTAGGAACATATCCTATATCCTGCACCTGACTGGTTGTTCCATCATTTCTAATAAAAAAACACCGCAAAATATTTTTATAATAAGTAAGTGCCCGTCCCGCAAATCCTACAGGAGCTATCGAATAGCTGTCTTTGTATAGAGTAAAAATTCCCCAGTTATCCTGCATACAAGTCGCTGCTACCATTGCAGTTATACCACATTTTTCTTTTACATTAATCGCATTACCAACCAAATGATATTGTGCACCATCGAATATATATGGATATAAATAAAAATCTCCATTTATCACTGTAGAAATCAGTAACTTATTATTTCCAATATTTACATCTGTAACTGTTCCTTCATACAAAGTTGTATAATTAATTTCTTTCCATTTGTTAATAACAGAATTGGATAATCTATATACTTTTACTGTTAAATAATCCAATGACGTTATTACCAGATCATTATCTGTAAAATCCACATATATATCCGTATCGTATGCATCAAACATAGCTTCCGTGGTTTCTCCTGAAAATAATTCATTAGCAAACCATCCCTGTACAGAATATTTATATACATTAATTGTATAACGATTATCATTAAATAATCTTAAAATAACATGTGTTCCATATGGACTAATTACTTGTTTTTGTTTCTTCAGATTATATATATTTTCCTCTAAATCAAGTGGAACTGAACTCATTCGATTCTCACTATATGAATATTTTTCACATCTTCCGGTCGGATACTGTATCTTTTTTATCAGTCCATATACCGCACCATTAGAAGCCTGATAAACTTTATTTTTTTCTGAAAATCCATCATTTCCAAGTTGCACACCATCATTTTTATTGTAATATTCAAAAGAATATCCTGGTTCAAACATTACTTTTTCTTCAAATTTTCTTTTTATTTCAATCTTATACAACTGTCTTTTTGATAAAAATTCAATATTATCCGCAAGTTGAATAAAATCTGTATTGAAAGAATAGATTTTATCTTCTATCATATTTTTGCAATGTACTATTTGAGAAAGAAATAACTTTTGGAATTTATATTGTATTCCATTTGGTCGTTCCAACAATGTATAATCAATACAATATTCTTCAGATTTTTTTTCTTCGTATTCAAATAATATTTTTTCTGTTTCAATTTGATTTAAGTATACAGTTATCCTGTATAGGTAACTACAAATACAGTACTGCTTTGATTCTTCTCCTTTTGCCACATTTGAAATATGTTGAATATAGCTAAATACTATCATCCCTCCAAATGCATCCATAATATGAGATAATCTCCAACATGTTGTCTTAGAAAACTGGTTAAGAGTATTCACCGATGGACCATTCCATCCCCCCCATGATACAGAATTTTCCCTGGTTGAACTAATAGTATTATCTACATCAGGAGATACCGGATCATTATCCCCTGTAGGATGTGAGATTTTTTTACGAACATTTAAATATTCGTCAGAACTTTTTTCATACATACCAGTAAATGAATTATATGCTCCTTTTTCATTCACTGAAAACGAATCATCTCTTCCAAAAATATATTTTATTCCATATTCATCGTAAAGCATAAAGTAGCCTTGGGTAACATATTCTACAATATAATTAGAGATAGGTGATGTTTTATATGTTATCTTATCTGTTGTTACTTCATCCTGCATTAATGTAAATAACATCCCCTTAAATGCTAAAAAATAGCGTAAATCTGCTCCATCAACAACAGCAAAAATATTATCCTCTATATTTAAACTCCACCCACTCCCTAATAATCCAGTATTTACCTCTCTGTTCCATGTTTCATACACATAAGGCATTGCTGAAGAATCATACTTCAACAAAATATTAAATGCAGCTCCAGCCGCAGTAGTTAACGAAAATATTGACACTTCAAATTTAAGTTTTCCATTTCTCATATCAACATTAACATCTGTTTTACCATTTTCCTTTTTATTGCTCATACGCATATTCCTCCTTTCTTACATCGGCCTCCTATCTATATCTTTCATTCCCCCATCTTCATCCCTCCTTTTCTTTATTATCTTTCTTTTTATCTTTTATAAATATATTTTCTTTAAAATTATTATTTTCTTATAATTTATATATACAATTTAGTCCTACATTTGTCAATAAGTATTATCATAAATAGTTCGATAAAATTCCCCCTAATTCTATTTTTTTACTTTACAAACCAAATCTACTATTTCCTATCCGTGTTCTACAAAACGGCTTGACTTTCCTTTATATGTGCATTATACTTGTATTAGCTTGTATTAACATTAATACTCAAAGACGTAAAATTCAATTGGAAATGGAGTTCTTTATGAAAAGCTATAATATCAATCGCGAATCTCCGGTACCTGTTTATTATCAGGTTGCTGCTGATTTAAGAAACCGCATTAATAATGGCGAATGGGGAAGTAATGGTCAACTCGATTCCGAATCTGAATTAATCGAACAATATAGTGTCAGCCGTGTTACTTTACGTCAGGCACTCGCTGAATTGGAAAAAGATGACCTTATTAAACGTTCCCGTGGAAAACGTTCTGTTGTCAATGACAACCCCAAACAATTTATTCATCAGTTACGCTACTCTTTAGTCAGTGGAAATTATGAGACGGACAGTGAACATCCTATTTCTGCTGAAATGCTTGAACTGAAAAAGATTGATAATCCTTACAAATCTGTTTGTGAAACCTTAAAATTAAAAGAAGGTGAATCTGCTATTTATTTTAAACGTCTGTTCCAGTGTGACAACAGACCAATCGCAATTGGTCGTTCCTGGCTTCCCTGCAAACTGGTACCTGATTTAGAAAAAGATGGATTAATCAATAATTCCCTTTCTCAAACAATGAAAGAACGATATCACTTAAATATAGTACGTGTAGATGATATCCTTGAAACAGTACGTGCAAGTTTATCCGATAGTCAGTTATTAAATTCTGCATATGATACTCCTTTAATTAACATCAAAGGAATTTCTTATCTGGACAATGGTCTGCCTTTAGAATCCTCTAATACACTATGGTTGGGTGATCGTGTTCGTTTTGCTTTATCATTTACCAAAAGCAATGATACATTTCATATGCATTCAACATAATCACTTGATAACTATTTAGGTTAAAGCTGATTAATATTTGATAAACAAAAAATGCCAGAGCCGATATTAAAAACAGCTCTGACATTTTTTTGTTAAAATTTATTCTATAATGGTTTTCTATATATCAATAATAGATACTCCTTTTAATTCAGATATCTTATTAAGTACTTCCACTTTTTCATATCCTGCTGGAAAAACCGCTTCTATATCCATATCAATTTTTCCAGAATTCTTTTTTCTCATTTTCATAGCTGCAATTGATATCTTATCCTTCTTCAAGACTTCTTCTACTTCTTTAAGTACCTGCTCATCATCCATATATTCAACTCTTACATTGGCCCTATACGGTTCATTTGCTAAAACCCGAATATTATGCAAGACAAACTGAACGCAGATTACGATCACAGTTGCTATTGTAGACAATACCCACTGTCCAGCTCCTATTGATAATCCAATTCCTGAAGTAACCCATAATCCAGCCGCAGTAGTTAATCCATTCACTGCATTATTTCTTACAAAAATAACTCCAGCTCCCAGAAATCCAATTCCACTTACTACCTGTGCCGCAATTCTCGAACCATCTATATCCGGAAAATCCGTAAAACCATATTTTGATACAATCATCATTAAGGCCGACCCCAGGCAAACCAGGGCATGCGTTCTCATTCCGGCACCTTTATGTCTGTGTTTTCTTTCAAATCCTATAGCTCCACCCAATATACATGATGCAAGCATCCGAAATATTAATTCCCTCTGACTATATACTGCATTCCATAAGTCTTTCCCCATTCCAGTCTCCTTTTCTCAATCCTATATAGCAAAGGCAAGATAACAGAAACTTTTTCAAGTTTGCCATCTTGCCTTATCTTACTGCTTATTCCAATCTCAATAAATAATTTCCCACTGCAACACTATGTTTCAGTGCAGATAACACTAATTCCTGAGGCAGTCTCATCGTATAACGATGAACTTCATATGTAAAGTCGCCTGTGTATTCAATGGCTTTCAAAGACCGTACTACTTTTCTCCAGTCTGTATCTCCACTAAATGGTAATAGATGATCTTCATACCGGCTTATATAATCAGAAATATGTGTTGCCTTCAGACGTTTTCCAACCAATTGTAATTGTTTGCTTATATCCATTTGCATAATTTCTGAATGTTCTACATCCCAGCATATACCCACATTGTCAAAGTCTTTTGACAATGTATCCACAAGGTCGATCAGTTCTTCTGCTGTTGTAGTATAACGCCGTTTTGGAGAAATGTTCAGTTCCCACAGATTTTCAATAGCAATGCCAACATGATATCGGGCAGCAAGTTCTAATCTTGGTTTAAGGTATTCTATTGTTTTTTCTTTAGAGCTTTTTACTGGCGTTGCTGAATCAAAGTCTGTTCCGGCATGAATAACCAGCCATGGAATTCCAAGTACAGACGCACCTATGATACTTCTTCTGATAAATTCATCCTCTGTTTCCCTGTCTTTAATGTTATCATCACAAAAATTATAAAAATAAGAATGTCCCTGAGAAAACTCTACATGTTTTTCATTTGCCAACTCTGCCAGTTCATGCACCCATTCTTCCCATCTCTCTGTTCGAAATGGTGTATCAAAATTTGTACAGTCAAGGAAATTCATATCCATTACTCTATATCCCGCTTCGCTGCACATTTTAATACAATCTTCAATTCTCGCCTTTGTACCATCTGGTCTGTTAAAATACATACAAGTTGACGTTGACAATCTCATCTCATTTCCTCATTTCTTTTAGATTACAATATCACAGTATTTCTCTACTGCTTCCGCAACTCCATCAATACATCTGCCTTCCGCAACAAAATCTGCTGAATTTTTAGCTTCATCCGTAGCGTTTCCAACTGCAACTCCAATTCCTGCTTCTGTCAACATTTCAATATCATTTTGATGATCCCCAATAGCCATAATATCTTTTAAGTCTATTTCCAAATGCTGTGCCAGTATTCGAAGTGCTGATGCTTTTGTAGAGTCTTTATTAACAATTTCCACAGATTTATTCGTATATCTGGTAAATCCATACTCATCGGAGAGAGTTTTGCACATATCTTCCAAAATGGCAATGGCTCCTGTTCTTACATCATCCATCACCATCAGTTTATCTATGTATAAGCTCTCCCATTCCTCTTCTGTAAATTCATGTGTATCAAAATAACGGTTAAACGTTTCTCTCTGTTTCAAAATCCACGGAGTAACTTTATAAACAGTTTCTTTTCCATCAATGCTGTACACCAGAGACATCCCCATTTCATCTGCTTTGCGGATAATTCCCTGTAACCCCTTAAGCGGAATTTTATTCCGCTTAAGGACAGTATCTCCCTGAACAATTGTCACACCATTACATGCGATATAAGGAATCTGTATATCCAACTCCTGAACATATTTTTCTGCCATACATTCTACACGTCCGGTTGCAATTGTAAAAAGAATACCTTTTTCACGCAGCGCATGAGCCATTTCAACTGCTTTTTTCGGCAAGACTTCATCTCTGTCTATCAAAGTTCCATCCATGTCACTGATGACTAACTTAACCACTCAATCACCTCTCAAATTATTCTAGCCATTAGCTCTTACATACGCTGCCAGTTTTTCGTCACACTGATCAACAATATTATTATATGTTGTATCTTTATCCTGATTTCCGTTTCCGAATTCTTCCATATTATTTCTGATTACTTCATCCATTTCCCAGTTAATAATATCGAATGGTTCCTGAACATTTGGATTAGACGCATTCATCTGGTCTACAGCTACTTTATAGTTAAGATTTTCTTCCAGATATGTTGCCATAGCTTCTTCATCGTATGTCTTGGCATTTACTGGAAGATATCCTGTTGCACTGTCAAATTTTGCCTGAACTTCCGGTGAAGCAAGATACTGTGTAAAGATCCAGGATGCATCAACCTGGTCTTCATCACCTTTGTTGAAAATAGCTTCGCAGGAACCACCAATAGCAGTGCCACCTTTATCATTTGCATCAACTTTTGGAAGTGGTGCAGTACCCCATTCAAAGTTATCTCCTACCAGACTGTTAATTGTTCCAATACGTGCAGAAGACATAACTGCCATTCCAAACAACTGCATTGCAAACTCTTCATTAATATTATCTTCGGTTGGTTTATATCCACCTGATTTGATTACTTTTTCCCATTCCGTAAGGAATTTATCCAGTGTACCATCTTCATCACAGGTAAGTTTCGTCATCATTCCTGCACGTCCACCTTCATTATCTCCTACGAAATTATAATCGCCCTGACCGCCAATCCAGTTAACAAACTGATATCTTCTGACAGCAACATTTAAACCATATCTCGTAACATTGTCACCATCCTTTTCTACCAGTTTTGAACATGCATCTGCCATTTCAGCGATAGTTGCAGGAGGATTTTCCGGATCTAATCCAGCTTCTTCAAACATTGTCTTGTTATAATACAGTAAAATACTGGAGGCATTAAACGGCATTGCAATCATTTCACCGTCATATGAGACAGCTCTTACAGCATGTTCATCTAAGTCTTCCTGAGCTACAGTAATATCCTGTCCTTCTTTATATAAATCTTCAACCTTTACTAACTGCTCATAATTAATCGCAGAAGGAATACCACTACATACAATCTGAGCTACATTCGGGAAGTTTTTGGTATCATTTGCCTGTGCCAGAGTTTTCAATTTTTCACTTACATCATCTCCCTGATACACACTCTTTACTGTAATTCCCTTTTCTTTTCCAACAGTCTCATTGAAATCATTTACAATTGTTTCCATTGCTTCGCCGTTCACACCAGCCATTGTATGCCAGTATTCAATTGTTACATTGTCATCTTTTGCGCTTGCAGTAATCGGACACATTGTTGCACACATTGCTGCTACTAACGCTACGCTCATTACTTTTCTCATCTTCATAAAATTATTTCTCCTTTTTTTATTTTTTATCAACCTTTAACAGCTCCACCCATCAGACCACCAACGATCTGTCTTCTGAATATTACAAATATCACTGCGATTGGAAGTAATGCCAGAATTGATGCAGCCATAATTGGTCCATATACAGTTCCTTCCGGGAAGTTAAGCATAGTTACACCTACCTGAATCGTTCTTAATTCATTCTGGTTTGTAACCATCATTGGCCACAGGTAAGTATTCCATGTACCCATAAACGCAGAAATAAATACTGTTGTAATTACCGGTTTATTCAATGGTAATAATATTGTTGCAAAGAATCGGAAGTTTCCGCATCCATCTACTTCTGAAGCTTCTTTAATTTCCTTGGAAAATGTCAGGAAATTCTGTCTCATAATAAAGATGTTCATTGCAGATACCAGAAATACAACCATCATACCAAGGTATGTATTTACCAGCCCAAGTCTGGATACTGTCTGATAGTTTGTAACCAGAACTACATCTCCCGGGATCATTACTGTTCCCATTACAATTGCAAAAATAAAATTTTTACCTTTAAATTCATAAAAAGCAAACGCATATGCCGCCATACTTGCCGTGATAATTCTGACAATTGATGATACACCTGCCAAAACTAATGAGTTCAACATATATCTTCCAAGTGTTGTTGCTGAAATTGCAGATTTATAATGATCCAAAGTAACACTTCTCGGAATAAGTTTAGGCGGATTACTTAATATTTGATTCGATGGCATAATCGAAATAAAAAACGCATATATAATTGGCGAGATTATAACGATACCAACGATTACTGCAAATATCTGAAAGAGAACATTTTTCACAACTTTCTTTCTCTTATTTGCAACTGGATTATATGATTTCATTAGGTATAATGCACTCCTTTCTTTTCAAATGAAAAGCTGACTGCCATCGCAATTCCAGTTAAAATAAAAGCAATTACTGCTGCTGCATAAGCATCATTATAATTTAAATTATTAACCGACTGCTTATACATAAATGAGATCATAGTCTCTGTTGATCCCTGTGGACCACCCTGTGTTAAAATCAGCACCAGTCCGGACATCATCATGTTCTTAGCCAGAGAGTTACAAATCAGATAAAATACAGTTGGCGAAATGATAGGCAGGATAATCTTCCATGTTCTCTGCACCATATTTGCTCCGTCAATATCTGCACTTTCCAGTAATTCCGGTGATAAACCTCTGATTGCAGAAAGCAAAAATAAGAAATTGTAACCAATGTTCATCCATACCGCAATTAAACTGATGGCAATCATTGCAATTTTTTTATCATTCAGCCAGTTAAAATGTGTTCCCAGAACATAGTTCAATACACCGATTGTCGGATTATACATTAACTGAAAAATCATTGCAGCTACAGACATTGAAACAGCCATTGTGATTGCATACAAAGTTTCATATAAAGGTGACATTTTTGTTTTTTTGTTTGCAATCATTGCCAACAGCAATGCTATAAAAATCGCTACCGGTGATGAAATCACCACATATATCAATGTATTTTTTATTGTCTGCAAAAAAGCTGAGTTGGTCAATACACTAATATAATTCTCCAATCCTACAAACTCCCTGATTTCTCCCATCGAATTAACCAAGAAAAAACTATTAAAAATAGTTTTTGCAAATGGATAATAGGTAAAACCTACAAAAAACAAAAGTGCAGGAAGCAAATACAAAAAAGGTTCTATTTTTTTTCGCAGCTTTTTCTTTTTACGTACCTGCATTTGATTCGGAACATCCATCCGGTTTCTCCTTTCTCAATACATCATTTTATGGGCGCCTTGTTTTAATGATGTATTATATCAAATACATGTTTACAAGCGCATCTTAACACTGACTATCATCATTGTCAATATTAAACTATAGATGTATTCTCATCAATACATGTTTTCGTCTTTTTATCTAATTTATTCCATGTAATATTTTTATTTTTATGCATATTGTATATCTTTGCTTAACATTACTTAACAAAGCACCCATATTTTTTCACATTTTTCTAACATTCAAATGCAAATACTTAACATTCCCATTCAGGAATCAAATTAATAATCTGTTTTGCAAATTCTTCAAAATCAACACCATTTACTTTTTTAATTGTTTCTCTCCATTCCACCGGCACTGCCTCAATGCCAGAATATGCCCCGGCCATTGCACCAGCCATTGCTGCATTTGTATCACAGTCTCCGCCGAAATTTACACAATACTCATTTACAAGCTTCACATTTCCTTTGCCTAGGGCAAATAATCCAATAGCAACCGGTATAGATTCTGCTGCAAGATCACCGCCACCAAAATAATTATAGAGTTCTTTCATCGTTTCTTTATCATCACTTGATTTTTTCACAATATCGTATACAAACTCAATCCTTCTGGAAATAGAAGGTGACACAATTGGATATCCATATTGCTTTCCAATTTCAGCAGCTCTCATTGTTTCCTTTACGATAAAATCAATATCCTGTTCACCTCTTACACAAAGAGCAACTCCCCATGCAATTGCCGCTGCTGATGAAACACAAACAGTTGTATTATGTGTAGGCAAACATGTAAGATAAACATCTTTTACCATTTCTTCACAAGTTGATCCTCTCAGTCCATGGATGATTCCTACCGGGCTGATTCTCATTGCAGAACCATTGGTATTTCCATATCTTCCACTTACATTGATATCTGCCCCATCATTAATTGCTTTCAATGCTCTTTCTGTACTCGGACCTAAAGGACTTGCATATTTATCCTTTACTCTTTCTGCCCATGCAAGTATTTCATTCACTACATCATGAGAATCTACTTTCTTGTTTCGAATAAACGATTTCATCAGTGCCATTGCCTGCTCTGTATCATCTGTATATTCTCCTGCTTTCAGCCCATCATGAAAAATATGACCTTTTTCCGGTGGATAAAAGGTATCAATCCAGCCCCATTTTTCAGCAATATAGTCCTGTGTCATAAATGAAGATGGTACCCCTAACGCATCTCCAGTTGCCATCCCATATAAGCTTCCTGTTACACGATCCTGTTCGTTCATGTAAATTCCTCCTTCTCTTGTCATCTTGTATTATGTTTAATACTTGTATACTCCTATATAACCATACATTTTCTTTTATGTCAAGCAATTTGTATATTTTTCTTTTATATATTTTTTAAAACTGTACATTTTGCACAATTAAATCATTCAAAACTATGACTAATCAACAAAATTCTTCTCGTAATATATTATTTCATAAAATAAATAGAGCCAAAATTTATCCTCTCAGTAGCATCATATCTTTCTCTCTGCCATTACCCAGCGCAAAGCAGCCTCTCTCTACGGGTGAATTTGGAGAGGCTTAGGAAGTCTTAGGTTTGGGAAATTCGCGTTATGAAAAAAAACAGCAACTTGTCTGAGCGAAGTTTGCAACGGAGCGAGTTTTGCGTTTTTTTCATGATTTTAGCGGATTTTACAAACCTTAGAGTTCCTTAGCCCCGGAATCTGAACCCGTAGAGAGAGGCTGCTTTGCGCGTCCCTCCTGAAAAAGCAAAAAAACAGGTCGAAACTCAAAACTGAATTTCGACCTGTCTCTTTTTCTCAATATTTACCTGCCATTCGCATGCAGCCTATTTGTTTTTCTTCTTCATAGAAGCAATCACTGACTGAATCACAATAAAGAAACACAGCAACAGTGAAAGAATAATCCTTACCCACCAGCTTGATAACGTACCCTGAGTAGTAATCAAACTGGAAATGGTACCCTTGATCAGAACACCAAACAAAGTACCAATCGGTGTACCAACACCACCAGAAAGAAGCGTACCACCGATAACTGCTGAAGAAATCGCATCCATCTCAAGACCTTTCGCCTGCTCAACGAAACCAGCACAGCTGTTTAAGCAGAACAGAAATCCTCCAAGACCTGCAAGGAACCCATCCAGCACATAGGCCTGGAACATTGTTCTCTTAACATTCAGGCCCATCATTAATGCACTCTGACGGTTGCCGCCAATCGCATACAGCTTACGTCCGAATTTACGGTATTTCAAAAGAACTGCAATGATAATAACAACGATTACCGCAATCACTACTGTAGGAGGAATATAAGCCGGAATGAATTTTCCCTTCTTATTCGTAGAACCAAAAGGCATATAAAAACGGAAGTTTGCCCACTTCAGGAATAACTCATTCTTAATAGAAATCATATCAGTACTGATGATAGCTGTCATACCACGTCCAAAGAACATACCAGCCAGAGTAACGATAAACGGCTGAATATCAAGGTAAGCTACCAGAAAGCCCTGGACAACACCAAAAGCAACACCAATAAGCAGTGCAACTAAAACTGCCACATATGTATTTACACCCTTATTCTCCATCAGATCTGCAAGAACCATACAAACAAGAGCTGTTACAGAACCAACGGAAATATCAATACCTCCGGTGATCATAACGATTGTAAGGCCACATGCAATAACCAGAAGTCCCGCATTGGATACAAACAGGTTCAGAAACATCTGAGGTTTTGCAAAACCCTTATCAGCAAAGATGATCATACCTGCGATATACATTACTGCGAATAATGCGATAGTTATCAGAAGCAGGAAGCCGTTTCCTGTCATTTTCTTTTTCTGCATTCCATTTGCTTTCATTACTTCTGACCTCCTTCTACTGCCACACTCTTTTTAGCTTTTAAGCCGGCAATATATTTTTTAAATACATCACTCTGCAGAGTAACGATGATGACTACCACGATTGCCTTATAAACAGGAAGCTGGTCAGCCTTTACGTTCATTGCATAAAGTGTTGTGGTCAGAGCCTGAATAGTATAAGCACCAATTACGGAGCCGATCAGACTGAATTTACCACCGCCAAGGAAGTTTCCACCAAGTGCTACAGCAAGGATGGCATCCATTTCCAGGTTAAGACCAATATTGTTTGCATCTGCGGAATAGATACGGCTGGATGCTACGATTCCGGCAATACCAGCCAGCACACCACAAATAACATAAGTAAGGAATTTAATCATTGTGGAATTTAATCCAACAAGGCGGGCTGCCTTTCCATTAATACCAACGCTTTCAATGTAAAGACCAAGTGCTGTTTTCTTCAGAATCAGGTAAACAATTAAAACTGTAATGATTGCAAAGAAAATAGGAGTTGGGATCGGACACTTTCCAATGTAACCACCTGCCATCTTAAAAGAATCCACACGAATATAAGTAATCTGTCCATTTGTTACAAGCTGTGCAATACCACGTCCGGCTGTATAAAGGATCAAAGTTGCAACCATCGGCTGAATATTCAGCCTAGCAACCAGAAATCCATTGAATGCACCACATAATGCAGATGCAAGAAGTGCAGCAATCACTGCAATAATAATCGAGTTCTGATACTCATTTACAGAAACCTGTCCACCGGAAAGGATCTGACAGCAAACAGCAGCTGCTACAGCCATGATCGCACCAACACTGATATCCTGTCCACCGGATGCTGCTGTTACCAGCGTCATACCGATTGCAAGAATAACCAGCTCTGAAGCACGATTGATAACGTCAATGATATAACCATAAAGTACGCCGTTTCGGATCGATACATTAAAGAAGTCCGGTGTCTTGAGCACATTTAGCAAAAGTACGGCGATGAGACACACGATAGGAAGAAACAGACGCGCACTTGTTATTTTCTTTAATTTACTCTTATTCATTATTTATCGTCACCTCCGGCAATAGCTTTCATAACTCCGCTCTGGGAAAGTTCATCCTCTTCCAGCTCACCAACCTTCTGACCATCACGAAGGACTGCCATACGGGAACAGGTACGGAGCATTTCCTCAACCTCTGAGGAGATAAATGTAACTGCCATTCCCTGATCTGCAAGATCAAGAACCAGTTTCTGAATCTCAGTCTTAGTACCGATATCAATGCCTCGGGTTGGCTCATCCAAAATCAGATAATCCGGATTTGTCAGAAGCCATCTGCCAAGGATAACCTTCTGCTGATTACCACCAGACAGGCTCTTGATTGGTGTCTCGCGGCTGGCTGTCTTAATCTGCAGCAATTTAATATACTTATCGGCTGCCTCCTCCATTTCTTTTTTACTTAATGGATGGAACATACCACGTTTAGCCTGGAGCGCTATAATAATATTTTCTCTTACAGAAAGGTCTGCAATGATACCTTCTGCTTTTCTGTCTTCCGGAAGATATGCCATACCAAGTTTCATGGCATCCAGAGGACTGTTGATCTTTGCTTCTTTTCCCTTTACCTTAAGGGTTCCTGTCTCAGCCTTATCTGCACCATAGATTGCACGAACCAGCTCTGAACGTCCGGAACCAAGAAGTCCGGTAAGACCGATAACCTCTCCTTTGTTAATAGTAATATCAAAGGGTTTAATGGTTCCCTTATGTGAAATTCCCCTTGCTTCGATAACAGGTTCAGGTTTTTCCTGTCTCTTATCTTTGTGCTCACCCTTGATGTCAGCAAGATCATCAAAGTCTTTACCCATCATCTTGGCAACCAACATAACTCTCGGAAGATCCTTTGTCTCATACTCTCCTACCAGTTCACCGTTACGAAGAACTGTGATCCTGTCGCAGACTGCATATACCTGTTCAAGGAAATGGGTAACGAAGATAATACCTACCCCTTCATCACGAAGTCTTCTCATAAGTACGAACAGCTTCTCAACTTCGTCATCATCAAGTGAAGAAGTTGGCTCATCGAGGATCAGCACGTGACATTTCATATCAACTGCACGGGCAATTGCGATCATCTGCTGGATAGCGATGGAACACTCTTCCAGCATCTGTGTTGGCGGCACATGAATGTCCAGGCTCTCAAGAAGTTTTCCTGAGCGCTCATTCATCTGCTTCCAATCAATCATTCCGAACTTTCTTGGCTCTCTGCCGATAAAGAGATTTTCGGCAACAGTCAGGTTCGGACAGAGGTTTACTTCCTGATATACAGTACTGATACCATTTGCCTGTGCCTCCTGCGGAGAATGATTTACAATTGCATTACTGTTTCCAGCCATATGAATAGAACCGCTTTCAAATTCATGAACACCGGTCAGCACCTTGATCAGTGTTGATTTACCTGCACCGTTCTCCCCCATCAGTGCGTGGATTTCACCTTTACGAAGGGTAAAGTCCACATGGGAAAGGGCACGGACGCCAGTGAAATTTTTGGAAATATCACGCATCTCCAATACTACATTTTGTTCCATAATCTTTCCACCTGCTTTCTATACTGGTTTTTACCCCTCATCACTGAATATTTTCAGCAAAGCGGGTTAATTCATGGCATAAAGGTAGCGTGGTCCGCAACCCGGGTTTCTCCGAATTATGAACCACGCTCCGGATTTTACTGATAATTAATATGCACGTCCATCAATGATGTCCTGAGTAATAGTTGTTACTTCATAATCAGCGTCTTCAACTTTAATAGATGTAACTGTATCATCAGCTGCAAACATTTCTTCTTCTACATATGCCTGTTTGTCAACATCTTCGCCTGCTTCCAGTTTCTCGATGATTTCCTGTACACGCGGTCCGTGTAATGGGTTACACTCTGTATCCAGTGTGATTTTTCCGCTTAATGTATCTGTAAGACCTGCGTTTGTTGTATCGAAGGACATTACAAGGATCTGACCTTCTTCTCCACCAACTTCATAACCAGCAGCCTCGATTGCATCAATTGCACCGAATGCTTCGTTATCGTTCTCGCAGTAAACAACGTCGATATCATCACCGCTCTGTTTCAGGATAGATTCCATAACTTCCTGGCCTTTAGCCTGTGTAAATTCACCAGACTGCTGTGCAATTGTGTTCCAGTTGTCATGAGCTTCTACAGCTTCATCAAATCCTTCTGTACGTCCGATCTGAGCAGATGCACCGATTGTTCCCTGGATATCTACAAGATTGATATCTTCATCTCCACGTCCTTTTGCTTCCAGATATGCATCCAGCCATGCCATAGCTTTCTGACCTTCAAGTTTGAAGTTTGATCCAACCCATGCTGTGTAAAGGCTGTCATCAGATACATCAACCATACGGTCTACGATGATTACAGGGATTCCTGCATCTTTAGCTTCCTGAAGTACTGTATCCCATCCTGTTTCTGTTACAGGAGCAAGTACGATATAATCAACTTCCTGCTGGATGAAGTTACGGATTGCTGTTAACTGGTTTTCCTGTTTCTGCTGTGCATCGTCGAAGATTAAGTTGTATCCGTTCTCTTCGCTGAATGTGGATTTCATGGATTCTGTATTAGCTGTACGCCAGTCAGATTCAGCACCTACCTGTGAGAAACCAACTGTGATTGTGTCGTCCGCTGCTGCTACACCCACTGCCGGAACAACGCTCATACCGCATACCATTGTTGCTGTTAATAAAGCTGACACGATTTTTTTCTTCATTTTGTAAATCCTCCCGATTCATTTAAGATGTCTTTATTATAGTAAAAATCCAGGAAAATTCCATAGAATATTTTCCGCAAAAAGTTTATTCTTCTATCATATTTTGTTCATAATTTATACAAAGTTTATTTTTTTATTGCGGAAGTTGGATTTTTTATTGTGCATTATAAATACAGAAATAAATTATCAACTTTCTTTTATATTCACTTTGCACAATTCAGCATTAGTCGACATAATTCATACATTCCATTATTTGGCAGACCTTCGTAAGTCTCTATCAGCAGGCCATAAAACTGTTCTTGAATTGTTATCCAGGTTAATTTTTTTCGCCATATACACTTCCATAACCGTACCTTCTCCCTCTGTAGAAGAAATCTTCAGTCCATAACCCGGACCATAATAGAGTGCAATTCTCTCTGACACCGCAGCAAGTCCGAACCCGGCACGTTCACCGGTGCGGATGGCTTCCTGTACTTCATAAAGACGTTCCGGCGTCATTCCCTGACCATTGTCAGTTACTCTCAGCATCATATCATCTCCCAGATTGAATCCTTCAATAAGAATCTTACCTTTTCCACGCTTATTCTTAATACCATGGTATAATGCATTCTCAGCAAGCGGCTGTAGTGTAAGCTTCGGCACCATCACTTCATCCAGTTCCGGCGGAATATTAATCTCAAATTCCATAATATCCCTGTATCTTGACTGCTGAATCTCCAGATAGCTCAATGTATGGCGTTTCTCTTCCGACAGCGGAATGATATCCTTCCCCTTCGAAAGCGAAGTGCGGAAAAAAACAGACAGACTCGTGATCATATCCACTGCATCCTGCTGCATACCACCCTCCACCAGCCACACAATAGTGTCCAGTGTATTATACAGAAAATGCGGATTTACCTGTGCCTGGATCAGCTGCAGCTCCGTCATATGCTGTACCTCCTGCTCCTTACGCACATTCTCAAGAAGCCCTTCAATCCTTCCTGCCATCTTTCTGGTACCGGCATCAAGCTCCTGGATTTCAACACTATCAGCAGATACTGCATTAATAGTTTTGTACTCTCCTTTTCCAACCTTCTTAATATTATGGAGAATTTCAGAAATCGGTTTGGTAATGCTGTATGTCAGACGGAAAGAACGCCGCAGCAGAATAGCCGTAGCAACCAAAATCGCCGCACACATAGTGATGATCGTCAGACGTACATTTCCAGCCAGTTGAGACTCTATCTGCACCAGTTCCGTCGCCTCCTGATAAATATAATTCTGCATTTCTTTCTCAAAGAGCGTGGTCAGGATTTCTGTATTATTTGCCACAAATTCCTGTCGTTCCTGATAATTCTTTATCTCAAGAAGCTGATTCATCCGTTTCTTAAGATTCTCCAGATAGTTAGTCAGATATTTCAAAGAACGCAGGCTTTCCTTCTTTGATGTGGTTTTCTTCAGACTCTCCACAGTACTGATTGCCTTGTCTACCTGCTCTGTCGGCAGCCCGTCCTTACCTTTTCGCCCGATAGTCACATAATAGATATCCATATCCACTTCATCTTTAAAGCTCATATCATTATTGGAATTTCTATAGTTTGCATTATATTCCGAACTCACCGCCAGATTATTAGACAACTGATTATATTCATTTGTATAATGCCAGAAAAAAACAAGAAGCACTATGATCAGAATTGTCATAGGGATCATAGTGCTCAGAAGCATCCACTTCATCTTTGTTTCCAGCTTCTCCTGTTTCTGCTTCATGAATCAGACTTCTCCTCTCGTCTTACGATACTCACTCGGAGTCATTCCCTGAGTTTTCTTAAAAAGATAGCTGAAGTAATGCGCATCCTTATATCCCACTTCCCCTGCAATCTCACTGGAACGTTTGGAAGTACAGCGAAGCAGCTCCTTTGCCTTGTCCATGCGAAGCGAAGTCAGATACTCAATAAATGTCTGTCCCATATTCTGACTGAAAAGCGCGCTGAAATGATTGGCACTCACATTCGCCACATGCGCCACTCTATTCAGAGAAATCTCTTCATCCATATAATGTCCATCTATAAAATCTATTGCCTGCTTCAACACACTTCTGTTCTGACTGCCTGCATTTTCATCACGGATTGCAATGGCCCGTTTCAGGACTTCCTCTGCATATGCAACAGAAGCTTCTGTAGACTGGCTTGTCTTCTTCACAACATCATCTGTCTCTTCTCTGGACAATTCCGTATCATCATATCCAATTTTCTTAAGAAATGACAGTACAGAAAAACGCACATTCAAAACCACATAATTACGGAACACCAGTGATTCCATCGGTTCCCTGCCAATAGCATGGAAATAATCATGGACAAAACTGTCTACTTCATCTTCCAGACCACTGCTTAAAAATTTCTGAAGGATTTCCGGATTCAGGGCATTGATATTCACATTCTTAAGCTGAACAGCTTCTGTTTTTGAAGTGTCTGCTGAATTCTCCTTTACCTGCTCAAGCATATTGTAATAAAGGATATGCCCGTCATACAGATAACGGAATGCATAAGTTCTTGCAGCCGTGTGATAACTCTGCTTAATTCTGCTCAGACGGTCTGCCTCCTCGCCGACTGCCACAAACCAGTCCACATTTGCTCTGGTTTCTTCCATGATCTTCTGAATTGTTTCCACACATTCGCATGTATTGTTCTTTATCGTATCTCGCTGCCCCTTGACCAGAATCGCATAACTGAACACCTGATGTCTAAAAAGCATCGCAACCGGATGACTTAGGAAATAATTCTCAATCTTCTTATGTACTTCTGCCTCCCAGTCTGAATATCCTTCCGACGAATTATAACTGCTGTCTGAAGCATCCGGTGTAAAAATCAGAATATTATAAGCCTCTGCCACAATATCAAGATTTAAACGATCTGCTCTCCGATAAATCTCTTCCAGATCAAAGTCCGCTCTCACCAGAGATTCAAAGAAATCACGGCTCGCATTCCTCTCATACTCCTGCATCTCCAGTTTGAATTTCTCATAATATTCCTTCTGCGTCTTCTCATGTTCATAACGATTATGAATCTCCTCCAGACGCTCAATAAATGCATTCTTAGTAATTGGCTTCAGCAGGTAATCCTCCACACCAATACTGATCGCCTGCTTCGCATAGTTAAAGTCATCATAGCCACTAAGAATCACAATCTTAATATCCGGCAACTCCTTCTTCACCAATTTACATAACGTCAGGCCATCCATAAACGGCATCTTAATATCAGTGATCAGAAGATCCGGTTTGCTCTTTAATATCAACGGCAGTGCCATCTCCCCATCAGATGCTTCTCCTGCCAGTTCAAACCCATACTGCTCCCAGGGAATCATCTTCTTAATCATCTCCCTGATCACAACTTCATCCTCTACTAAAAAAGTTTTTAACATCCCTACTCACTCTCTCATACTAAAAAATCTACAGCAATCCTCTTAAATACATTATTTACGAGAACTTCTACATATCCATCATACAGGTTAACACCATAACTTTAATACATGTCGCACACTCAGGCAAGTTATTTTTTAACAATAAAATGCTTCACACACTTCCTTCCACAATCAATCAACAGCGCGAAACAGCATCTCTCTGTGGGTGAATCTGGAGGGGGCTTAGTAACTCTTAGGCGGAGAAAATCCGCGTTATGAAGAAAAGCAGCAACCTGTCTGAGCGAAGTTTGCAACGGAGCGAGTTTTGCGTTTTTCTTCATGCTTTTAGCGGATTTTCTCCACCTTAGAGTTACTTAGCCCCCGGAACTGAACCCACAGAGAGATGCTGTTTCGCGCGTCCCCTTATTCAAAGACGAGAAAGTTCCCCATCCGGACAGGGGATGACCGGACAGGGAACTTTCTCTGATAACTTTGGCTAAATTTTGAGTTAATATTTTTTCTTATTATTAAGTTACTTATTTTTTACAGGAAATAATTCCTCTGCTTTCGGTGCCCAATGTTCTGCATAAGCATCACATTTCGCACAAAGATGCTCCACAGACTCCGGAGACTGCAAATCTGTAGACTTCGCACCGGATTCTTCAACCATCTTACGAAGCTTCTGCGGATTCTCAAGCATCGGGCATGGACGAAGCATATTTTCATTAAACGGCTGACCGTCATGATATGCCATGAAGATCGGACTCTTCAATGCTTCCAGCAGAGTATTTTCATAAATATTTGCATTAGAATAATGGATAAATACACATGGGTCTACATCACCATTCGCATTAATATGAAGGTAACGTCTTCCTCCTGCAATACATCCTCCTACATACTGCGCATCATTCTGGAAATCCATTCCAAAAATAGCTTTTGTAGAACGATACTCTCTGATCTTGTGATACATCTTCTCACGCTGCTGTGGATTCGGCATTAATTCTACTACAGCGTCATTACCTGTCGGCATATAATGGAAAAACCATACAAATAATGCACCACAGTCAATAATGTGATCGAAAAATTCCTCGCTGCTTACACTGTCCACATTTGCAGAAGTATAACAGGTAGATACACCAAACGGAAGTTTATGAGCTTTCAGAAGTTCCATTGCATGCATAACTTTCTGATATACACCTTCTCCACGGCGTCCGTCGTTTGCTTCCTCAGAACCTTCCAGGCTGATTGCCGGAACAAAGTTCTTAACACGAAGCATTTCCTGGCAGAACTCTTCGTCGATCAGTGTACCATTTGTAAAGGAAAGGAACTCGCAGTCCGGATATTTCTCGCAGATACGCATCAGGTCTTTCTTACGTACCAGCGGTTCACCACCTGTATATATGTACATATAAGTTCCCATTTTTCTGCCCTGCTCTACAATAGAACAGATAGTGTCAAAATCAAGATTCAATTTGTGACCATACTCTGCTGCCCAGCATCCTGTACAGTGCAGATTACAGGCACTTGTAGGATCAAGAAGGATTGCCCATGGAACATTACAGTTGTTCTCTTCTGCTGTTTCTTCCTGAAGTGCACTTCCTTTTAAGCTGGCATTGATAATAAAGTTTGTAAAGAATGCTTCACGTACTCCTGGATCCAGCTCATAAATCCTCAGGATCAGTTTATACCAGTTGCTGTCCTTATTCTGGATTGCATTACGGATTGCATTTCTCTGTGACTCATACCAGCCATCCGGTACAAATTTATCTACAAGTTCCATCAGTTTTGGTATATTTACTTCCGGGTCCTTCTCCAGATAACCCAGACCTGTCTTAACTGCTGCTGCAAGTGCAGCCTGTTTTGCTTTGTCCATTAATTTCATGTGATTGCTCCTCCTTGTTGTGATGTGATATATATATAAACACCTGTGTATCAGGTATATTTTTATTATTTTATCAATATTCATCCATATCTATGATATCCTGTTTCTGGTTTTTAATAATTTTTACAGTGTAAATCGCCACACAAAGATTCAGAATTCCCTCAAACAGAACCGAAACACCAACCAGGATCATCATGATCTCTGCTGCCTCAAACGGCCTTATCAAAAGTAAAAATCCCAGAACACCGGTCAGAATCGCTACCAGGAGAATCCTCCACCAGAGATTCAGCCCGAATTTCTTTGCATCTATCGACATCTGAATTTTAAATAATGCATCCGCAAGGATCAGAAGTCCAAAGATTCCAAAGATCAGATTCACCACTACGTTCCTGCGTACTATAATAATAATTCCTACTGCTGCCAGCAGCACTCCAAAGGCAAGATCAAACTGAAATGCCAGACAATAGATATCTCTGGAAAAATATCCCAGAATCTTTATCAATCCGTATACAATAAGCATAATCCCTACTGCTGTACAGAAAACTGCCATCGAACAATCCGGCCAGATAATCAGACAGGCACCCAGAACCATAAATAATACAGACATAATAATATAACCATTCTTGGCTAATTTTAACTGCTTCAGTGCATCCATCCTATTGCTCCTCCCTTCTGAAATATACCCGAACCTGTGACTGTCAGGCTCTTGTTTTCATCTCTTTATGGCTGCTATTATAGCTGTGATTTTTTTAACAATAAATAGACAAAAAAAAGCCCATGTCCAAAAAACAGACATAAGCTTAATTTTGTATAATATGAAAATTAAAGGAATTACCTATAACGCTTCTCTCAGATAATACATTTAAGAGAATTGCTATAATAAATATCAGGAACAACAGGTATTTTCACTCTATTCTGATCTGTTCAATACCGCATGTAGCTCCGGGTGCTTTTCAAAAAGCCGGGAAGCCTGTCGCATTTCTTCTCCAAAATCAGATTTCAGATTATTATCCAGCCACTCCATCAGAAATCCCATAAACAGACACTTATAATATTGAATCAGAATCCGGATTTCTCCCTCATCAAGATCAAACTGATCTGCATTTTTCCGAAAATATTCCATAATAATATAGTTGGAAATCTCATTCATATAAAAAAGGAACGTATCTTTTTTCACTGATCTGTAAACATTAAACATAACCTTTCTGTTATTTCTCACCAGATCTGCCATTTCTTCCATACATTCCAGAATAGAGGCTCTGTCCTGTGGGTGTTCCAGAATCTCATCCCACTTCTTTTTCAAAATAAACTCCACTACATCCGGAATATCCTTAAAATGATAATAAAAAGTATTTCTGTTTACACCACATCGTTCCACGATATCCTTCACCGTAATCTTAGACATGGGCTTTTCATCCAGCAATTCTGTAAAAGTCTTTGCAATAATTTCCTTTGTAAAACCTGACATATTATCTTTTCCTCATCACTCTTAACACTGTTCTAATCATCAGTAACACTTTTCCTCTGAACAGCCCGCTCCGCATTAAAAAAGTCCACAGATAACCACTTTTATAAAGCAATTATCACTCATCTTTCGCAGGTTCTGAGTATTTTCATAATTATGCCATAAAGGATATAGTTTTGCAAGCGTTTCTAAAATTGGTCTTACCTATTCGGAATCAGCACAATTTCTTTAATTTCAAGATTATCCGCACCATAATAAAATTTGATATAGTGATTATGACCAAATTCCATATTCAGGATGCGGCTTTCTTTTACCCATTTTCCATTGGTTCCCTGTACTGAAACAGTCATCTTATGAATATTATCCAAAAATACAGAAACCGGAAGCTGAGCCAGCTCACCAAGATCAGATTTCAAAGTAAACTTCATTGTGAAATCACCCATGAACTCGTTAGTCACAGCAATCACATCTGCCTTTCCCTTTGCAGGATGTAATAATGCACCGTCAATTACAATTTTCTGTGTCACCGAATCACTTTCAATACTTACCAGACTTCCGGCATCCACATCGTCCTCTTCCTTTGTATTCATAGCCTCCAGTTCCTCTTCACAGATTCTGTCTGCCAGAATCAGAATAGACGGACTCTTTAACAAAAATCCCAGAATATTTGCCGCATTTCTCTGCAATTCACCCAGAGTAATCTTTCCTGCATGAAGCATCTCCTCTACATCATCATTCTCAGGATTTGCCTTCGCATCACTTACTACCATATAAATATCATTCTGAGCCGCTACCATCGGTGCTTTCACCGGCGCTTCAGCCTGATGTCCTTCGTAGTTGGACTTCGCCCACCAGTCAGTCATCACAATACCATCAAATCCCCATTCCTTACGAAGAATAGTCGTACACAAATCATAACTTCCAGCCGTCCAGAGCCCGTTCACGCTTCCATAAGTCGTCATCACAGAACGCGCACCGCCCTCTTTTACCGCAATCTCAAAACCTTTCAGATAAATCTCACGCAAAGCTCTCTCAGAGATTACAGAGTCCGAAGTACTTCTTCCAACCTCCTGATTATTACCACAGAAATGCTTTATCGTACTTCCGATTCCAGACTTCGCCATAGCCTTCACCTGAGCTGCACAAATCCTGCCTGTAAGAATCGGATCTTCAGAAATATACTCAAAGTTACGTCCATTCAACGGATTTCTGTGAATGTTCATACCCGGTCCAAGAAGGGAATCAATCTTATTCAGACGAAGCTCCTTACCGGTCATCTCATACAATGCACCCACAAGCTCCACATTAAAAGTACAGCCAAGAGAAGTTCCATTCGGCAGAGAAAACGCCTTCGTACCGCAATCCATACGAATACCGGATGGACCATCCGAACAACAGCCAACCGGAATTCCAAGCGCAGTCAGACCATCTGTCACTCCGCCAAAAGCAGCCGCCGTTCCCGCAGTAACCTTCGGGCTGCACATACCCTCACCACGGAATATCGCAATCAGATCTTCCTCACTGATCTGTGCAATAAACTCCTCCATGGAAACCTTCTTATCCAGCACATCCACCAGCTTATATCCCTTATCCCCTGTATAATCCAATGTTTCTGGCATCTCATTCGCCCTGCGCTCCTGCGGATCAACAGTACGAACCGGCACCTCCTCAGTCACCGCCTGATAAGTCCCATCCGGCAATAAAACAGCCTTCATCCTCTGAAACTTCTCAACCGGCGCATAAGCCTCCTCAAGCTCCTCAATCACCCGGAACTCTTCCTCATAACATCCGACAGACACCGCACTTCTCACATCACTGCCGACAAAAACCTCATAACCTCCCTCTTCCAGAACATAACAAGACTTATGCCCTGTCACACCACTGTCATCATAAGAAGCCATATCATACTTCTGAATAACAATACAAACCTCTTCCTGCTCTCCAGGTGCCAGCTCCTTCGTCTTCGCAAACCCAATCAGCTTTCTCGCCGGATTTCCCAGTTTCCCCTGCGGAACCTTCACATAAACCTGAACAACCTCTTTCCCCCTTACCTCACCGGTATTAGAAACCGTCGCAGACACCGTAATCTCATCCCCGGTATTCTTAAGAATCTCCGCTCTCGTCTCAAAAGTCGTATAAGACAGCCCATATCCAAACGGATAAAGCACCTTATCCTTCGCAAACGTCTCAAAATAACGATATCCGACATAAATATCTTCCTTATAATAATTCTTAAACGGATCCCCGAAATTCTCAGTAGACGGATAATCCTTAATATCAGCAGCAATCGTATCCGTCAGCTTACCACACGCACAAACCCTACCAGTCAGCACATCAGCAACACCATTGCCACCTTCCTGACCACCCTGCCATACATACAGAACAGCCTGTGGACGATACTTCTCCACCCAGCTCATATCAATAATATTACCAACATTAAGCACAACAACCGTACGCTTACTAACCTCACAGACACGGCGGATCATATCCTCCTCCGTCTCCGTCAGACAATAGCTTCCCGGATTCGTATTATTATCCTGATCTTCACCTGCAGTTCTTCCTATAATAATAAGCGAAACATCGTTGCTACGTGCGCAGTCCAGCATTTCCTCTGTAACTTCCATCTCTTTCTGAGACCACGGAACACGACCCCATCCCTGACCTTCATCATAAGGATTCTCTTTAATCCAGTCTGCATAAATACCCAACAGTTTCTTATCCAGTTGAATCTCTTTACACTCCTTCAGCGCATCCAGAATTCCCACTACATATCTCGTATTCACCAGACCGCCGGAACCAAGTCCGCTTTTATAATAATGAAATGCCATGCGGCCAAAAACAGCCACACTCTCTCCCTCTCTCAAAGGAAGAGCCTGCTTCTCATTCTCCAGAAGTACACATCCCTCTGCGGCTGCCTGTCTCGCCAGTGTTGCATATTTCTCTAAATCCAATTTATAATCGTTCATGTTTTATCCTTTCTTTCTGAGAACAACATCTCTCAAGCGATGCAATGATCGTTCCGACCGTTTTTCCCCAATACTTTCTATTCCCCATCTTATCAGAAAAAATCTTTGCTGAAAACACTAAATATTTACAGGAAAATAATCCACCTTTCCTTCAAAACATCTTCAGCCTTTTACGGCACCAAGCGCGATACCTTTGGTAAAATATCTCTGTAAAAACGGATACAGGCATAAAATCGGTAGCATTGCAACAAACGCTATTGCCATTCTGACAGATGCAGATGGAATATCTGCAATTGCAACAGTTGACGCACCAGAAGCATTCTGTGTCAGTGCTGTCAAATCTGAAATCATCTTATTCAGAAGGTTCTGAATGCCATATAACTTCGTATCTCTAATATAGTACAGACCATTTGTCCAGTCATTCCAGTATCCTAATCCGGAAAGCAGACCCATGGCAATAAGAATGGGTTTACCCAGTGGCAATACAATTTTGAAAAAAATCTGGAATTGACTTGCACCGTCAATCTGAGCTGCTTCAAAAAGTGCATCCGGAATACTGGTTGCAAAGAATGTACGAATCAGCATAACATTCATGGCACTCATCAGAAGTCCCGGCACAATATATGCAAGCAGTGTGTTATTGATATGGAAAATTCCTGTATACATGAGATATGTAGGAACCAGTCCACCATTAAATAACATTGTAAAAAATATGTAGAAATTCAGGATTCTTTTTCCTGGAAGATTTTTCAGGGAAAGCGGATACGCCAACAATGCAGACATTGCCACATTAATACTGGTTCCTATTACAGTGACCAGTATTGTAATTCCATATGCCCTGAATACATTTGCAGCATTATCCCAGATAAACTTATAGGCATGAATACTGAACTCTTTTGGAAAAAAGGAATATCCATCTCTAACCAGAGCACTTTCAGAGGTAATAGATGACATAAATAACAAGATAAACGGCAATACAATACAGATTGTAACCAGTATCATGACCGTATGTGCCAATCGTTCAAATCTTTTTGCACTTTTGCTTCTAACCATTTTTTACCTCCTAGAACATTGCATTTTCAGGGCTTAATTTGCGCACAACCACATTTGCCAGCAGTACACAGGCAAATCCGACAATGGACTGATAAAAGCCTGCCGCTGAAGCCATTCCGATATTTCCGGACTGAAGCAGTGCCCTGTATACATAAGTATCGATTACATTGGTGGTATCATAAAGCTGACCGGAATTTTGTGTAACCTGATAGAATAATCCAAAATCAGAATAGAAAATTCTTCCAATGTTTAACAGTGTCAAAGTGATTACAGACGGCATGATCGATGGAAGTGTAATGTATCGGATCTGTTTCCACTTTGAAGCTCCATCCAGTTCTGCAGCCTCATAAAAAGAAGGATCAATTCCGGAAATACTGGAAATATAAATCAGGCATCCATATCCTACACCTTTCCATGTATTTACGATAACCAGGATCACAGGCCAATATTTGGATTCTGAATACCAATTAATTGCTTCTTTCCCGAAAAACGGAAGAATTGTCTTATTCAGCATTCCATTGTCCCCACTGAAAAAGGCAAAAGTGATATAACTTACAATTACAATAGACATAAGAAACGGCAGTAAAATTGCACTTTGATAAATTGTTTTGCATGCCTTGCTCCGAATATCACAGATAAAGATGGCAAATGCAATTCCCAGAATCAGGTTGATGATAATAAATACAATATTATAAAGCAACGTATTTCTTGTAATCGTCCACGCATCATTAAACAGATAAGTAAAATTGCTGAGACCGGCCCATGGGCTGCCAAAGATTCCATCTACCACGTTGTAATTTTTGAAAGCAACCACAAGTCCTGCCATCGGCATATAATTATTGATAAAAAGATAAATCAGCCCCGGTGCCATCATCAGATAAAGCGGTGCCCATCTTTTAAATTTTGCTTTTTTCATAAATTTTCCTTTCAATTATCTGGAATATAACAGGGGATGCATAGCGGCATCCCCTGTCTGTGTTATTTATTCTCTTCCAGCCACTTGTCCAGCTGTTCCTGTTTGGTGCTGATCACTTTCTCAATTCCTGCTTTCTTCAGTTCCTCAATAAATTTCGGAAGTGTTTCTTCAGGATCTACTGTACCAGAACCAAGAGCAGCTGCATATTTTGCTTTTACATTACTCAGTGCAGCCAGTTCGTTTGCAACACTTGTAGAATCATAGGTAAATCCGAATGCTTTTGATTTGATTGCACTCTCATTCAGTGCCTTTGTTTCATCCCAGATATCTGGTGAATCACCCTCCCAGATATGCATTTTAAACTGGTCAAATAACTGCCATCCTTCTGCCAGATGATACGTGTTGCTGTCATCTTTTCCATCCGGATAGTTAATGATATTATTTTCAGCATCTACAACTTCGTAATCAACACCTTCTTCCCCCCAGTTCAACAGGTTCAGAATATCTGCATTTCCATATAAATAATCCAGACACTGCATTGTTTTATCTTTATCAGCAGAACTTGAACTGATGCCATAAGTCAGGTAAGAAATTTGTGCAGTGCCAGCCCATGGTTCGGAAATCGGAGCAATCTCCATCTCTGTTCCGCAAAGTAAAGCGGCACGGGTATCATATCCTGGTTTGTTTGGTGCAAGGTAAGAAAAAGCGGCACCTGCTTTTACCTGATTCTCCGCACTCTCTGTTGTGGTTGCAGCATCTTTGGACAAATAACCTTTTTGCTGCCAGTCATACATTGTTTCTACAAACTCTTTATATTCATCTGTCTCATAATAATCTACAACTGTCGTGTCCTGACCATGATCCATCAATACACCAAATCCATCAGTAAGTGTATCATTCATTTCATATTTGGTATCCGGTGTTGCACTGTTATTGCTTGCCATCATGACCATATCTGGATATTTTTCTTTCACAGTTGCATAAACGTCAGTCAAATCTTTATAATCTGTGATAGAAGATACATCAATTCCACACTCATCCAGAATATCTTTTCGCATAATAACAGATGACTGGCAGAACCATTCGCGTCCTGTTGTCACACCGTATACATAATTTCCGATATTTGCTGCTTTCGCAGTATCACCAAGCAGTTCTTTAATATTATTGCCATATTTGTCGATATATTCAGACATGTCAATAACCTGCTTCGCATTCACCATGGAATTAACCTGTTCCACCAGGATTGGTACAATGTCCATCTTTTCTCCACCGGATAGAATCAGCTTCATTGTTTCCGCATAGGCACCCCAGCTGATCGGTTCGATATCGAGTTCCATATTGATATCTTTCTTCATAATCTCATTGATTTTCTTCTCGATGCGATCTGTATCTTCCTCCTTATCTCCAATATAAGCCATTGTAACTGTATAAGTCTCATCAGAAGAATCTTTAGCCTCTTTTGAACCGGAATCACCACAGGCAGTCAGCCCCATAGAAGCCAGTACCATAGCCATTCCCGCTGCAATCACTTTCTTATTCATCCTTTTACCTCAATTCTTTTCCTTTTTAATTTTTTTTGATGTATACATCTCTCTGTCTGATGTTTCTCATTATACAGATTTTCCAGTATTTTAATAGTAAAATAACGACCTCACACTTTCCGAAATCCGATTTCTTTTTTCATAGCTTGTCTCTTTTGTTGTATCAAAAGGTCGGAATATTGTTATCTTTTTATCGGATTTTTGTTATAATTGTTTTCATCATAATGATTTTATAATATTTCAGGAGGTATTTATATGTATTCCAGACATCGTGTTGCCGGATACTCCATTGATCATGTCATAAAATTTTTGTTTTTTCTGCTGGTTCCGGTTGTAATCCTGGATATCATGATCAGCTGTTTTGTCATTTTTTCCATGCGTTCCCAAAGTATTCAGTCCCTGCAAGATACAACATCCCTTTATGCTTCGCAAATCGACACCGCACATATTTCCATCAATCGCTATTTAATCCGGCTCCTGACTGAAAATGACGATGCAGATACTCTGTTGGAAACACAGGACAAACTGGAATTCATTTCATCCGCAGAACGAGTTCATAATAATATTGATATTTTTCTGGAATCTTTTGAAAAAGGATATCAGATTTTTCTATATAATTCAGAGAATGAACGGATGTATCGTCCTACAGAAATTTTTCAGACACTTACTCAGAATCAGCTCGTACTGCTGAACAAGCATCTGATCCAAAAAATAACTGCGCCCAAAACAAGTTTCTACACGGATGCCTGGGAAGTACTAATGCTCGGAAAGAACGTATATTTTTACAAATCCTTTCATACAGGCTCCCACTACGCCTGCTGTTTTATTCCTGCTGACAATATCATTCAGCCACTAAAAAACATAATTAAAGAAAAAGACGGTTTCATTTCTCTTACCTCGCAAAACGGAACCGTACTTACTAATAAAGAACTGCTGAAGCAACACCATATTGAATTTTCAAGAAAAAGCAATTCCGATTCTTACGAGACCTATAATAAGGGAAATAATCTGATTATCAGCGGTGCTCTGATTATGGGTGCTTTTTATCCTCAGATTATTCTCAGCAAATTCAGGGCTTATGAAAAAATAATCCTGCTTCAGTTTATTCTTGCACTGGCAGTCCTTCTGGTCGCAGTTATCCTGTTTACTTCCATTTTCTATATGAAGAAACACGTTCTGACTCCGATCAAACTCTTTTTAGAAAATCTGGCACATCTGGATGATTCTGCAGAAACCATCAATTTAAAAGACACCAATCTTCTCGAACTTGAGCAGGCGAACTCCCAGTTCAAAAATCTGATGCGCCAGATCAAAAAACTGAAAATTGACATTTACGAAAAAGAACTGGAAAAACAAAAAACAATGATGAATTATCTTCAGCTACAGATACGTCCTCACTTTTTTCTGAACTGTCTGAATACCATTTACAGTATGGCACAGACGCAGCTTTACGAAGAGATCATGAAAATGTCTATGATTACTTCCAACTATTTTCGATATATTTTCCAGAACACCCAGGATCTTGTTCCTGTAAAAAATGAACTGGAACATATAAAAAATTATATGGAAATCCAAAAGATGCGTTACGGAGATACGTTCTCCTATGAAATTCACGCAGAAGAAGGTACAGAAAACATACGAATCCCACCAATTCTGATCCAGACCTTTATAGAAAACGCCATCAAACACTCCAATACTTTTGATGAACCCATAATCATACGCACAGACATCGCCTGGATGACTGCCGGCGGAAATTCACATGAAAATATTCAGATTCAGGTCATGGACACTGGATGCGGATTCTCGGAAGACATCCTGCAATCCCTAAATTCTGCTATTCCTCTGGAACCTCAAAATGGTCACCGTATTGGAATTACCAATGCCATCCAACGTCTGAATCTGCTGTACGGTCAGGGAGAAGCGGTCATTACTTTCTCAAACCTCCCATCTGGGGGTGCCTGCGTAACCATCCTTCTCCCTGCAGTCTGATCCAATTCTCTGCCTAATTTATGAAAGGAAAGTTTTATGAACGTATTATTAGTTGATGATGACCGCTTTGTTGTAGCGGCCCTTGAGAAAAAAATAAACTGGGAGCAACTAACAGTCACAGAAGTACTCACTGCTTTCAATATCCGTCAAGCTCAGAAAATCATAGAAAAAAACTCCATCGATATCTGTGTTTGCGATATCGAAATGCCCGGCGGTTCTGGTCTTGATCTTCTTTCCTGGGTCCGGGAATCAGGAAAAGAAATACAATTTATTTTCCTGACCAGCTATGCGGATTTTGATTACGCAAAAAAAGCTATCGAACTGTCCTCCCTCGATTACCAGCTAAAACCTATAGACTTTGATACTTTATCCCATATTCTGGAAAAAGCAGTTTCTAAAGTCAGAAAGAATGCTGCGCTCACCCAGACAAAAGCAGACAGTCAGAAATGGAAAGATAATTACCGCTATATTGTAGATTTATTCTGGAAAGAACTTTTTGCCACCACTCTGTTTCGTGAACCTTCTCTTCTTGAAACAGAATTAAGAAAAAAAGATCTTTCCTATACAGCAGATGACCTCTTCATTCCTGTTTTGTTCCGGCTTTATCCACTCTCCGGCCAGATAATGCCCATGGAGTCTTCCATGGTAGATTTTTCTTTCCAGAATATTACAGCCGAAACCTTTCAGAAATCCTGCATTCTCTATGAGTCTATAGTGATACTGAACACCTTTGAATACGTTGTCATACTTTCTGGATTGCAACTGGAACAAATCCGTCAGCCATTTACAGAAAATCTACTAACACTGTTCAAAAATCTTCAGAGTTTTCTGCACTGTGAAATTGCATGCGGCATTGCACCAGAGGTTTCCCTGACAGAACTGCCTGAAACTCTTACCAGACTACGTGAAATGAGAGAATCCAACCTTAACTCCGTAAATAAACCACTTTTTCTGCAAGATTTTGTTCCCAGCACAACTTCCTACATCCCTCCATCACTGGAAGTAATCAATACTTTTCTGGAACAAAAACAGGCAGACGCAGCTTTACAGAATATCGAAAATTACCTGTCCAAATACATTCAGGCCAGTGGTATCACCAAAAATTTTCTTCTGCATCTGAGACTTGATATCGAACAAATTGTTTTTTCCTATCTACATAAAAACGGAATCGAAGCACACACTCTATTTTCTTCAGAAGAAAGAGACGAACTGATCACAAAATCTCTGGACGCTGTACCATATATGTTTAATTATCTGCGCTATCTGATACAACGCGCCGTAGAATACAATAGCTTCGTCAACGAAAAAGACTCCGTCGTTGATATTGTACTCAACTATATCCATCAGCACTACTCCGAAGATATCTCACGTACCATGCTGGCTGATATGGTTTATCTCAATCCAGATTATCTGGCACGACTTTTCAAAAAACAAACGCAGACCTCTATCATCAATTACATCACCACCTATCGGTTAGAAAAAGCAAAAGAGCTTCTGCTCAACCCTGACATCCCGGTTGGAACAGTTGCTTTGAAAGTCGGCTATGGAAATTATTCCTACTTTTCCAAACTGTTTAAAGATGTGGTCGGCTGCACCCCCAATGAATATCGAAAAAAATAAAAAGGTTCTTTCTACGGTATAATTTAGAGGGGCTGTCAAACTGACATCCCCTCTGTATCTATTCTATTTTATTCCTTATGCACTTTCAGAAATTTCATAGTAATTTCCGTTCCACTTCCTTCTTCACTTCTCAGCACAATACTTCCATTCAAAGTGCTGACCGCATGCTTCACAATAGAAAGTCCCAGTCCGGTACCTCCAATCTCTTTGGAATGACTTTTATCCACTCTGTAAAATCTCTCAAAAACTCTATCCTGATCTTCCTTTGGAATTCCCACACCTGTATCCTTGACTACAATCTGTATCTCATGTGCAGTCTGAGTCAGAAAAATGCTTACACTTCCATCATTTCGGTTATACTTAATGGCATTATCGCAGACATTATAAACTGCCTCTTCCAGAAGTGTCCGAACTGCTTCCATCTTCATACTGTCCCCACAGATATAAAGATGCACATTCATGCTCTGTGCTTTCTCCTTCAGACTTTCAAAGGCATTCTTACAAACCTGATAAACATCCACCAGTTCCCAGGTGTAGGATGTTTTTTTCTCGTCAAGCTGGGAAATCTGGATCACATCCTCAACCAGCTGAAGCAGTCTCTGGGATTCCTTATAAATACGCCCTGCAAACTTGGGAATATCCTCACATTTCACCAGACCGCCCTGCATGATCTCCGCAAATCCTGAAATAGAAGTCAGAGGAGTCTTCAGCTCATGAGAGACATTTGCCGAAAACTCTCTCCGCAGATTCTCCCTCTCAAGCTTCTCTGTCACATTCACAAGCAGGATCACAGCACCTTCTGTTTTTTGTCCACGTACCACAGGATTGGCAATCAACTGGATATCGCTTCCATTTAATTTCAATATCAGTTCCGCATGTTCTCCGCTGAGAACCTGCTCGATCGCATGTCTGAAATCTTCCGCACGATCCAGACAGTAAACACTTTCTCCCTGACATACTTTATCTACCCGGAACAGATTCCATGCACTGGAATTGGCAGAAAGAATCATGGTATACCTATCAATCACGATCAGACCTTCCTGCATATTTTCTGTAATAAGAGAGAATTCTTCCTGCTGCTGTTTTGCCAGTTCCAGCTGCTTCTGGATTTGCCGGTTCTGTTTATGGATTTTACCTAAAAGCGGAGAAAGCTCCTCGTAAATCTTATTCTCCTCCGGATGCTCCAGATCCAGCTCATTCACAGGTTTTACGATCCTTTTTGATATCACAGATGCCATGATTCCTGATAGAATCAGCATCAGAAATAAGAGTCCACATAAGGGAAGAAGAAGATTTTCAACCAGTGCCAGCACAGAATCCTGAGTGCCTGAAACTCTCAGCACAGTTCCATCCTTCAGACGCAGTGCATAATAAATTGTTTTCTCAGAAAGTGTATCCGAATACCTGGAACATTCTCCTGCACCATATTTCTCTGCTTTCTGAAATTCAGTTCTGTTCTTATGATTTTGCATTTCATCTGCATCAGCCTTATTATCAAAAAGCACAGTTCCATCCTTATTAATATAAGTAATCCTTGAGCTCTTATCCTTTACATTCTTCAGATAATCTGTTCCCTGCTGCTCCACACCATATGCCAGATAAGCAGCTTCCTTAGACAGCTCTTTGCGCATCTGTCCGTCAAAATTGCTGTAAAGGATTCCCATTACAGCAGCCAGTCCCACAGTCAGAACCAATGCACATACAAACATTATAGATTTAAAGATTTTTTTTGTCACTTCTCTTCACTTCCCCTTTTTATTTAATACCTCAGGCAGATATCGGTCTCCGATTGAGATATATAATAACTCAAATATCCGCAAACGGTTCCCGCCTGCGGATATAAAAAGCCCTGCTTCCAAATAATTATATTCAAAATCAGAGACTTTCTCTATTCAATTAATTATTCAGATAATCCTGATGCTCAT
>ENA-OQKN01000094-OQKN01000094.1-human-gut-metagenome-genome-assembly--contig:-NODE-94-length-120236-cov-6.886353_pt1 | contig 120236 bp, 103 predicted proteins | sample MGYA00242776_ERZ504794 | MGnify/ENA primary metagenome ERZ504794 (study PRJEB26092, sample SAMD00036434) | human gut metagenome | host: Homo sapiens | study: EMG produced TPA metagenomics assembly of... | reverse complement strand
CGCCTTGATCATCGAGGCGGTCGCTCCTGGCGTAACCGGTGGCCCTCACTAGAACAAGAGTGGCCTGCGCCTCTCCAACACCACCGACCTGATCTTTGAGAATGTCCGCGTAAAGGCATCCGCCATGGTAGGACCGGAAGGCAGCGGATTTAAGCTGGCTATGAACGCCCTGAACTTATCCCGCGCGTTCGTGGCAACCCTGGCAGTCGGCATCATGCAGCGCGCACTCGATGAGTCCGTGAAGTACGCAAAAGAGAGAAAACAGTTCAATACCCCGATCATCAAATTCCAGATGGTACAGCAGATGTTAGCCGATATGGCTATCAAGATCGAGGCATCCAGATGCCTGGTCAACAACACCATGAAGATGATGGATGCAGGTATCATGGTTCAGAAAGAGGGCTCCATCTGCAAGACCTTCGTTTCCGACTGCGCCCAGGAGGTTACCTCCAATGCAGTTCAGATCTTCGGCGGATATGGCTACAGCAAAGAGTACCCGGTTGAGAAGCTGATGCGCGATGTCAAAGTATTCCAGATCTTTGAGGGCGCAAACCAGGTACAGAGACTGACCATCGCCAACGTATTAAATAAAGAATACAAATAGGAAAAACTGACAGGAGGATTGAAGATGAATATCGTTGTTTGTATCAAACAGGTTCCGGATACCACAGAGATCAAGATCGATCCGGTTAAAAATACACTGATCCGTACCGGCGTGCCGAGCATCATGAATCCGTTCGACAAGAACGCTCTGGAGACCGGACTTTCCTTAAAAGACCGGTATGGCGGCAAAGTAACGGTTATTTCCATGGGACCGCCGCAGGCAAAAGCTGTTTTGAGAGAGGCACTGGCTATGGGTGCTGATGAGGCTTATCTGGTAACGGACCGCGCATTCGGCGGATCCGATACCTACGCTACCAGCTACATCTTATCCCAGGCAATCAAGAAACTGGGCGCTTACGATGTCATCCTGGGCGGCAAGCAGGCAATCGACGGAGATACCGGCCAGACCGCACCGAGTATCGCAGAGCATCTGGGCGCAACTCGTCTGACTTACGTTCTGAGCTTAAAGGTTGAGGGCGACAAAGTCATTGCAGAGCGCCAGGTAGAAGAGGGCGTGGAAGTCATCGAGACGAAGTTCCCGGTACTTTGCACCGCAACCAAAGAAAGCAACAAACCGCGTTACGCAACCGTAAAGGGCGTTATGAGATCCTTCAACACCGAGATCGGTCAGATCACCCTGGCAGACCTGCCGGACGCAGACACCACCAAGATGGGACTGAAGGGATCCCCGACCAAAGTAAAAGCAACATTCACTCCGAAGAGAACCGCAAACTGTGTGAACATCGAAGGCGTAAGCCCGGTGGAGATTGCGGACAACCTGATCGGAAAGCTGGTTGAGGCAAAAGTACTTTAATAAACAGAGGAGGTCGTCAAGATGAGTTTTGATACATGCAAGGACGTATGGGTATTTATCGAGAGCTTCCAGGGTCAGCCGAAGAGTGTCGGCCTGGAGCTGTTAGGACAGGGAAGAAAGCTGGCGGACGGACTGAAACAGAAGCTCTGCGCCATTGTTATCGGCAAGGATGTAGACGCAGCTGTAAAAGAATCCGCAGCGTACGGCGCCGACAAGATCTATGTGATCCAGGGCGACGAGTATGAGAACTATTCAGCTGACGCTTACGGAAACGTATTCTTAAAGCTCTGTGAGAAATATGATCCAAACACCATTTTAGTAGGCGCAACCGTAAACGGAAGAGACTTGGGATCCAAGATCGCAGTCAGCCTCCGCACCGGCCTGACTGCCGACTGTACCGCGCTGAGTGTCGATGAGGACACCGGAAATGTAGTATGGGAGCGTCCGGCATTCGGCGGAAACTTATACGCGCAGATTCTCTGCAGCGAGACCAGACCGCAGATGGGTACCTGCCGTCCGGGCGCGTTCAAGAAGCCGGAGCGCAACGAGAACAATCAGCCGGAGATCATCAAAGAGGATATTCATACCCCGGAGAGCGAGATCCGCACCAAAGTGCTTGATTTCATCAAGGCATGTGAGGACAACGATATGCGTCTCGATGAGGCAGATGTCATTGTATCCGGCGGCCGCGGCATGAAGAGTGCTGAGAACTTCGGTATCTTAAAAGAGTTGGCAGATGTGCTTGGAGGAACCGTAGGATGCTCCAGAGCAGCCGTTGACGCAGGCTGGATGCCGCAGACCAAGCAGGTTGGACAGACCGGCTCCACCGTAACCCCGAAAATCTACTTTGCATGCGCCATTTCCGGTGCAGTGCAGCACGTAGCGGGCATGAGCGGATCTGGTACGATTGTAGCTATCAATAAGGATGAGACCGCACCGATCTTTGAGGTTGCGGATTACGGAATCGTTGGCGATGTTTTTGAGATCGTTCCGGCTCTGGTAAAAGAACTGAAAGCAAAGCAGCAGGCGTAATACCAAAGAAACAGGAAGAAAAGGCTGCCGACAAAAGGATGGAATGGTCTCACTTTTTGCAGCAGCCTTCCGCGTGTAGAAGCGGGAGTCTGGCGGGACAACGGCATGCTGGCGGATGTAAGGAGGCACGTTATGTTTGAGGAAAGGAAGATCAACCCGAATCTGCAGAAACAGTACCGGGAGCAGGGGTACTGGAAAGATGAAACGCTGCTGGACTGCTGGGACCGGACGGTAGAAACGTATCCGGAACGGGAATATGTGGTCGACGACCGTGGTAACCGTTATACCTACCGGGAACTGGATGAGGCAGCAGGCCGGGTGGCATCGTATCTGATAGGACTGGGAATCCAGCCAGGCGAGGTGGTCTCTTTTCAGCTTCCAATCTGGAGTGAGTTTGCCATGCTGACCATTGCCTGCTATAAGGTGGGAGCGGTGGCCCATCCCATTGCCATGTCCTATGAGGAGAAGGAACTGGCAAGAAGCTTAAACATAACAGAATCCCGGTGTTATTTTGGACCGACATTCTTCTACAAGACTGATTATGAAGATCGGATCCTTGCAGTGCGGGATCAGGTGCCGCTGTTAAAGGATATCGTGCTGATCGACAGTGTGAAAGAGCGAAAGAGCGATGTAGCTTTGCTTCGGGAAATTCTTACTTCTTATGGGCCACTTCCGAAAGAGCGGTGTGTACATACTAAAAACGGACAGGATATCGCGGTTATTCTTTGCACCTCCGGCACAACTGGAGGTACGAAGGGAGTTCTGCTGACTCATGATAATGTGCGTTATGCGGAAGAAACATTCAACCGGGAGCTTGGTCTTACCGAGGAAGATATCATGTTCATGCCGGCACCGCTTCATCACGCGACTGGATTTCATCACGCGATCATTGCGCCGATGCTTCATGGTGCGAAAGTGGTACTGCAACAGAAATATCAATGTAGATTGGCCATTGAATTTATGAACCAGGAAAATGTTACTTATTCTATGGGAGCAACCCCTTTCATCTACGATATTTTAAGGGAGCTGGAGACAAATGGCGGTGAAATTCCGTCTCTGAAGTTTTATCTTTGTGGCGGTGCGCCGGTTCCTGGGTATCTGGTACAGAGAGCAAAACAGTACGGAATACTTCTCTGCGAAGTCTATGGATCCACGGAAAGTGTGCCACACGCATTTGTTCGTCCGGATGAGGCGCTTGCGCTGAATGGAACGACATCCGGAAGGGCAATGGAAGGTGTGGAGATCCGGGTGGTAGACGAAGATGGGAACGACGTAGGTGTGGGGATCCCGGGAGAAGAGTTGTCAAGAGGACCCAGTGTGTTTGTCGGGTATTTAAAAGCACGGGAGATCACGGATGAAGCTTTGGATGACGATGGCTGGTTCCACAGTGGTGACCTTTGTATCATGGATGAGCATGGAAATATTCACATTATTGGACGAAAAAAAGACATGATTGTCCGGGGCGGTGAGAATTTAAATACCAATGAGATCAATGATACTTTAGAGGGATGCCCTGGAATGGGTGATCATACCATTATCGGAATGCCGGATGATCGTCTCGGAGAACGGATCTGCGCATTTGCGGTCCCGCTTCGGGGATATGAAAATCTGAAGTTGGAGGATGTACTGGACTATTTGCATTCGAAGAAAATTCCAAGGCGTTTTTGGCCAGAGCGGCTAGAACTAATTGACCGCATTCCACATACGGGAAGCGGAAAGGTGAAAAAATATCTTCTGAAGCAGGAACTGGAAAAGCGTTTGAAGGGATGATTCACTATGATTGAACAGAAATTTGGACCGCGCAGATGCAAGGATACCAGAAAGCCACTGGAAAAACAGTGCCCAGATGTTATATTTTACCGCTGCCCGAAATGCGGAGCTCTTTATCCGGTGACAGGAGGAACGAACCTGGAGGAAAAAGAAATTCTGTGCTGTGGAAAAAAGGCGGAAAGGCTGATTCCTGAAGAAGCCGACTCCACGCGGGATGTGATGGATATTACCTATCAGATCACAGGCGGCTATAATGATAATGCTGTCCGCGTATCGTGGAAGATGAAGCCGTATGGACGTCATCCAGAGTGGATTTATCTGAAAACATTTACGGGGGGATATTTAAAATACGTAATGGAAGGAAAACATTCGCCAATGGTATTTGCCCTGGCGGATACCGATGCCTTTTGTTACTGTGATGAAGATCCATGCCTGGAATGTGTATTTCGGTGTAAGAGAGGATTTATCATTTATGTTTATGATAGACAGACCGGACTCGTTGCGGTACCCCTGGATAAGATGAATGCCCAGTGGCAGAGTGGAGCAAATAAGATGTGAGATACTGTAATTTTTGACAATAATATGTTAAATTAGTAACGAAATCTGTATATGGGGATGTACAGATAATGGGGGATATTCTATGGGAAAAACAACAAATGTGGAATGCAAAGTAGACTGGAAAACCGTTCTTGTTTTTGTGTCGATAGCATTTAGTTCGCAGTGTGGCGGCGGATTCGCGTCTGGATCTACGCCATGGACTTATTTTTTTAGAAATACGGGGTTTTATGGGATGCTGCCGGTTGTTGCGCAGCCGTATTTTTGTCTGTTTATGCCGTTTATTGTAGCGGCAATCAACTGTTTTATTATCTATTTCTTTATGAAATTCGCTATGGATTTCCGTACATTTGATTACAGCAGTTTTTTGAGGCGGTATGGTTCGCGTTTTTGCAATGGGATTTTTGCCAGACCGATGCAGTACATTTATGAATTTAATTTCAACTGGCTTCTGATCGTATGTATGGCGCTTGCCTATTCCACCTCTGGTTCAGCATTAAAAGAACTGACGGGAATTCCATATCTGTATTCTACACTTATTATCGGTGTTCTTATGTTTGTTCTGTGTATGAAAGGCACAGATCTGGTCCGGAAGAATGCAGTGTTCATGAGTGCTGTTATTTTCATTGCGCTGATGTCAGTTCATGTGCCTAATATTCTATATAATGTCACATCCGGCAGGTTGTCTTCGGAACTTGGCATCATGTCCCAACAGCTTCACAACGATATTGCCGCAGGTGCAGGAAGCTTTTTAAAGTATCTTCTGGTCGCTTTTTGCTGGGCGTATATTTTTTCAGGACAGAATCTGGCAGGTTTTGGAGCCTATGTTAATCATGCGCAGCTTTTTACCAATAAAAAAACACTCAGATGGGCTGTTGTGCTGTCTGTGATTGCAAACTGGGCATTTCTGGAAATGAATGTGATCAATCTGGCTGCAAATTATTCGGCTGTTTATGAAGGATGGTCGAATGGACGTGCGGTATATACCATTCTTGTTGTACAAAATGGCGTTGGAAGTGGAGCGATAAAGACCATCCTTCTTACGCTGATCACTGTGGCCATATTCTTTGCAACCATTTCAACGGCAATCAATTACGCGCAAGGCTTCAATGACCGTATTTTAAACTGGTATCAGAAAAGAAAACAGGAAGCCCCGGAAGTTTCCGCGGCAAAGAGAAACAAGCGGGGAGCAGTATTAACGCTGGTTTATATTGTGTTTACATGGGCAGTGTCCCAGATGGGACTGACTGCGCTGGTATCGAAGGGACTTACATTTGCATCGATCATCACGTTGTTTACTCTGATCATACCGACCATTATCAATGTCATCCGAAAGTGGCCGGATGCAGATTATGCACACATGACAAAAGAAAAATAGTAATGGTTCAGCCGGTCTGCGTATTCACTGTGCTGACCGCATGCAAACATGGATTACAGGAAAAAATTCCATTGTCGAAGGGTGCTGTGTGCCAGCGGCACACAGCTCCGGTCGAAGCGGAACGGAGACATTTTCAATGTTTTTTTACTGTGTCTGTGAAGGTACAGAAACGTTACGAAAGATGATGAAATACGAGGGGGAATCGATATGTTATCTGCTATTGGATTAATCATAGCGATCGCGCTGCTGATTGTTATGATCGTCAAAGGTGTTGATATGATTACGGCATCGGTAGTAACAGCTGCAATTATTCTTGTAACAAGCGGACTTGATTTTTGGGAAGGTTTACTGAAAACGTTTTCAGAAGGAGCTGGCTCGTTCTGCAGCTCCTGGTTTTTAATCCTTGCTCTGGGTGGCATTTTTGGTGAACTGGTCAATCAGACAGGGCTGGCTACCAAGGTCGCAAAATCTTTATCTGCTGCACTTGGAGCCAAAAGAGTGGGGCTGATCATTATGATCTGCACATTCTTTATCACACTGCTGGGTATTAACGGCTATATTATGGTATTTGTTCTTTATCCGATCGCAGACAGCCTGCTTCGTGAAAATAAGATGGATCGCCGGCTGCTTCCGTTTTTGATGATCGCGGGAGGTGCGAATGCGAATGGATTTGCGTTTTCCATGGATATCTGTAATGTAATCCCGAGTAATTTCCTTGGCACTTCACTTGGTGTAGCTCCGGTCCTGGCGGTGATTTTCTCAGTAATCACCTGCACCTGGTATGTAATATATTTCAACTATGCGCAAATGAAGAGCATGGAAAAAATGTCGGAAGCAGAACTGATGGCACTGTACAAAACAGAAAAGAGCGTCATGGGGGATAACGAGCTTCCTGGTCTCTTTATGTCTCTTTTGCCGTTTATCCTGGTACTGGCAGTGGTAGTGGTAACTTCCGGTATGGGAACGTCAACCAGCTTGAGCTGCGCGCTTTTGACCGGCGTTCTTGTGATTATTGTGACACAGTTTAAAAAAATCAAAAACCTGAAGGGATCTCTGAAAGGTGGGGCAATGTCAGGATTAAGCACAATGCTGACGGTAGCCGCAGTCATTGGTCTTTCCAAGGTCCTGACCCAGGCACCGGCTTTCCATGCTGTACAGGAGTTTGTATTAAATATTACACTTCCGATTTACTTAAAGACCTGGCTTGGAACCATGATCTGTGGAGCTATGACTGGTTCTGCGATTACAGCGGAAACCCTGTTTTTGGAGAGCTTCGGAAAACAGTTCCTTGCAGCTGGCGCGAATATCAATGCCCTCCACAGAATTGTGGTAGAGGCTGGTATTACTCTGAACAAACTTCCGAATGCTTCACCGGTAGTTATGGAAACTTCTGTCTGTGAATGTACGCTGGCGGAAAGCTATAAGCATATTGTGCTGGGGTCTACGATTCCATGTGTGATTGCAGGCTTCATTATTACAATGATGGCGACCGTTGGAATTATTTTTTAAAAGTTAAAGGTTCTGCGATACGGTTTCCAATACAAAATCATGGAAATTCCGGACAACCGGCGGCATATAAAACTGATTGCTGCTTATCATATAAATGTTGCGCTTTACGATTGGATGAAGGATTTCGATCACTTTAACATTCAGGCTGGAGAGCAGTTCCATTTCCGGGACAATGGCAATGCCGAAGCCGTGGGCTACAAGACCGGCCGTGACCTGGTCCTCTACAATCTCATAAGCGATATGAGGGCGTTTTCCCAATGCCTGGAACATTTTATCAACTTCATAGCGAATGCCGGATGCTTCGGAGAAATAAACATACGGATATGGCAGGGTTTGCTCCAGGTTTACGGAGTCAAATCTTGCCAATTCGTGATTTTGGGGTACGATCAGCACCAGCTTTTCCCGATGTACGGTTTGGGATGTCAATCCGTTCTCTTTTTGTGGGTGTGAACAGAAGATCAGGTCATAATGATGGGCATTTAAGTCATTTACCAGATTCTGGGTCACGTCAGTCTGAAAGGAAAAATGAATATCGCGGTCAGGATGTAGCCTGAGAAAATGGCGCGCCAGAGAAGGAATCAAATCCACACCCAGAGGACGCACAAGACCGAGACGGATCACCCCTTCGCCGCGGGCAGTGCGCTGAAGAAAATCAATGCCATCATCCAGTGTTTTTAAGGAATTTTCAACACTGCGCAGAAATTGTTCTCCGAACACAGTCAGCACGGTATTTTTTCCGTTTTTCTCAAATAATGGAACACCGAGTTCTTCTTCCATTTTAAAGATAGCATGACTGAGGCTGGGCTGGGTAATACACAGATTCTGTGCGGCGCGTGTATAGTGGTGCGTGTGTGCCAGTTCTGCAAAATAACGCAGATGAGTCAGGTTCATGGGTGGACTGCCTTTCTTAAACTATGTGATGATGTATGATAGACAAAATCTATTATAACATAAAAATAATTGATTTGAATATAGGATAAAACTGTTTTATACTAAAATCGGAAGGTGTCATAAGACATTTTTCAGGTTTTTTCTTATAGAAGATACGGCTTCTTTTATGTCGTTCCCATAAAAAGAAGCCGTAAATCCCCTTGTGAATATTCCATACAATTCTGTATAAAAATCCCGATATTTTAAGATTCCGGAGGCAAGTCAAGGCAGTGCGCTACGATAAAGTTTGCGAACGATTCCACGGTTGCCGTAATAAAATTTTTTTTGCTGTAGACCATATAGATCATGCGGGTGCCCAGAGGAACGTCCGTCAAATGGATTTTTTTTAGATTGTCAAACTGTTTCAAAAACGGAGTGTTCGCAACAATGGCCACCTTGGAGGAACGGTTGATGCGCCCGGCAATAGAGATTTCATCGTCATAGGAATAAGCGGCTTCCAGACCTTTGTCTTTCAAAATTTTCCGGATGGTTTTGCCAATGGGAATCGTGTCCCGGTAGGTGGACAGGGTATAGTCTTGCAGATCGGAGAGCTGGATGGAATCGTGCGATGCCAGCGGATGGTTATTTCGCACAATAACGATCAGTTCCTGGAAGGTGATAGGAACAAAGACAAGATCCGACTTGTTTTCTACCATGGAACAGAAGCCGATATCATAGTTACCGGTGGAGACTCCCTCTGCCACCGGAATGGACTTTTCATGAAAAATATTAAAGCTGACCTGCGGATGCTTTTCGTGGTACAGATCCAGCGCATTCGGAAGAAAATCCCCCAGTAGGGTGGGAATACAGCCTACATCAATGGTTCCGGTCACCAAATCGGATTTTTCTTTCATAATGGCAATGCCGTGTTCCAGGATCCCCAGTGCCTGGTTCACGTACTCATAGAATTCCTGACCGTATTTGGTAAGCTGGACTCCGCGGCCCTTTTTCTGGAATAAGGAAACGGAAAGTTCATGCTCCAGGGAAGCAATGGAATCGCTCAGGCTCGGCTGCGTGATATAAAGTGCTTTGGCTGCTTTGGTATAATGCTGAACTTCAGCCAGTTTTCGAAAGTAATAAAGCTGTTGTAAATTCATAACCTTTCTCCTTTGCCATCATACATTCCATTATACAGGATGAACAGGAAAAATTCCAGAAGAACGCATAAAAAGTGTTAATAAAATATCAGAAACAGGGCGAAACGGGGTTTGACAATTTCAGAAAAACTGCCTAGAATAAAGGTGAGTGTCAGCACATAGGAGACTGAAGCATGAGGGAAATCAAGAAGCATATATTTCTGGAGACAATTTCATATGAGAACCGCCATATGAGCCCCCGCAATCTTTATATCATTCGGGGAGAAGAGCGGAGTCTGATGGTCGATACATCGAACAATACTGAACGGGACTGGACCATCTTAAAGGGCATGATCGATGCGCTGGGGATTGATTGCAGAAAGCTGGATATTTTTATTACCCATGAGCATCCGGATCATACAGGCCTGGTACCGAAGCTGCAGGAGCTTGGAGCCAGGGCATTTATGAATCCGGATGAGACAAGAAAGCGGGTGGATCTGCTGCACAGCTATCTGGCAGATGAGCGTGCCCGGATTGAAAATCTGCGGATCGTCGGGGTAACCAAAGAGGAAACACCGGAGGTATATGATACCTTCATGGAATATACGACAAAAGCTTACGCATCCGAGAAGAGTCCGCTGGAGCTTTCCTTTATTCCGATCCACCCGGGAGATATCCTTTCGTATGGCGGATACCATTTTGAGGTGAAGCTGTTAAAGGGACATACCTTCGGACAGTGTGGTCTGTACGAGCCGGAGAAGAAGCTTATGTTTGTGGGAGATCAGCTCATGACCACAATTGTCCCGATTGTAGGAACACAGGAGACAGATCTCGGTATGCTGAAATGCTATCTGGATTCCCTTGGAGATCTGAAGCATAATTACAAAGACTGTTATTTTCTGCCCTGTCATTATGGGGAGATTAGGAATGTTGAAAAAGAAGTAAACCGCATTATTCTGGGGTATCTGGAAAAATGCGAGATCATGAAGCATGTTCTGGAGGAAGCGGGAACGGCGCTGACCACGCGGGATATTGGTGTACGGACTTATGGACGGAGCCAGGGACCGCCGGATTACGCGCATTTTGCCTCCTGTACCTATATCTGGGCCAAGACCTTTTCCTGTATGGAATATATGATGGGGGAGGGCTTTGTCGAGAGATCTGAGCGGGACGGCATTATCTACTGGAAAGCGCCCTCCATACATTTTGAAAATAACCGGTAAATTCCGGCGCATTTCTGCGCTTTAAGGGACTGTCATACTGAGGAGCAAAGGTGAGGGAAATCTCTGCCTTTACCTGTCCGGGTCTTGCAGAAAGAATCAGCACACGGTCAGCGGTGCTGATGGCTTCTGCAAGGTCATGGGTGATCAGGATGGCGGTCTTTTTTGTTTCCCTGATGATCGTGGCAATGTCATCGCACACGGTGAGCCTGGTCTGGTAATCCAGGGCAGAGAAGGGCTCATCCAAAAGCAGCAGGTCCGGTTTTAAGATGAGTGTGCGGATCAGGGCAGCACGCTGTCGCATACCGCCGGAAAGTTCGGAGGGATGAGCGTCCGCGAATTCAGCCAGTCCGTAATTTTCCAGCATTTCATCAAGTGTTTTCATGGCGGCCTTTGTTTTCCGGTGCCGGATCTCCAGACCAAGGGCAGCATTTTCACGGATCGTACGCCATTCAAACAGATGATCCCGCTGGAGCATGTAACCGATCCCTGCCTGAGCTTCCTTGAGCGGAGCGTCACCTATATAGACAGAACCTTCTTCCGGAGTCAAAAGGCCGGCGAGAAGGGAAAGCAGGGTTGACTTGCCGCAGCCGGACGGGCCGACAATGGCAAGAAATTCGCCCTTGTTTACGGTAAAAGAGATGCCGGAAAGCGCAGGGGTCGCACCCAGCGGAGAGTGATAAGCATAGCTGATGTCACAGACGCGTAAGAAAGGTTCCATGGCCGGTCCTCCCTGTTTTTATACCATATTTTATGAAGAAAAGAACGAAGAGTTCCGGAAAACCCTTGCATTTACGAAAAACAGGTGCTATAATCCCATCTTTGACAGTTGTTTAGTCAAATAAGTGCCGCAACCCTTGTAAATACAAGGACTGTGGCACTTTGAGCTACATACACGAAATATAGTAATATTTTATCTTCGTTTACTTTTTTTCTGAATTCCTTTCATGTTTCGTTTTGTTATGAATTGATAGTCAGTTCGGAATTTACAGGCTTCATGGAGGTCATCGGTTATTTCATGACGTTCATATACCGGCATGAATCCTTGCTCTTCGACATCAGCAAACTTTATATCTTTCAAAGTGTGAAGTAATTGGCTGGTCGTATAAGTTCCTTTTAAAGAACGATTTAATAATCTAAAATGGAGCAATGCAAGAAAACAAGTAAGAAAATGTGCTTTAATGCGATCCTTACGGGTTAAATAAACCGGTCTGGCTTCAAAATCAGTTTTCATAGTTCTAAAACAATCTTCAATCTGCCATCTTCCTTCACTTACTTTTAAAATATCTGCAACATCATCATCAAGCAGGTCTGTACAGATGGCATAAAGTCCATCATACATTTCTTCTTCTGCAATCTTCTCCAGATCAAGATAATAATGGATTGTGGCTTTTTCCCCCTCATTTGTGACAGCAACCTTATTTACAAATCGAGCAGGATCATTTGGATTTTTGCGTTGCTTTTTTAAAGTTCCATTTGCAACCATTTTTTCTGCTCTACTGATTTGCTCTGCACGGATAGCTTTTTGGTAAGCAGCATATTTAGGGGAGTAGGTTATGATCAATCGTTGATGTAACTTTTTGGTTGTAAAAGGCTCATCTTTATAGAAAAGCTGTTCTTTATCGTTTTCTGTTAAATTTGTAATATCGACAACTTTATCATCTGATAATCGTTTAAAATCTGTTTTGTTCAAAGCCCATGCCCGATCTTCAGCAGGCAGCTTTTTGATGGACTGAGTGACAATAAATGCCCGTTGTCCCATATGATTGAGTACACGGTTATCTTCGGAAGCAAGCCCGGCATCACTGCAATAAATAAATTTCTCACAACCGAATTGTTGAAGAATCTTAGTTTCTAAAGGCTTCAAAGATTTCTGCTCATTTTGATTTCCCGGAAAAAGAGAAAATGCTAGAGGGATTCCGTCGCCATCTGTGAAAAGTCCCATTTGGATAATCGGGTTGGGACGATGCTCCTTGCTTTTCCCATATTTCTTGTCTCCATCTTCCTGTTCGATTTCAAAGTAGTAGTTTGTGCAATCATAATAAAGGATCCGATCATTTCTGTTTCCGAGGAAAAAACTGTTTTTATAAACTTCTGATTGAATAAAATCCATTTCTGATGCAAGAACGGAAAGAGCGCGATATACATCATGAAGTTCATATGTTGGTGGTTCAAGGAATTGTTTTGCAGCACGAAAGGAAGAACTTTTACTGGAAGGTTCCAACACTCTTGTATAGATCAAATCTGACAAAATCGCATTGAGATCATACTCGAATTTATGCCTGCTTTTGATTTTTCGACAGATAGAATCCATTTTCAGTCCATAATAAATGGATTGAAGAAAAAGATAACCGCCAGAAAAAAGTTTCTGTTTATGATAGTCCATGAACCGATTTGAATGGAATGGAATCATAACAGTTGCATCTTCTTTTTCACTTTTATATTTCAGAGTTTCAAGACGGGCTTGTTCATTTGCCCATGCGAGAACCCCTTCGCGATCCGTATGAAGTTGTTTTGATAAATCAGCCAAAGTACCTAATTTACGGATTGTTTTTGAAGTACTTTTTCCCTGAGCACTTGTATAGGATTGTGTAATATAAAATGACTCAGAATTTTTCGATTTTGATGTTGTTACACGCATAATGATCACCTCTGTCATTATTATAACATATATCACCATATATTACTATATAATAAAAACAAAAATTTGACAAAAAAATAAGCCTGTTTCAAGGCTTTGCAGTATCCTTTTTAATTTTGATGTGTCAAACTCCCGACAACATACAATTCCCAAATATCTGATATAGCAGTAATCTTTATTTGTTATTGAATGCCAGATTATACCTATTTTTCGTGTATATGATATACTTGTGGTATAATCCATATACTAAATAAGATAAAGGGTGGTACTATGCAGATTTTTGTAGATGCAGATGCTTGTCCGGTGGTTTTCATTGTGGAAGCAGTTGCGAGAAAATATGGGGTGGCGGTAACGCTGTTATGCGATACAAATCACATATTGTATTCTGATTATAGTGAGGTAGTGGTTGTTGGAGCCGGCGCGGATGCTGTAGATTATAAGCTGATCAGTATTTGCCATAAAGGAGACATCGTGGTATCGCAGGATTATGGAGTAGCAGCTATGGCTCTCGGCAAAGGGGCTTATGCGATTCATCAGTCAGGCAAATGGTATACAAATGAAAATATTGACCAGATGCTGATGGAACGGCACTTAAACAAAAAAGCGCGGCGGAGCAGCCAGAAGAATCATATAAAGGGGCCGAGAAAGCGCACCGATGCAGATGATGAAAGATTTTTTCAGTCTATGGAAAAATTGGTATTGATGGCTATGAAAAACTGTTCAGAAGATACAGAGAGAGGGCAGAACGCGTGAATGAGAAATATCAGCTTTATTATTATTGGAATCATGGCATGTGCGATCAGTGTGGAGCACCAATACTGATTTTAAATGAGGCATTAAGCTACGAGGGCAATGATCAGCAGGAATTACAGGCTTTTTTGGATGAGCACGCAGAGTGCCGGTATTTTTCTAATAAAGATGAACAGAAAAATTTTGAAGAGAATGGTGGCTGTAAAAAGTTGGAAGAAACATATAATTACAAGTCACCATATTGGGCCATGCGATCTGTAGGAAGCAAATCCCTGCTGGGTCAGTTTTGCTGCCGCACATGTAGAGAAAAATGGATCCGGGAAAGAGAAGCCGATCATTTGAAAATTTATACATACTTCTGGGAATTGCGAGAGTACGCACTGAAAGTAGCCCCAGAACCATGTGATAATCCATCTGGAATTGTTGTGTTTGATCTGGAGACTACGGGGTTGAACAGTAACGATAATGAAATTTTACAGATCAGTGCGGTTGATGGAAACGGGGATTTACTTCTTAATGAGTATGTCAGACCAGAACTGATCAGGTCATGGCCAGATGCAGAACAGGTGAATGACATCACACCAGAGCGGGTAAAAAACTGTAAGACCATCAGAGAACTGATAGGGAAGATAAAAGGCGTTTTTGCATCAGGGAAAACATGGATTGCGTATAATTGTGATTTCGATCTCGGATTTTTATTCTTTGCAGGTATCGAACCAGGTACGAATACTGAATTAGAAGATGTGATGCTCGATTTTGCCGAAATTTGTGGGAACTATGATAAGCGGTACGGAACCCGTCGATGGCAGACGTTAGAAGCGGTCGCCGCACATTTTGGGTATAACTATAAAGCGCATGATTCTTTGGAAGACGCAAGAGCCACACTGTATATTAGGAATAGAATTAAGCGGGAAAAAGAAATATTAGACGAATTGACTGCCCCATTTCAGACGGTGAAAAGACAATAGACTTAGGAGAAATGATACCTTACTTGCAGTGTGAAAATGATACCTCATTTATATCGGAAACAACCCCAAATTTTTCGGCTATCCAAGATGGGTGAAAAATTTGGGGTTTGGTCATTCAAAATGTGCAGTAAAATCAAGAGGATTACTGGACTTTTAATGAGGAAAATGATACCTGATTTATGTAGTAGGGGATCATTTTTTCTGAAATTAAATAGTGAATTGTATGGTGCAGAAAATTGGGGGATAGATTATGCGGAGGGCAGCTATATCTCGAAGCTGCCCTTAATGCAAAAGGCGGATTTGGAAATTATAAGATACCTATTTCTTCCATTTCGTTGCACAATTCTTCGAACGTACCGGTAACATAGTTTTTTGTGGTGCTGATATCGGAATGTCCTAAAATATTTGAGAGCATGACCAAATCATGCGTCTTGTCGTAAAAGGATTTGGCAAAAAAGTGGCGAAGTGCATGGGGATGTGCCTTTCTTTTATCAATGCCGGCATTGGCAGCAATGGTCTGGATCATGTTATAAATATTTTGCCGTTCCAATGGTTTTTTATTTTTATCAGTGAAAATAGGTCCAGATGGGATGTTTTTTTCAATGACATAATCATTAAGCATTTCCTGAAGTTCCCGGATTAATGGAACTTTTCTGTTTTTATTCTTATTTCTAATTGTGATTTCCTGTTGTTGTATGGATTCAACGGTAATAAACTGCAATTCTGAAACACGGATACCAGTTTGTCCGAAGGCGCGGATCATCAGGTTAACCTTTCTTTTTTGAGGTCGACTGCTTTCTTCCAGGAGTTTATGGTAATCTTCCGGGGTAAGAATAGCATAGGTGGCTTTTAATTCTTTCTTTTGAACTTTTTCTAACTGAACAAAACAATCAGCACGGTCCAAAAAGGTCAGAAAAGAATGAATGGAACACAATTTTGAATTTACCGTGGAAACGGCATAATGCTGTTCCAATAGATATTTTTTATAATTCAGGCATTGTTCTTTCGAAATTTCTGCGCCGGACAAAAAAGTTATGAAGTCAGTTACATCAGAAATGTATTTGCTGATTGTATTCTTGGATCGCTCATTTGCTATTAAAAAATCCCGATAAGGTTTCAAATTATCTGGAGAGAAAGAGGGTGTGTCGGTAATGGTATCGGAATTTGTTCTGTCACAGCAATCCAGAGGATCAGCTGCAAAATTCGGGTTTTCTAAGTGGGGCAGAATATTTGGCGTATTCGTTAATTCTGTATAAATGCTGCCAAGTAAGGACTTCAGCATGTCGAGATCTTTTTCTTTAAATTCCGCTTTTATATAGTGCAATAAGGTTTTTTTAATATCAACAGTAGTGGAACTGACTGTATTCATCACATTACTCCATTCATGCGCATTCCGTTTTAATTGGACACTCCGATTATATAGCGAACGTGCGTTTGTGTCAAAGAGCACAAACGCAAAACTTCTTGTTCAGAAAATAAATGAATGGAAGTTTTGCTTTTTTTTGATTTTATAATGGTCGTTTTTTAGGTAAAATGCCTAAACCGGATATGGTATCTAATATTGGAATATTAAAATAATGACATAATCCGATTTATGACATTATTTTACAATTATTTTTTCTTAAAAACAACGCAGATGAAAGTTTTTGACTGTGAGACTATTAATAATTTCGCTTATTTTTAAATATTGTTGATTAAATTATTAAAATTGTTGCTATTTTGTATATCTCCATGGTTTCATAAATCGGATTATGTGAAAAGAAAGCAGGGGGAAACGTGGCATTAGAACATGATACACAGGTGCTGGCAAAGCAGATTTTGGAGGATTTGAAGCCTGAATTGATTCTTCCATCTCCTTATTCCATATGGGATCCCAGCAAAATGAAATTTGAAGTTGCGGGTGTTACAAATCCGCAGTCATTAGCGGAGATGCAGGCGCTATTGGTAAAGAAAGCATTTACCGTTTCTGATATGTATATTTTACGTGTGATCCGAATGCTTGGGCATGCGGATCTGTTATCAATCTGTACAGTGCTGATGGCAGAACGTGAAAAGGAAGAACGAAAAGCCAAGGAGGAAAATCGGCCGACGCGTTGTATTCCGAAATTGGATCGGCGCTCCCTGAAAGAACGCCTTGATATGTTGGCAATGAGTGGTTTGGTTATTGTTGAAAAGTTTCAGATCAATGAAACCGTATACGCATATTTAAAGAGTGCAAAATCAGAAGCACACCAGACCCGGCAGATGTATTCTCTTACTGCCCATGCAACATACGCTTTTCGGACCATGTTGGAGGCGGATCAGCAATTAAGGTTTGATTCAAAAACAATATGGCTTAATGAAATGACTAAAATGGAGCGGGCTAATGCGGGGTTACTTGCGGCGGTTTTTTTGAAGCAGAAGTATATGTCAAAATATATATTTTCTTATCGCCTGAAAAATGTGAAGGGTATAGATGAGTTGCCAGCAATTATTGATTTTAAGAAAGAAGGTGTTATGCCCACTCGTCTGGTAATCTTTGCAGTCAATTTTTATACGAATGAGAGGATCGTAACCGAAAAAGATCATTCATATTATATAAATTCAAAGGTTAGAGGCTTTTGTACGGCGCTGCGTGCGGTAATCCATGAGACTACAGGAAATGGATCTACGTTTGCGGCCATCATATGCGAGGATGCTAAAGGCATACAAAAAGTAATTTCAATGATACAGAGTATTGATGAGCCGCTGATGAAGCATTGCATTTTTACGACAGGAACGGTATTGATATCACGGAGCGCACTTTCAAAAGCAGATGTCTTACCAGGATGTTTTGTAGAGCCGGTATTCAATTCAGAGAAGGCCCGGTGGCAGATCGTTGGGGCGACAGGTTTTTATTTCCTGGAAGCATAAGAAGGGAGGGAGTGGACTGCCTGGCAGCAGACTTAGGCAGGAAAATTTATGGCAAAAATAATGAAGGACACGGCGCAGGAACAGGCTCTTTTGGAAGTGGCTGACCTGCTTCAGCAGCTTAAAATATTGGATAACAGTACAAAAAATCCAGAATCTTCGCTGAGCTGTACCTATCGTGTTGGCGGTGGAAGAATGCAGCGCCTTCCAATTTCAGAAAACTATCTGGTTAGTATGATTGCAACGGTTCAAACTGATCTGCAGAAGAAAATAAATAACCTCTGTAAAAAATATCGCATTGAACTGGAAGCGGATGAATCGGCATTGATGGGGACGGGAATTGGAGATGATATTGAGTAAATTATCTTGTTATAGTTTACGGTTTCGACTGCTGCAGCTGACATGAAGAAAGATCACAAGGGATGATCTTTGACAGTTAGAAAAGCAGAAAAGACCGTATGGTAGAGAATTCATTATGTCATTTTTTAATTGCTGCCGGGAAAACAGAATTTATTGATGAAATGATGGAGAATTGCAATGAATAAAAGAAAATTAATTAGCCGTTATGCGGTTTTTCTTTTGGGAATCGTGATTATGTCGGAACCGGTCCTGTCTTATGGTTATACGATAAAACAGCCGATAGAATTTGAGCTTTCTGCATATGGAAATATTTTAGAGGTTGCAGGACAGAATGCAACAGCGGAAGCTGATCCGAGGGAACTGGTTTCCTGGAAGGTTTATTTTGTAGATGAAGAGAGCAGACAAATCCAGTTATCTGTAATGCGTAGTGGAACGATTTTAGAGGGTGAGGAGCTGGTTATACCATATGCGAACAGTCTGATTGTAAATGGGCATCGCTGGTTGGCAAATGAGGACTCACCATATCGGGTAAATGTATATGGACCGGGTGAAAAAATCATCTATATCACTTATTCGGATGAAGGATCTGTCGGGGACGTAGACGATCCGGAGGCATCGGAACGGGAACGCTTTGAAATGTATCTTGAAAGGGCTAAAAAAGCGGATGCAGCAATCACTGGAAAGGAAGCAGAGGAGATTCTGGATGATCAGATAATTTGTGAAAGTAACGCCAAATGTTCTTATCGTCTGCGAAGTCTGTCAACGCAGATAAAGAATACTGCTGCCACTCCTGTTTATGTGATTGCGAAAGACTGTGCGGCAACAGGGGTGATTTTGAAGGAATTATACAGTACTTCTGTGGAGTACAGCACAAATCTTCTGGATACGATTCAGCTGGATGGAGCGGAATATAGAATTTACGTGTTTCTCGTAAATAAAAAATTTGGAGAAACTTGTAGTCATAACTGGAAACTGGAGAAGCGAACAGAAGCAACATGCCTGTCATCAGGGTCAGAGAAATATGTTTGCAGTATCTGCAGTAAGACAGAAGTAAAAACGTTACCGGCCCTGGGGCATGTGGATGAAAATGGTGACTCATTATGTGACAGGTGTGGTAAGCGCACAGAGGAACAGAATGACGGAGACCGGATCACGGCAACGTATAGGCCATCCCAGAGTGAATATCAGATGCAGTTTGTCTGTGTGAGTGAAAACTTTCAGAATGGCTATCTTTACATTTCAGATACGGGAATACCGGCAAGTGAATTTGGAGGTTATGGATCACTTGATTATATGCTTTCCAATCCATACCAGGCTTTTGTTGGTACATTTGCGGACTGTTTCAGCATTACAGGGCAGGCACTGATGCCGATTGATGCAGATGGTGCGCTTGCGTATGCAGCTATTATGTCTAAGGAAGAAGTGCTTGCATATCGTGGGCAGATAGAAGGTGATTACATTACAAGAACCGTAGAAAATGGACAACTTGTGGTTGTGCATGATAATGGATCAATAAGTCTCGTGACACCTACGGATGATATGCTGCTTCGCCCGGCTGTAGTACTCGGTGCTCCGGATGCCGGTACCGCGGATCCAATCTATTGGTCAGTGGGAGATGTACAGAAAGTAGTGATCGATCAGAAAACTTATGAATTTCGGTGTGTAGATACCAATTATTATGATAAATCCGAAAATCATCAGAAACTGGCATTGTTCCTTTGTGATGAGGTGATTCCGGCAAATTATGGGAGTGAGTATTCCTATTTACCGGATAAAGAAGGCATTATGGGCCAGGTATTTCTTCCGGGGCCGGTAGTAAATTTTGGTGATGAAAGTGATTATAAGTATTCCAAGATACATAATTGGCTGAGCAAGCATCAGAATAAAATTTTTCAGAGCTTTAACTGTCATATTGGCGTGGACAGTGCATTTACCGGAAGCACAGGTAAGGGGCGGTTCAGTGAATTAAGCGACCAGGATTTGACTGTGCATAGTATCGGATATCAGAGACTGACAGCCAGACTTTTTAGTTTATCGGTGGAAGAGGCCCTAAAGTATAAAGATTATCTTTGGAAATTTGGTGATACGGATGCGGATAATCCGGAAGTGGTAACCGATAATTTCTGCAATGGATATTGGCTGCGTTCTCCTATGGGGAATGCAGATGCCAATAGTGGGTATGCCTATATCGTGGATCTGGTCAATGGAATGATTCGGCCAGAGGCAGTGAAACCGGATGGCGGCAGTACAGATGAAGAGTTAAGGGTAACTACTTCGATTGGTGTAAGACCAGCCTTTGCGGTACCGCAGGGATGATCATAGAAAATTAGTAGGAGGAATTTGAATGAGGAAACGAGGCGTTGTGATCTTAATGGCAGCTGCACTTACCGCTTCTGTTCCAGCAACCGCGCTGGCTGATCAGTTTGCCGGTCAGATAGCTTTGAATGGGGAGGCTGCTTCGGAAGATGTTGCTGATGAAGACAGTCAGGTGGACATGGATCAGACAGAAGAAGCTGATGATGAAGACCATGAAAAGTCGGAAGACACGGATTTGAAGGGCACGGATGAGGCAGAAGCAGGAACGGAAGAATCTAATCCAGAAGAATCGGAACCCGAAGAGTCAGAGGAAGAGGTAAAGGAAGCGGAAAAATCTGATGAGAGCGGTGAATCAGAAAATGAGGATGCTGACTCAGCGGAAATGGAATCGAAAGAAGATGAGTTGGAGGACGAGGACACAGAAGAAACCGAAGAGGAGAAGGTAGTGGATGAGACAGAGCTGGCGGATGAACTCCAGAAAGAACCGTCAAAAGCGCCAGAAGAGGAATACGGGGATATGCCGGAAATCGGAACGGAAGAATTTACAGCATGGTTTAAGAAAAACTGTAAAGAAGATTTTTTATGGGAGATGCTGGCAGAGCATGTAGAGGATGACACATTTTTTACCTGGGCGGTAGAACACGATAAGCTGTATTATAAAGCGTTTAAATCCTATCAGAAGATCCTGGAGAAAGACGGGCAGCCAGATGAAAAAATATCTTCCGAGGTAGATGCAGAAACAGAAGAGAACATGGCCGTACTGGATGAAGAGGTGGAGGAACTGACATGAAAAAACGTAGATATCGAAGACTGTTTGCGGTGTTGACTGCTGCGATGTTCAGTGCCTGCAATGTTTCTACCGCGCTTGCGATGCCACTGCAGGAACTCACGGAAGATTATCAGGACTTCAATACAAAGCTGGTTGAAGAGAGTCGGCCGAAGGATATTGGCAGTGATGCATTTTCAGAGTGGTTTTTTACATATTTGGAAGAAGAAACTCTGTGGGACTGGTTTTACGGTGTTATGGAGGATGATACCAACGAAAATTACAGCGCACTGTATTCCTGGTATGAAAAAAATCAGGAACAGATTGCAAAGCAGTTGGGGACAAATGCCCCGGCACTTATGGCGAGCAGCGTAGGTGATCTTTGGAATAACTGGATCGATGGAAATTTTGATCTTACCGGAGACGGAACGGAGAGCAATCCGTATCAGATTGAAGATCTGGAGGATCTGATGATCATGACACAGGCGATTGCAGCCGGTACAGGTAATTATGATACTGCCCATTATCGGTTAATGGATGATATTGATCTTTCCTTTACCATTAATAATGGAAACTGGAACCCGATTGGTTGGTATCAGAATACAGCACAGTTATCAGGTAATGTATCCAATAGTTTTAAAGGTACTTTTGACGGAGATGGCCATACAATCAGTGACCTGAAAATTGTAAATATTTCAAAAAATCTTCAGAATGTTGGCCTTTTTGGAGTCCTGGATGGTGCGGTGGTAAAAAATCTGGCCATCGAAGATGCCCGTGTATATGGATATAACCATGTTGGTATTCTGGCCGGCCAGATAAAAGGAGAGTCTGTGATCACGGACGTGACAGTTGAAGGAACGGCGGCTGCCAACACATCGTCTGGTGGATATGCTTCTGATGCAGCAGTAGGCGGTCTGGTTGGAAAAATTTCCGGAAGCAATTCTGGTTCCAGGGCTACGATCGAAAATGTAACAGCAACCGTGAATACAGTGAACCTCGGCGCCATCAGTAAAACAGGCGGTATTGCTGGTGAAGTGAGCAATGCCTATATTGTTGATACCAGCGTATCCGCGACCGGAAATAATATCCTGGGAAGATATTATGTAGGCGGTATTGTCGGCGCAATGAGCAGCGGTACGTCCATTTATAATGTGTCTGTGGACGGAACAATTGGCGGAAACGGTGCCTACGCGGTAGGCGGTATCACTGGTTATTATGAAGGCGGAGAAATTGTTGTTGCTCGTATGTTCGGAGAGATCGGAAAGACAAATGCAGGGACAGCAAGAGAAGGCATCTTTATTGGTACCCGCAAAGATTCCGTTGATATGAAATATGGCACAACCTCCGGGAAGAACCTGGCGTACTGGTTCACGACTGCGGCCAATAAGACCAAGGCGATTGTCGGAAGTGGAAAATCATCGGATACAACGGTTACCGATGCGGCCCATATTGGATACTGGAATGATAATGAAGTTCACTACTATTTGAAAAATGGTGCTAATGAAACTTATGATGCCAGCAGATATTTCTACGAAGAACTGGAAGACGGAATCCGCAATATTGTAGTCATCAGGCTGGACCGGGATTTTACGGTAGCTGATTACGAGAATGGCCTGCCATTTTCCATTGATCATTATGCACCGGGAACGTATGGGCAGCCGGTGAAAGGCTATTTATTATCGGTTAGCCGTGTAGATGTAGCAAATTCCAATGGCACATTTGATCAGGATGTGGCTACTTTTACGGCATATCCGGGAGGTGCCAACAGTTTTTACCGGATCATCGATAAAGATAGTTCTTCTGCTGTCAGACCGGGAGAAACGGTCCATGTAACGACCGCGGCCAAGAATACAAATGGAAGCATTTATCAGATGGTAACGGATGAAAATGAACCTGGCGGCGTAAAGCCACCAACCTATACGGATGAGGACGGAAATCCGCAGGATATGACGTATCAGACCGGTGGAGGATATACGTTTGAAATGCCAGAGCATAGCACAGAGCTGGATGTAGAGTACATCAGAACAACCTCAAAACTTTCCATGGATCCGGCTAATGTGACGTTCCATGTGGTACAGACCCGGACCGGGGACCGGAAAAATCCGACGGTGCAGACAGTAGTATTGGATGGCAACAACAATCAGCTTGCAACTTATACCGGAAATGATCTTTCCGCGATCAATGTTAATCCGGTTACGGTAAATGCCGTACACAATGATACCGGAGCAAGTACGGATAAAACACACAGCTGGAGCATTGACGATTCTGATCTTGTGGTAAATGCATCCGATGCAGGTTATGTGGAGACAGCTGCAAAGATCAAACCGAATATGGCTGGTAGTTGGATTAATGGCTTGCTAAATAAAGCGGTAAAAGCGCAGCAGGATAATAACTACTTAAGCGCAATTCCGGCCACGGTAACCAGCAAAAATGCAATTTTGACAGCTTCAACCAATGCAGACACCTCACCGGATCATAAATCTGTTTACGGAAATGTGACCGTCACGGTTGATTTTAAGATTGTGGATGAGACAACGCTCCGCGTTGAAGGAGTGGAATTAAACAAGAACAATATCACTTATACCATTACCAGGAAACTCACTGGAGACCGGAAAAATCCGACAGAAACCATTTTTGCAGATGAACCGCAGATCCTGGCAGCAAGTCTCAGACCGGCCCAGAGTTTTACCCAGAATGTGCGTTGGGAAGATGAGAATCCCAAACAGTATTTAAAGATTACTCCACAGGGAAGCTTTGAGCATGAGTTGAAAGTGGAAGCAAAGTATGATCCGAATGGCGCTGATAACCCTGCATGGATCCAGAATGTCATTAATGCAGATAATCAGAAGCGGGATGCGGATCCTTATGAGAAGCTCTCCGGAACAGCAACGCAGGTAGAGCATGTGACCGTTACCAGTGAGGATGCTACGAATGGCCACCAGACCGCAGACTGCGAGGTTACATTGAAATTTGTCACAGTGGATGAGACCGTCATTCACCCGGAAAGTGTTCAGATGGGCCAGCAACAGGTGAAATTTGATCTTCAGGCAACCAAAGAGGGTGATATTAATTCTGCAGTGAAAACCCGGACTGGATTTGATCCGGTACAGCTTAGCTGCACCGTACTGCCGGATTGTAGTTCAGATGCTTTACATACACCATATAACCGTGAAGTAATCTGGTCCGTATCGGATACGGATGTGGCAAGTATTTCCCAGACCGGTCTTCTGGCACCGAATCCAAATGCACAGTGGATTAAGGATGCTGAGCATGTAGCGCCGTATACTGGAACCAAGACGATCAAAGCGATTGCAACGACTGTTGACGGTCAGAAAGTGGGCGAAACCACGGTCGTTTTAAATTATGCTGCAAGGTGTATTGAGATGCCGGAAACAGAAACTCTGGATCTGGTACTCACGATGACCGGAAGAAGAAACTCTCCAACCTATACATTTGGTGATATGCCGCAGAAACAGGTGATTGCAACAACATATCAGGAAAAACGACCGGTTACTTACAGTTCTTCCAATACATCTGTGCTGCAGGTTTCTGCAGACGGAACGATCCGGCCAGTTCAGGATGCTGGTCTGAAGTGGATCAGAAAGGCGTGTGTAAGTCCGTATACGGGAACAATTCAGGCGGTTATTACCGGAACGGATGCGACTGGTTCAGACAGCACCGTTGTGACATTAAAAATTACAGTATCCGACCAGACAACCTATTCATCATCCTCCAGCGGCGGCGGTGGAGGTGGTGGCGGTGGCGGAAGCCACAGCTCAAAGGCAGTAGCCACCTCCGGCACAACACCTGCTGCCAGCAGTCTGCCGGAATATGTTGTGCGAGGAACATGGACAGAAACTGAGCAGCATAAATGGATGTTCCGCGATGATACACGTACTTATGCATCTAAATGGGCAGCAATTTATAATCCATATGCGGATAAAACCAAAGGCCAGCAGGAGTATGACTGGTTCCGGTTTGATGAATCCGGTTATATGGTGACAGGTTGGTTTACAGATGTCGATGGAAACAGATACTATTTGAACCCGGTATCGGATGGTACACAGGGACGTATGGTAACCGGTTGGTACTGGATCGACGGAATGTGCTATTACTTTAACCCAGTCTCTAATGGAACCAGAGGAGCCATGAAAAGAAATTGTGAAATTGACGGATATCAGTTAAATGCAGATGGTATCTGGGTTGTGAATGGAGTAGTTCAGACAAAATAAATATACCAGGTGTATTTATTATTTTGGTGGTGCCCTGCTAAGGGCACCGCCATCAAAAAATAAGTGACCATACACAGGGGGAGCTGCCGTTGGAAAAGCCGGGAAACAAGCAAGATGAAGAATCCGAGGAAGATTGGAAATTACTTTTTGAATTGTATGAAATTCTAAAAAAGAGGGTTGATGACAGGGAAGAAAAGATGCGGGATTATGTAAGAAAAGTTGGCTTGACAGAGAAAGAAAAGAGTAAGGATGAGCAGCAATAACAATGCAGGGAATCGTATGCTGTCAAAGGGATACGGTTCAGTTTCCGCAGGCGCGGTGTGTACCTTGAAAACTGAATAGTATGATAGCAAAAGAATATGCAGTATGGAAAATTCCCATGCTGCGGAATATGAATAACGTTTCTTGATTATAATTGAAATACTGGAAGCACCGAAAAAGTGTTTTATATTCCGGATTAACAACCAAAAAAATGTTAAGATTTATAAAATAACATCCGAAAAAATGTTAAAATAATTAGAATTACAGCCGAAAAAATGTTATAATTAAAACGACGGTAGGAAACATATGCGTTTTGGAGGAGTTTTTTTATGGAAAGAGAACTGTTTACTAAGTTGGAACGGTGGATGAAGAAAAAGAATAGAAAGCCTTTGATCATACAGGGGGCAAGACAGGTCGGCAAAACATGGATCATGAAGGAATTTGGTGCCAGATTCTATGAAAATACAGTCTATATCAATTTTGATAATAATAAAGCGATGAAGGACGTATTTGAACTGGATTTTGATTTAAAGAGGATCTTGTCGGCAATTAAAATAGAATACGGAAAAAGTTTTCAGGCAGAGAATACCCTGATTATTTTTGATGAGATTCAGGAAGCGCCAAAGGCTCTGGCATCATTAAAGTATTTTTATGAGAACGCGCCACAGTATTCTATTATTGCAGCCGGTTCATTGCTCGGTGTTGCATTGCATCAGGGAACATCCTTTCCGGTGGGAAAAGTGGATTTTTTAAAACTCTGTCCAATGAGTTTTAGTGAATTTCTTTTGGCGGTTGGTGAAAATGGGCTGTATGAAACACTTAAGGCCCAGGACTATGAGCTGATCAATGCATATGCAGGAAAGTACGTGGATCTGTTGAAGAAGTATTACTATGTGGGCGGAATGCCAGAGGTGGTACAGACTTATATTGATTCCGATGATCTGTATGAAGTTCGTGAGATCCAGAACAATCTTCTCACGTACTATGAGGAAGATTTCAGCAAGCATGCTCCCAAAGAGGTTGTTCCGCGTATTATGATGGTCTGGAATTCAATTCCGTCACAACTGGCGAAGGAAAACCGAAAGTTCATGTACGGTGCGTTGCGCGAAGGAGCACGGGCTAAAGATTTTGAGCTTGCAATACAGTGGCTAGAAGATGCAGGATTGATTTTGAGAAGCTACAGGGTATCAAAGCCGGATATTCCACTTATTGCATATATGGAGATGAACAGTTTCAAGATGTTCATGTTTGATGTGGGATTATTAACAGCGAAGGCCGGTTTATCGGCCAGATTGTTGCTTGACGGCAGCCGTATTTTTGAAGAGTTCAAAGGGGCGCTCACAGAGCAGTATGTCGCGCAGGAGTTGCATGCAGCTGGATATCCACTTTATTATTTTGCGACAGAGCGTTCAACGGGTGAAATTGATTTCATGTTACAGGGAGATCTTGATTGCATCCCGATTGAAGTAAAAGCGGAACAAAATCTTCGTGCAAAGAGCCTGAAAGCTTTTTGTGATAAATATCAGCCGGACATGGCGGTTCGAAGCAGCATGGCAAATTATAAAAAAGAAGACTGGCTTATTAATGTTCCATTATATATGCTCGCTGAGTATTTAAAAAACATGGTGCATGCAAATTAGGCTATAGGAGAAACAGGCTATCGTTTGGTGGCCTGTTTTTTATTTAGACAGATTTGGAGTATTCATATTCCGCAGCATGGGAAGAGAAAGAAATTTCTATAATTGATGTTCGATAGTCATGATTTTTGTTCAAAAGGGCCTTTGGATCAGGTTGGTAGTTTACATATCATCATGGATCGTATACAGTGATTATAGCAGAGAAGAGGGGAGAAGCTTTATGAAAAGACTAACCATTTTGTGTGCGGCTTTGACCGCAGCGATGTTTATGAATATGTCAGCATACGCTGGGACTTCAGAAGTGGCAGCAGAAGTCAGTGCCGATACTGTATGTTTACCGGGAGCTGACTTAACGGATGTAATGGGCAGCGGTTTTATTTTCAGTGATCAGCATCCAGAAATTACGGATCCGGAATATTACTTAAAAGAATGGTACAATTCTCCGGAAGAAAGGGAACAGAGCATTTTAAATGTGCATGGAGAGTATAAGACACCATACAACAATTACATGGATGAGGCATATCCACTTTTGCAGGAATTTCTTCATAGTTTTGACTGGATCCATGCAGATGAATATACCAGATATCAGAAAGCTTTTGAAAGAGTCGGGGCAGCATACCATGGAAATGTCTATGATGCGGATGCGGGATACAATCGCAGTAAAGAACGGTGGCTGGTTCTTCGTACCGGACATGGGATGTGTGAACAGTTTTCCAATGAACTGGCAGAGCTTTGTAAGCTGGTAGGCATCAGATGTGAAGCATATCAGTCTTCGGCCTACCACAAGCGGTGTTTGGTACAGATTGGAGAAATCTGGTACGTGGTTGATCCAACCAATAATGGGGTGAAGAACTGCAAAGCTGTTGATTATGCGGCTGAGAGAGACCGGTATAAAAACGAGTATTTTGCATCAGAAGAAGCGCAAAAATTGCAGGAACAGTTAGATTTACAGAAAAAAGCTGAAAATGGGGAAATATCATGGCGCGAATATTATCGTACCATATGGCCAGATGTTTCTGACGAGCAAAGACAGGCGTGGCTCGGAATGACATATGATGAATATGAGCAACTTTACAAGTAGTGAAAGTGCTTTATAAATGGATATAGGAAAGCAAGCTATCAAACAAGGTAGCTTGCTTTTTTCTTTTTATAAAACAATCAGAAAATGGAGTATAAAGAGATGAAAAAATTTCGGAAGAATAAAAAACGAATTTGTGCAGGAATATTAGCGTTTGTTCTTAGCGCATCGCCAATATTAAATGATATCCCATCATTTTTTCTTTCCAGTGAAGCTGCAACGTATGGTGATACGATGCAGGCTTATATTAAGGACTCTGGATTTCGCCAGTATTGTATTGATGGAATGTCACCAAATAATGCATTGGGAGTGGCAGACCGATATGTGTATGTAAGTCCGTATGCATCGCTGAGCGAAGCAGAGGCTGGGCAGATATTTTTTGCACTACTATCATTAGAGGTGAGTCAAGGCGGTAGCCAGGATATAAATAAAGCGTTAAATCAGCTAAATGTGGCTGCAGCATCTATTGGATTGACGCCTATGGGGCGTACTATGTCAAAGGATGATTTAAAGCTATATTTGCACAGCGCTGCCACCAGGGCAAAATATCCGTGGGTACAGGCCTGGAGTGATAATGCAGATAAATTGTTGGAAGCAGCTGGGTTACTAAGCAGTAGTTCCTCCGGATCTACAATGGGTGGACTGGTTCCGGCAACTCTGGTAGGCCATACCACTCCGGAAACAGCGGTAGCGGCAGATGGCACCATGAGTATTAAGTTTGCGCAGGACGGCTCTGATGCCGGGTTTATCCAGTCGGTACCGTTGAAATTTTCTGCAACGGGGGAGGCTGGCTCGTATGTATCTGAAATTCCGAATGGCTGGATGTATGTAAAAACAGATACGGAGATCACCTTTACCAATCCTGGAAATAGCCCGACTCCGTTATATGTGCAGTTTGATCCAATAGGAACAAGGTATGAAACGGCAATGGGAACATTTGCTTCAGCCAGAGATTTGTATGAACAGTGTCTGCAGCTGTGGGTGCTTCAGCAGTGTGCTGGTCAGCATAAGAAATTCCCGCGAATTGGGTTAGTGCCGGCCCAGCAGCATCAGAGACTGGCATATGTTGAAATAGCTCTTCCAAGTAGTGTATATTATGCGTCCGTGGGAGCATCAGGAGTTTTCGGTACAGGAATTTTCTGGGGCCAGCAAGGTTTTGGTGGGAATGGTGGAAATACGCCATCGTATCCTTCTGGAACATCCAGCAGTGGCAGCCTTGAATTTAACTGTTATCGGCATGAGGAGGACTGGACTTCTACTTATAATACACAGCTGACTAAGTATGATCACGAAACAGGGGAAACTCTGGAGGAATCGAGTTTCCGGCTTTATGAGCGTTTTGATGATAAGGACCAGGTCAACCTGGAACGTGACGGTGCGGTAGAACTGTATGGCGGAACAGATCATGAAACGTATCTGTCAAAATACCTGGATAATCCGGTTGTATGGGATGATTATCGGTTTGTTGCGACCGTTACGACCAATGAAGAAGGCTATGCATCCAATACTGTAGAGCACAAATATTATTACGATAAAACCTTCTGTGATGGACATCCGGCACCGGCTTTTGTCGAAGTCCCGGAAGAGGAAGAAGATGAGGAAGGAGAAGTTACAAATCAGGACGAAATTGATGAAGCAAAGGAAGAAAACCGAAGACTTGCAAGTGGCTGGTTGGAATGTTTTGATGCGTGTGACGAAACTGCATCTGCAGGTACCTATGAGGGAGTCCACTTTCATTGGCTGATGTCGGAAGTCAGCCAGGGAGAAATCTCTTCCATTGCATCAAGCGGCGGCGAGGAGGGAAGCACTCCGAATGCAGGACCGACCAGTTCGGCATCCGGGAAGGATTCCTATGTGAATTCTGGCTGTAAGCAGGATGCGGAAGCGACATACAATAAATTTATTGCTTTGAAATACAGCTATACCTATCAGGAGGATACCGCGCGAAATGGGTATATTCTCCACGATCTGCATAATGATGACCTTCCAATTGAGGTGATCACAACAGATTCTTCGGAAAATGGTGCAAATTCATTTTTTGCGAATGAATACAGCAATCATATCCAGATCAACGAAGATGCAGCTCCAGAGGCAGATTCTTCCACGAGTAGAGTGGAGCAGGGCGCCGTTCATAGTATCACGGAGTCCGAGTATGCGGAGCTGACGGGAGAAGATCTGGATGTTCCGGAACTGGAGGAAGAGAAGAAAGAAGGAATTCTTTCAAAGGCCATTTCATTTTTTACAAAAATATTTAAGATCGAAAAAGAAGTGGAGCTTGAAGAAACAAAGGCACCGGAGCGTGTGGACGGCTCAGCTGCGGATACAAAAAAATCAGATGATGAGGAGTTTCAGGAGCATGAGACAGTGGACGGAGCGGATGAAACAACAGATTCCGACGACATTGATAATAAAAACTCATCGGATTCCGATGGTGAAATTTTGGATTCCACGGAAGCTTCGGATAAGGATGAGGAAGATCAGGAGAATAAAGGTGAGGTAGAGAATCCTGACGGCGGAATGTCAGATACGGACTCAAAAGATGAGTCCGAGAAAAATGATTCTGGAACAGGCTCTGAGGACGTAGCAGAGAAAGATTCCGATACTGGTAATAACTCTGGAGATCTGGAAAATTCAGACAGTGTGGATGACGCAGCTTCTAAAGAGCCGGACAGCGCGGTGGGAGATGTGTCTGCGAGATTGGAAACCTTTGAAGGAAAGGTATTTTCCGGCTGGATTGAAAAAGGCATTCAAAAAATTTTCGGTATTATGACTGTTTACGCAGAGACAACAGAGAATGCTGCAGGCAGTGATATAGAAAAAGAGTCGGTTTCTGCCAGGGAAACAAAGGACGATGATTCTGAGGATGTTTCTGATGAAGAGGAAAGAAGACCGTCTAAAGAAGAAACGCCAATTCAGGATGTTGTAAAAGATAATCGTGATTTAAAAAATGAGGAAAATCCATCAAAAGAAGAATTGGCAGACATTGATTCAGAAGAATTCCTTGATGACGATATTGAAGATGAACAGGAATTTATCGAGGATGAAGAACGGATCAGTGAGATAGAGGCTCTTGGCGGCAGGAAGGTAGATCTTGCGTCAGATTCCAATGCGACCTATGTGGCGTATGTGGAATTTACAAAGCAGAGGGATGAGGGTGGTCTGACTGTATTCGGAAGTGATGAACCGGACATTTCCCTTTATGCGCAGCTTTCAGGATCTGGTAAAGAATTATTTGAAAGTGCCTACAGCACGGCAAAAGGTTCACCGAGTGTGGGCGTACTTATTACACCAGGCTCGGCGGACAAGTTCAGTCACTGCAATGATGAAGATGGCTGCGGAAATATGTGGCGTATCTATGACCACCGGACGGAGGGAGAAATCCATATCAATAAGCGGGATTTGGATCTGGAAAATGGGGCAAACGACGCATATGATTCCTATGGAGATTCTCAGGGAGACGCCACTTTAGAAGGAGCGGTATACGGCCTGTTTGCAGCAGCGGATATCATTCATCCGGACGGAAAAACGGGAACCGTTTATATGGCAAATGATCTGGTGGCAGTCACGACAACGGATAAAAACGGCGATGCTTCGTTTATGGCCTTTACGGAAGCCCCAGGAATGATCTATGACTATGAAGAGGGTGAGATCGTGGATCGCGGCCAGGGCTGGAATGCAGCATCTCCACAAAATCTCTATGATCATGCAGAAACATACGATGAGTATACGGCAGACGCAGATGTGGTAAGAACTTATCCGGATTATAAACTGGCGAATGGAAACTGTTGGATTGGAAGACCGCTGATCCTGGGGAACTATTACGTAAAGGAATTGACTCGCTCTGAGGGATATGAATTGTCGATTGGAAACCGAATGCAGCAGCAGACCAATCTGGGACAGGATGTAAATGCGGGAGTTCCGGGCGATTTGACCGGTTATGCTGGAATTGTGGGGATCCTTACCGCGGAGGAGCAGATCAGTGATGAACCGACCGGAGATGTGGAAGATCCTGACTACAACCAGTTGTTTTTTACAGCTGAAAGTGAAAAAACAGGGGATTCGGGATTTGATCTTGTATTCCGAAATCTGCCGGAGGGAGCAAAATTTTACCGGAAGGACAGTATTTCTACGACGAAAGAGGTAGAGGCCGGTACGGGTATCTATGATGAAGTGCCAGTCAAAAATATTTTTGGCCTGCCGGAGTATGTTGTGACAGAAAACGATCATCAGTACCCGAAATATAATGCAGATGGAAGCATTAAAACCAAAACGACCAACGTGAATTTTACTGCGAAAAACGTAATCCGTGTGACCAGAAAAGGGTTGGATCCTGCGAAAGTTACGGATGTAATCCTTGCATCTGTGCCAGGAATGTCCGATGATGACCTTCTTTTAAGACTAGCATCTGTACCAGATGTGGATAATGACTTTGCGCTGCTTAAAATCAAGGTGGAGCAGGCGCTTCGCACAAATGGAAAAAGCTCACCGAACTATAAAAGAAGCGGAGTTGCAGCTTATTCGAGCATGGATGAGCTGGTATTTGACCGCGGTATATGGGAAGGTGAGACAGATACCTATGGTATATCCGGCGTTAGCAGTGGAAACGCAGCTGATAAAACGGTATGCGGTTCTCCTCTTGTAACATTGACGATCAATAAGGAAGGAACAGACGGAGAGGCCGTATCGTTATCTTCACTGATTGTTTCGATTCTGGATTATTACAATACCCATGATTATTACAATTATGGTGGAGTGGACTATATCAAAGAAGATGCGGACAGCTGGACGGTCGGTTTATATGCAAACCGGACCAATTATCCGATGCTCTTTTATGTTCCGGCGGACAGTTCTTCTGGAGATGCAATGTTTTACCGGGTAGCAAGTACACCTGCAGACCACAGTAAACGGCCTAGAGCCATTTATGTTGCATACAGTGAGGATGCCATTTATGATCCCCGCGGTGAAATGAAGAATTTTTCCGTGAACGAGGACGGCACCGTTAATGCGATCCTTTCCCCGGCCGTACAGGCAGATGAGAATGGGGATATCGTGAATGGTGTCGTAACCGAAACTGAATTTTATAAAACCGGGGAAACACCTCTGGATAAAAATGGCAATAAAATTCCGAAGGTAACCTATGTGGAGCGGACAGAGAAAATTTCCGTGGAAGTAAATGAATGCAAGTGGACGGAGATCCCTCTCACAAAGGAAGGTAATGTGTGGATCGCCCATCAAAATGGTAACTATACGGATGGATATGGAACGGAGCATAATGACGAGGCAGCAGCACGTTATGAATATACGCTGAAACTTCCATCCCGGTTCATTTTCCTGACTGAGCAGGATTGCATAGATTTTGGAATTTCAAAAGAACTTGCAGGCACCCAGGTTGGTAGCGCCTCCTATTATCTGGCAAAAGGTTCCAGTGTAAAAGCATACCTTAACTATCGCAGCCTTTTAGTAGGCCAGGAAAATTCTTATGTACAATCGGTAGCTCTTGATTATCCGGGACAGGACTATGTATTTCAGGATGGTGCAGAGCGGCCGGGTACGAACACCAGAAAGGAACCTGTAGGTGTAGAAGAGAGGATCATCAGTCAGCAGATCAAAGTAACAAAAACGATTGATGAGAAGAGTTACCGCAATACGAACTCCTACAGTGAAGTCCATGAGGACTGGTGGAGCCGCTTATTTGGTAATCATGCAGGGAATGGAGCATCGGATCATTCGGCCCAGAAGCTTGATAATTTCCGTTTCAAAACCTATTTGAAGTCAAATCTGGAAGCATTGTACCGGAATGAAAATGGAGAAATTGTATGGCAGGACCGTATGGGAACTGACCGGACGGATGCTGAGCAGCTTGCCGCAAATAAAGCATTTCCAATGCTGGTCAATAAGATCTATACAAAGGTTCCTCATCAGACGGATCCGCTGTTTAAAAAATCCAATGATGCAGCGATTGCCAATACGGCTCTTTATGATTATCATAACGGTCTGATCAGTGATGAGGCAAACACGGGCTATACGAGACTGCTGGAAACGGCAGACTATCTGGTTGAGGACGGTGACAGCACAAGAACGGTCAAAAATTACAATTATGAGAAGTTTTTTGATGCGATCAGCGTTTCTAATGGAGATAAATGGGATGAAAATCATCCGACCTACACAAGTTATAAGCCGATTGGAAATCTCATGAACCGTACCGAAGAGCAGCTGGATAATGCCAGGGTATCTGACCGGGTGCGTCAGTTTGCAATCAGCTGGTACCTGGATAATGAGGTAAAAAAACTGGTGCAGGAGGTGGACGCAGGTACTGGAGAGAAGGAGGCCAGTGCCGGTGCGACAGCATACAGTGAAGAAACGTATGATCTGGCACTCCGCCAGGCCATTATAAAGGCAGAAAACTATTTGAAGCCATTCTTTGCGTATGATCTTGATGAGCTTTACGCAATTCACTGGGATAGCGAGGCAAACGGAGGCAACGATCATGATACAACAACACTGGCTGCCAATACGATTTATGGAGATAAAGATCTTTCAAAAGATGGTGGGTATGCCTATGGGTTATCGAAATATTTACCGTATGGAACCTATGTGGTGGCAGAGCAGCCGCCGCATGTTGATGAACTGAAGGATTTTAAAAACCGACATTATCAGATTGATCAGCCAAGGGAAGTAACCTTGCCGAGTGTGTATGCATCTTATGATGCATCACAGGAAACTCCGGAAACGCTCAATTCTTTCTATAATTATGACTGTTCTGATTCCATGCAGCAGCTGGAACAGAAATATCAGATCCGGTTTGGTGAGGAGGACCATAAAATCCAGGCCCATAATCACCATGGGGATTTTGAAGTTTATAAGTATGGACTTGATCTGAATGAGATCACAAATGGGGTTCGGGCAGAAGCAGGTAACTATTTTGCATTGACGCAAAGCCCATGGCGGCCACTGAAAAATTATTATAATCCGGAGAATGATCGTTCTGCTGCCGAAGTTACCTATTATCTGACGGAGGGGCAGAGCGGTAGAAAAGGAATTTCGGAAAATTACCGGTATAGTTCCCTGTCTGAAGATGCGGGACTTTCCGATGATGTTCCATATCCGGGTGCGGATATTACTGCAGATAACCGGTTAGGAATCCAGTACCGGGATCATGTTGCAACAATGACGGGAATGCAGACAGCTTATGAGGGGAAATATGCTGCCATGCTGGTTCCATACAGCGTGATTGCATCAACGGATGAGCAGGCGGAGGTGACAGATGAAGAGCCGGGCCAGGGAGGAAGTGCATCATACCGGGGATTTGCTTACGATAAGTTTGTGAACCGCTTCTTTACGGCAAAGCTTAGAATAGAGAAGATTGACTCGGAAACCCATGAGAATATCCTTCACGACGGTGCACTTTTCAATCTGTATGCGGCATCCCGTGATGACATTGAGAGTGGCCAGGGAACAGTAAAATTTACGACAGAACCCACGCAGTTTACCGGAACAAAAGAATTCTTAACGGCAATGGGGGCTACCGACATCCGGCCGATTGCAAAAGGCCGACTTGCAAGGTGGATTGATCGTATTACCGGAAAAGAGAATGGCATCGGTGATCTGTATAGCGGCACCGTGCCGGAGGGTACACCGATCTGCAGTGAGGATGAGCAGATTGTCCTGGGAGATGAATACGGGAATAAGACCGTGGCCTTTAAAACCTATTCAACAACCAGGGACGGCCTGATGCGGGATGAGATGACAGACCAGGGAGCGTCCTATCAGGACCAGAATGTCGGTTATCTGGAACTGCCACAGCCTTTGGGCGCGGGGGTTTATGTTCTGGCGGAAGTAGATCCGCCGGCCGGATATGCGCGGAGTAAGCCGATCGCGATCGAGGTTTACAGCGACAAGATTACTTATTATAAGGAAGGAACAAAGGATAGCCGGGTATTGGCAGTCGTTTATGAGGATGATGCGGACCACCAGACAACCAATGCAAACAAACCGGAAGACAAGGTAAACGTGGCGCAGGTCTATGTGGAGAATACTCCGATCCTGCTGGAGGTTGAAAAGGTAAAAGAATCCTATGTAGGAAAGGCCAATACGACGGCAGATAAGACGGTCAGCTACAAGATTTCCGGTCGTGTGGATGGAAAATACAGCGAGATCGGAAAAAATCCGGACCTGGTTTATGCGTATCGGGATGGAAAATATTTGGGATATGCATGGCAGAAAGGAACCCTGGAGTATTTAGAGGAACGCAAGGCAGCAGGAGAAAAGGTGGAAATCGTTTATTCCCACGGAACATTTGCGGGCTATGGGTATGTTACCAGGACTCTTGAAACTGCAGATGATGAAAATGGCTATGTAGCAGGGGCATTGATGACATTGTTTGATGCAATCCCTGTGGAGCGTTCTGGATTTGAGGGAGATGAGGCTTATAACGGACTGAAGATTGAAAGAAATCTCACGAACAATATCACCAGAATGTATATCGAGCAGGGATATGCCGGAGAGAAAGTAGAGTTTGTCCGTGAAAAGGACGAGGCGGGTAAAGAACTGGAAGTGACTTTTTCGGCCGGTATTGATAAAGACGGAAACACCATTTCGGCAACCGGCGGAGTATGGTCTGCGGTTACGTTACAGCGGCCAGATACAGATATCTTATATTATGATCTGGATGGCCTGGATCCATATCAGGAGCGGTATATTGACGGCCAGTTCATTACCTATGTGTATGATAAAACGCATAAGCAGACGCCTGTGGAAGATGCAGAACGGGACCGCAGAAACTTTGAAAAGACTGATATAGAGCATTCGATGTATGTTTTTAAGGATGGAGTCCCATATTTAGAGATTACAGAAGGCGATTTTACAAAGGTAAAATACCGAAAGAATGATAAGCAGCTTGAAGTGGAGGCAGGCACCAAAATTTATCATTTGGATAAAGACGGGTACCGCGATGCTTTGGTTGATCCGGCAACAGGAATGGCATATATCGAAGAAGGCTGTTCAGACGGAACGGTAAGAACTCTGGTATGGCCAGTTAATGTAAGAAAAGATGAATTCGGAAATGTGATTGCCCGTGATAAGATCACGACTTCCCGTATTGCTACGGTGGCAGAAAATAAGGACGGATATGCAGAGGATGAAACGCTGGATGTGGTAAATAATTCCACCGCGGAGATACCGGATGCGGATAAACCGTCGTATACCCATGCGGAGTCTGGCCATATTACCGGAACCTGGAAAGGAAATGGTGAGCAATCACACGAGGAGAGCAGCGTTGAGCAGAACCGTTTTAATCAGGATATGAATGGTTCTGTCCTGGTAGATGACAATGATGGTGATTTTCTAAATGAACTCAATCCGGTCTATGATGACCATGGTTTGGTTTTGTATTACCAGAGAAGTTCAGAAACCTACAAAAAGGGAGAGGATCTTTATGACCGGAATGGAGATTTTGTACGACACCAGGATTCAGATAATCTGGAAGAATACAATCTGAACGCATATCGTATCAATGAACACGATGAACTGTATGATGCTTCTCAGGAGAAGAAAACACCGGAGCGGAAAAATCTGTATCACCGGCTGGGTGAGGGATATATCCTTGAAAACACCTGGTTAAGCTCTGACAAGACTCCGAATGATCCATTCGATACATTTCAAACAGACGGACAGGCAGATGTTTTAAAACGCCTTCCGAGCGGAACCTATATTTTGGAGGAGTTAAAGGCACCGGAGGGCTATGTAAAGGGCCTGCCTAGTGGCATTTCTGTAGCGGAGACGGGAGAGCTTCAGCATGTTCAGATGGTTGATCGGACCACAAAGATTGAAATTAGTAAGATCCATGCGCCGCAGGATACCAAAATGCCGGTTCTGGATATGGACCATGAACATCCGGAAACGGGAGAGAAACCGTATGAGCGCGAGGTGGTGACTGGTGATATTGCTTCCTATACATACAGTTCTGTTTCTGGAGCAAAACTGGCGCTGTATCCGGCCAGACGGGTATATAGTGCGGATACGGAGAAATATCCGAAGGGATATTATCTGGTAAAAACGCAGAATACTCCGCTGGTTTGGGAAGATACAAACAGTACCGCTTCCAACCCGGTATGGAATACCGCGGAATGGATCAGTGGAAATGAACCGGCCTATTTCGAGCGGATCCCGGCGGGAGATTATCTGTTGGAAGAGATTGAAACGCCGGAAGGATTTGTAACAGCAGATCCGGTGGAAATTACAGTTGGAGATCAGTCAGAAGTTGAAACCGTCTGCATGAAAAATGATACCACAAAGGTTGAGATTGAAAAATTCTTTACAGATGAGCACGGAGAGAAAGTCCAGCTGTCTGGGGCGGAATTTAGCCTTCATCAGGCAGTGGTCAATGCAGAAGGGGAAATTATTTACGATGCGGATGGCACGCCGGTATATGATGCCCTTGTTCTGGCATCATTTAAGAGCGGCACTGTTGAGGATTATCAGAATTTCCGCGATGCATTTGAAAAAGCGTATGCGTCCTATGGTGTGGATCTTTCACTATTTGGCTGGAAGGAGAATGGGCAGGAAAAATCTGCAACCGTCACAGCTAAGACGGTAATGGATGCGACAAGCGCCGGAGGAAGTCGCGACCGATTTGCAACGAAAGCACTCCTTACCATGATTACAAGCGACGGGGAGACTATACGCGTAGCAGTATCTGGCAACCTGCCGGAAACCGTCTTTGATTACCAGTTTGATTATCAGAAATTGGAGCATATAAATGCTTACGCGGATACTTACCTTACGGACAGAGGCACCAGAAGGATCAATGGCCTGCCAGCAGGGGAAAAGTATGTCCTTGTAGAAACCAAGGCACCCGATGGATTTTTAAAAGCAGATGCCCAGGTGATTGTAGTGGAGAACCGGAAGGAGATCCAGCAGTATCACATCGAGGATCTGGAGGGACAGATCTGGCTTTCTAAATCTGCTGTTGGTGTGACCGGGGAGATGGCTGGGGCTACCATGGCCCTGTATAGAGCAGATCAGTCAGGAAATTTGAACCAGTCCGATGAGTATCTGGTCAGCCAGTGGGTAACCGGAGCAGATGGCATTTATACAGTGACAGATAAAGTAAATGGCAGGATCCCGGAAGGATATCAGGTGGGAGATTTAAGGATTCACATCGAGACGGGCCTGGCAGAAGGCATCTATTATTTAGTGGAACTGTCAGCACCGGACTATTATACCTTAGCAGAGCCGGCACGATTTGAGTATCATCTGGATGATTTGGTACGGACGATTCGGGCAGTCAATGAAGCGGTGAAAGGTGCGCTTTCTATCACCAAGACTGGAGAAGACGGCCAGGGACTTGCCGGAGCAACATTTGAGATCAAAGCGTATAAAGAAAATGATCTGGATGAGCCGGTCACCACAAACATGATCTATGGAACAGAGCCAGTCATCACCGTGCAGGATCTTCCTGTTGGTGAGATGCGGCCAGATGGAAGCATCATTCCATATACATACACGTTACAGGAGATCGCAGCGCCGGAGGGTTATAGTGTAAATCCGGAAATCATCACCTGGCAGTTTGAGCCGAAACAGGGTGACGGCCAGAGCTTTGCCCATGAGACGGTAGTAATTCATCAGGAGAGCGTAAAGGATCAGAAAACCAGGCTGTATTTTAGTAAGCAGGACTTCGATGTTTTAGGGGATGACAATACAGAAGGTGCTTTTATAGATGGGGCAATTCTTTCCATTTATGAAGTGACAGGAAAAGATGAACACGATCAGCCTGTATATGATAAAGATGCACCGTTTACGACCTGGACCACCAGAAAATTGGAGAAGAGGCATAAGGTTATCGGACTTATCGCAGGGCATACCTATATCCTGGTGGAAGATACTGCGCCGAAGGGGTGGAATCTGATGAAGCCGGTACTGTTTACGGTATCCAGTGATGGAAGGAGTATCCAGGGCCTTTCTAACCAGATGGAGAGTATTGAAATCCAGCGGGTATCAAAGAATGATTATGAATTGGATACGATCAATCGTGATACCACAAGCATTGAGCAGGTAAAACTGAAGGGCCGTTATGTGACCCAGATATATTATGAGCTGACGGACGCAAACAAAGATCTGATAGAAAGCTGGATCGGTGCTGGCGAGGAACATGTGATAAGAAAACCGTTCGCTTCTGTGTCAGAAGGATCGGCCTATACCATCACGGAGTACTGCAGGTATTCCGATGGAACGGTTCTTGTGACGGATCGGTTCACCAAAACATTCTGGTTTGATGAAAATGGAGAGATTAAAATTCCAACCAGAGAAATTGACCATGTAAATGAGACCTTATCTTATGCGGACGGAACCAAGATTACCGCGTTTATTCCAGATGCGGATAATCAGGAAAAGCAGGTGAAAAATCCTCTGCAGAAAGATGATCTGGTAATAACCAGACTGTCTGCGGATGGTGCCAGTGCATTAGCGCCGGATCAGGCAATTTTTGAAAGAATTCGAATGATCAATACGGATCACAAAACGGCAGATATGGTATTAACCGTGACTGTCGATGCAGATACAAGCATTATTGATCCGGGAACAGGAACTTTCGACGGAGAAAAACTGGTATTCCATTTTGAGAGCGTGGCGCCGGGTGAAGCTGCATACGCTGCTTTTACAACACAGGTAAGTGGTGAGGCATCTACGATTGAGGCGAAAGCAGAATATAACGGAATTGTAAGGGAAACCCAGAAGACAGTGCCGGTATTAACCTATGGAAAAGTAGTATTGTTCAACGAACTTACGGGATCTGGAAAGGAGCGGTATAAAGATCAGAAAACATCATTTAGGGTAAAACTTTATGACGCATCGACAGGAAGGGAACTTCCAGGGACCTATTCATACAGCGGCAGCAGGACCGGCATGATAAAGAGTGGCGATACCATCAGCCTCTCTGGTAATGAATATGTCAAGATCGATCCTGGTTACTATAAAAATGTGACCTATGAGATTGAAAAGATCGAGAATGGCCTGCACCATACGGAGAAAATGACATCCGGAAGTGTGGATGTAACTCACGGAAACGGAGCCAGATTTACCAGAAATATTGAGGATACGGCAAAACGCACGATATTTAAGCAGGGAGAAACCTATGTGCTTACGGAAGAAACCGTATTCGCAAATGGGGACAGCCTTCCGACAAATAAGATCAGTACAATTCTGGGCCAGTCTGTGAATGTTGAAGGCATTGCAGCCGCGGACCGGAAAACCAAAGTTATGATCTCAAAGACGGAAATTGGCGGTGGTAAAGAGCTTCCTGGCTGTGAAATGGAATTATACGATGAGGAAAATAATTTGATCCACAGATGGACCAGTTCTGATGTAGCGGAAAGCCTTGAAGAATTCCTGGAACCGGGAAAGACCTATAGACTGGTTGAAAAAAGCCCGGAACCTGGATATTCCTATGCGGAAGATATCACCTTTACCGTAAATGAGGACGGCACAGTGGACCGTGTGGTTATGGTGGATAAGCCTACTCACATCGTGTTATCTAAAAAGAAGATCACAAACAGTGAGGAACTCCCGGGAGCGCTGCTTCAGGTTGTGGATAAGGACGGAAACGTAGTAGAGGAGTGGATCTCTACGGACAAGCCTCATGAAATTGTTGCAAAACTGGTAGTGGACGAGAGTTATGTGCTGCGAGAGGTTCGGCCTGCAGACGGCTGGGCATATGCCGAAGATGTGCCGTTTAAGGTGAGTCATGACGGAACAGTTGATTATGTCAAGATGGAGGACAAGCCGACTCATGTTGTAATTTCCAAGCAGGAGATTACGGGAAGTAAAGAACTTCCGGGCTGTACGCTGCAGGTCATTGATAAGAATGGAAATGTGGTAGATGAGTGGTTTTCTACCGACCAGCCTCATGAAATTAAGGAGAAACTGATCGCAGACGAGGAATATACACTGCGGGAGGTTCGTCCGGCAGACGGTTGGGCCTATGCGGAAGATATTCCGTTTAAAGTAAGCCATGACGGAACGGTCGATCAGGTCAAAATGGAGGATAAGCCGACGCATGTGGTTGTATCCAAGAAGAAAATTACGGGAAAAGAAGAACTTCCGGGCTGTCATCTGGTGATAAAGGATAAGAATGGAAATGTGGTTGATGAATGGACCTCTTCAACGATACCACACGAAATCGTAGCAAAACTGATTGCCGGAGAAACTTATACACTTATTGAGATCCGGCCGGCAGATGGCTATTCGGTTGCGGAGAGCATTGAATTTACGGTATCCAAAGACGGCAGCGTCGATATGGTGGAAATGTTTGATGATGTAACCCATGTAGAATTTGGCAAGGTAAATCCAAATGGCACGCTTCTTAGTGGTGGCCAGATACAGATCAAAGATCTGGACGGAAATGTACTGGTTGATTTCGTGCCGGATGGTACGGTTTACCGGGTTGACGGTGTACTGAAAGCCGGAGAGACCTATGTCATACACGAAGTATCAGCTCCTGGTGGATACCGGGTATCTGAGGATCAGGAGTTTATTATGCCATTGGGTCAGGAAACAAAAGAAATCCGATTTGTGAATTTTGCGATCAATGGCGGTGGTGGCGGAGGTGGCACCACTCCGGGGAAACGCCAGTTGTCCATTCGCAAGTACGATCCAGTAAACCAGATCGGCGTGGCCGGAGCAAAGCTTACTGTTTACAGTGCGGACGGAAGCCTGTATTTAAAAGGTATTACGGATGAGAGCGGATATCTGACATTTGCTATGCCGGCGGATGGAACCTATACATATCAGGAAACAGAGGCACCGGCTGGATATTACCTGAACCCGGCTGTACAGTACCTTTATATTAAGGATGGTAAAGTAACAAATCCAGAAAACCGGACCTTGTATGATTATCCAAATGTGGAGGTGATACTTGAAAAGAAAGATTCAGAAGACGGCACAGCAGTTCCGGATACACTGCTTCAGGTGACTGATCCGGTCGGCCAGGTGGTATTTCATGGCAGAACGGATGAAGCAGGAGCGTGCAAGGTTCCGGCCGGTAAGGCAGGAACTTACCGTATCGTGGAGATCGAACCGGCAAACGGATATGAGCGGTCCGAAGCACCATGGCAGTTCCTTGTTTCATATGACGGAACCATTGCTGGGGAAACAACGCTATATAATGAAAAGATTGATAAAAGGGTTGGTATCGGGCGGATCTATGCACATTATGAAAGTACGAATGGAAGCAGTGGATCCTATGGATTGGGTGTTCCAGACTGGCTGAAGCAACCGAAGGCAGGAGATACTACAGATTCATTCAAATGGTATGTACTGGCAACCATCTTTGCGATGGGCGCAGGGGGACTGGTGCTTATCGGACGAAGGAAAGGAAAGAAAAAAGATGATGAGGCGTAGATATTTTAGCGCCCTGATGTTTACGGCGGTACTGGTATTTGCCAGTCCCGCCGGGAAAACCATGGCGAGTCAGGTATCAGAAAACCAAACGCAGAGTATTGCAGAGAATGTGAATGTAGCGGTGCCTTCTGAGGCAGAAAAGCAGGTTAGCGGCGCAGATGATGCGATTACCACCGTGGAAGAAGTATTTGGAGAGCGGCCATATTACGGTTCAGGAGAGACGGATGGAAGTTATGTATATTATTCACAGGTCTTTCCAAAGGATGCGGATCAGGACCAATATCTGCCTGAGGAAGAGCATGTGGAAGGTGATGATACATACCGGTTAGTGGATTATGAGGTGAAGGAACAGTCTCTTTCAGGAAGGAAGAAGCATATCCGGGATACGTTACTACTGAAAGATTATGAGGGGATCGATGAGATTCCGGAAACCTATAAGGTAGAAATTGCAGATAATCCGTTTCAAACCGTAACGGAATATACGTTGCCGATCAAAGAGGCAGAGCGGGTAAATGAACGCTGGGAAGATTCCTTTACGTTTGATATTGTCGTAGAACATGCAGACTCAGGACTATTTCAGATTGGAAATGAGGTGATATCACTTAATCAGACTGTGGATCCGTTTGCTGGTAATGAAGGGCTTTTATTAGAGCTGATCGGGGTGCCGAATGACGCATACCAGATTGATCACACGGCCTGGGCCGGTGACATGTATGAGCAGAATGGGATCCTGTATCGGAATGCAGTCGCTTATGGGAAAAAGCTGGTTTATGATCTGGAAATTTCGTATGAAGATGTGATCACCCTGCCGGAAGAAGAGGGGTATCAGATCCGGGCGCGGTATGAACTGCTGCCGAAGGATGCTTCTGTTATGTCGGAAAGCACATCAAAATCATCGGGATCCAATCACTGGGATTGGCTTAAAAACCTATGGGAAGAGATGATAAAGTTTCTGAAAAAGATAGCAGAAACTGTAAAAAAGCATCCGTACATTACGGCGGTTGTATTTTTCCTATTGTTTATCGCAATCATATTATACCTTGCTGTCAGGCGCAGAACCAAAGATGTCGAAGAGCCGGAGTATGTTTCAAGGCGGTGGCATCGCGGTCCGAAACGCGGCAGAAGAAGGTAGATCTAGCTGCGTGTGGTGTCACAGCCATACGCAGTTTTTTAAAAAGAAGAATTTAAGGAGGGTTGTATTGAAGCAGAAAATCGGTTTTTTAGTATTGAAATCAGGTGGAAATGAAGAAGCGCGCTATTTATATCCAACAGTATTATATCATTTAGCACTTCGGTCCAGGATCAAAAGAGCATTAGAAACAGGAAAAGTGCTGCGATGCTGCTGCAGAGAGGATGAGACGGAAGTGACAGTCAATGAAAATTTGGAACTTCAATTTTTACGCGGCAGACATGCAGCAGCATGCGTAGAATACGTTCGGCAGCTTGCTAAGTATTCAAAAGCCGCCGGTGTCATTCCGTTCATCTATGGGCGTGGATTTTCCATACCGGTTGCCTTTAAGTGCAAAAAAGGGGCCAGAAAGGAAGCAGGCATATACTCTGGAGAAGCGCTTGACCTGTGCAAGTGGAAGCGATTTGATCTAACAGCCCTAAACGCGATCATTGCCGCCAGAGCATTCGAAATGTGTGTGCAGACAGGGCAAATGACGGCGGATGCTGTGCTTTCCCAGATGGAGTATGAATATGGCTTATATCAGTATGAGGACCTAGATGGTGCGCCGATCTCGATCAATAGTTCACTTGTACTTACCCGTAGGGCAAAGATTGGAGAAACGGCATTCTTTTGTGGAAAGGTGCGTAAAATCAGCGATCAGTATGGTGCCAGGATATATTTAATCTGTGAAAATGATTATGGGAACTTTAATATTTCGCTTCCTCGCGTGAAGTGGGAGAAGCTTACTTCTGCTATGTGCCACAGCGATTGTGTGGTCTGCTGCATTACCGGGTTTGTTCGGGAGAAAGAAATCATTCCGTTTAAAAAGGGGCATTATGACAAAATCACGAAGACCTCAACTGCAGGAAAACAGGAGGCAAAACGTGTCCTTGAATTTGCAAGCTTCACTCTGTTTTATCTGAATGAATATGGTCTGATCAGTGGAAGTGAAGAGGAATTGGCAGCGGTGAGTGAACTGATGCGGCAGGGGAAGCATGTGATCAAGCCATATTACCCGATTCCGGGATGTGACAAAATTCCAAAGTATTATGTGTTTTAAGAATGCAGCAGGAAGGAAAATAAATGCACTATATCAAAGGATGCCCATGCCTGTTTAAGGTGGCGTGGATAGCAGATCATGCACTAAAAAATATCTATGTAATTCAGAAATGCGCTTCATGTGGATACACGAAGGAGCAGTGTGATTATGTGTTTGAAGAATTAAAGAGCATGAAAATAGTAGACACAAAGCCAGAATCAGCCTACATTTCTGATTTATACCAGACATATGGGGAACTGCCATTTCATTGCGAAGAAGTGGATACAAACTTTCACTTTGAACCGGAATGTCAGGAAGTAGATTTTTGCAAAATATGTGAATTCTCGAAAGAGTTTTGCAATTGTCAGCTTAACGCGGAACTGCAGGTGCTGCGTTATATGTTTCATAATCCGACAGTTTCAATGATACGGAGAAATGTATTTCACATGCAGGTTTGCATCATTTTAGAACAGATGGGGCACATAAGAGGGTATGTATTACCGGTTGGAGAACAATTATATAAAGCGTTCAAAGATGCCAGGAAGCGTACCTCTGCTTCATTCCTATATGACAAAGAAAAGCTGCTGGATCATATATTAAATGAAAATGGGGGAATACTGCCAGAGCAACATGCCTTTGCAGCCAGGAAAATTTTGCGGAATTTACTGGATGCCATTTTAATAGAGAATGAGGTATGTTCAGCAAAAAGGTATGAGGATTGTCTGAAAAAACTTCGTGCTGCACCTGCTTATCAGGGGCGTGAACGACAGCAATTCTTTGAAGATATCTGTATATATGATGAAATTCCCTATCTGTTTTTTACGTCAGTAGCGGTGGAATTTGGTCGGAAAGATGATAAACAGCTATGTTCTGAAGAAGCACAATCTGCTCATAAAAAGAAAATATTGGTTCCCACATACAGCGACAGGCCGACTTTATCACTGGAGGAACTGATGAGTCAGGCGAGTATGAGTGCAGGCTTTTTAGGGCATGAAGCGAAGAAAGAAGAGAAAACTTCGGGACCAAATTGCCCGGAAAATTCCAGTAAATCCGCTCCAGACGTTCAAAAAAATAATCATAAATTGCCGTTGGATTTGGTAAAAAATAATTCTCAGGCGCATTTGGAAATCCGAGAAAAGCAGACATTTCCAGGAGAAAAAGTTCCAATGAAATTACTGAAAACAGCAGAAACTATGCCAGAAAATGCGGAACATATGCTGGATTTTTTGCCAGGTTCTGACCATACAAGTCAGGCATCAGAGAGCGGGACAGAAGCAGGATCGGATAAAAATACAGCGCAAATAGTGAAAATTCAAAAGGTTTCGGTGGTATTTATGACAGATGAAGGCGCGCTGATTGTGGAAGACGGGGATGTGATAGACATACACAGTGAAGACTTTTTGCCGTTTTGCGCCGTAGTATCTTTGGAAGAATGGCTGACCATGGATTATGCGAAGCGGGGAAGGCAGGAAGGGTTATTCATAACGGTTGCGTCACGAAGATGTGCCTATTTTCTGAACAAAAAGATGATTAAACCACTTGTGTTTGAGTATCTGCTTCATGTCATCCGGCGGCCAATTTATACATATTCGGTATACCTTGTGTGGCGTATCCTTTCCATGAACGGACTTGGATATATCCGGCCAAAGGTAAAAGTTTATTCGTTATCGGCTCTTTATAATGCTGTCCAGGGGACAGACCAGTTGCAGCCAATGGCAGATATAGTGCAAGAAACTGCTCCCGATAACAGTAATGTGTATTCCGTGACAGCACTATATAAGCGCTATGTCACAAGCAAAGAACCTCTGCTGTTATCGGAAGATATAAGAAAGCTGTACCGACATTATGAGAATGTAGAATATGCTTTTGGCACATCACGCGAATGTCAGAATGGAGATTTTTTGTGCCGAAAGACCTTCCTATCATGCGAGTTTTCGCCATTTGATTTAGAAGAAAAGAAGAAGGATCAGACCTTTATGTGTTACGAAATTTCTCCGGATTTGATCCCACAAAATGCACTACAAGACATACTTCTGATAACAAGATATACCATTGTGCAGGCATTAACAGAACCGATTTTTATACGTTCTAATGCAAAGTTGGTGGCGCTGAATACAAGCAGTTTTTCGTTGATAGTTGATACCAGAAACCGTCATATCATTGATGAAATGGATCAGATATTAATGAGCCGGTATGCGCATTTGCTGTCTGAAAGCGGATGCAGGATGCCAGTGATAAAACGATACTGGATTTGAAAGATATAGGGCGGATTTTGTGCCATGTGCGTGGCATAACCCAGGTGTGAAACGCAGCGGCCCGTGCATGGCATAACTATGTTGTGCCATGTACAACAGAAGAAACTGTGCCATGCACATGGGGCTTATGCGGGCGGGAAAACCATATAAAATGCTGAAACAAAGGGTTTTTGATCATTGTAAAAGGATACATATAAAAGATATTTTTAGAGCCGAAAACTCAGAGGTCAGACACAATGAAATATGTATGAGAAAAAATTAAAAATAAATGAGAGTAGATGAGGTGGTACATGTTACATCTTCGAATGATTTACGATGAGATTTTAAAAAACAGTGTATTTGCAAGTTCCAGGCCCGGCCGGACAGATGCAAGGGTGATTTTAATTCTGGCTCTGCTTTTAAAATATAAGCGCCTCAGACGGAAGATGATTCTATTCCTGATTCAGCATATTGATCCGTGCATTCAGGAAACTGGAAGTATGGGGCAGCGGACGGTCAAAACGTGCATTGAACGGGGCTGGATAAAAATGCAGGAACAAAGGGGAGCGCGGAAGAAAGGGCTGTATTCCATTACTCAGGCTGGAAAGAAGCATCTTTACGAATTGATAAACGAATATTTCCAAGGAGAAACCGTTCAAAACATGGTTTCGGTTCTGGATACGTATGCTGCAGGCAGGACAAATATGGAATTATCCCCGCATAAGGAAGCAGAGATCGCAGCGGCGCTGAAAATGGTACTCTCTAATTATAGAGAGAAATGGACGCAGCTGGAGTTTGAAGTTCCGTATTCAGTTGAAATGATGCGGGAGTATGGCGGCCAGGCGAAGAAGCGTGGAGATATCTTTGCAGATCTAAAATTGTCATACCGATGCACGGATCACTTAGAAGAACGTCCACTTTGTATAGAGATTGATATGGGAACAGAGCGGGTAAGTACGCATGGTGGATTACTTTTTAAATGCAATGCGTATGCACAGGTAAACCGCCGAATGCGGCAAATCTCCCTGCATCAGGCAATCAATGTGATGTTTGTTTTCAGCAATGATCCTGCGGATGATCTTCAGCAGACAGATCTTTTAAAATTTGAATCCATAAAACGTTATCAACAGCCGCTGCTGCCATTTCTGTCCTTTATCTGCAGGCAACAGGATCCGGATGCTTCTGTAACTTTGAAAAAAATGGAACAGGCCCTGGTAAAGGTAAAAGAATGTGAGGCGTTTGGCTATGAAAAGAAACAGTTTTATCGAGATGCAGAATTCTTTTTGCATGTTTTAAAGGAGCAGTGCAGTAATCGGGAACAGGCCGGAGAGAAAGAAATCTTAGCTTGTATGGCAGAAATATCGGATTTCTGCAGAAATCATTTGGAAACATCCAGAACAGAATACAGCAGGCAGTATGCTCTGAAAAAGAGAATGGATCTGTTTGAACAGATCAGAAAGAATAATTCGTATGCGTTGGCGGGGCTGAGGAATGGAATGAGCCTCTCCTGCAATTCCCATCAGGATTTTGAAAAGGAAATTCCGTACTTATTCCCGGAGCTATACTTCCGGGATCAGTTTGGAGTCTTTCTTTATCATTTGGGTATTACCATGGAAAATGTAAAAGTTTCATCCGTGTATGCCCTTCCGCTGTTTGAAGAACAGGATGTTGAAGGAATTGGAACAGTTTACCGATGCGTATTTATGGTTGGTGAGCTTACGGTCCTGATTGAAAATTTGAGTTCTGATATGGGCGGCCTTATCCGGGCAAGAGATTATGTACGGCTTCCGCCGACCGCCAGAGAGAATACCATTATGATTATGCTGATGAATGACAGGGAGGAACTGGCTGACGGGAGCTATCTGAAAGAAGGGACTTTATATAACCAGTGGGGCAGTGAGGAGCACATCACGGATCAGGCAGCCATGGGAATGGCCTTACTTGCAAAAAAGGTGGCACCGGCAATGACAGCACTCGGTACCGGGTATGCTTTTGAGTCGGTTCCCTTTCTGATGAACTCTACACAGGATTATATCATGCTTCACTATTCAGAATTCCTTCAGGCACTTCAGAGACCGGTACGGCCCTGGATACGAATGGACCTGTATGTGAAGGAACAAAGCAAGGTGCAGTATATCCCATTCCTTATATACCGTACAGGAGAACATCAGGAAGGGGAAACATATAAAGTTCCATTCCATACAGAAAAGCGGTGCACGCCGATTGACTGGAGAGGATTATGCAATGATTAGAAAGACCGTTGTCCTATTGCTGATCCTGGCAGCAGGTATCTGTGTTTATCAGGGATCGTCTCCTTATATAGAGGCGCGCATGGAACAGGAGCATTTGAAACAGGCAGCATTTCCCGGAAATGAAGGAAACCTATCAGAAGAGGAGGGGCGTAAGGGGAATGGACCAACCAGGGAAGAAACGGTGCTTTATACTTCACCGATAGATTTTGAAGTCTTAAAGAGTATCAACCCGGATATTGTTGGCTGGATACAGATTCCTGGAACAGCGATCGATTATCCCATTTGCTGGCGGGCCGGTGATAACGAATACTATATGAAACATTCGGCAGAAGGTGAGAAGCGGGCATTTGGTGCCATTATGCTGGATGGTGCCAATTCCTCTGCTGCAGAGGAGCATCTGGTCGTTCTCTATGGCCATCATATGCGCAATGGGACGATGTTTAAAGATATCGTCAGGTATACGGATGCCGATTTTCTGAATGCCCATAAATCAATCTCTTTATTTTTCCCAGACAGGCAAGAGCGATACAGCGTGATCGGAACCATCGTTTGTTCAGCAAAAAATTTTGAACCATCGCAAATGGTGGAAAAGAAACTGCTTTTTAAAGAATGGTGCCGTAATTCATGGAAAGGATTGCCGGAAGAAGAAATTCAAAAGAAAATGCTTGCACTGGTGACTTGCAGTTATGGAAGCAGGGATGAAAGGACAATCTGCTTTGCGATGATCGAAAAATGAAGGACAGGAGGTGATGTTCCTGCGCGTTAGAGGTAGGAAACGGTTATGAAAAAACGGATATTCGGACGAATGATAAAAAAATTAAAGTGGCTTGTGATAATCAGTGTGGTGCTTGTTGCATTAGGAACGGTTGGAATTGGTATTGCATCGGTATACCACATGAAATATGCACTGAAGAGTCTGTTCAATATGGAGTTCAACACGGGAAATGATTCGTGGGCCTTTGGAGACATCTCATTCTATAATAAAATCGGGGAACGGGCGGTTGCGATAGCGAGGTCACGTTTGAACTGGTCTTACAGCCAGGCAAAGAGAACCTTGGAAGGATCCTGGGACTGTTCATCCATGGTTGCGCGCTGTTATCAGGAGGCTGGCTTTGACTTAAAAGCTATCATGGGAGCGCAGTGGTGCATGACAACGGTTGGGTGGAAGGATTTTGCGACTAGAAACAAACAGTTTATAGAGGAAGCGGATCTTCAGCCTGGAGATGTAATCTGGTATGGGAGACCATCTGGTAATCACATGATGATGTATGCGGGAAATGGGCAGGTAATCCATGCAAAAGGGGAAAAATACGGCACCGTATATGAACCATTGGCAAATACCGGCTACCGGTCGGCGAGACAGGTTTACTTTTTCCGGCCATATTTGAATTTGCTTGATGAAAGTACCGATGATTCCTCAGATGATGCTTATTTTGCAGATTCGTCCGGGTATGGACCTGATAATGGGATCGTCATGCAGGTGCCGGGAGGAACGGTTTGGACCGGCTGGACGGTATTTGAGTCTGGAAGGGAACGGTTTAACCTTGCCGGAAGCGATGGCGGATATGCATATGGCTGCTACCAGTTCGATATCGGGTATTCCCTGGTGGATTTTTTGAAATTTTGCGTATCCTATAATCAGGCACACTATGGAGCGTTCCAGCACTTCATAGAAATGTCTTCCATCGAAAGTGGTTACCGGAAGGAAACGGATACAAAGCCGAGCATGATAAACCCGCCGTTATATTCAAACCGTGCATCCCTGATCAATGCATGGCATGCCGCTTACATGAATTACCCAGATGAATTTGCCGGACTGCAGAGCCGGACCGCCTACGAAGCTTACTACCTGCCGGCGCAGCGCGGCATGCTATCCAATTATGGCATCAATATAAAAGAGTACAGCCCGGCCCTTCGGGGTACCATTTGGTCCCTGGCTATCCGAAATGGAGCAACCGTCAGTAAGGATAATACAAAGAATGGTTTACGATCCGCAACGAGTACATATTCTCCCGGGATTGATGAGCGGGAATGGCTTACCAAGATATATGAGGCAGAGGCGAGGAGGCACCCGTCCCAGAGAAACCGTTGGGGAACGGAGCAGTTGGCAGCCTGTTTTGCCTTTATGAATGGGGCCACACATCTGGGCGGCCTGGATGGAAACTATGACGGGGCATTTATTGGATCACTCAATACGAGCGCGGCAGCAGGTGGTGTTTCCAATGCCATGATGTTAAATGCCATTAAAAATGATGTGGTTTTGACGGAGAGCGATTATCGGATCCTGAAGATAGACCGGGATACGCTTCTGTACCTGCTGCAGAAAGCGTATGACTATGAGACCCAGTACATGCTGCAGCGTTCCATTACTGTATACGGATTACGGGAATACCAAATCGAACATGAAGATGAAGAGGGAAGCTGGTATGAAGATGCTGAGGAATATGTGAGTAAACAGATCCTAGTCAGCAATGAAGATACGGAGTGTATGCTCCGGCTGGACTGGCAGATGCTCTATATGTATTCCATTCTGGCATCCATGGGAAGAGAAGACCGCGGGGAGACCGAGGGAGTATGGGACTGGGAAATCACAGTAAAAGATGTGGATGTGGCATTTGATCAGATCGCGATGAAATATGATTATGCTTTCAATGTGATGACAGATGAAAAATCCGAATATGATTTTGCAACATGCCAGAGCCTACCGCATAAAACGGAAATTTACGGAGACCCGGACACAACCAGTGGAAGATATACCTGGTATTATCCAAACAGCCTGCTTCGCAGCGCCTCTTCCGGCTATTCTGACCTGGCATATACGTATTCTGGAGATGAGATAAACGGGATTACGGAAACGTACCAGAATGAACGCTATGAGGGGATACCGGCTGCACTGACACGGTATTATAATTTTGAGAGGTTTCATACGCTTGCAAAGTATATGCCAGGAGGTTACGAGGCTCTGAACCGCTATGAAGCGTACAATCAAAGGGCAATGACTGGGAATCCCATTATTTACAGTGGAAATTTTGATATGAGCATGGGTGAATGGAAATCAGTTTCTAAATAATAATTAGTCATGAGTAAACGGCAACAGTACCGGGATTGTAAACAAATAATAGGGAAAACTGAGTATGATAATTTAACCAGGCGCAGAATTTTATTACAGGGTAATGTTTTGTACCCTGGTTTTATTTGCAGCAGAAACAGTGTTAAGAGCATATATATAGTCAATGGGTAACAAAAGAGTTTGGGATGATGTATAAAATTTTAATGAGAAAAATTAGATGTTTTGCACAAAATGAAAAAGAAAGATCGAAAAAAATTGACATACTTATGACATGGTAGTAATATGTAGTCATGGACGTTCGTAAATAAAAATAGCGTTCCTATATAGGAACGAACGAGGGGAGATGGATATAGATTGATTAAAAAAGATAATAACTTTGTAACTTAATCTGTTGTTTAACATTCTGGTCGGAAACTGCAAACAAAAATATGGAAAACACATTTATTACTGTTGTGTCATCGTTGCACGGTAGGAGGAAATTTCTATGGGAGATTCAAGCAATAAAAGTGAAAACATATGGAAAAAGGGAGTAGCACATGTTATTGATCTGCTATCTTCTTTATTTCTTCCTTTTATTAATCTCATGGTTTCTGTGGGAATATTAAAAGGTATTTTGGTACTTATGGTTGCAAATGGGATAGTTACAGATGGAACAACAACTTATGATATTCTTAATGCCATGAGTGACGCGTTCTTTTATTTTATTCCGCTGTTTTTAGCTTATACTGCAGCAAAAAAATTTGATGTAGAACCGTTCACGGCAATTTTAGTTGCATGCATTCTTTTACATCCCAGTATGACTGCAGTTATGGCAAGAGAGGGAGCAGCCACTTTCTTTGGAATTCCGCTGAGAACTGTGACTTACTCTGCTTCTGTAATTCCCATTCTTCTGGCTATTTACTGTATGAGTTTTGTTCAGAAGTTCTGTTATAAGGTAATACCGGAAACATTTCGATATCTGTTTACGCCTCCGGTTTGCGTGATTGTGATTGTTCCCGTTACGCTTCTTGTATTTGGACCGCTTGGAAGCTTTGTTGGCGGCTGGCTAGCAAAAGGATACGAGTGGATTTATAATTTAAGTCCCATGGTAGCCGGTATGTTTATTGGTGCTTTACAGCCGTTTATGGTTATTTTGGGGCTTCACTGGGGACTGTTCCCAATTGCACTAAACAATGTAGCGGTATATGGTTATGACACAATTATGGCATTGTTCGGCGGGGCCATTTTTGCTCAGGGAGGCGCAGCTCTCGCAGTGGCAGTCAAAGCCAAGGACGCAACGTTCAAATCTCAGGCATTATCTGCGTCATTAACTGCTTTGCTTGGCATTACAGAGCCGGCCATGTTTGGTGTAAACCTTAGACTGAAAAAGCCAATGGCATGCGCATGTGTGGCTGGCGGCATCGGAAGTGCCGTAGCCGGATTTTTCGGATGCCGGGCCGTTTCATTTGCATTGCCTGCACTCACGACATTGTCGGTATTTATGAGTCATGCCTTTGTTCCGTTTTTAATTTCACTGGTGGTTGCTTTTGGGTTAGCATTTGTATTTACAATGATGGTAGCAATTCCTGATTTAAATAACAATGAAAAGGAGATCTAACTATGAAGAAGATTGATGCACATGCACACATTTTTGAGCGTATTGCAAGTTTTGGGAAATGCGGCGAGTTAAGACCAATTGGAAACGGTGTATGTCGATGGGCCAATGGCGATGAAATGGCTATCATACCGAAAGGATACGGAGATAAAGAATTTATGGCCGAAACATTGCTGAAGATTATGGATGAAGAAGATGTCGAAAAAGCAATTCTTTTGCAGGGAAGCCTCTACGGATTTCAGAACGAATATGCTATGGAAACAGCAGAAAAATATCCGGATCGTTTTAAGGCTGCTGTAACACTGGATGCTTTCTGCAAGGAGGCAGATTCCATTCTTAATCATTTCATCGATGATCTGCATGCAAAAGTATTTAAATTTGAGGTAAGCGTTGGTGGTGGTATGATGGGATATCACAAGAATTTTATTATTGACGGTGAACCTTTTGGGAAAATTTTTGAAAAAATCTCAAAAGTAGAGAAGGCAACGTTGGTTCTTGATATTGGCAGTCCTTTCATGGAAAGCTGCCAAGTAGAGGCTGTAGACCGTCTGGCGCAGAAATATCCTGATTTAAATATCGTGGTATGCCATTTACTGGCGCCAAGAAGAGAGGATGGAGCAGCTTTGAAAAAAGCTTTGCCTTATTTGAAACACAAAAATGTATGGATTGACTTATCAGCACTACCATGGAATGTAAGTCCGGAGGCATATCCGTATCCAACTGCATTAAAGTTTATCAGCATGGCAAAGGAAGTTCTTGGAACCGAAAAAATTATCTGGGGTACCGATTCACCATGTGTTATGACAAAGTTCAAATACGCAGATTTATATAATTTTATTATTGAATCCGATGTATTTACAGAAAAAGAATTAGAAATGGTATTCTATCAGAATGCTGTTGAAGCTTATTATTTAGGTTAATCATTCATCTTATATGGTTGATATTTGACTGATATGCTGCAGACCATCTTTGGAAAAAATTGTTTTCGTAAAAGACGGTCTGCAGCAATTCTTACTATTCTGCAGAGTGGTTATATTAAAAGATCCGTTCATTCTGTTCCAAAAGTTTTTCAAAACGTGGTTTGGCAGAAAGAAGAATCTGTTCGATTTGCGTCTGCTTTTCTGGTGTGAAACGAAAAGTTGGTACGCTGACACTGATGGAAGCAGCTGGTTTTCCATTGTGGAACAGTGGGGTGGAAATACAGGAGATGTCTGGATGAGTTTCTCCACGTTCAATAGCTATGGAGGTAGCGCGGACAGTAAGAATCTGTTTGTATAATTCATCCAGATTTTTAACTGTATTTGGTGTAAACGGAATCAAAGGATTGGGGAAGAGAACTTCCAGATCCTCTTTTGTACATTCGCATAACAGAGATTTTCCAAGGCTGGTGCAGTATGCAGGAAGGCGTTTCCCGATAGAAGATGACAGGCGGATTGGTTCTGGGGAATCGACTTTCGCAAGATAGAGAACCTCAGAATGGTCAAGAATGCCGAGCTGACAAATCTCGGAGCACTGATTGACAATGGACTTCATTTCTTCCTGAAACCGTTCAAATATATTATGTGTTTCCATATAAGCAACGCCGGTCAGATAGGCATTTAAACCAATACTGTACTTTTGAGTCACCTCATTGTAAGAAGCAAAATTCTGGTTAGCCATAGTATGTATAATAGTAAACAGACTACTCTTTGGTGCAGAAAGTTGTTGGGAAAGCTCTGCAAGGGTCATTCCGTCCGGTGTGTTTGATAATGCTAACAATATAGATAACACACGTACTGTTGAGCGGTGCTCGTCTTTGGTCATGGCAAATTCCTTTCTATAAATAATACTTATATAGGCGTTTGCGAAACGCCACAAACCGCATAAATACGGCATATTTTGTTACCTATAGGATAAAGGTGGATAACTTTGGCTTAATCACAGATTTGAGTTTCGCAACACCTAAATAATACTTATATTATACTATAGAACTATAATGTGCAAGATAGATATCTGTCAAGAATAAGGAGGTAGGAAATTATGCGAAATGCAATGCTGATCAATGAAAAAGATAATGTCATTGTAGCAATTGAACCGCTTTCGAAAGGGACAAAAGCGGTGTATCAGGTGAATGGAAGGCCAGAAGAGGTAAAAGTGCTAGCGGATATTCCTATGTATCACAAAATTGCCAGGGTTCCGATAAAAGCTGGAAGCGAGATCATTAAATATGGTGAGTACATCGGAGAAGCGGAGTGCGATATTCCAGCTGGATCGTATGTTCATACACATAATGTTTTAAGTATCAGAGAAAAGAAAGTAGATTGAGGAGGGGATTCTTATGAAATTTTGGGGTTATAGACGACCAGATGGTAAGGTAGGAATTCGAAATCATGTGTTGATTCTGCCGGCAAGTATCTGTGCATCAGATACTACAAGGATTATTGCTTCTCAGGTAGAAGGAGCCATTACCTTTAATAATCAGAATGGCTGTTCTCAGGTACCGCCGGATATGAAGCTGACAATGGATGTTCTGGCAGGATATGCTGCAAATCCAAATATTTACGGAACCGTTGTTGTTTCACTGGGATGTGAAGGATGCCAGATGGATTTGGTAGTAGAAGCAATTCGTGAAAGAACCAACAAGCCGTTGAAAACCCTGATCATTCAGGAAGAAGGCGGTACGATCAAAACGGTTGAAAAGGGAGTTCGTTACGCACAGGAAATGGTAGCAGAGGCTGGACTTTTAAGAAGGGAAGAATTCCCTATCTCCGAGCTGATTTTAGGAACAAACTGTGGAGGCAGTGACCCATCCTCCGGACTAGGTTCAAATCCGCTTGTTGGTGAGTTGAGCGATCGCTTTGTGGAAATGGGCGCAACATCGGTGCTTTGTGAAACGACAGAATTTCTGGGAGCGGAACATATTCTGGCAAGGCGTGCTGCCAATAAAGAAGTACATGATAAAATTTACAAAATTGTGTATGACTATGAGGAATCATTAAAAAGAATCGGGCAGGAGATCCGGAACGGAAATCCGTCACCAGGAAATATTGCGGGAGGTCTTACAACACTGGAAGAAAAATCACTGGGTTGCATTCATAAAGGTGGAAAAAGTACGATCAATGCTGTATACGATTATGCAGAGCAGCTGAAAACAGGTGAAGGTTTGATCATCATGGACACGCCAAGTAATGATGCGGCATCTGTAGCTGGATTGATTGCAGGAGGATGCCAGCTTGTTGTGTTTACAACTGGTCTTGGAACACCAACTGGAAATGCAGTAGCACCGGTTATGAAAATTACAGCAAATAAGAAAACTTATAAAACGATGCAGGACAATCTTGACTTCGATGCTAGCCATGTGATTTATGGACCGGAAACCATGGAAGAAATTACAGATCAATTTATGCGGGATGTGATTGACATTTGCAATGGAAGGCTGGTAAAAGCCGAGGCACTTGGATACATTGAAACAGCAATTTCCCGTGCCTGCAACTATATGTGATGATCAAAAAATATAGAACTAGGAGAAAGACAGATGAGAGCAGAATATATTTGTCCGGTACTGACTGCATTTGATGAAAACGGAAAAGTTGATATGGAGGCAATGAAAAGGCAATTCGATCACCTTATAGAAGGTGGATTAAATGGAATAGCGATCATGGGTAGTTCTGGAGAATTTTATGCGATGACATTGGAAGAGGCAATGGCATTTGCCAGAGATTCTATCGCATATTTAAAGGGCAAAATTCCAGTTTACATAGGAACAGGTCGCTTGATTGCAGATGAGACAATCCAGTTCTCTAATTATGTACTGGATCAGGGCGCAACTGCGGTTATGGTTGTCGGACCATATTATATAGGAACAGATGACGCCGGGGTAGAAGAGTATTATGATTATGTAGCCGAACGAATTAATGGTAATATCATTCTTTATAATTTTCCGGATAGAACAGGATTTGATTTGTCCGTAAATGTAATTTTGCAGCTGCTTAAAAAGCATAAAAACATTATTGGATTAAAAGATACGTTCGGTGCTCCGTCTCATACAAGGACATTGATCGGTAGGATCAAACCGGAATATCCGGAGTTTAGAATTTATTCGGGTTATGATGATAATTTTGCACATGTAGTCAGCAGTGGCGGGGATGGCTGTATTGCAGCATTATCTAATGTTTTCCCTAAACTTTGTTCTGAATGGGTAGATGCGGTTGAACATGATAACATGGAAAAAAGCGCACAGATCCAGCAGACGATAGATGCATTAATGGATTTTTATGCTATTTCCACTCCGTTCATGCCGGCTATGAAATATGGGTTGTCCGTAATCGGTATTCCGTTTCCGCTTACATGTAAACGACCAGCGCTTGAGGTAACAGAAAATCAGAAGCAAATGGTCGATGGGATGTTGAAAGAAATTATATCTAAAATTCAGAAATAAAGAAATGGTTATCTCTGAGCCTTTTTAGAAGAACTTTTTAGGCTGATTAAGTAACTGGGCATGCTTTAGCTTAGTTCAACTTTTTCAGCCTAAAACAGTTTAAAATGAATAAAGCCGGTGCAGGATTTGATATCCAGTACTGGCTTTATTCATTTTGAAGAGGTGCGGTGTAGAAGTTAATTATCAATGTAATCGCAAGAAAAAAGCAAGAATCTAAGCATGGAGTTTTTTTAGATAATGTTATGATAAATATATTGGGTAGAAGGAGAAATCTACCTAATTGATTGGGAATACACTGGTTTAAACTATGCGGCGAATGATATTGGATGTATTTTATGTCGTTATGATTGGTCGGATGAGCAGATAGAGAGATATCTAAAGGCTTTTGTTGGTAGAACGTTAACGGAAGATGAACATCGGTATTATATTGCATTTATCCCTATTTCGGCGTTTTATTGGTTCTGCTGGGGGCTTTATAAAGGTAGCGTTGGTGATGATGACAGTTTTTTCTTCTTACCATCTTACAGAAATTTGGTGAGATTTATTGACTTCGCATTGGAAAGTTATGGAGAAAAGGAATAATGGTCACAGCAATAATTCTTGCGGGTGGAGTTGGCTCTCGTGTGGGTGCAGGGCGTCCGAAGCAATTTATTGAAGTACTTGGAAAACCAGTTTTGGCATACACAATTGAAATTTTTCAGAATAATCCTCAGATAGACGCAATAGAGGTTGTTTGCCATAAGAAATGGAAAGAGTATCTTATGGGAATGATCGAACAATATGGTCTGAGCAAAGTAAAGTGGATTGCAGATGGCGGAGATACTTTTCAAGATTCTGTAATGAGCGGTATCAATAATTTAAAGGATACAATCAAGCCTGATGATTATGTTATGATTCAATATGGGGCTGCACCGTTTACATCGGATAAAATTGTCAATGATGTGATCCGTGTGATGAAAGATAAAGGATCAGCTATTACAGCTACGCCATGTTATCAGTTGTTAGGAAGTAATGACGAAAATGCTACTAGCAAGACATGGGTTGATAGGGATAAATATATTCAGATTGCATGTCCTTATGGGTTCAGATTTGATTATCTTCTGAATGTGTACGAGAGGGCAAAAAAGAAAGGATTAATTGAGAAGGTCGAACCGCATACAACTTCTTTGATGTATACTCTTGGAGATAGATTGTATCAGGCGTATGGAGATCAGACAAATATTAAAATTACAACAAAAGAGGATCTTGCGTTGTTTGAGGGTTACGTACTATTGCAACAAAGAAAAATGAAGCTATGAAATTGATTTGATGAAATCAATTTACATAAAAGTAATGAGAAAAGAGTGTTATTAGAAAAATACAAGTGATTCGTATTGTAAAAAGCTATACATAGTGGTACACTGTAAGAAACAGGAGGTGCATACTATGGCAACAAAAACTGCAAATGTAACAGCCCGAATTCAACCGAATATAAAAGAGCAAGCAGAGGCGATCCTTGAGAGACTTGGAATCCCTGTATCTGTATTCATAGATATGACATACAGGCAGGTCATTATGCGTGATGGAGTACCGTTTTCACTTGATATTCCAGATAAGCTTGCTACAAGAGATTCTATAACACAAGCTGAATTTAATACTATGATGCAGACCGGACTTGCACAGGCAAAGAGGAATGATTCTCTATCTGTTGATGAGGCTTTTAATCAATTAAAGGTGGAGATATAGTACATGGATGAATATGAGGTAAGGGTAACAAGGCAGGCATTGGAGCAGATGAAAGAGATAATGCATTATATTTCAAATGATCTGATGGTACCGGACGCAGCGAATAATCTGCTTGATAAGATAAAGGCAGAGATTATGAAGTTGTCGTGTTTTCCGAAAAAACATGCCTTGATTGATGAAGAACCTTGGAGGACGGAGGGAATGCGTAAGATTGTCGTTAAGAATTTTCTGATTTATTATTGGGTTGATGACGAAAACAGCAGAGTTCAAGTAACAGCAGTTATCTATAGCAGACGCGATCAAATTAGGCAGCTTGCCAATATGGATATGGAATAGCAGCCTAACTTGTCAGGGGATTGGTGAACTACATCGGCAATTCGAAAAAAGCGTGGCATCTGCATTGTAGATACTGTGATCTACAATGCAGATGCAGTAGGAGTTTATAATATTTTGAGAAAGTATCATGCCGTATCCGGCAAAGAAATTGATATGCCCGTAACCGGGTTGAGCAGTACAAAAACAATAAAAGCAGCTGTGTAACCCATCTGGGTAGCAGTACGGGTGTTATGGACGCACCTCTGAAGCTACGGAGCTATGCTTCGTAATCAGATGCTCGGTAATTCAATTGCCGATGTAGTTCACGATATAGCAGAACAAAATGTTCAATGATGGTAATTAATAGCAGGAAGATCACGATTGCTTTCCTCTACATCCATTGCAAATGTTTCGTTTAGTTTCTGCTGGATGGCGATATATGTTTTAAAATCCTCTTCACTGAAGCTGCTTAGATTCTGATAGCTTCGCTGGTAACAACATTTTTCAAAATGGTCATGGTCCCTAAATATCTTCTCACCGTCTTCTGTGAGGTACAGCTGGTATTCACGGTTGTTTTCTTTATTCCTTTTCTGAGTGATCAGTTCTTTTTTCCTAAGTTTCCTTATTAATTGAGAGCAGGCACTGGGAGTTTTTTTGAAGATTGCGGCAATTTCGTTGGCAGTGATTCCTGGGCGGTGTCCAACCTGATGGATGATCTGAGATTCGGCCTGATAAAGGGTGGCAGATCCATAGTTATGAGGAACGGAATCATAGTCTATGATAAGGCGGCAGCTTTCGTCTAATTCATCTAACATTTTACAATATAATTCATAGCGTTCATCTATATGCTGATTATCCATAAGAATATAAATTCCTTTTCTAATTTTTTATTTCTTACTTCATAATTATAAAGGAGGAGTGGGGGTAAAGTCAATTAAACAGTGCCCATATTTTTGTTTATTTCGCATTATGTACCTTGTAATTCGTGTTGAAATTTGTTACAGTTATAGTGTAGCAGCTTAAATATTAAGCAATATGATCATACAGAGGAGGTATTTGTTATGGCAAGATTGGCAGTAGGAGAAAAAATGCTGGATTTTACAGCAGCAGGTGCATTTGGACCAGAAGAGGCATTAAGCAGCCGTGTAGGAAAAGGAAAGACAGCAATCGTATTTCTCAGGTACTATGGATGTACATTGTGTCAGTATGATATCCATACTTATGCAGAACATTACCAGGAGATTGTAGGAGATACTGGTAAGCTTTTTGTAGTATTGCAATCGACGCCGGAAAGCATTAAGAAGCAGATGACACGGGAAACACTTCCTTTTGAGATCATCTGTGACCCGGAAGGAAAACTTTACAAAGAATTTGAAATCAACCCGGCAAAAGATAAGGAAGAGCTTGGTGGTGGAAATGTAGTAGCTAAGGTAACGGAAGCAAGAAAGCTATTTTCCCATGGAGATTATGAAGGAGAGGAACTGCAACTTCCAGCTGCATTTGTTGTAAAGTCTGATCTGACCATTACTTATGCAAAATATGGAAAAGATGGGGCAGATGTACCGACTCCACAGGAGTTAGAACAGCTTCTTAAATAATAATGGTGACTAAAAAATAAAGGGCAGATGATGCAGAAAAATGTGCATTATCTGCCTTTACTATGTAAAAAGAAAAGAAATCTAAAAATGACGATGTAAATATTTTATAAAAAATATAAAATATATCTTGATTTATTGAATAAAATGTACTATATATAAAGTACATTAAAAATTAAGCAGCTTAATTATTTAGTACCTACAAACAAAGTGGAATATTATTATAGACGTATGATAGTATCCCAAAGCTACAGCTCGTCTGTGCCTGTCAGGAGAAGGGCGGTACAGACGAAAAACAGGAGAGAAATATGGCAGAGTGTAAAGGGAGTTCAACAAAACAATTAAAGCAGTGCCTTGGTTTTTGGGATTTAATGGGAGCATCAGTAGGACAGATTATCGGAGCAGGTATTATGACGCTGTTAGGAGCAGCAATAGCCATGACTGGCCGTTCTGTACCAGTAGCATTTTTGATTGCAGCTGTGATCACGATATGCCAGTATGCACCGCTCGTATTTATAGCTGGCACCGTCCGTCTTAGGGGGGGGGGCAATATACAATGATCACTATGCTTACCGGTAAGAAATACGCGGGAGCATACAGTCTTATTTTTACATTTTCAAACTTAAGTCTTTCCATGTACGCATTATCATTTGCAAGTTATTTTATCTCTTTATTTGGTTTTGGTAATGAACGTGTAGTTGCATTGGTAGTGCTGACTATTTTCTTTATTCTTAACTGCCTTGGAATTGATAAATTTGCAAAAGTGCAGAATCTGATCGTAGGATGTTTGGTAATTGCGTTAGCTGCTTTTGCTGCCTTTGGTGTAGGAGAAGTAAAACCTGGATATATGGCAGCAGATTCCTGGATGACTGGCGGCATGATGGGGCTTTTCCAGGCTGGAGGACTTTTAACCTTTGCAGTAGGTGGCGCAAACTGTATTGTAAACCTTTCAGCAGAGGCAAAGAAGCCAACCAGAGATATTCCGATGGTTATGATCATTTCCACCCTTTGTGTAGCTGTTATCTATGGTATCGTAGCTGTTGTTGCAGCAGGCGTTCTTCCTGTAGAGCAGGTAGCAGGCGAGAATCTGTCAATTGTAGCAAAAGAGATCCTTTCGGGCCCTGTTTACGTATTCTTTATGTTTTGCGGTGCTGGATTTGCGCTGATCTCTACCTTAAACTCCCAGTTTGCTTGGGCGCCAAAGCCTATCATGCAGGCCTGTGATGATGGATGGCTTCCTCATAACCTTGCAAAACTTTCAAAATGGAATACTCCGATCGTTCTTTTAGGCATCCTTTATGTGATAGGTGTTGTATGTATCCTTACCGGATTAAGCGTTTCTATTTTAGGAAATATGTGTCTGGTTGCTAATGGTGTTATTACATTTATGATCAACTGCTCTGTATTTAAACTCCCGTCTGTTGTTTCAGAAGCATGGGATAAATCCAGATTTCACTGCAGTAAGAGTATGCTTATGCTGATAACTGTACTTGGTTCAGTAGCATCTGCTTTTAATATTTATCTGAATGCCAGCAGACTTTCCCATAATTTACTGCTGATCAATGTTGTTGTGATTGTAGTAGCATTTGTTTTTGGTACAGTACGTGAGAAAAAGGCAACTGTAGAGGTGAGTTACGAAGAGGCATAAAAAATAGGATAAGTTCAAAAAATAAATATTTTTTACAAATAATATGATACGAACAGGAGAAGAAAAACTATGAAGTATGATTTTACATCTATTATGGACCGTATGGGAAAGGATGCAATTGCTGTAGAGGCACTGGGACAAAATCCAATGGCACCAAAGCCACCAAAAGAAGGATTTGATGTTATTCCGATGTGGGTTGCAGATATGAACTTCCCTACAGTACCTACCATTCCAGAGGCAATTATTGAACGTGCAAAACATCCGGCGTATGGTTATTTTTCAACCCGCAAGGAGTATCTGGATTCTATCATTAAATGGCATGAGACAAGAAATGATGTAACAGGGCTGACACCGGAGTGCATTGGCTATGAAAATGGTGTTCTTGGTGGTGTGATCACTGCATTAAATGTATACTGCTCAAAGGGAGATAACGTTCTTTTACATAAACCTACTTACATTGGTTTTACAAACAGCCTGACCAATAATGGATATCACATTGTCCACAGCGACCTGGTAAAAGATGAAAACGGCGTATGGCGTATGGACTTTGATGATATGGAAAAGAAGATCGTAGAGAATAAGATCCATGCAGCAATCTTCTGTTCTCCTCATAACCCATGTGGTCGTGTTTGGGAACGTTGGGAGATTGAAAAGGCAATGGAAATCTACAAAAAGCATGACGTAATGGTTATCTCTGATGAAATCTGGTCTGATATTATTACAACCGGACATAAGCATGTTCCAACCCAGAGTGTGTCTGAAGATGCAAAGCAGCGTACAGTGGCTCTTTATGCACCAAGTAAAACTTTTAATCTGGCAGGACTTGTAGGAAGCTATCACATCATTTATAATAAGCATATTCGCGAGCGCGTAGACAAAGAGGCATCTTTATCCCACTACAATAGCATGAATGTACTTTCCATGCATGCCCTTATCGGCGCATATAAGCCGGAAGGCTATGAATGGGTAGAAGAGCTTTGTGAAGTGATCACAAAAAATATTGATTTTGCCTGCAATTATATTAAAGATCATTTTGAAGGAGTTTCAGTTGGAAGACCAGAAGGAACCTATATGCTGTTTGTAGATTGTACAGAGTGGTGTAAAAAGCATGGCAAGACCATTGAAGATGTGGAAAAAGCAGCATGGGATGTAGGTGTTGCATGCCAGGATGGCCGTATGTTCCATGGCCCGTGCCATTTACGTATTAATCTGGCACTTCCTCTTTCAAGAGTACAGGAGGCATTTCATCGTTTAGACAAGTACGTATTTAATGTGGAGTAAGCAAAAGACGAAGGATTGAGCTGGAAACAGAAAGGAGATATGGACTGCTGCAGAATAGGAAAACTGTTTTGCAGCAGTTTCTATGTGTAGTAGATGGACATTTTAAAATTGGTACTTGTATTTTGTGTGATCATAGGTGTTATGTGGATGAAAAAGCCTATGTGGATGGCTGTGATCGCGGCATCTGTTGCAACAATCTTTTTGTATGGCCTTTCGCCAGATGTAGCGGTTCACGGAATCATAAAAGGCGCCACAGCCAGAGCTACCGTTGAAACGCTGGTAGTATTTTATTCCATTACATTTTTGCAGAGAATGATGGAGAAAAGAAAAAATTTAAGCAATGCCCAGGTTGCAATGAACGGCCTGTTTAATAATAACCGGGTAAATGCTTCAATCGTTCCTTTTCTTTTAGGTATGCTTCCGGCTGCCAGCACAGTATTGATCTGCGGCCCTATTGTTCGGGAAAGTGTAAAGGATTCTGACCTTAGCGTGCCGGAACAGGCATGTATCACATCTTATTTCCGCCATATATCAGAAGCTTTTGTGCCTACTTATACCAGCATTTTTATTGCGTTGGGGATTACAGAAGGCCGTGTCAGTGCAGGAACCTTTATTTTAGCTATGCTGCCTATGGTAGCGGCACTTTTTGCTGTAGGCTGGATCTTTTATCTACGCCGGGTGCCTAAGGATACAGGAATGGTGCCGGATCAGCCAAAAGGGTATTACTGGAAGCTTCTGGCACAGAGTATCTGGGCCATTGCACTGACTATTGCATTGATCCTGATCTTTAACCTGCCTGTATGGGGCGCAGTGTGGATCTGTATTTTATTAAATGTATTTGTAAACCATTTTAATGGAAAAGAACTGGTTCCGTTTATCCGTACTGCTTTTGAGGCCAGACTACTGCTCAGTACACTGCTGATCATGATCTTCAAGGAGCTGCTTACAGAAACAGGTGTTATCACATCACTGCCGGAGTTTTTCTCTGCGCTGCCGATCCCTACATTCCTTGTATTTGTGCTTCTGTTCCTCTTTGGAACCATTGTAGCGGGAACACAGGCGATCATTGTATTATGTATGCCTATGGCAATGGAAGTGATCACTCCAGGGCATACAGGACTGGCGCTGTTTACACTTTTAATGTGTATCGGTTATGTGGCAATGCAGATTTCTCCTACTCACATATGCCTGGTTCTTTGCTCGGAAGATTACAAAATCTCACTGGGAAGCATGATACGTAAAACGACTCCTATGGTTGCCTTATTTACGCTGATCGCCATTGCTTATTATGGGTTGCTTAGTATGATGGGATTTTAAAATGGAAAAGATTTCATGACACGGAAAACTGATAACATATGACCTGTCAGGGTGTATGCAGAAAGATAGAATTTGACTACAGAAAGTATGTATGCTATATGCCGAGTTTGCCACTTGAAGAAAATCTTCCAGAAATGCAGATATTATCCACTTTCTGGAAGGTTTGCCGTAAAATAATGAAATGTACTTAAAAGGTTTGTATCTGTTTTTTCATTCGTTTCAGTTTTTCATCTGTATATTACTTAGCAAAATGACTAAGCAGATGTTAAAAGGCATTCGTGTCAATTCAAAAGAGGAACTATCGGAACGAATATATCGCTACTTCGATGAGATCAATGCTGACCCGATTGTTTATCATTGGACATATAAAATGGATGAAATTGATCCGGATGAGGCAGCCACTATTTAAACTATCAACAATTTAATATTCGATGTACTAGCATGGCATATTGCACCAGAAACAGACGCTGGCGAACGGTGGCGAGTATTGCGACTATTTTATTATAGGAAATAAAGAATAGATTGAAAAGGGGATATCCGGACGCTTTGAGGGTGCTGGATATCCTCTTTCTATTTATCACATTGCCTACTGTAATGGTTCAGCCCATCTAAGATGTCTGGATTTTGAAAGGCAAGTTGCCGGAGAATGAGTTCATATAAACTGATCGGAATATATTTTTCTTCCTCCAGATCTTTAAAAGTTCTGTTTTGGATAATACGAAGGACCGGGCTGTTATCCGGGATCTGCTTTTTACATCGCTGGATCCAGGAAAGAACAGCCAAATCTCTGGCCTGAGTCAGTTTTCCGTCTTCATCTTCTAACCCATATAAGGTAAAAAAGAGAAACGTATCCGATTCTGCGAGGTAGTAGGGCCGATGCCGCAAAAGGAACAGGGCATATTGTGGTTCCAAATACCAGCGGATAAAATACGCCGCGGCATAATACAGGATACATATACCTAAAAAACTGGTTTTTAACTGCGGATAGTAGCGAAAAAAACCATAGTAAGCCATGAGGCAGGCGATGATATAGGGGATTGTCAGGTGGAAGCGTTTCATCATACGGTTCGCCCTGGCTGCTGCCTGCAGCTCCTGTTTGTTTTTCGAAAGAACACTGTAAAACACTGGGGCATCCGGCAGGGGATGACCGTGATCATTATTTAAAAGCATCATTTATTTCTCCAGAAGTTTGGAAAGCCGGTCAACCAATGATGACAGGGAGGGGTGGAGCGGACTTTCCGGATCTTCATATAGTGACAGGTAAGAATTATTATATTTCCAGACCTGGTCATAGTACGGCAGCGTTATAAGAATCGGAATGTGAAAAAGCTCCTCTATTTCCTGATCCGAGTACATTCGTTGTTCTTTCCTAATTTGAGTTACGATCACATGCATGTGATCGTAACTGACCTGCTTTTGGGTCAGCAGTCGGCGAAAGCGCTGATTGTTTTTAATTGAGCATTCCGTATCATCTGTGATCAGCAGGGCCAGGTCCGACATTTCCATAAGTTTTGCGGAAGCATCCGTGGATGCCATATCGGTATCGATAAGAATCAGGTCAAAATAAGTCTTCAAAGAAGAAATGAGCTGTATGATCCGATTGAGAGGCAGATGGTATGCTCCTTTCACCTGTTTGGCGGATAAAAGATGGATATTCCGACCGGGGACAGGCGTAAGATAGGGTTCCAGATCCTGCCAGTACAGAGGGGAAAGATCCCCCGCATTGTGCTTAAACAGATATTCCATTGTACGTGTTGGAAGTATGCGGAAAAGTGTTTCCTGGGCAGGGCAGGAGAGGGCCATATCAACCAGACAGACGGAAACGTCTTTACTAAATGCAATCGCCAGTTCTTTGGTTAATGTGGAGGTTCCAACTCCCCCTTTGGCCGAAATAAGTGATACAACGGCATGGCTCATATATTTTTCTGAATTCATAAAACTCCCCTTTTGAAATCTTAAGGATATTATATCTCAGGAGAGTGGTTCTGTCTAATAGTAAACCCGCTTCGCTTACCATAAGGCAACTTGTGATAATTTTTTTAAGCGGTATAATGCTTTTGAGATGAAAGTGGTCGGTGCCATTTAGAAGGTGAAATGGAATGAAAATTATATGTAAAAAGGGCTGCAGCTTAAAAAGCGCATTGCAGATAATGTCAGAATATATTGAGAAGAAGGGGCTGGAGTATCCTCGCATAAGCGGGGATTTGGAGATAGAAATCTCTTTGAAAAATCAAAAAGGGGAAGAATACCCGGGCAATAATCAGACGGTGTACTTTGATGAAAAGGAACTCCCTTTTCGGAATTGTGTACCCACTGAAAACGAGCCTATAAACATGCATTCACAATGCATAAAAACACGTTCCGGCTACTTCCCACACATTGAAATATACACTTAGATAACGTATAATACGAAATATATTTTGGGGAGGATTATGACCATGAAAAAGAAATTATGCAGTATTGTTTGTCTTTGCTACTTTGTTTCAATTATGTTATGTGCATGTGGAAGAAAAGAACAGGGGAATCCTATTAGATTGCCAGCCAGAGAGGATATTGTGTCGATTGGTGTCTCTGACGGTGACAAATATGCTATGTCACCTAACACAGAAGGTGAAGCTACGGAGTTTATTGATGAATTTTTATCTATGCTAATGGATATGGAAACAACCAGTCAGCAATCAATCAATGATGCACCGGTCAACAAAGATTCTATTACGATCAATATAAATTGTGATGGGGCGGCAGGAACTACTCTTTTTTACTATGTAGATAAAGGAATCGAATATGTAGAACAGCCATATCAAGGAATTTATAAACCAACGCCTGCTTTAGGTAATTGTATAACTGAAATGCTTGCTTCGGCAGATAATAGACTGCTAATGGTAACATTTCGGGCATCGGTAATTGAAACGAATCATGATTCAATAATAGTAAAACCGGTAGATGGTTCTTTGGAACTTGATTCAGCAGATAAGTTTTATATATCAAACGAAGAGAACCTTGAATTGCAAATTGGAGATTTCGTAGAAATTAGCTATAACGGAGAAATAATGGAATCATATCCTGCACAATTAGGAGAGGTTTATAAAATTACCGTGATAGAACAGACAGAAGCAAATGCTATGTGGGATAGAATACCTATGGTAAGAATAGATGGTAAATTATACTACGATACAGGGAGAGAAAGCATCATGGATGCACATTGTGGCACTATGGATGGAGAAATAACATCAACTGTCGATGGAACTGAAATACCAACAGAAGATAGTCAGTCTAATTTTGGAAGTGGATTTGGTTATCAGTATGGGGCAGACGATACAATAGAAATTTATATGAATGAAAAGTGGTTCGTCTTTGAATACAGAGAAGAATCTGAATGAGAGAATAAACGATAGATAAGTCGAATTAAATTCAAAAGGCTGTCTCAATAAAGGGATAGCCTTTTTTCAATTCTCAGCCTAAATTTTCTCAATATTCAGTAGGTAAAATCCAAGATACAGTTGCTCAAATTGCTCGAAAAATTAAGAAATGTATGAATATACACTAAAATTGGGGAAATGAACAGCGGGAACACTTTTCCGAAAAGGGAGAAAAGGAATTGGAGCTTCTTCAGCGCCATGAGAAAACACCGGATTGTTATAATATCGATGCATTGACGGGCCTGTATAACCGAGGAAAGTATGAACGGGATATCCGTATGTTTCAGGCTACAGGGTATGAACGGCTGACCTGTGTTTATATGGATGTGGTAGGACTTCATGAAGTCCTTGCCCACGAACGCGCCCGAAAAGACAGCTAGGACATCACGCAGGAAATTGAAATCTACTTCAATTTTTTGGAACGCTATATCCCACCATCCTTGCAGCCGGTTCTTTTATCCACGGAGGAACAGGAAGAACTGCGAAAAAAAGAAGAACGCAAGGATAGGCTCTATCAGAACTATTTGAAGCGGAAAGCCAACGGTGCACAGAAGCGGTATGAGGACAAAATTAAGGCGAAGAAAAGGGCGGAAATGGACGCTAAGAAAGCCCTGATCCGGGCTGAGAATATGAAAAAAGGTGTTTTTTCTACTGGCTGGCAGCTATCAAAAGGAGAACCGCGCAAATGCGGAATAGTAGCCAGCGCAGCAGTCTAATCATCACGGAGCAAAGGAGAATGAATATGGGTAAGTTGACTTACATTCGTTGTGGAGATTATGATATACCCAACCTAAAACTTTCTGCGCAGCCGGAAACTTCTATCGGCAAGTACGGCAGGATGAGAAAATCCTACCTAAAGAAACATCGCCCCATTCTCTACAACCAACTGCTGATGAGCGAGAAGCTGTATCCACATCTGTTAGAGATTGACCGGACATCGCAGGAGCGCGTGGACACCATGTTGCCTCACATGATGGAGACTGCGAGTGTTACGGAAGAACTGAAAGCCTGTGACCCTATGCGTTGGGTGGGGCTGATGAACACATTAACGGCACAGATTGAGGAAATTTTGATCAGGGAACTGATTTGCAACTAAATGGGAGGTGTGGGAAATGCTGACCTTTGAAAAGGTTTTGAAAGTGTTTCAGGCATATCTGGATGATGATCCTCTGTATGCGGTGGTTCAGACTAGCCACGGTTATACATTGATGGCATGGGAACCCCACCGGAATGATTGGTACAGCGCCGACATACAGAAAACCCCGGATGATTTACGGAACGCTTTGTTGGGTACATACGCTAATTTTCTGGAAGATAAGATTACCGGAAATGACCGTGACCTGACTGTGACAGAAACGGAGAAATCCAGCAGAGGTGTCGGGAATTTTTGGAAAAGTGCCGGGAAACTTGATACATATCCGCAGAAGACTGCATCCTTAAAAATTATTACTGGATATCTGTATTTTTGCATGCCGATTAGCTTTGTATTACTTTCATGGGTAAAACTTATCAATATCGTGCATGACATTCAGACAATTGTAGGAAAAACATACGATGGAGGTGAGGCAGAATGATGTCATTGGCAGCAATCGTATTAATTGCATCTGTGATTATTTTTGCACTTATTGGTGTTCCGCTTGTATGGTCTCTTGTGCTTGCAAGTGTCTGTTCCGTTGCAGCAGGAGGTACTCTTAATGCTCTTCCGATTTTGGCACAGCGCATGTTTGCAGGGGGGCTTCAGTATTCGATGCTTGCAATATTCTTCTTTGTCCTTGCGGGAGCAATTATGCAGTATGGTGGTCTTTCGCGCAGACTGGTTGCTTTTGCAAACAGTCTTGTTGGGCATATTAGTGGTGGCGCATCGTTGGTCTGTGTTATGGCGTGTGCATTTTTTGCGGCGATTTCCGGCTCAGCAGTGGCAACGACTGCTGCAATTGGTGGAATTATGTATCCGGAACTGAAGTGTTTGGGGTATCCAGAAGATTATGCAGCAGCTTTACCAGCTGCAGCAGGAGTTTTAGGTGTTATTATTCCACCAAGTGTTCTCTTTATTATTTATGGCAATATTACCAATGTATCTCCGGGTAAACTTCTTATGGCAGGAATTGTTCCAGGTGTGCTTCTTGGTGCATTATTTATGTGTATTATTTGTTATATTCTGGCTAAGAAGCGAAACTATCCAAAAAATGAAGGCTTTGTTCTGAAAGATGTCTGGACAACTTTTAAGGATGCTTTCTGGGCATTGTTGATGCCAGTTATTATTTTAGGAGGAATTTATTCCGGTATTTTTACTCCAACAGAGTCTGGTGTTGTAGCAGCTGGCTACGGTTTGGTTTGTGCAGTTTTTATTTACAAAGAGATGACCTGGGATTTGTTTATCAGGATTATCAAAGAGAGTTGCAGAACTACTGGAAATGTTATGATTCTGTGTATGGCAGCAGGTGCATTGAGTTATCTTCTTACTATTTATCAGATTCCGGCAACATTAAGTAGTTTCCTGATTGCAAACGTAGCAAACCGTTACACATTTATGCTGGGAGTAGTAGTGCTTCTTCTGTTCCTTGGTATGTTTATGGATGTAGGTGCCTCTATTCTGATTCTTGGTCCACTTCTGGCTCCAGTTGCAGTTGCATTTGGAATTGATCCAGTTCAGTTTGGCGTGATCTTTGTATTTAGTATGGCTATTGGTCAGGCAACACCACCTTTTGGAACTGATTTGTTCGTGGTTTGTGGTTTCAGCGGAAGAAATGTTATGGCTGTAGGAAAGCATTCGCTTTTATTCTGTGTAGCGTTGGTTGCGGTTATCCTGTTGTGTATTTTTATTCCACAGGTTGCTACTGCTTTGCCAGGAATTATGGTGTGATAGGAGCGATTGAATGAGATATATACGATTTCAAATTGGAAACGGTCCAGCCAGTTATGGGGTTTTGAGAGGTGATCAGGTACGTCGGTTGGATGGAGATATTTTTCATGGGTATCGGGAAACATTTGAAGAGTATGAATTGCAAAGCGTACATCTTTTGGCACCAGTAAATCCGGGTAAAATTATTGGCATTGGTGCCAACTACAAATCTTTTCTTGATGCCAAAAAGCGAGAGTATCCGAAACGTCCGCGTATTTTTCTAAAACCAGCGAGTTCGATTATCGGAGACCGAGATGCGATTATTTGCCCTGATAAGAGTCATGAAATTCATTTTGAAGGGGAACTTGGAGTTATTATTGGAAAGACATGTTCTCAAATCTCTGAGGAGAATGCCATGTCCAATGTATTCGGTTATACCTGTGTGAATGATGTAACAGATCGGACAATGCTGGAAGAAGATGGAATCTGGGATCGTGGAAAAGGTGTGAATACCTTTTTTCCGATTGGACCGTGCATTACAGATGAGATTGATGGAATGAACGTAGAGTTGGAAACTAGGGTAAATGGAGAAGTACGCCAGCACAGAAATACATCGGACATGTATTTTTCTATTTCGCAACTGATTGCATATATATCGAACTATATGACATTGAATCCGGGTGATGTAATTGCTACAGGAACGCCGGTTGGAACAGGATGTTTGAATATATTGGACACTGTCGAAGTGGAAATAAAGGGAATAGGAACACTGAGAAATCAGATGATTGAGAGGATTGCACATGAAGATTGAACGAGTAGAGTGTATCCCTATGGTTTACCATATGGAACATCCGATTTACAGCGGAACGGGAAGATGTGATGCCAGGCAGTTACTTTTGGTGCGCATTTATGCAGATAATGGGATGGTTGGTCTGGGGGAAGCAGCACCTTATGGCGGTCCTGTACAGACCACTCAGGAAGTGATTGAGAGGGAAATTGCTCCAATGTTGATTGGAGAGGACCCGGCAAATACTGAACGAATATGGCATAAGTGTTATTATACGCATTTTCAGCATGCACGAGGTGGTATTTTTATTTCAGCGTTATCTGGAGTAGACATTGCGCTTTGGGATTTAAAAGGGAAAATTGCAGGGATGCCGCTTTATAAGATGCTAGGTGGCTTTCGTAACCAGATTCCTGTTTATGGAAGCGGCGGTTTCTATAAGGAAGGGGAAGGCATTGATGAGTTGGTAAAAGAGGCGGAAAGTTATGCGAATCAGGGATTGCATGGTGTGAAAATTAAAGTGGCAAGAACTTGTTCGCCGTTTTCTCTTCGTGTATTTAATCATGATATTAATTGCAAAATGGTAACATTGGAAGAGGATATTGAACGAGTCGCAGCAGTTAAGCATGCGCTTGGAAAAGATTGTCCGCTTATGTTGGATGCAAACACTAACTGGGATTATCATACAGCGTTGGAAGCAGGTCGAGCTTTTGATAAGATTGGCGTTCATTTCCTGGAGGAACCGATTCGGACTGATGATTATGAAGGCAGCGCAAAGCTGGCAGCAGAGTTATCTACAAAGATTGCTGGTTATGAGACAGAGTGCTTGACAACAAATTATTTGCGCATGATGCGCATGGGAGCCGTAGATATTGTACAGCCAGATTTAAGTTGGTGTGGAGGTATTACGGAAGGCTATAAAATTGCGACTATGGCAGCAGCTCACTTTATGGAATGTGCGACTCATGTATGGAATTCTGGTATCATTGTAGCGGCAGGCGCACATTTGAGTTGTGCGATTCCGAATGGTGCCACGATGGAATATGATATGACAGAAAATGCATTCCGTACAGAACTTATGAAAAATCCGTTGCTTCCAGATTCAAATGGTATGATTACGTTAAGTGACGAACCAGGATTGGGAGTAGAGGTAAAAGAGGAAGTAATTGAAAAATACCGAATTGACCGTTGATTGATGAAATAAATACTTTATAATTAGGAAAGGCGCCGTGGGAATTTATTTCCAACGGCGCTTTTGGTGTACACTTTTATTGTTACGCCGGAAACACGTTCTGGATATTTTCGTAGAGCGTGCTGGTAGTCTGTTTCAAAATCTGAATAAACATTTTTACGTAAGGCGGCTCGTATGGGGTATGATTCTGGAAAAGATCCATCCGTATTTCCTCGTGTATGTCTGATAAATGGAAAAAGAGCAGTTGCTGTTCGGAAGGAGCCGTCTGATTATGCGTCAGGATGCGGTCAAGAATCAGGGTTGGACAGAACATGCTTGTCAGACCGTCCGAGCAAAGCGATAACTGAACGTCATAATCGCTGATATAGCAATAGTCATTTAAGGTCAGGTTTTGCTGCAGGGCAAGACGGTGAATCAGTTCTGTAACGGTACTTCCAAGTGCATTCCGGCAAAGCGGGAAATTTGGAATATCGGGCAGACTGAGCGGTTCGTGCGCAGCATTTTTTTGAAAAAGTATGGGATTGTATCTGGCAATTTGGTTTCTGGTGGTGATGAAATGCATCTGATCGACTGCCAGAGGTGTTGAGCAAAACTGTTTTCCAGCCGGTGAAACTGGTCCGGCTGCAATGAGCATGTCGATCGCACCCTGGCTCAGCTGTTTCATGAGAAAATCACGGTCACCAAAGCAGACAGACAATTGAAGACCTGGTATTAGGGCTTTACATTGCAGGAGAATACTGGGAATCAGGATCCGGGCACGCGTCGGATTAATCCCCAAACGAAGAATTCCGGACATTCCGCTCCCGATTTCTTTCATTCCATCATCTATTTCCCGTTCAAGAATATTCAGGCGGTAGAGTGATGAAAGAAGGTATTCTCCGGCGGGGGTTAAAGCAAAGACCGGTTTTCGTGTGAAAAGAAGCGTGCCGTACTGCTTTTCCAGATTTTTGATGTGACTGCTGGCACATTGCTGTGTGATAAATGCTTTTTTTGCGGCTTTTGTGATGCTTTTTTCTTCGGCGGCATAAAGAAAAACCTGTTGTGCAATCGTCATAGGATTCCCTTTCATTTTTAATATCGCATACTATCACAAATCTAAATTTGTGACCTACACAAATTATACTGCTTATCAATTGTATTGGTCAAGATTATAATAGGTAGCGGTAAATGAAAGTTTACACAAAGAGAACGTTACATTTGGAAATGGGAGGAAATGAGGTACATGGATAATCTGATATTTAGTCTGAATGCGACCATACCAATATTTTTGCTTATGGTCCTGGGCGTATTTTTCAGAAAAGTGGGACTTTTAAAAGAAAACATGATCAATGGGCTGAACCAGTTTGTGTTTAAGGCAACCTTGCCGGTGCTGTTGTTCGGAGATCTGGCAAAACAGGATTTTTCTAAGGCATGGGATGGAAAGTTTGTGGCATTTTGTTTTATGGCGACACTGCTTAGCATTTCCCTTGTAGCGCTGATGTCCATGGCGCTGAAGGATAAGTCTCAGCGGGGTGAATTCATCCAGGGCGCTTACCGCAGCAGTGCAGCAATTCTGGGCATTGCGTTCATTACGAATATCTACGGAAATTCCGGTATGGCGCCACTCATGATCATCGGCAGTGTGCCGCTTTATAATATCATGGCGGTTCTGGTACTTTCCTTTACAAAGCCGGGGCAGAGCGGTATGAGTCCGGAACTGCTCAAAAAGACACTGAAAGGAATTGTGACCAATCCGATTATCTTGGGGATTCTGGCTGGTGCGTTATGGTCACTTCTCCGGCTTCCGATGCCGACCATTCTGTCAAAGACGGTTTCCAATCTTGGCAGTCTGACAACGCCTCTTGGTCTGATGACGATGGGCGCTGCCTTTAACTGGGGCGAGGCAAAAACTGGTATGGGACCAGCATTTGTGGCAAGCTTTATGAAACTGTTTGGTCTGTGCACGCTGTTTCTTCCAGTGGCTGTGCTTCTGGGCTTCCGTGAAGCAGAACTCATCGCAATCCTGGTTATGTTGGGTTCCAGCACGACGGTCAGCAGTTATGTGATGGCACGGAATATGGGACACAGTGGTGTTTTAAGTTCCAGCATTGTGGCAATTACTACGCTGGGAAGTGCATTTTCCCTGACGTTCTGGCTGTATGTGCTGAAGACGCTGGCACTGATCTAAGGCGTGGAAATCATAAATAACGAAAATTCAATTGATTAAAACATGGCTGCATGCTACATTATAAATAATGTCAATGCAGCTATATATATTTTTCAGATTATATGGGAAATGCGCATCGAATAACCTATGCGGATATCACAGAACAACTCATGAAATAGAGCGGAAAAGATTCAAGGAGTGAGTTTTTATGGCGACGATAAAAGAAGTAGCAAAGTTAGCCGGAGTTTCAGTTGGAACGGTTTCGAATGTTTTAAATGGAAAAACATCAAACGATGAATTAATTGAGCGGGTAGAAAATGCAATCAATCAATTATCTTATCGGCCAGATGCCAATGCACGAAGCCTGAAAAATACAAAAAGTAAGTTGATTGGCGTTATTATGCCAGAAGTATGTCAGTCAGATCATGCACACTTTCTTTCCAGCCTGGAGAACTTTCTTAGAGAAAAAGGATATGGACTGATACTTAAAATCAGTAATAATAACTGGCTTTTAGAAAAGAAAAGTCTGATGCAGTGTGTGGAACAATGTGTAGATGGAATAATCTGGTATTCACCCGCCAAAGAGCAGCTTACCATTCCGGAAGAGAAAAAAGAAATTCCATATGTGATTATTACGAAATATCCATTATCTGGGTATACAGGAGATCTGATCCAGATTGATTATCGTCCTGCTGTTGAGCAGGCTTATAAAAAAATGCTGCAGCTTGGAATACAGAATATAGGATTTATATTTGATTCTATGAAATTTTTTTTATATGCAACAGAATACGTACATTCCTATCAGCTTACAAACTATACAAAAATTGTAGACAGCAGGGAACGGGCGTTTCAGGCTGCATATGAACTTTTACATCAAAATCCGGAAGTAAGGGGAATTATCGCAAGCAATAGCGAAATTGAAGCTGGAATTGAACGCGCACTTGAATTATTAGACCGAAAAGATGTTGTTATTTTCTGCTGTAAGGAGAGTCAATGGGCAGAGCAAAACACTTGCAGCATCGGTTGTGCGAATGTCTCTCAAAATGTAGTTGCGCAAGGGGCTGTGGACCGTTTGATGGATGCATTGGAACAGTCGTATACACATGAGTATCTGACACAAAATATTACGGGGACTTTCGAATATAAAGAGGCACTGCCTCAGTTAGAGAAGAAAGAGAATGTTCATTTGAAATTTGCTTTATATGATTCCCCGGCAGCAAGAGGTTTACAGATGTATTCTGATCTGTATATGAAAAATACGGGGATCCGGATTTTTATAGATCTGCTGGAATATAAAGAATTGGAAACTCTGATATTGAGAAGTGCGAGAGAAAAGGAAAGTGAATATGATGGTTTTATGATTGATATATCCTGGGTGGAAGAAGCTGCTAAGAGCGGTGGAATTGCCTGCTTAACTGATCAATTCCGAAATAACCGGGAGTATCTGGACGGATTTATTGATGGAATGGTACGAGAATATGGAATGTATGAAAATGAACTGTATGCATTGCCGTTTATGTCAGGTACCCAGATATTACTTTATCAAAAAGACCTGTTTGAAGATGCTGCGCTGAAACGTCAGTTTTTCAGAAATTATGGTCAGGAGTTATGTCTGCCGGAAAGTTGGGCACAATATAATCTTGTTTCCGAGTTTTTTACAAGAAGTTTTAATTCAAAGTCTCCGGTACATTATGGAAACATTTCTGTCAGGGGAGAGAATATTTATAATACGATTGGATTTTTGAACCGCCTTTGGTCGTATGGTGCAGATATTTTCGATTTAGATGGAAACCTGACGATTCATAGTCCCAATGCAGTGACTGCTTTAAGAAATTATATAAAAAGCTTTCAATATTCAAATCCGGACAGAAACATAAATTCCTGGGATGCCGCAGTGGAAGAATATTGCAAAGGGGATACAGCAATGGCTGTATTTTATGATTCCCATGCGATGCGGATCAATGATTATACGAAATCCAAAGTGGCAGGAAATATTGGCAGTATTATGATTCCAGGAGGAGTATCGGTGCTTGGCGGTTGGAGTTTGGGTCTGAATCAGCATGGACACCAAAAGGAAGAAGCTTTTCAATATTTGAAATGGGTATGCAGTGAATATAACAGCATTCCGTTATCTTTACTCGGAGGATCAACCGTCAGAAAAAGCTTTTATCAGAGGTCGGATATGGAAGAAATTTATCCGTGGAAAAAGCAGATTCCGGAAAGTTATGAAAAAAGCAGAAAACGGCGTTTTTCCCCAATGTTGAAGGATTATCAGCAAAACGAACTTTATACGCGCATCATTCCGCATGAGATTAATCGGATTTTATATGGCGAAATATCGGAAGAAGAAGCATTGATCAATATGGAGAAACATATAAAAAGTAAAATCATGACTCCTGCGAATGGATAATGGTAATTGTTTCGTTTGGACGACAAGATGAGAAGATACAGAAGAAGTATTTAGCGATAATGCTGAATATTTCTTCTTTTTTTTATGAAAACATTCTATTGTAATTTTGATTGTGATAGTATATCATAAAACCATGAAACGATTCATGAAACGTAAAAAGAAGGGAGAAACGGTATGATTGATTTTAATGATAAGCGGCAGGTAGCGAAAGCAATTCAGTACACGAATGTAAATCCAAACCTTACCAGAGATGGAATGCTGAAACATCTGGAAACATGCATGAAATATGATTTTCAGGCAGCAATGGTTGCACCGTGCTATATCGAACTGGCAAAAGATGTTTTAAAAGGAACCGGAATTCAGGTTGCATCGACGCTGAATTTTCCAATTGCGAATGATACATTACCTATGAAGATTGCAGCATTGAAAGAAATGATCAAAACCGGTGTCAACCAGTTTGATTTTCCGCCGAACCCGGGTCTGCTGTTAGGTGGGGAAGAAAAAGCATATTTTGAGGAAATGCGCCAGATTGTTGAAGTAGCGCATGCGAGTGGTGTCATTGTAAAAGCAATGTTGGAATTTGGTTATATTACGACCCCGGAATTAAAGAAAAAAGCAGCACAGCTTGCGTGTGAAGCAGGAATTGACTGGGTAAAACAGTCGAGCGGCTGGGGCGTCGGCGGATGCCCGGCTACTGCCGAGGACGTGAAAATCCTGAAAGAAAATATCACACTTCCATGCCGTGTCAAAGTATCCGGTAAGGTAAATACCCTGGAAAAGATGAAAACAATGTTTGAGGCAGGTGCGGAACTTGTGGGTACCAGTTCTGGTCCGGCTATTGTAGACGGGCTTGTAGGAGATATTAATGCATATTAAAACTTTACATTTCGGATGACGGAGGTGAACAGAAGTGAAGATATGTATCATTGGAAGTTATGCGAAGGCCTTAGTCATGACATCAGACAGAATCCCGCTGCTTGGTGAGACTTTAATTGGCTATGATTATCGGGAAACTTATGGCGGCAAAGGTTCCGATATGGCAGTTCAGGCTGCACGCCTTGGTGCAGAGGTTGGTTATATTGGTGTGGTAGGAAATGATCCGTTTGGACATGAGTTTGTAAACCTTATGAAACAGGAGGGGGTACATACAGAGGGCATTCTGATCACAGACGAAAAACCGACAGGGGTCGGTTTTATTGTGAAAGATGTAAAAGCGAATAATGTGATTGTAGTTGCAATGGGAGCAAACGAACTGATTTCTGAAGAGATCATTGAAGCCCATATCGATCAGATTCAGAATGCAGATGTTGTTCTGACCCAGTTGGAAATTCCGATCGACATTGCATTGTATGCACTGAAGCGGGCGAAAGAGCTGGGGAAGACGACTATTTTAAACCCGGCACCGGCAGTAAATCTGATGGGACGTGATTTGAGTTTTGTTGACATCATTACCCCGAATGAAACAGAGGCGAGAATTACAATTGGAGAATTGCCGGATGCACCATTGACCCACAGGCAGGTTGCAACGAAACTGCTGCAGACTGGATGTAAGAAGGTGATCATGACTTTGGGCGGAGATGGAGTGGATATTCATACATTGGAAGAAAGCGCCCACGTTGACTCTTATAAAATTGATGTTGTGGATTCGAATGGTGCTGGAGACAGCTTTAATGCCGGTTTAACCGTTGCACTGGCAGACGGAGCTTCCATGAAGGATGCGGTAGCGTATGCAAATGCCGTGGCTGGTCTTTGCTGCACAAAATGGGAAACAGTACCGTCCTATCACACTGCAAAAGAAGTGGATGAATTTATAAAGATACATTCTGTCTGACAATTTGGAGAGGAGATGCTATAATGAGACCAGGACGTATTCTACACCCGGAATTAGCGAAAGCACTTGCTACATGTGGACATACAGATATTATTCTTGTAACAGATGCAGGTTTTCCGATACCCAAAGATGCAAATCGCATTGACCTGGGATATTATGCAGGAGCAGTCGATGTGCTTGATATTTTAAGGATGCTCCGTAAGGAAATTTTTGTGGAGGAAGTAGCATTTGCACCGGAGGTAAAGACACATCATCCTGCATTGTATCAGGATATCCAGGAAATCTATACGGGATCTGGTGCGGTTTTTAAAGGAATTCCGCATGAGCAGCTTGTGGAAAAAATTGCACCAAAGGCAAAAGTTGTGATTCGTTCCGGATCATTAAATGCCTGGGCGAATTTCGCCCTGACCTGCAGTACAGATCCGTTTGCCTGGTTTACGGAAGAAGATGTTACCATTCTTCCTGCATATGTAGAGCGTAGAAAACGTATATCAGAAAATGAGGTTCCGGCTTTATAAAGGAAAAGGGGGACAGAACATGGAGGAAATCAAACGGGAACTGGAACTGGCGACACTGCCGGAAATGCCAAAGCGTCTTGATTACCGGATTGGTGTTATTGGAGCCGGTTTTATTGTGAGAAATTGTCATTTGGAAGCTTATCGAAAAGCCGGCTTTAATCCGGTTGCCATTACTTCGCTGGATCAGGAACAGAGTAAGGAAGTAGCTGCATTACATAAGATTCAGACAGTATATCCGACGTGGAAAGAACTGGTGGATGATAAATCCATAGAAATTATTGATATTGCAGTTCCGCCGCATGTACAGCCGGATATCGTTGAATATATCTGCAGACATGCAGCAGATCATGTAAAAGGTATTTTGTGCCAGAAACCGATTGCGATGTCCCTGGAAGAAGCAAGACGGATTGTTTCGCTGGGAGACGAAGCTGGAATTCCGATCGCTGTGAATTCCAATATGCGTTATGATCAGTCTATGCGCGCATTGAAACGAATTTTGGATAAGGGATTGATTGGAAAACCGGTTATTGCTTCTATCGATATGCGTGCCATTCCGGATTGGCAGACGTTTTTACAGAAATATCATAAACTGGAGATTTATGCGATGGCCGTTCATCATCTGGATATTTTCCGTTATCTCTTTGGTGATCCTGAAAAAATAACAGCATTATGCCGAACCGATCCGAGAACCAAATTTGAACACACGGATGGAATTGTACAGTATACTTATCAGTATAAGGACGGGCTAATGGCAACCAGTCTGGATGATGTCTGGGCATGGCCGGAAGAGCCGTGTGAGAAACACAATTACATTAACTGGCGGGTAGAGGGCACAGAAGGGTTTGCAGAGGGAGAATTTGGCTGGCATAAGCGGGCTCCGGAATTCTGCGGCAGTACCTTGAAGCTTGCATGTAAATCTTATCCGAACCAGTGGATTGAACCAAAGTGGACGACACAGTGGTTCCCGGATGCTTTTGTTGGAACGATGGCAAATCTGCTGTGTGCAGTAGAAAAGGGAACAGATCCGGAAATCAGTGCACGTGATAACGTGAAGACACTTGCATGCGTAGAGGCATGTTATCAGTCCATTGCACAGGAGAAAACCATTTATCTGGACCAGATTCTGAATGCGTAATTGTAATATAGCAGATGGAATGTATGATGCTGTTGAAACGGACAGGGAAAGGAGTTTTTTATGATCTCAGTTGGTATTTTTACAGGATATTATCCATATACGTTGGCAGAAACGATTGAACGTGCGAAAAAGGATGGAATGAGTTGCGTGCAGTTAGACCTGGAATTCAAAGATATTGACCTTTCCAGAGGCAATATCACAAAAGAAAAAGCCAATCAGGTTCGAGACGCATTCCGTGATGCCAATCTTCCGATCGTAGCGATTTCTGCTTATACAAACCTTGTGCACCCGGATCCGGAAAAACGCCAGGAGAATATTGATTATGTAAAAGAAATTCTGGCACACGCCAGAGATTTTGGTACACCTTACGTAGTTAGTGAGACCGGCACATACAATGAAGAAAGTGACTGGTCGGCAGATCCTAAGAACTATACAGAAGAAGCTTATCAGGAATTTAAAAAAGTAGCAATTGACCTGGCGAAGTTTGCATATGATCATGATGCAGTATTCCTTGTTGAAAACTATGTAAATAACATTGTGGGCTCCGTAGATCAGGTAGCACGTCTGCTGCAGGAAGTGAATCATCCGGGATTAGGACTTTTATGTGATCCGACCAATTATTTTGATGGTTCAAATATTGATGATGTAGATCCGACAATTGAAAAGATTTTCCATGTTCTGGATGATAAAATCAAAATTGCACATGCAAAGGACTGTAAGCGGGCGGTAAACCTGGAAGAAAAGTTTGGTGGTGGTTCAGCAGAACACAACAGTTTCCGTGGCGCTGGTGCTGTAGAGTTGCCGGGCGCGGGTCTTGGAGTTTTAAACTATCCGCTGTATGTTCAGCGGCTGGCAAAGAATCATCCAAATATTCCGATTATTATCGAGCATATTGATGAGAGTGACATCCCGAGGGCAAAAAAGTTTGTTGATGATACGTTAAAAAAGATGGGAGTATAAGTACCTGAATAAACAAAGACCGGCATACGCGTTGCGTATGCCGGTCGTCTTTGTTTATATGAGAAACGCCAGAAGGAGGCCGCGATTATGCGTCCTCCTTCTGCTTCGCAGTCGGTTCCATTTTGAGCGCCCCGTCTATGGCACCTTCAATAATCGGCAGGTATTATTCAGGGCAAAGCTTCAGCTTGTGACTGACCCGTTGCCGCTGTTCGCTTTCTTCCCGCATGATCTCCGGGTTAAAATACCGTTCCACGGGAAGTCCGCAGATCTTAATCAACTGGATCATCACAGGCAAGCTCGGAATCGCACCTTGATCTTTAATGTTGGCAAGATACCGCCATTCAATCCCGACCATTTCCGCCAATGTTTTTCGTGCCAGACGCTTTGCTTTTCGTGCGACATTGACATCTGCACCGAAGGTTTCAAAACCGAGACAATCTTCAACTTTCGCCATATAACATCACCCGGTTACATTGTATAATTCATACTTTTCCCGTTGAATGTTACTATATGCAGGTTAGTTGAAGTTTATAATTCATATATAAAAGACCAGCGCCACTCCAAGTTGCTGGTCTTTCCGCATAATGATTTATTGTTAATTCTCTTTTAATGAAGCAATCCATGCTTGGATTGCTTCCACCAGTACATACTGCTGACGCAAAACAGCCATACCTGTTGCGGGAATACTGGGCTCATTTTCTTTTTTCTGTATATTATGTTCCAGATAGGATTTTAAAGTACTAATATTTTCCTCAATTTCTGCTATGCACGATTTTTGTTTTTCAGGCGGCAAGGAATCCAAATTCACAATAACAGCGTTGAAGTCCAGAAAAATGTTAATAGGCTTTCCAGAAATCTCAAACATGAGCCGTTCAAATTCTGCTTCTCCGTCTTCTGTCAGGGAATAAATCGCTTTTTCTGGCATCTTCCCTTCCTTTACGATTTCGCCTCGGATTAGCCCCTTTTCTTCTAACTGAATGGCTTTTTTATAAATGGATGGAGTGCTGATTTTTACCCATTTGGATATGTTTCTATATTCTACTAACTTTTGAATATCGTAGGCGCTCATTGGCTCCTTTTTCAATATTCCCAACACGATTAAATCTATGGTTGCCATGTGGAATCACACCCTTTCACTATGCTTTCTGCATGAAAGAATACTGTCAAATTTACTATAAATTATAGTATTAGATTTTATACTCTTTGTCAAGATAAAACGCCTGACTTCTCTTGACATATACTATAAATTATAGTAGTATGATTTATACGGTAGTATACTATAATCTATACTACTATAAATTACACTTGAAGAAGCGAAAGGAGTATTAACAATGAATGAACGCAACAACAAACTTGAGCTTTTGGGCAGTGCGCCTATCCCAAAAGCGCTGATGGCTCTCGGCATACCGATTATGATTGGGATGTTGATCAATGCACTCTATAATCTGGTGGATGCCTATTTTGTGAGTGGCTTGGGCAAAAGTCAAATGGGTGCTATTTCTGTCGTATTTCCGTTGGGACAAGTCGTGGTTGGTTTAGGTCTTATGTTCGGTAACGGAGCCGCATCTTATCTGTCAAGACTATTGGGACGCGGAGATAAAGATACCGCCGATAAAGTGGCAAGCACCGCATTGTATAGCAGTATTCTGATTGGTGCTATTATCATCCTACTTTCTGCGATTTTCCTTAAACCAATTTTGGTAATGTTGGGCGCGACGGAAACAATTATGCCGTATGCCTTGACATACGCAAGAATTTATGTGCTGTCCTGTGTTTTCAATGTATTTAATGTAACAATGAACAATATTGTAAGTAGCGAGGGTGCAGCAAAAACGACCATGTGTGCCTTGCTATTGGGAGCCGTATTGAACATCGGATTAGACCCTCTTTTCATTTATACTTTGGACATGGGAGTAGAAGGTGCAGCAATCGCCACAGCAATTTCGCAAATGGTATCCACGCTTGTTTATCTTACCTATGTTCTGCGCAAAAAAAGCGTATTTTCGTTCAGCATAAAAGAGTTTTCTCCTACGAGGCAAATGGTGACGGAAATTTTGAAAATTGGAGTTCCCACTTTGGTGTTCCAACTGCTAACAAGTCTTTCGATTGCGCTAATTAACCGCGCATCCAGCAATTATGGCGATTCGGTCATTGCAGGCATGGGGGCGGTTACGCGAGTTACTTCTATGGGAACTCTTGTTGTCTTTGGATTTCTGAAAGGGTTCCAGCCTATTGCTGGATTCAGCTATGGGGCAAAGAAGTTTGATCGCCTGCGCGAAGCAATCAAAACCTCAATCATTTGGTCTACAAGTTTCTGCTTAGTCGTAGGCTTGGTGATGGCCGTTTTTTCTACGCAGATTATCTCTCAATTTACTGAGGGAGATAATCAAATGATTTTAGTGGGTCAAAAATCACTGTTTGCAAATGGGATCACATTCATTCTTTTTGGTTTCTACACGGTTTACTCCTCTTTGTTCCTTGCCTTGGGTAAAGGTGCGGCAGGTTTCTTTTTGGGAGCATGTAGACAAGGTGTCTGCTTTGTTCCTGTCGTTTTGCTGCTGCCTATGGTATGGGGAATGAACGGAATCCTATATGCCCAACCCATCGCAGATGTAATTTCCGTAGTAATCACTGTATTTATGGCGTTACACCTTCATCGGGAATTGTCTATGGCTGAAAAACAGGCTATGTCCAATTCGGAAATATAAGGTACTTCTCCTTGACTTTTACTATCAACAATAGTACTATTGATAATAGTAAAAGTTGGAGGTGTAGTTATGTCGTCAATCGATTTAGTCATACTTGGTATTGTATTGGAAAAACCGCAAAGCGCTTATGATATTCAAAAAGATGTGGAGTACCACCATTTTCCACGATGGACAAAAATAAGCGTACCTTCTATTTATCGTAAGGTTCTCCAGTTGAGTGAGAAAGGTTATTTGCATAGCAATATTGTCAAGGGCGATAAGTTTGCAGATAAGGCCATTTATTCTATTACTGACCAGGGCAGAGCATATTTTAAGGAACTGATGGCCGCTTGCGCCGCTGGTCCAGTCCCCCTGCTATTCGATTTCAATGTGGTCATTACCAATCTGAACAAGATGGACAAAGCCGAAGCGTTGGAGCTGGTTTCGACTTTGCGCCGGAGCATACAATCCTCGGTTGAAGCTAACGAGGGCTATGCGCGGGAATTTGCATACATTCCTTTGGTTGGGAGAACGATTTTTGAGCAGCAGCAGCTTCTCTATCGAGCCCTTATGGAATGGCTGGATCACTTTGAAGGACAGTTCTTAAAAGAATGAGCACGGCCTTCAAAAGCAGTTTGACCATCCTGTTTGAAGCTCCATTTTGGATCGGTCTATATGAAAGAACGGATAGCGGTAAATACGAGGTGTGTAAAATCACTTTTGGTTCAGAACCCAAAGACTATGAGGTCTATGAGTTTCTGCTGAAGAATTGGCATAAGTTGAAATTCAGTCCCCCAATCCAGGCTGAAGTATTCATAGAGCGAAAACTCAATCCCAAACGAATGCAGCGCGAAATTCAAAGTCAACTGCAAGATAAAGGCGTTGGCACAAAGGCACAGCAGGCGTTGAAACTCCAGCATGAGCAATGTAAGCTGGAACGTAAAGCCAAGAGTCGTGAACAGAAAGAGGCAGAGAAAGACCGTCAGTTTGCCATACGGCAGGAAAAGAAGAAAGCCAAGCACAGAGGAAGATAACATGAAGATAGAATGGATTTTATGCCCCTTTTGCGGCAGCAAAACGCGATTAAAAATTCGCTATGATACAGTATTGGAAAACTTTCCGTTATATTGTCCTAAATGCAAACATGAAATCCTGATTACAGTAAGAAAACTAAATTTATCCATCGTCCAAGAGCCAGACGCACAGACGCAGAGCCGATAATACGCAAGGTAAATTCACTTGTGATTATCGGTTCTTTTTTATTTCAATATACGATGAGAGCCTGCCCCGCCCAATGGGGAAAGAAAAAAACCGTAGCTGGGCAGGTTGATTTTGTGCGCTTACTCTACATACTCTGGCGGCGGTTTTGAGAAATCAGAGCCGCCGTTTCTTTTCACCTATCCTAAACCAACGACGATCTAACACCGTGTAAATCCACGGCGGCATATAGGAGGATTGCCGCCGTGTCTATTTTTGCCTATTTTCACAGCATCCATGACCTGCACCAGCTAAAAAAGCCTTGCCCCTCCTCCGGGAAGGTATGACTTCCTATCGGTATTATCGTTCCGCCTAAATCAGCAGAATGGTAGGTGTTTTTGTCGCGCCAGTTTCCCATTGCGGGGAGCTGGCGTTTTTTATTGTCGATTTTTCAGGAAAGCTCCTGAAGTATGTCGCTGCCGATCCCCGCCTCCTTTCGATTCACTCGTCAATCGCCCGTGAATTGAAATGGAGGTACATAATGAAGAAAGTCAATCTTAGGGACTTATATCCCGATGTTTACAAAAATGATCACTTTGTAGAAGTAACCGAAGATGTGCTGGAGACAATCCGAGCCGCTGAGCGTGCAGAGGCTGCCTATGACCGGAGGATGTATCGCTATAAGGCGTACTACTCCCTGGACTGTGACAACGGCATTGAAAATGCGATCCTGATGAAGCCCCAGACACCGGAAATGCTCCTGGAGGAAAAGCAGCTGCGGGAGCAGCTCTATGCCGCAGTGATGGCTCTGCCGGAGAAACAGGCTAAGCGGATCTATGCCCGGTATTACCTGGGTATGCGCGTGAGTGAGATCGCCGCAGCGGAGGGTGTAGACCCAAGCCGTGTCCGTGACAGCATCCGGCGTGGTCTGAAGCAGCTGGCAAAGTATTTTTAGGATAGAATAACAAAGGGCGTAAGGTCTCAAAATGCTTCTGGCACAGGGCCTTGCGCCCTATCCACGCACTTGCATTGTTCGAGTAAGAGAACACGACTATATTGTGTCGTGTTTGTATGATATAATGTAACGCAAGGAGGAAGAAAAAATGAAAATTGACCGCTTAATTGGTATAATATTTATTTTACTCCAAAAAGATAAAGTTACAGCTCCTGAACTTGCAAAGCGTTTTGAAGTATCAAGAAGAACTATCAACAGAGATATTGCAGACATTTGTAAAGTGGGTATTCCAATTGTTACTACACAAGGCAGTGGTGGTGGAATATCCATTCTTGACAGCTACAAAATAGATAAAGCCCTTTTTAACAAAGATGAGTTGCAGGCTATATTTTCTGGATTGCAAGGAATTGACAGTATATCAAAAAGGTCATATCTGGCTAATATTGCCGAAAAACTTTCAAAGAAAAATAGTCAAATAGAATCCAACGGCAGTATTATTATTGACCTGTCATCTCATGACCAAAAACCGTTAGTACAAAAGATCGAATTGATAAAAATGGCAATTCAAGAAAGCAAGTATATTTCGTTTTTATATTATTCTGAAAAAGGTGAGAGCGTAAGACGGATTGAACCTTATTATCTGATATTCAGATGGTCGGCATGGTATGTTTTTGGATATTGTATGGAAAGGAAAGACTATCGCCTTTTTAAGTTAAACCGTCTATGGAACATGAATATTCAAAGAGAGAAGTTTGTTCCCCGCAAAATACCTCAAAAGGAACTAAAATTTGATGATTATTTTTCGACTGATACAATTCATCTTAAAGCAATATTTCCTAAAAGTGAGAAATATCGCTTAATTGAGGAATTTGGCATAGACTGTTATTATGTTACAGATGACGGAAACTTACTTTTTGAATGGGATTTTGCAAGTTATAGCAATATGCAATCATGGGTATTCAGTTTTGGAGATAAAGTAATAGTATTAGAACCGCTTAAACTTTGCAAAGATAGAAAACAGCAAGCAGAGAATATTGCTAAAAAAGAAACAGAATATGACATATAGGTGTCGTGTTTAATGTGCTATTCTACATAAATAACAAAAGGGAGGTAAATTATTATGGTTGAATCAAGATGTGGATTATTATGCAGTGAATGTAGCTTTAGAGAAGCAACAGGGTGTAAAGGTTGTGTAAATATGGATAAACCTTTCTGGGCTGATAGCTGCCCGGTTAAGTCCTGTTGTGAAGCTAAATCTCAAAATCATTGTGGAGAATGTGATGATTTTGTTTGTTCTTTGCTTCATACCTTTGCCTATGACATGGAACAAAGCGATAATGGGGGAAGAATTGAACAATGTAAAAAGTGGGGCAAACACAATGGCATCGAGTAAAGAATATTTGAATTTTATTTTAGAACAACTATCTGGCTTAGAAGAAATTACATATAAACCAATGATGGGAGAATTTATCATTTATTATCGTGGCAAGATTGTAGGCGGTATCTATGATGATAGATTGCTTGTTAAACCAGTAAAATCAGCAATTAGTTATATGCCGACAGCTCCGTATGAATTACCCTATGAGGGAGCAAAAGAGATGTTGTTGGTAGATGAAGTTGATAATAAGGATTTTTTAGCAGGTTTGTTTAATGCTATGTATAGTGAATTGCCAACACCCAAACCTAAAAAGAAGAATAATTCACTAAATTCTTAATAGCAAAACCAGCCGAGCCAGTCAACGGCAAGTATCTGGAGGAAAAGCAACTGCGGGAGCAGCTGCCGTTGTGATGGCTCTGCCAGAGAAGCAGACCAAGCGAATCTATGCCCGGTATTACCTGGGGATGTGCGTGAGCGAGATTGCCGCAGCGGAGGGTGTAGACCCAAGCCGTTTCCGTGACAGCATCCGGCGCGGTCTGAAGCAGCTGGCAAAGTATTTTTAGGATAGAATAACAAAGGGCGCAAGGTCTCAAAGTGCTTCTAGCACAGGGCCTTGCGCCCTATCTATATTTGGTCATTTAATAGGCTTGATTATATAGATTAAAATTTAATATCTTTATGAAATCTTCAAATTTCTCTTGTATCCTGTTGTTGAAATCAAAAGAAAGGACAAAAGGATATGGATATGATTTTGAAAACAACCGGCCTTTGCAAAAATTTCAAAGGGCAGATGGCCGTAAATAATGTATCACTGAATATTCGGAGAAATTCTGTCTATGGGCTGCTGGGACCGAATGGGGCGGGTAAATCTACCACGCTCAAAATGATTACAGGGATTCTAAGACCCACCTCCGGAAGTATCGAGTTTGACGGTCATCCGTGGCAGCGCAGTGATTTGACACAGATTGGTGCATTGATTGAAACGCCTCCTTTGTATGAAAACCTGACCGCATACGAAAATCTAAAAGTGCGGACAACAATGTTGAGGCTGCCGGATACACGGATTGATGAAGTTCTGCATATTGTTCGTTTGACTGATACAGGAAAAAAACGGGCTGGACAATTCTCCCTCGGCATGAAGCAGAGGCTTGGTATTGCCATTGCCCTACTGAATAGCCCACAGCTTTTAATTCTTGACGAGCCGACCAATGGTCTTGATCCCGTAGGCATTGAGGAACTTCGTGAGCTGATTCGTTCTTTTCCAGCGAAAGGAATTACGGTAATTTTGTCCAGTCACATCTTGTCAGAAGTTCAGCAGATTGCCGATCATGTGGGCATCATAGCAGGCGGAGTGCTTGGATACGAGAACGGGCTTCGAACTGGCGAAAATCTGGAACAGCTATTTATGGATGTCGTAAAGCGTCATCATAAGGAGGTGTAATGAATGAATTACCTAAAAGCAGAACATCTGAAATTCAAGCGGACAATTTCAAATAAGTTACTGTTCATTGCGCCCTTTTTGACCGCTCTTTTTGCATGGATCGTAGGTGGCTTTTACGGCTTTCAGTATATGACTTTTTACTGGTGGTATGCTTTTCTTCTTCCCGGAACGATTGCCATTTTGTGTTCGATTTCTCATCAGAAAGAAGAACGGGCCGGAAAGTATTATTCTGTATTTTCTGCTCCTATCAGCCTGAAACGATTTGAATATGCAAAAGCATTGATTCTGGTTGAAAAAGTATTTGTGGCTGCGGTATTTCTGGCTGTCTTTGCCACGGTAAGCAATTTGATTTCCCCGGATTTGGCCGTATATTCTGTGAGTCGGAACTTTATAGGAAGTATTGCTGTGGTAATTGCTTCCATCTGGCAAATTCCAATCTGTCTACTCCTGACACGGAAAACTGGCTTGCTGTTCCCGATTGCAGCAAACACTTTGCTGGGGATTTTTATGCCTATCTTGCTAGGGAATACAGCACTTTCATGGGTATGCCCCTATTGCTGGGCTGCGAAAACAGCGGAGCTGATTATGGGAATTGAAAGCAATGGAACCTTTTCTGGTGTTGCAGCTTTTTCATGGGTCGTTTTGCTGCCGCTGGTATTCTCCGTAATCCTGTATGCCCTGCTTACTCTTTGGGACGCAGAACATTTTTCAGAGAAAGAAGGGAAGTAAATGAGGACGATTGCTCTGATTCGTGCCGATTTTATGAAACAGCGGCACACACCCTATTTTTGTATTCATTCAGTGATTCCTGTAACGGGGGCTATCCTGTTTGTGTTTTACTTCCTGTATTATCAAAATGTGGATGAATTGAAAAAAATATGCTTTCTTCTGGAGCTGACGGCAATGGTCTTTCCCCTTCTGATCAGCATTATTGTCGGTCTGAATATCATGCAGGAAGAAAGGGCCTCGCACTTTCAAAATCTGATGATGGTATCAGAGCGCAAGAAGATACTATTGGCAAAGTTCGCTGCACTGTATCTGTCTGGTATTTCCTCTTTAGTGCTGCTTTTTACTCTGTTTGTGATTGGGGTGGGAATGAGCCAGACAGAAATGATCCCTTGGAGGTTGCTGATGCAATCTGTGCTGGGATTAGCTATGAATAGCTTAGTGATATACGCACTGCATTTATTTTTTAGTTTGAAGTTTGGGTTGGGTCTCTCCGTGTTTTTGGGGGTGTTTGAATGTTTACAATGTATCTTATATAGTAACATTGAATTACATGGATTGTGGAGGTATATCCCTTTTTCTTGGTCTGTAAATTGGGTACATGATGTCTTGAACGGCAGACTGGTTTCTAATACGGTACAATGGATTTTGATTGCTGTATTATCCGTTGGATTTTTGTGGGTAATTCTCTATTGGTTTTCTCGGTGGGAGGGAAGAAAAAATTATGAATAAGATGATGAAAGCACTTTGCACGATGCTTCTTATGGGCTGCCTGTGTTCCCTGTTTTCCGGCTGTTCTTTTGTGAAAGAGCAAATAAAAGAATGCGCCGATGATAAGGAACCATGTGTTTTGAATCATGGCGATGTGACACAGTTTACTTATAAGGGCGATTGCTATACAATTCTTGATGATACCATGAAAAATGAAAATCTCGGTGAATGGATTGGGTATATCCGTCAACTTGTAGCGGTAGACAATACTGGCGCGATTATCGTTCAGGAGAATATCGAAGATGCCACTTTTCACGCGCTATCTGATCTTGCGGAGAAAGCCCCCGATGCAAAATATATCATTCCGTTTCTAAATGTGTATGCTGATCCCAATAATGCGTCCAATCTCATTGTGGATGTAAACGGAGAGTATCATAAAGCAACCCTCAGTAATCAGCTTACAGGGGCAGAAACTATATTTGATTTTAGGATCGCAGCAGAAAAGGCGTCCAGTGATTTTGAGCTTAATCCGACAAATGCAACACAAATTATTTGCGACAACAAAGTTTATCAAGTAACCACGGAAACAGTATCAAAAGAACAGCTTGGGAACTACATGGATATTCTTGCGGAAAAAGTAATATTTGATGCTGATACCAAACTACCGTTGACGAAGGAGGAAATGAATCAAATCGACTGGACAGGTAGTTCGAGTGAACAGACGAGAGAAAGCTGGTTTTATGTGGATGTGTACGAGATTTCCGACACTGATCCGGCAGACGCTGTTGCTGTAAAAGTAAATAATCAATACCATATCGCAAGAGCACAGTAATTTGTCTTGTCTTGTGGTATAATGGTAAGCACTGATTTTAATGAAAGGAGGCGGGAGAATGGCTAATATTCTTGCAGTAGATGATGAACAGCCTATTTTGGAACTAATAAAAAATGGATTGCAAAAGGACGGGCATATGGTAACAGGCTATGTATCTGCGGAGCAAGTACCATTGAATCATCTGAACCGCTACGATTTAATCATACTGGACATTATGATGCCTGGGATGGATGGTTTTTCCCTTTGTGAAAAAATACGGAGTATGGTTGACTGTCCGATTCTATTCCTTACAGCTAAAACAATGGAACATGATATTACTTTTGGTTTGGGGTTGGGAGCGGATGACTATCTGACAAAGCCTTTCCGCATCCCGGAGCTGCGGGCCAGAGTAAATGCCCATATACGCAGGGAACAAAGGGAACGCCATAGCAGCCTGAACTTTGAACGCATAAAAATAGATCTATCAGCTAAAACATTACAGGTAGATGGAGAAATCGTATCTCTTACCAAAAGCGAATATATGATCTGTGAATTTCTTGCCCGTAATAAAGGACAGGTGTTTACACGGGAACAGATTTATGAGACTGTTTTCAGTTTGGACGGAGAAAGTGATAATTCCACGATTGCCACTCACATTAAGAATATCCGAGCGAAACTGAACCAGTATTGTATTCAGCCGATCACAACTGTATGGGGGATTGGGTACAAATGGGAATGAAAAAACAGTCATCACTGAAAACAGCCTTTTGGAACTTTTTATTTATGTTGCTTGGTGGTTTGCTTGGCACAGTTGCTGTTCCATTTCTGCTTATGAACATCAGCACGGCTTTAGGGGTTACCACATACGGAGATTATTCGGAAATACGGTCAAATGAGCTTGCATCGGTTCTTGCAGCTACGCCAGATTTATCTGAAGTTGAAATCCCAATGGGAATTGAATATGTGATGTTAGACAAAAACTATCAGGTTATTGAAACTACTTTAGACGAAGGTGAGCTGGAACACGCTATGCGGTATGCGACCACAGGTGTTATCGACCAGAACCTGAAAAAAAGATACCTGCTTGTCACTCGTGAAAATGAGTATGTTGTCCTGCAATACTATATCGGCGCTCAATATACAAATGAGTGGATGAATATGCATTTGCCGTCTCCAGATATATTGCTGATTATTTTGATTGCAGCGGGAGGAATTTTTGTTTGTCTGTTCTTGACAACCAGATTTACTAAAAAGTTACGATTGCAACTTGAGCCTTTGTATGAAGCAACTTCGGAAGTGGCAAAGCAGAACCTTGATTTTGAGGTTGGACATTCAAACATCAAAGAATTTGAAGATGTGCTACTTTCTTTTTCTCATATGAAAGAAAGTCTGAAAGCTTCTTTGGAGCAACAGTGGGAAGCCGAGCATATGCAGAAAGAACAAATTGCTGCGCTTGCCCACGATTTGAAAACGCCCCTAACCGTTATTCAGGGAAATGCTGATCTTATCAGCGAAACAGAGCTGGATGAGGAACAGCGTTTATATGCGGAATATATCAGCAGTAGTTCCGAACAGATGCAGTTATACATTCGGACGCTGATTGATATTTCACGGGCAGCGACCGGCTATCAGCTTCACATGCAGGATATTGATGTGCTTGCCTATGTGGAACAGTTGCGGGGTCAGATCGATGCCCTGTGCCAGACGAAAAAAATCGGATTGCAGATGGAATTAGAACACTTGCCTGATGTACTGTCTGTGGATAAGTTGTTGTTAGAACGAGCGATTATGAATGTGATAAATAATGCACTGGATTATTCCCCGCAGGACAGTTCCATTCATATCTCGATAATAGGCGGCAAGCCGCATCTGAAAATCACGGTAACAGATGCTGGTCCTGGATTTTCGCAGGAAGATTTGCTGCACGCTAAGGAACAGTTTTACATGGCAGATTACAGCCGCAGCTCTAATCTGCACTTTGGAATGGGGCTGTTTATCACAAAGTCCATTGTCCAGCAGCATGGAGGACAGCTTGATTTGAGCAATTCCGAGAAGACAGGCGGCGCACAGGTTACAATTTCAATTCCATATTGATTTTATGGGTGGCTTTTAAGCTGCCCATTTTTCAAATCTTTATAAAATCTTCAAAATTATATTTTACGATAATCCCATAAAGAAACTATCTGCCGGACGACGGCAAAAGAAAAAAGCCGTCGTACAGCAGACACATTTCCACGCGCCTATGAAGCGGCGGCTTTGAGAAAATCAGAGCCGCCGTTTCTTTTTGCTTTTCCGACGATGCTCATGCAATCAGGAGGGCGGTATATAGGAGGATACCGCCATGTCAATTTTCGTCACTCATAGCCCTTATGAGCTGCACCAATTAAAAAAGTCTTGCCCCTACTCCGGGGAGAAGTCAATCTTAGGGACTTATATCCCAGCTCACTTTGTAGAAGTAACAGAAGAGGTACTGGAGACGCTCCGAGCCACTGAGCGTGCAGAAACCGCCTATGACCGAAGGATGTATCGATATAAAGCGAACTATTCCCTAGACTGCGACAACGGTATTGAGAATGCAATCTTGATGAAGCCCCAGACACCGGAAATGTTTCTGGAGGAAAAGCAGCTGCGGGAGCAGATCTACGTCGCAGTGATGGATCTGCCGGAGAAGCAGACCAAGCGGATCTATGCCCTGTATTACCTGGATATGTGCGTGAGTGAGATCTCGACATTGGAAGGTGTAGACCCAAGCCGTGTCCGTGACAGCATCCGGCGCAGTCTGAAGCAGCTGGCTGGAAACATTCTTTAAGCTGTACCCAACAGCGACAGAAAAAGAGCTTGCCTACTATGTAGCTGAAAATGTGCTTGAGCCTATCGGCAGGGACTACCTTTATTCTGAACTGGTAAACCCTATCTTTACAAAGGACGGGACAATGTGAAAGTCAAGGTTGCTGTGAAATTCCTTGACAATCAAACAAAGGCGACGCAGGTATCACAGTATGAACTTATGCTACATAAGGATAGGAACTGGAAGATTGTTGGACAAAAGAAAAAGGCTTGCAGTTCTGTATTGATTTGCAAGCCTAAATATATTATTTATACTTCTGGAAAATCCCGACTAATAAAGTATCTATTGCTTCAGCTAATTCAAATCTAACTTTATCTGGGGCAGAAAAAGCGTTTCCTAATTGCAAAGTTGTATAACCATGAATTATTCCAGTAAGCATATTTAATATTTTAAGTGTTTTGTCTTTGTTAAGACTGCACGATTGGATAAGAGTAGTTAATAATGAAAGATAGTTGTTAAAAATGGTTGCTGTTTCCTCTGTTCCGTGCCACACAGCCCATTGAATTATTTCATAAACTCCGGGGTGTTCAATCATATAGTTTAGGTATTCGATAGAAACTAACTTAATTGCTTCTTTCCCTATTTTTCCAACGGCAATTTTCATCATTCTTTCATTCATGTCACGCATACCATTATGAGCAACTTCTAAAAGAAGATTATCCAAACTTTCTATGTGATTATATAAAGATGGTGTACGAATGTTTAATTTTTGAGCAACAGCTTTTAACGAAACGTTATTTAATCCTTTTTCATCTGCTAAGTCTGATGTTGCTTTTATTACTGCTTCTTTAGTGGTTTTCATAGTTATGCACCTCATTCAAAATATCATACAAACACAATTCTAGCTAATTGAATTAGTATAGTCAATAATACAATTAAAAAATTATGATTATTTATTGACTTTTCTACAAAAACGTTTTAAAATACTAATTCAGTTAGTTAAATAACTATTTAAAATAGTGGTTTGCGGAGTGATTATATGTGTACAAGATATGTTTACAATGGTATAGATACAATTGTTGGTTTTAATTTTGATATTGACCTTTCTGTATGGGATCATACTGTAATTACCGAAGAAAATAGATTTTATATTGGTATTAAAATGCCTGACGGTCTGTATCATTCATTTCATGGGATAAATAAAAATGGTAATGTAGGAACACTTCTTTATGTTCATGGTAATGAAAATGCAAGGTATATAGAAAGCGAGGATTGTATTACAATATCTGAATTAACAGAAAAATTCATTAAGGCAGAGATTTCTTTTGATAAAGCCTTGGACATTGTTAAAAAGAAAAAAATTATTTATGCACCAGATGCTACTATGCAAGCTATGCTTTCTGATAAAAAAGGACGAGTTTTAATTATTGAACCTGGAATTGGGTATAGATATGAACAAGAAAATTTTTCACTTATTACAAATTATTCTATTCTAAAACCAGATATAACAAAGCCGTACATTGTTTCTGGGGATACAAGATACGAAGTGGCTAAAGAGTTATTGGCAGGATACGATAAAGATTTTTCAGTAAATGACGCATTTAAAGTATTAAAATCTGTTTCTCAAAAAGACTTGTGGGCAACTAGGGTTTCATTTGTATATTCTACAGAAAAAAATAAAGTTTATTATGTCTTGAATAATGATTTTAGTAATGTATTTGAATTTCAGTTTTAATACTAATGAATTTATAAATTTGCAATTATGATAAGAAAGGTTATTATGATTGGACTAAAAAAGCGAGATATAAAAAAAGCGTGGAAAGCTGGCGGTGTATCATTGGCTGATGTTCGGGCAGATAATGAAGCAACGATTGATGAAGCTATGAATAGCACCGCCCCAGAAGTGTAGGCAAATTTCAAAAAGTATTTTAGAAATAAACGCCCTACGCCAGAAGAATATATTTATAAGATTATTAGAAAAGACAAAGTTTTAATTACATAAGTGAATAAAAATTTTTGATTAGGAAAGAGGTGTGAATGTGAAAGAAAGCAGATTGTTTAGAATTTTGTATTATCTATTACAACACAAAAAAGCTACTGCTCCAGAGTTAGCAGAAGAGTTTGAAGTATCTGTAAGGACAATATATAGAGATATAGATTATATCAGCAGTGCTGGCGTTCCTATTTATGCTACACAAATTCTTCATATAGGGACTTATGATGATGAACCTATATCTTTTCAAAAGATGGACTTGCTTGCCAAAGAAAATGATTTAGTGCGTTCAACGAATTATCATAGAGAGATTTACTTGAATAATGCTAATCGTGTTCTAAAAAGTAAGTTAAAAACAATTTTACGATATTGTGTTAAATAAGGGAAAATGCTGTAAGGGGGCTTGTGTTATGGAACATTTTAAGTATAATTCCATACGGTCAATCAAAATATAACAGCATTTTATCAACAACTGAATAGTCTAGACTCAGAGGTGCAGGCAAATTTCAAAAAGTATTTTGGGAATAAACGCCCTACGCCAGAAGAATATATTTACAAGATTACCAAAAAGATAAAGATTTGAAAAAAAGGCTTGCTCCATACAATATTGTATGATCTGCAAGCCTTAATCTATTTCAGAGGAAATTTAACAGTAAAGGTAGCACCGCCACCAGCAGTATCATTGATAGTGATAGCACCGTTCAGCATTTGAGTTAATTCTTTGGCGATACTTAGTCCCAGTCCAAAATTTGATTTGTTCATATGGGACTTGTCGCCACTATAAAAGCGGTCAAAAATATACTGCTTATCTTCATCGGAAATGCCTTGTCCGTGATCTGCCACAGAAAAAGCAATATTCTTTTCGGTGGCGATTACTTCTATCTCTATCAAAGAATTATTCTTGGAATGTTGAATGGCATTATCCATAAAGACACACAAGATTTGAAACAGTCTGTCTTTGTCAGTAAGCATGGCAGGATAACTTTCTTCGGATAAATGTAGTTTTAGTTCTAAATTCTGCTTCATGCAGACTGGTTCGTAGGTTTCATATAACGTAATGAGCAAGGTATCTACATTGATTGTGCTTTTATGCAATGTCCATGTTTTTGCGTCAGAAGAAGCTAAAAGTAACATATCTTTGACTAAACGGGATAACCGCATACATTCAAAATCTATGGTCTGTACGGCTTGCCTTGCCTGTTCGTTTAAGGGAACATTATCAAGAAGCATATCCGTGTTGGAAATCATAACAGCAAGTGGAGATTTTAATTCATGGGACGCTGTTGCAACAAAATCTTTTTGGCTTTGCAATATTCGTTCTGTTGGGGCAAAAGACTTTTTCAGCAGATAACGGGTTAGTATGATAACAACGATACAAGCCAAAAGCCAGATAAGAAGATATATCGGTAATGTCTTTTGTAAAATATCCGTCAAGCCAGCTGTCTGATAAAGAAAAGTCCCATGATATACGGTATCATTTGCTGTCATAATTGTAGCAGGAATAACAAAATAAGTATCGTGATGTTTTCCTTTTATTTCCAGAAAACCGCCTTGTGAAGTTGTGGTGCTTTCTGTTTGTGATAATGGCTGTGTAGAAATCTGTTTTTCTACATCATGCAACAACTTGTCCGCAGAAGTTGGAAATGGAAAATCACTTTGATAAACGGTATTCCCTTTTGTATCGCTAATCAAGGAAAAAATATGATAACTTTCTTCGTAGGCTTTGAGTGCTTTATCCATATCCGAAGAATCACTTTCCGCTTGATAAATCAGCAAGGTTGTTAATCTTTGAAACAAGGTACTTTCGTTGATTTTCTCCGTATAAACCGTATTCGCAACAACAAAGAAAATCACAAGGGTAATAATCAGCATAACAGAACTTGCAAACAGAATATGAAGTTTTCGGTATAAATTATTTAACATGTTTCTTTCTCCAGTTTGTACCCTGCCCCGTAGACCGTTGTTATTTTACAGGAACTTTTTAACTCTTTTAGGCGTTTTCGCAGAAAAGAAATGTAACTGTCTACATTGCCAGTTTCTACCTCGGAAGAACTGCCCCAGATTTTAAGGATTAGCTGTTCACGGGAAAATAGTGTTTCTGGGTTCTGCATAAATACAAAAGTCAATTCGGTTTCCTTTGAAGTTAATAAAATAGAATTGACGGGTGTAGATAAGGTTCGGCTGTCTTTATCAAAAGTTAAATCTCCATATTGTAATTTAGACGATAACTGGATATTGGCAGGTCGCCTTGTCAATGCCCGAACCCTTGCAAGCAATTCTTTGATATGAAATGGCTTTACTAAGTAATCATCAGCACCGCCGTCTAAACCCTCCACCCGATTATCAAGGGTACTCATGGCTGTAATGATAAGGATAGGAATAGATATTCCTTTTCTACGCATAGATTTTATGATTGTTAAGCCGTCAATAATCGGTAGCATACGGTCTACAATGGCAATGTCATAAGCATAGTCTGTATTTAAGGCATACAGCATAGCGGTTTCCCCGTCATTGCAACAATCAACCATATAGTTTTCTTTTTCCAGCGAATTTTTTATATTTTTACATAATTCTAAATCATCTTCCAGAAGAAGTATTTTCATAATGTATCAATCCTTTTCTATATAAATTATAGACAGTATAACAGAAAAGTCTGTAAAAATCCTCTAAAAAATGATGATGATTTTCTTACTTTTTTACAGGATTTTTAGAATGGTTTGCTTTTACAATAGGGGCATATCGAACAAGAAAGGTGGAATACAAAAATGAAAAAGACAAACATCAGTAAATTCATAGCAGTTGGATTATGTATCTGTGCATTGACGGGGTGTGGTGCAAGTCCAGATGAGAAACCAGATACGTCTAATCCTATTGTCAATTCTAATACGAATGAAGAAAATGCAAATGGTTCTTCAGAAAATAAAGGAAACGACATATTAGATTCTGCTAATTTGATAGGAAGTGTTTTGGAATTTACAGACAATGGTTGCTTGGTAAATCAAGCAAAAGATATTGAGGGGGGAGCTGGGATAAAAATAGAAGCACCGGGAATGGAAAAAAAAGAGAATGCTGTTTCTGTAACCTATAACCCAGATTGTGAATTTGTCATTGCCACAGTAAATGCACAGTCTGGTGTTACAAATGTAACAACGGGTTCTATATCCGATGTGAAAAAGCAATCTGAAGTATATCTCTATGGAGAGTTTGCAGACACAAATCATTTCAATGCAACAAAGGTTGTCATAGCCCATTGGGAATAGAGGTGTGAAGTATGAAGTTTTATCAACTTGGTTTTCGCTATTTACAGCGAAAAAAAGGGAAAACCATTCTTCTGTTGATTGTTTTGATACTTGTAAACAGTATGATTTTAGGTACAAGCATGATTTTAAGGACTACAAATGAGTCCAAACAAGCCATGCAGGAAAAGACAAACTCTAAGATTGTGGCTGAAATTACAAGTAAGGACAGCAAGATAACAGAGAATGAAGTAAACAAGATTGAAACGCTAGAAGATGTTTCGTCTATCAACCGCATTGGTAGACAAGAGGTATTTCCGAATAATTTTGCTCCCGTTACGCTCAATACTTCTACGAATGAGGAAAATTTGAAAATAGCACTGCTTTCCTATGATGATTTGGAAAAGGACAGCCCTTTTTCAGAAATGCAGTACCGCTTAGCTTCTGGCGATTATATCAAGCGTGAGAAAAAGGGTGCTGTTATCAATGCGAACCTTGCAAATCAGAATGGGCTAAAGGTTGGAGATACGATTGAACTAAGTACAGAAAACGGAACAAAAGTATCTGTTCAGATTATTGGAATTTTCATGTCCGCAGGAAATGTGGAAAAAGACCAGCCAACAGAAACTACGGCAGTCAATCGAATAGAAAATCAAGTCTTTATTGACAACAGCACTTATAAAGAATTGTTCAAAGAAGCTGAATTTGAAAAAATCTGCATTTACTCAAAAAGACCAGAAAAATTAGATGTGCTGGAAACCAGCCTGCAAAAAATATTCGGAAATGATGTAGCACTTAGCACGTCTGATACCCTTTATCAACAGATGTCTGCTCCATTAGAGCAAATCAGTAAGGTGGCAAATCTTATGCTGGTACTTACATTGGTAACTGGTACTGTTGTTGTTTCCCTGCTGTTATGTATGTGGATGCGGACAAGGCAAAAAGAGGTGGCAATCTTTATGAGCCTCGGCAAGACAAAAAGTGAAATTTTCCTGCAAACTTTATTAGAAGCAGGCAGTGTATTTACACTTTCGGTTTTAGGAGCAACAGCCATTGGTAAATTGTTCTCGGGCGTTTTGCAAAACGTCATTACCGGTTCAGAAACAGTAACAGAAAATCTGAAAGTGGTTTTGCAGATACAAGATATTGGAATGTTGTTCCTTTTAGGCGGTGCAGTTATTTTGGTGGCATTGTGCTGTTCCATTCTTCCGATATTACGAGCAAACCCAAAAGATATATTAGCAAAAATGGAGGGATAGTACATGAATTTTTTTGGATTGGCAAGGCGTTCTGTGTTCAGAAAGCCCGTAAAAAGTATTCTCTTATTGTTGATTGTTTTTGCAATCAGTACCTTGCTTCTTGCAGGTGTGGCGAGCAAAAATGCCAGTATTGAGGTGCAGGACAAAACCAGACAAGCCATAGGTGCAGGCTTTCTTTTAGAAAGAAATGCAGAGTACCGAACAAAGCGAGTTCGTGAATACTCAGAAAAGATTGGTAATGATAAGGAAGGTAGTTTTGGTGGCTACCATCAGGAAAAAGAGATTATCAATGGTGTGGAGACTTGGACAGGCTGGACAACAAATGAATTTGAAAGCTTAGATATAAAAGACATTGAGAAATTGGCAAAAGCAAAAGGAATTGCTGATTACAATATTACAACAGTAACAACTCCCGTAAACCCTGTAAATTTCAAAAGGATTGAAGATAAAGATGTAGACCAGAATGCAGATGTTGGCGGTGTAAGTTTAATTGGAAACAAAGATATGAAACTAGACAGAAATGTTTTATCTGGAAACCTGCATATCAAAGAGGGACGAATGATAACCCCAGAGGATAAAGATATGTGTGTCATTTCAGAGGAACTGGCAAAGCAAAATAATCTGAAAATCGGCGATAAGATTTCTTTTAATGATTACCACGATACTGAAAATTCAAAGGTATCAGAAGCTGAGATTGTTGGAATTTATCAAGTGGATCAAAAGATGTCCCCACTTATGCAGGGAGATACTTACCGTTCGGAAAATGTAATATTTACAGATTTGAGATTTCCAGAAAAGGCAGAGGGTGAAACAAGTCCATTATATGAAAGAGCCTATTTCAAAGTGGAAGATGTGGAAGCTTACGACGAAGTAAAAGAAAATCTGCAAAAAGTAGACATCAATTGGGAGCAATATGATTTGATTGACAATAACGGAAATTCCGAAACCATGTCCTCAAACTTCAATGATTTAGCAAAAGTAAGCGAAATGATGATATTGGTAATCTCTGTTGCAAGTTTTGTTATCCTTGTTTTAGTATTTCTTTTCTGGTTGAAAAATCGGGTGCAGGAAGTCGGTATTTTCTTATCTCTCGGTGTTCCGAAATTTAGAATTATCGGACAAATTTGGAGCGAAGCGATTATGATTGCTGTTCTTTCCCTTATGTTATCCTTTGCTGTCGCTCCTGCCGTTTCCAAAGCAACTGCAAATTATCTGGTATCACAGCAGGTTCAGCAAATGCAGGAGGAAGAAAAGAATAATGAGGGAAAAGTATCCACAGAATACGTTGCACCAAAGCAGGACGTGCAGAGTATCAGCGTAGAGGTTACACCAGAAATGTATCTACTGGACGGTGTAAGTGTTCTTGTGTTGATAACGGCTTCTGTTCTGGTATCTGGAATTGTAATACTAAAGAGAAACCCGAAAGATATTTTATCGGAAATGAGTTAGGAGGACGACGAAAATGTTAGAAGTAAAGAATGTAAGCTATGCTTACAAAACAAAAAAAGATAAAACCATTTTGAATAATGTATCTGCTACTTTCGAGGAGGGTATCTTCTATACCATTGTCGGTCCGAGTGGTGCAGGAAAAACAACACTCTTATCGTTGTTAGCAGGCTTAGACACAGCGGTAAAAGGGACTGTACTTTGCAATGGCGAGGACATTACAAAAAAAGGGCTGAATTACCACAGAAAGCATAATATCTCATTGGTATTTCAAAATTATAATCTGATTGATTATTTGACAACGGTTGAAAATGTCAAATTAGGTGGTAGTGGAAATGCTGAAAAATTATTGGAAGAAGTCGGCATTGGAAAAGAATACTGGCAGAGAAATGTATTGCAACTATCTGGTGGACAACAACAGCGTGTGGCGATTGCAAGAGCTTTAGCCAGCGACGCTCATGTACTTTTGGCAGATGAACCGACGGGAAATCTTGATGAAACTACCGCTGATGAAATCATTGCTTTGCTGAAAAAGACTGCACATGAATTAGGAAAATGTGTTGTTGTCGTTACACATAGTAAGCATTTGGCAGAAGAAGCCGACGAAATCTTAGAAATTAAAAACGGTGCAATTTCTTTTCTGTCTGAATAAACAAGAATAGTGCCGTAAAGGAGCTGTCATTATGGAATATTTTAGATATACCTCGACACAATCAATTTGACCCTAACGGCATTTTTATAAGAACTAAATACAATACAGTTTCAAAGGCTCGTACAGACTATATGTTTTGTGCGGGCTTTTTTCATGCCAGAAAAAAATTTTTTAAGTTTTTTTTGATTTTGGTTACGCTGTACCCCACTTTCAACGCGGTATATATGAAAAGGGGCAGACACCTCTTTTCGACTAGCGAAAGGAGGTGAGGAAAATGAAACCGTCAGAACTACAAGAAAAAACCTGTCATCAATTCGATTGTGCTATTAAAACAGTTATACGTCATAGAGCGATTGACTTCTATCGAGCGATACGTCGTTCAGAGAAAAAAGAAATGCCATTCGCCGAAATTATGGACGACCTCTTAAATTCCATAGGTACAGAAGATACATATTCTACGGATTATGTTGCAGTATTTGAAGTCTGTGGAGAAAAAGTATCAATCGAAGATGAACAACTGGCTCGTGCATTGAAAGCTATTGAAGAACGAAAGCGTAATATCGTTTTACAGTATTTTTTCATTGGGGACACGGACACTTACATTGGGAAAATGCTTGACTGTTCCAGAGCGAATGTAACGAAGTGCAGAATACAAGCACTAGACAAGTTAAAGCAACTGATTGAGGAGGAAAAAGAAAAATGCCAAAAGAGCTGACACCGACTTTCACGGTTATTTCCAAAGCCTGCGACGGCGACGAAACAGCAATTTCAAAAATCTTGGAATTTTATGACCCATATATCAATCAATGCTGTATGCGTCCGTTTTACGACGATAACAACAACTTACGTCTTGCGGTAGATTTGGAAATGAAAGGTTTTATCAAAGAAGCGATTATTCGTAAAATCTTAAACTTTGATATTAAACGCTTCTAATTCATATCGGGATTGATTATGCCCGTCTGGTCTTTGACAACTGAATAAAGCAGACAGATACGTTTGTGAGATAGCAAGCCACGGGGACTGTACGCCATGACCTTTCCAAAAGAAAGCGAGCGACCCACGCAGTGATCCGAGAGCGACCGTTGGAAAAGTCGCTTTGCCACGACCTATCCTCACAGAATAATGATACGTCCGCATGGTGCGGTTCTGCCCACAAGAATGGGAATAGTTGAGATACTAACGGAGCTTTCCAAAGCCGTCTGCCTGCTTGTAAAAAATGACACACAGTAAAGGGGGTGCATAGATTATGAACAATACTGATGTGCCTATCTGGGAAAAATATACGCTGACGATTGAAGAAGCGTCTAAATACTTCCGCATTGGCGAAAAGAAATTGCGTAAATTAGCCGAAGAAAATATTGACGCTGGCTGGGTTATCGTGAACGGTAATCGTATTCAGATTAAGCGAAAACAATTTGAAAAAATCATAGATACATTGGACGAAATCTAATGTCATTGAGCCGTAGATATGGTATAATAAGGTATAGCGTATCACGGCTCATTCCATGACGGAAAGGAGCTTTACACTATGTCTAATGTAAAACGAAAAGACAGTAAAAATCGCAATTTGCGTAATGGAGAGAGCCAGCGAAAAGACGGAAGATACGTTTATAAATATACCGATATATACGGAAAGCCACAATTTATCTATTCTTGGAAACTTGTACCGACAGACAAGACACCTGCTGGAAAGCGTGATGATATATCGTTGAGGGAAAAAGAAGCACAGATAAAAAAAGACCTTAACGACGGTATCGACACAGTCGGTGGTAAAATGACAGTCTGCCAGCTCTATGAGAAGAAGAACAGCCAAAGAAAGAACATTAAAAGGGCTACTGAAAAAGGACGACAGTATCTTATGAACGCTCTGAAAAACGACCCATTGGGTATGAGGGCGATTGATACTGTGAAGCAGTCGGACGCTAAAGAATGGGCTATCAGAATGAGTGAAAAAGGATATGCCTATAAAACGATTGATAACTATAAGCGTTCCTTGAAAGCGTCATTTTACATGGCGATACAAGACGACTGTATCAGAAAGAACCCATTTGACTTTAAGCTAAGTGATGTTCTGGAAGATGATACGGAGCAGAAAGTTATCCTTACACCAGAGCAGGAAGAACGCCTGCTTGCCTTTATGGAAAAGGACAAGATTTACAGCAAGTATTATGATGAGGTTGTGCTTCTGCTGGAAACGGGACTTCGTATTTCTGAATTTTGCGGACTGACGACGCATATTGATATGCAGAACAGAATACTCAATATAGACCACCAGCTATTGAAAGATAGCGAAATAGGCTACTATATTGAAACACCAAAGACCAAAAACGGAAAACGGGAACTTCCATTGACAGAACGGGCTTATCAAGCAATCCAAAGAATACTAAAGAACAGAGGAAAGGCACAACCGCTGATTGTAGGTGGTTACAGCAATTTCCTATTCTTAAACCGTGAGGGCTTGCCTAAAGTTGCAGGAAACTATGAGGGCATGGTGCGAGGACTGATTAAGAAGTATAACAAGTATCATACGGACAAGTTACCGAACATTACACCACATTCATTCCGACATACTTATTGTACGAATATGGCAAACAAAGGAATGAACCCAAACACTCTGCAATATCTTATGGGACACGCTAACATAACCATGACACTTGGTTATTACGCACACGGTACATTTCAATCTGCAAAAGCGGAGCTGGAAAGACTGGCTTGTTAATATCGGAACTTATATTTACTACTTATTTACTACTTTTGGTTGCATTTTCATGCTGGTAAATGCCAGCTTATGCAAGGTATCTTCCGAAAAGAAAATACCGATAAAGCCCTAAAATACGGGATATATCGGCATTTACCAACTTATGAAAAGATAATCAGAAATTTAGTAAGTTTTTATTGTAAAAAATATGGTTTTTTGTTGTGAAAAGCTAAAAAATTTAGTACAATAACAATTAGGGAAGACTCCCGAAGAAAAAGACGAATGGAGGAATCGTGTTATGAATAGTACACTGATTATCTTTTTGTCTGTGTTGGCAGGTCTTGCAGGTGGGATTGTTCTTATGTTTGCAATCTCTAAAGCAGGTTTAAATAAAGATCAGCAAAAGGCCTCATTATTGTTGAAAGAAGCTGAAGCAAAAGCAGATGCTACAGTGAAACAGGCAGTATTGGATGGTCGTACACAAGCTCATGAATTAAAAATTGCGGCAGAAAAAGAAATAAAAGAACGCAAGCAGGAAATTACCGATATGGAAAATAAACTCCTGCGCAGAGAAGATAATCTGAATTTTCGTGATGAAACTTTAACTAGCAAAGAAAAACAGATTGATTTGAAAAGTGCACAATTAGCTGACAAAATGGCAATGCTAGATGAAAAAGATAAAGAATTGCAGGCCAAAATTGACGTTCAGGTAGAAGAATTGGAACGTGTTGCGGCAATGACAAGCGCAGAGGCAAAAGAAGAATTGTTTGCCATTACTGAAAAAAGAATGGAAAAAGAACTTGTTGCTTATATCAAAGAAAAAGAAGATGAAGCAAAAAGTACAGCGGATGAAAAAGCGCGTAATATTATTGCGCAAAGTATTCAAAGACTGTCTTCCGATGAAACTATAGATAGAACAGTTTCTGTAGTTGCTTTGCCATCTGAAGAGATGAAAGGTCGCATCATTGGCCGTGAAGGTAGAAATATTAAAGCTATTGAACAGGCTACAGGTGTTGATTTAATTATTGATGATACACCGGAAACTATTACAGTTTCATGCTTTGATCCAATCCGTCGTGAAGTTGCTCGTTTAGCCTTAGAGCATTTGATCCGTGATGGACGTATTCAGCCAGGACGTATTGAAGAGGTTGTTAACAAAATCAAAAAAGAAATGGATAGCAATATCATGAAAACAGGTGAAGATACTGTTTTCAAGTTAGGAATCGGAAAAATCGACAGAGAAATTATTCGAATGATCGGTCGATTAAAATATCGTTATTCCTATGGACAAAATGCACTTCAGCACAGTATGGAAGTTGCGCATTTAGCAGGGATGATGGCTGCAGAACTTGGCTTAAATCAGCAGTTGGCAAAACGTGCTGGATTGCTGCATGACATTGGAAAAGCAATGGACTTCGAAGTAGAAGGAAGCCATATAGAATTAGGATATAAGTTTTGTAAAAAACATGGTGAAAAAGACGTTGTGTTAAATGCAATTCAATCCCATCATGGGGAAGTTGAACCAGCATATCTAATCAGCAATCTTGTAATTGCGGCTGACACTATCAGTGCTGCACGACCTGGTGCGCGTTATGAATCTTTACAGAATTACATTAATCGTTTAGAAGATCTTGAGAAAATTACTCGTTCCTTTGACGGTGTTGATTCATCGTATGCTATTCAGGCGGGTAGAGAAGTGCGTGTAATGGTTTTACCAGACAAAGTTGATGATCTTGCATGTCATAAACTGGCTCGTGATATTAAAGATAAAATTGAAGCAGAACTTACTTATCCAGGACAAATTAAGGTTACAGTTATTCGTGAAACACGTTCTTGCGAATTAGCTAAATAATTATGAAGATTTTGTTTATTGGTGATATAGTTGGTTCTGTAGGACGTGAAGTAGTAAGAGAAAATTTACCAAAACTAAAAGAGCAATATCAAATTGATTTAGTGATTGGTAATGGTGAAAATGCAGCTCATGGAAAAGGTATTACAAAGAAAATCTATCGTCAGCTGCTGAGTTATGGTATTGATATTATCACAATGGGGAATCATACTTTCTCAAAGAATGATTTATATTCATTTATTGATGAAGCTGAGCGCATGGTTCGCCCTGCCAATATGGAACCTGTTGATGTAGGGGAACATACTATTGTAGTAAAGGTAAATGGAAAACGCGTGGCTGTTACAAATTTGATTGGTGAAGTATGGATGAACAATGTTGTCGATTCGCCATTCTACTGTATGGAGGATATATTAGATAATATTGAAGCGGATATTTATTTAGTAGACTTACATGCAGAAGCGACAAGCGAAAAGATTGCCTTTACATATCATTTTTGTGATCGTGTGAGTGCTGTGGTAGGTACGCATACACATGTGCAAACATCCGATGAGCGTATCGTTTATGGATGTGGAGCTATTACGGATTTGGGAATGTGTGGTGCTTACACTAGTGTTTTAGGACGTGATGTAGAAGAAATTATTACTCGTTTTACATCCGATAAAAAAACAAAATATAAAATTGCAGAAGGCCCTGGTATTTTTTGTGGGGCAGTTATGGAACTGGATGATGAAACAGGACGCTGTGTTGATATTGAGCGAATTCGTATCTGTCCAGAAAATATAGAAGTAATGTAGAGTGATGATTCCTTTGATAAGGAACATCACTTTTCTTATATGTTGTAAATTAAAATTACATTTATGAAAAAAGTGTTTTCATAAACTTAAATGAGAAAGTGTAGTGTAAGGGTTTATAATTTGGTTTAAAAGCTTGCAAGGAAACATGATTATTTGATATAATACATGTGGTTGTAAAAAAAGGAGGAATATACAATGGCAGTTAATGTTAATGCTGAAACATGCATCGGTTGCGGTGCTTGTGTTGGGGTTTGCCCAGTAGGTGCTTTATCAATGAATGATGAAGGTAAATCTACTTGTGATGAAAGTGCATGTATCGATTGCGGTACTTGTTTATCTGCATGCCCTGTAGATGCAATTTCTCAGTAAACCAAGTAGCAATGCTTGGTTTTTTTAAAAAATTAAAACCATTAATATGGTTTCTATATAGATGATGAAGAAAGTAGGAAGAAATTATGAAAAAACAGCCAGGATGGGCGTTGCCTAACCTACAAGAAGCACAAAAAAGAACAACAAAGGAATCACATGTCGAGCGCTCCCTTTTTCAAATTCCTGATGAAATAAGAAAAATCGGACAGGGTAAGAAATATTTTTTGAGAACATATGGGTGTCAGGCAAATGAACGCGATTCTGAGACATTAGCGGGTATTTTGGAACAACTTCAATTTACTGCTGTCGATAAAGCAGAGGATGCAGATTTAATTCTGATGAATACTTGTGCGATACGTAAAAATGCAGAGGATAAGGTTCTTGGTGAACTAGGATCTTTAAAACGTTTAAAAAGAACAAATCCTGATATTATTTTTGGTTTATGTGGATGCATGGCACAGGAAGAAGATATTATTTCTTTATTGCTGGAAAAATATCGTCATGTTAACTTAGTGTTTGGTACACATAATTTACATCGACTTCCTGAATTGTTATATGAGGTTATGACAACGGGTAAAGCTTGTATTGAAGTATTATCAAAAGAAGGCGATGTTATTGAGAATTTGCCAGTTAAACGTTTTGGACATCATAAAGCATGGGTAAACATTATGTATGGCTGTGATAAATTTTGTACATACTGCATTGTACCTTATACAAGAGGAAAAGAACGTTCTCGTTTAATGGAAGATATTCTTGATGAAGTGCGTCAACTAAAAGAAGAAGGTTATAAAGAGATTACGTTATTAGGACAAAATGTTAACTCTTATGGAAAAGATTTACATTTAGAAGGTGGTTTTGCACGCTTATTAGAAGAAACAGCAAAAATTGGTGTAGAGCGTATTCGTTTTACAACTTCACACCCATGGGATTTTTCAGATGAGATGATTGATGTGATTGCGCGTTATGACAATATAATGCCATTTATCCATCTTCCAGTACAAAGCGGTGATGATGAAATTTTAAAAATCATGGGAAGACGCTATACAAGAGAACAATATTTAACTCTATTCCATAAAATAAAAGAAAGGGTAAAAAATTGTGCTTTTTCAACCGATATTATTGTTGGATTTCCAAATGAAACAGATGAGCAGTTTGAACATACATTAGAGCTTGTTGATGAGTGTAAATTTGATAATGCATTTACCTTCATTTATTCACCAAGAGAGGGTACACCTGCAGCACGTATGCAAGACAATGTAAGTCTTGAAACAAAACAGAAAAGACTGGCAATCTTGAATGAAAGATGGAATGCTTATGCACACGAGAAAAATGAAGCTTATCTTGGAAAAGTTGTAAAGGTGCTTGTTGATGGTGCCAGCAAGAAAAATAAAGATGTATACAGTGGTTATACAGAAACAAATAAATTGGTAAATTTTACAGCAAACAATGTAAAACCTGGTGATATTGTTGAAGTTCGTATAACTGCATGCAAAACATTCTCTTTAGACGGAGAACAATGTTAAAAAGTGAGAAATCACTTTTTTTCTGTCTTTTTTAGCATTAGTAGTGGTATAATAAAGTTAGTTTATTGTGGGTTTACATATATTATTTATAATAAAATTATGAAATCGTAGCTAATGGAGGTTAAATTTATGGATCAGGTACGCATTTTTGCACTTGGTGGACTTGATGAAAACGGAAAAAATATGTATGTCGTTGAAGTCAATGAAGCTATTTTTATCATTGAGGCCGGTTTAAAATATCCAGATACCGGACAATTAGGAGTAGAATTTATAATTCCTGATTTCTCTTATCTGATTGAAAATAAAGATCGAATCAAAGGGATTTTTATCACACATGCACATGATGATGTGATTGCGGCATTGCCATATCTTCTAAAACAGATTAATATACCTGTTTACACTGGCGCATTAACTGCAAGTATATTGCATGAAACTTTAAAAAAAGAGGGAATTAAAGATGTTAAAATTCATCGCATGAAAAGAACAAGCCGTCAGGTAATTGGTGGTGTGAAAGTACGAACATTCCCAATGACACATGCATTTCCGGATAATTTTGGTATAGCAATCAACACAGATCAGGGGTATATCGTATATACGGGGGAATTTATCGTAGATTATGATATGCTGCAGGAAGAATATCTATGTGATTTAAATGAATTAAGTGATATTGGAAAAAAAGGTGTTCTTTGTTTACTAAGTGAATCTCAAGGTGTTGAACAAAGTGGACATACCGCTCCAAGACATCGAATTACTTCCTTAATTGAACCAATCTTTGAAGCAAGTACAAGTCGTATTTTAATTTCATGTTATTCACAAAGTTTGTTTAGAATAATAGAAATTATTGAATTAGCAAAAAAACAGAATCGTCGTATTTTCTTCCATGATAAAGGGATACGTGATTTATTAAAACATCTGGAAACTATGAAGTATTATAGAGTTCCTAAAGATATGTTAATTAGCGAAAAAGAATTTTCTGATGATATGGAAGATGTTGTAGTACTTGTATCAGGAATAGGAAAAAATTTATTCCGTACAATGACGAACATTGCTAATCATGAAGATAAATATGTTAGTTTCCGTACTAGTGATACAATTATTGTTGCAAGTCCAATTGTTTCTGGTACTGAACTAGATGCAAACAATATGGAAAATGAAATCTACAAAGAAGGTGGAAAGATTTTTACTTTAAGCAGTAAAACAGTTTTATCTATGCATCCTTCTGTAGAAGATTTAAAAATGATGTTATATTTGTTCCGCCCAAAATATTATATACCTGTCAAAGGGGAATATCGTCATTTGTTTATGAATGCAAATTTAGCAATGAGTGTAGGGTATTCTGCAGATCGAATCGTTGTTTTAGAAAATGGACAGATTGCGACTTTTGAAAATAAAGTTTTAAAGAGTGTTGCAGAACATATAGAACTAGAAGATACGCTGATTGATGGAAAAGAAAACTGGGATGTTACAGGGGTTGTGTTAAAAGATCGTGAAGTATTATCTACCGATGGTGTTATGATCATTGGGGTAGGTGTTAATTTTAAAACGAAAAAAGTTATTAATGGACCAGATGTACAGACTCGTGGTTTAATTTATTTAAAGGATGCTGAGCATATCATTAAAGAAGTTGGAAATATTATGGAAGAGTGCATCAATACAGCAGTAGAGGAAAAACGCTACGAAAATTTAACTGTGCGCGGAGAAGCACGTGATAAAATTGTTCGTTATTTATTAAAAGAAACTGGAAAACGTCCTATGGTATTGCCAGTAATTATTGAAATTAACGAATAGTAAAATAGGAGAGAGAAATGGCAGCTAAAAAAAAGACAAGAAAGACGCAAAAGAAACAGCAGAATAAGCAGCAGGAAATAATGGTTTATGTATATTCTCTTGCACTTATTACATTGTCCACTATTGGCTGTCTAAAAATTGGATTTGTTGGTGAGGTTCTAACGGGGGTTATACAGCTTGTTTTTGGAAACCTATATGGAGTGTTGTATGCTGTTGTTATTGTATTTAGTATATTATGGATGTTAAAGAAATCTGTGAAAGATATTCCTTTACAGTATAGTATTGGAGTAGGAGTGCTTTTGACTGCATGGATTCTTGCGTCTGCATTACCTGAAGATGAAACTATAAAGGGAATGGCGATTTTTAATTCTTATGTGAAAAATGCTTTTAGTGTCTTAACATTGGAAGCATCATCAAAAGGCGGCATCATTGGTGCTTTATTAGTTTCTGTATGTACATTCCTGTTTGATTTTATTGGGACAAAAATCTTAATTATTGCTTTACTGGTGTTAGGCTGTATATTAATTATCAGTGGCCCTGTGTATGCCCATTTGAAGCAGAGAGCTTCATCTGTGAAAAAGCCAATAGCAGGTGTTAGAGAAAGTTTGAAACAGAAAAAGGAAAATAGGAATAGAGCAAAACAGCAAGAAGAAGATGATCAGGTAGATGAAAAAGAAAATACAAAGCAAAGTGTTTTTGATAGTATCAATCTAGAAGAAAGGATTCGACCAGGTCAAGTTTCTTTTCTTGATGTTGATGATGATTTTGATATTGTAACAGATAAAAGAAGCAATGCTTCTTCAAATTCTTTATTTTTGAATGCAGATGAAGAGAAGAAAACATCCGTTCTTGAAGATAAAAAGCAAGAAGATAAACGCATAATCGAAGAAACGATTGGGATGAAAGATACGTTTACATCTTCATTTGATGAAGATTATACAAACTATCGTCTGCCTCGTTTGACACTTTTAAATGATGCTGGTAAAAAAGGAAGAAGTCGTACAAATATAGAGGCGGCTAATGAAAGTGGAAGACAGTTAATTGAAATTTTAGATCAGTTTGGTGTAAAGGCAACCCTTGTGGCAACACATATTGGGCCTGCTGTAACGAAATTTGAAGTAAAACCAGATCTAGGGGTTCGTGTGAATAAGATTAGCAATCTGCAATATGATATAAAAATGGCCTTGGCTGCGAAAGATATTCGCATAGAAGCACCGATTCCAGGAAAAAGTGCAGTAGGTATTGAAATACCTAATGTCGAAAAAACAATGGTACACATGAAAGAACTCCTAAAAACAGTTCCATCGAAATATGAGAAATCGAAATTATTGTTTGCTTTGGGTAAAGATTTGATGGGGAATTCTGTTTACGGAGAATTAAATAAAATGCCGCATCTATTGATTGCGGGAGCTACAGGCAGTGGGAAGAGTGTATGTGTGAACTCTATCATTACTTCGATTTTGATGAGAACAAAACCAGATGAAGTAAAATTGCTTTTAGTTGATCCTAAAAAAGTTGAATTTACTCCTTATCGTCAAGTTCCCCATTTGTTAGGTCCTGTCATCACAGATGGAGAAGAGGCAAATCGAGCTTTAAAAGTTATCGTTAATATGATGGATAAACGATATGAATTATTTGCACTGGCAGGTGTTCGAAATATCGGTGGATACAATACCTATATAGAAGAACATCCAGAAGAAGGTTTAAAAAGATTGCCATGGATTGTTGTAATTATTGATGAGTTGGCAGATTTGATGCTGGTTGCGGCAAAAGAGGTTGAAGCAAGCATTCAGCGTATTACTCAGCTGGCAAGAGCAGCTGGTATTCATTTGATTGTTGCGACGCAGCGTCCCAGTGTAGATGTTATTACTGGTGTCATTAAAGCAAATATACCATCTCGTATCGCATTTGCCGTTTCCAGTGCTGTTGATTCTAGAACTATTTTAGATCAGATGGGTGCAGAAAAACTGTTAGGATATGGAGATATGTTATATATTCCTGTAGGAGAAACGAATGCTGTTCGCGTACAGGGAGTATTTGTTAGTGACCAGGAAGTTCAAAATATATGTGATTTTGTGAGCCGTCAGGCAAAACCAAAGTATGAAGATGCCTTTCTTCGTTTAGAAGCATTGGATAGCAGTTTATCTAATAAAGATGAAGAAGCAGATCCATTGTATGAAGAAGTAAAACAGTTTATAATATCTACAAGGAAAGCGAGTACATCGTTAATACAAAGAAAATTTAGTATTGGCTATGCACGCGCTGCCAGATTGATTGATGTTTTAGAAGAGCGTGGAATTATTGGTCCAAGCAGAGGAAGCAAACCAAGGGAAGTATTGGTTAGATATGAAGAGGAGGATTCTTATGAGTAGAGTAAAAAATATTATTAGTGATTCGACATTAACGTATCATCAGCAGGTATTGGCACTAGCACGATTAGCAGAAAATGATGATGATTCATTACCATTAGAGCCAGAGTTTGAACAAGCTTTAAAAGATCAGACATTATGCGATTTAGGAGAAGGAAGAGCGCCATATAGACCGCGATATATATTGCCTGATTACCGTATTCTTATGGAAAAAGGATGTAGTTTTTTAGGACTTTCTCCTGCAGCCGATATTTGGGAGGCGTGTAATAATCTATTGATTATGTATAAGCATGTTCCAAGTATCACATCTTTTCCTGTTTATTTAGGAAACTTTACTGATTTATTTGCCCCTTTTGATAAAGATGAACAGGAAACAAGAAAAGCACTAAAAATGTTTTTGCTGCATATTGATAAAACATTAACGGATTCTTTTGTTCATGCCAATATTGGACCTAAAGATAGTCGCGTAAACCGAATTCTTTTAGACTTAACCAAAGAAATGCAGCTTGCTATTCCAAACTTGACATTACTGTATGACCCAAAACAGACAAGCGATGATTTTGCAAAAGCATGTATTGATTGTATGCTGGCAACATCTAAGCCAAGTTTTGCGAATGATGTGATGTATCGTGGTGATGGAATCGGAGAATATGGTATTGCAAGTTGTTATAACGCGTTAAAAATTGGAGGTGGAGGTTATACGCTTCCACGTATACGTTTATATAATGTGGCTACAAAAGCAAAAGATAAAGATGATTTCTTACAAAATGTACTGCCTCATTATGCACAATTGATGTTGCGAAATATGGATGCTCGTATACGTTATATTGTAGAAGAAAGCAACTTCTTTAAATGTAATTTCCTAGTTAAAGAAGGATTCGTTAAACGTGAAAACTTTACTGGAATGTTTGGGGTAGTTGGATTAGCTGAATGTTGTAATTATCTATTGGGTATTGATGATCCTGCAAAAGGATATGGGCATAATGAAGAAGCAGAAAAACTTGGAAACGTAATCATGGATAAATTAGAATCAATTGTCAAGGCACATCATGGTTTATATTGTGAAGGCTGCAATAACCAGTATGTTCTTCATGCTCAGGTAGGAATTGACAGCGATGGAAGGGAAAACTCTCCAGGAGCTAGAATTCCAATTGGAGTAGAACCTGAATTGTGCGACCATATACAGGTTGAGTGTAAATTCCATAAATACTTTGTGTCAGGTATTGGTGATATTTTCCGTTTTGATGATACATGGAACAATACTCCAGAGGCTTTGCTGGATATTATCAAAGGTGCATTTGCACAGGGAATGCGTTATTTTACAGGATATAATGCAGATAATGATGTCGTTCGAGTAACAGGATATCTTGTTAAGAAGAGCGAGATTGAAAAACTTGATCATCATGAAGCTAGTTTAAATAATGTAACTGTTTTTGGACAAGGTGCAAGAAATACTGCAAAAGCATTGGATCGTAGAATTTATGATGAAAGCTCCCGTAAATAAAATTATTCCTTTTTCGAATGTAGATGGCCCAGGGAATCGCTGTGCCATCTTTTTTCAAAGCTGTCCTTTTTCCTGTCTGTACTGCCATAATCCAGAAACGATCCATATGTGCAGAAGTTGTGGAAAATGTGTTGAAACATGTCCTGTAGACGCTTTGGAACTAAAAGATGGGGCAGTAAAGTGGAATCCAGTACGTTGTGTAGACTGCGATACATGTATTAAAACATGTGAATATCTTGCTTCTCCTAAAATTCGTTTTATGAGCGTAGAAGAACTTGTAGCGGAAATAAAGAAGAGAAAAGCTTTTTTACGCGGGATTACAGTAAGTGGTGGAGAATGTATGAATCAATCAGCATTCTTGCTGGAATTATTTAAGGAAGTAAAAAAACTTGGTTTATCTTGTTTGATTGATAGTAATGGTTATTATGACTTTGAACTGTATCCAGAGTTGATGGATCTTTGTGATGGTGTTATGTTAGATGTTAAAGCTGTTGATCCTGTATTTCACAAAGAGTTATGCGGTTGTTCAAATGAAACAGTGTTAAAAAACCTAGATTATCTTTTGAAAATTCATAAGTTAGAAGAAGTACGTACGGTTATTCTACCTTATTTAGATGAACAAAATGAAAAAACAGTTCGTTATGTTAGTGAAAAAATTAAAGATAAAAGTCGTTATAAACTGATACGTTATCGCAAATATGGAGTTCGTGAAGAGGGACTTAACAAGCTGGGGGAAGAAAATGTATCTTTAGAATATATGGAGACTTATAAAAAGATTTGTGCAGAAAATGGCAATAAAGAAAGTGTTATCATTTAGTTTTATTTTATTTTATGATTTCTATGTCTACATATGCGATATTTTGTTACTGTTCACAGCTTAAATAAAAAAGATACTTGAAAAAGCACGAAAACTAGTACAGGTTATCGTGCTCTTTCATTTGTCCTATTGTTATATATTCTCCTTTTAACGCTCCCTCGATAAGCTTTAT
>ENA-OQKN01000089-OQKN01000089.1-human-gut-metagenome-genome-assembly--contig:-NODE-89-length-122273-cov-8.395224_pt1 | contig 122273 bp, 121 predicted proteins | sample MGYA00242776_ERZ504794 | MGnify/ENA primary metagenome ERZ504794 (study PRJEB26092, sample SAMD00036434) | human gut metagenome | host: Homo sapiens | study: EMG produced TPA metagenomics assembly of... | reverse complement strand
GAGGAGTGAAGAATCCATATCTGAAGGCAAGTGACTGGGGATGGCAGATCGATCCTGATGGATTACGCTATACATTAAATGAATTGTATGCAAGATATCAGGTGCCATTGATGGTCGTAGAAAATGGATTAGGTGCCTTTGACAAGCTGGAAGAAGGAAACAAAGTGCATGACAGCTATCGCATCGATTATTTAAGAGAACATATCAAATGCATGGAAGAAGCAATTGAGGATGGAGTAGATTTGATAGGATATACTCCATGGGGATGTATTGATCTGGTATCCGCATCTACAGGAGAGATGGGAAAACGCTATGGTTTTGTATATGTAGATAGCGATGACTATGGAAATGGAAGTTTTAACCGATATAAAAAAGATTCTTTTACATGGTATAAAAAAGTTATTGCCAGCAACGGCACTGATTTAGATTAAAGAAAACAGGAGGTTTTATTATATGAGTTTTCCAAAAGGATTTTTATGGGGAGGCGCAACTGCTGCCAACCAATATGAAGGTGGATATTTAGAAGGTGGAAAAGGTTTAAGTACTGCAGATGTTGTGACTGCTGGAAGCCATACGACTCCTAGACAAATTACATGGAGAAATCCAGAAACAGGTGAAACAGGTTGTACTGGAATTGGTTTTGGGGCAGCTATGGCATTTGAGAAAGGAGCAATTCCTGATGTGATTGATGGAGCTTATTATCCAAGTCATGTCGCAACGGATTTTTATCATCACTTTAAAGAAGATATTGCGTTGATGAAAGAGATGGGGTTTAAAACTTTCCGTATGAGTATGAACTGGGCACGTATTTTCCCTAATGGAGAAGATGAAACACCAAATGAAGAAGGATTAAAATTTTATGATGAAGTGTTTGATGAATGTGCAAAATATGGCATTGAGCCATTAGTTACATTGTCACATTATGAAACACCATTAAATTTAGTACACAAATATGGCGGATGGCAAAATAGAAAATGCATTGATGCTTTTGTAAAATACTCTACAACAGTAATGAAACACTACAAAGGAAAAGTAAAATACTGGTTAACATTTAATGAAATCAATATGATGAGCATGATTCCTTTCTTTGCGGGTGGATGTATGCAAAATGATGAACAGACAAAAGCACAGGGTGCTCATAATCAGTTTGTCGCAAGTGCATTAACAGTAAAAGCTGCACATGAAATCAGCGATGAAATTAAAGTTGGACAAATGCTGGCATATCAGCCAAATTATGCAATGACATGTGATCCGAATGATCAAGTGCTGGTTATGGAAAGAAATCACAGTACTTTATGGTATAGTGATGTACAAACAGGTGGGAAATATCCTAACTATAAATTAAAAGAATATGAACGAAAAGGTATCGTATTAGAAACAGAACCAGAAGATTTTGAATTATTAGAAAAATATTCTGCTGATTTCTTAAGCTTCTCTTGTTATGGATCTAGTACATTTACAACACATGATAGTGAAGCAGGTAGTGGAAATTTTGTTATGGGTGTAAAAAATCCATATTTAGAAACAAATGCCTGGGGATGGGCAACAGATCCTCACTGTTTAAGACTTGCTTGTAATACTTTGTATGATCGCTATCACAAGCCATTATGGATCGTTGAAAACGGTATAGGATGGGATGATAAAAAAGAAGCAGATGGAAGTGTACATGATACATATCGTATTGATTATTTACGTGCAAATGTAAAATCAATGGATGATGCTATCAATCTTGATGGTGTAGAACTTATGGGATATACGATGTGGGGATGTATTGACCTTGTTTCTGCTGGTACCGGTGAAATGAAGAAACGCTATGGTTTTGTTTATGTAGATCGTGATGATAAAGGAAATGGAACTTTAGAACGTTCTCGCAAAGATTCTTTCTACTGGTATAAAAAATGCATTGCCAGTGATGGTGCTGATTTAGATTAGATGTAAACCTTATAAGAATATACCTGCTTCCTGCAAGTAGGTGTATTTTTATATGACTTAAAATGTATTATACTATATGTGGAAAGGCAGGGGAGTTGGGATGAAAACAACAAAAGAAAGTTTGTTGGAGTATATTCAAAGAGAAGTTTTTACAGATAGTATCCATAAAGAAGGATTGTCAACGAATGAAATTGCAGATGCTTTTCAAATTCAAAGATCGAATGTTTCTAGTTTGTTAAACACATTAGTAAAGGAAGGAAAACTTGAAAAAACAACAGGAAGACCTGTATTGTATCGGATACCTGAAAAAAATGAAATGGAAGAAATATGTTATGGAGATAAAATTTTCATAGGTGCAAAAGGGAGTCTTGCGAATGCATTTCAAGTGGCAAAAGCTGCAATTTTATATCCAAAACGAAGTTTAAATATTTTAATTAGTGCGAAACCAGGCTGTGGGACTACACATTTTGTTTATTCCATGTATGCCTTTGCGAAAGAAAAGAAGATCTTTACCTCTTCTGCCCCTTTTATAAAAATAAATTGTCGCCATTATCAAAAAAATATAAATGAATTAGATGCAGAAATTTTTGGTAGGGGAGTAGATAATTCTATTTCTTTAGAACATACTTTATTTTATAAAGCAAAGGGTGGAATGCTGTTTATTGATGGTGCGGAATTATTAAACGCAAAACAAATTAGCTTTTTATCCAGTTTTATAGAATCTGGGATAATCTATAGTGAAGATCGGAAGTCTTCCGTGGATTGTAAGGATGTTTTTCTTGTGTTATCGTGTAATCCAAGTGCCCTTTATCAGTTTAATCAAAGAATTCCAATGGTTATTGAACTTCCTGAATTACAAAATAGACCCTTAAAAGAAAGACTTGAACTAATTAAATATTTTTTCTCTGTTGAGGCAAATAATGCAAAGCGAAACATTGAAATTACACAAGAAGTTATGCAAGGATTGCTGCTGGCGGATTTTCCACGGAATATCAAAGAATTAGAGATGGAAATTAGGAAAGCATGTGCAACTGCTTGTGTCAGGGTCATAGAAGATGTTAATTCCAGTATAGAAGTATGTCTGCATGATTTTTCTAGTGTAGTACAAAAAAGTCTTATTAAAGTACGTACGAGGGGACAGGAAATCTTTGCATTGCTTGGTACTCAAAAGTTGTTTATCTTTGATTGTAATATGGATTATAAAAATTTAACATCGCATGAAACCAGGGACTTATATAAAGACATTCAGCTTCAATACGATGAACTGTCAAAAAGAGGAATTAATTCATCGGGAATCAAAGATGTTATTAATAATCATATATCAAATCTATTTAAGCGATACAAATGTTTTGATGGTTTAGAGGATACATATGATATAGAGCAGCTTTCAAAAATTGTAGATCCGAAATTAATAAATGCTGTTCAGAAGATATTAAATACTTGTCAGGATGAACTAAATAGAAGCTTTAAGCCAAGTGTTTTTTATGGATTATGTCTTCATATCAATTCTCTGCTTACTTTAAAGCCAGATAAAAAGCGAATTGATAATGATAAAGTTATACAAATTATTCAAGACTATCCAAGGGAATATGCAGCTAGTGTGCAGCTTGCAAAGGTATTGGAAGATAGTTTTCACTTAAAACTATCCATAGAAGAAGTCGTTATTTTAGCTATGTTTTTAATAGAGGATGAAGAGGAAGAAAATAGATGTCATCCGGTATTGTTATATATTCTGCATGGCCATGGAGTTGCGAAAGCATTGCAGGAAGTTACAAAGAATTTGATTCATTGTGAAAATGTATATAGTTATGATTTAGCACTGGAAAAAGATACAAGGCAGGCATTAGAAGAAATTCGTTCTGTAATTTTGCAGATTGACAATGGACAGGGAGTGATTGTTATCTATGATATGGGTTCTATCCAATCTATGCTGGATACAATTGCACAAGAGGAGAATGTAAAGATTCGATATATCCATGTTCCGATTACTTTGATTGGCATTGATGTAGCACGTAAATGTTTGCAGGAAGAAGATATTGATTATGTATATCATACAACAAATCTTGAATTACAAAAAATGTTTGGAGAACAAGAAAAACGAAAAGAAGTGATTGTTACTTTATGTCATACAGGGGATGGAGGAGCTTATCAATTAAAACAGTATATTGAGCAATATTCGAATTTGGGAATGAAAGTAATTGCCTTATCGATATCAAATCGAAGTGAATTGATTAAGCAAATTATGACAATTAAAAATCTATACCAAATTCATTGTTTTGTCGGTACTTATGATCCTAAATTACTTGGAATTCCTTTTATTTCAATTTCTAAAGTATTTGAAAATAAAACAGAAGATTTGGACAGAATTTTGTTGTTTGAACCTATTAAATCGAAAGATGGAATAAATTATACAGAAGTATATCAATTTTTGGAGGAACAGCTCCACTATGTATCGATTTCCAAATTAAAAAGTGTTCTTCCACAAATCATAGATGATCTTGAAGTCATGTATTCTTTGGATTCTGATCAAAAAACAGGTTTATTTGTGCATATTGCCTGTATGCTGGATAAAATATTAGAAGGTCAGAAGTTTGAAATAACGAAGGAAGACGAAAGAATCAACATGGTATATCAGGAGGATTTTAAAATAATATCTAAAATTATGAAAGAACTAGAAAAGAAATTTCATATTATTATTGACGATACACAGATAGCAACCATTATAAGAATATTAAAACGTATATAAGAAAAGGACAGGAATAATTATGTAGTTAGTCTTCCTGTCCTTTTTCATTTAATTTTTTTTCTAATGTTTTTCGTAATCCTTTGAAGGATTCCATTTGTTTTTGATTAACAGGTGAAATTCCTTCTTTTTTGTTTACAATGTCATTTCGTATGCCATAGAGTGTATTTGACATACGTCCAAAAGAAATCCAGTCATGAAAGGTTCTAGAAACAATATTTTTTTTATCACGTACGCTGTCATAAGAATCTACATATTCTTCAAATGTTATTTGTAACCCCTCTTTCGTCTCTTTTGTCTGATACGTAATCGTGATAAAATCCGTCCTTGATTTTACAGTTGCAGAATAGATCTCATGGCGTTTATAGTCGTTGATGGTAATCGTCGTATAAGCGTCTTTCTTGTCGTATCTAAATCCTTTTTTAATTTCTTTTGCCTTCACTTTTTTTCCAGTAGTTTGCTGAATATCTTGAAGAAGTTTTTCTTCTAAATAGTCATAAAACTCATCGGATGTGATTTTAAAATTTCTTATTAACTTCATGTCTGTATTATATCATGAAGATGGAAACTTGTATCAAATGAAGGTGGTTTTATACGGATTATAAGAAATGACATACGCAAGCGTGATTATTTAAACACTAAGCTTTTTTTTGAAGGGAAAATCTATACACTAGATAAATGTATACTGTGAATTTGCATGTTTTCTAGTATAGCTAGTGTATACACAAAGTTTTAGTGTATACACTATGCATGATTCACTAATGAAAGCGCTTTGACACATAAACGATTGTGGTATAAAGTTACAGTGCAAACAGGTTAAGGAAGGAAGTGAAAGGATGGAAGAAGAAAAAAAATCAATAGATGAAATTTCATTTGGTATCATTGCCAATGCTGGAGATGCAAGATCATACGCATTTCAGGCTTTGGATGCAGCTAAGTCTGGAAACTTTGATGAAGCAGAAGAATTGTTGAAAAAATCAGAAGAAGCATCAACACTTGCTCACAAAGCACAAACGGATTTGTTGTTTGATGAAGTAAATGGAAATCCAACCCCAGTGAATGTACTTCTTGTTCACTCTCAGGACCATCTAATGACAAGCATGCTCGCTACAGAGCTAATTAAAGAATTAATCATAATGTATAAAAAAGAAGCAAAATAATTTAAAAAATAAGGAGGAAAAGAAAATGAAAATTTTACTAGTTTGTGCCGGAGGTATGTCTACAGGATTGTTAATGAAAAAGATGGAAGCTTACTGGAAAGAAAGAGGGGAAGATAATTCTATTAATGCAGTTGGTTTAAGTGAATATGCTAACGTATATCAGGATTATGATATTATCATGACAGGGCCACAGGTAAGTTATCGTTTAAAACAAATTAAAGAAGATACAGGTTTACCATGTGAAGGAATCCCTTCTTTCGATTATGCTGTCGGAAATTGTGAAAATATCATGAAGATTGCAAATAAACTATACGCAGAAAAATAAAATTATAGGAGGGAAAAAGAATGGATGGAATCTTTAATAGTCCTGTGATGATAAAATTACAGGAATTTGGACAAAAGTTAGGATCAAATAAGTTTTTATCAGCTTTACAAGGTGCAATGATGTCTTGTATGGCGCCAATCATGGTTGGTGCCATCTTCTCAATTATTTGTGCCGTAGGACCAATGGTTGGTTTGTTTGAAAATGGAGATGCAATTTATAATATTTTATATGCTCCTTATCACTTCACAATGGATTTGTTATCTCTGTGGATCGTTCTTATCATGGGATATCAATATGGAAAAGCTATTGGTTTGAAATCTCCAGTTATGTCTGCTGTACAAACAACCATCGTATTTACTTTGATTGCCTGTACATGGGGTGTCAATGAGGCTGGTGCTAGTGTTATTGATGTAACTTACTTGGGATCATCAGGAATGTTCATTGGTTTCTTATGTGTATTTGTTGTATGTCAGATTGAAAAATTCTGTATTGCACACAACATTCGTGTAAAAATGCCAGATGTATGTCCACCATCACTGGTTAATGGATTTACTGCAATTCTTCCTTTGGCATTTGCATTGATTCCAATGTATGCTTTACAAATCATTATTCAAACAGCAACTGGCGGTGCCTTTGGTATTTGTTCTGGATTTATGGCAATTTTAGCTGCACCATTAAATGCTTTAACTTCTGTACCAGGAATGTTCGTCATTTGTGGATTTGCTGGTTTGTTATGGTGTTTTGGGATTCATGGAACAATGATTCTTATGTCTGTGTTAATGCCATTGATGATGCAGGCTTTATCTGCAAATGCTGCAGCGTATGCACAAGGTGGTATTGAAGCATTGACATTCTATCCAGTATCTTTATTTGGTGCGATGGCACTTTGTGGAGGAACAGGTAATACACTTCCTTTGGCAATCTTTGGTTTAAAAGCAAAATCTGAACAAATTAGAGCGGTTTCAAAAATTGCTTTGGTTCCAGGCTGGTTTGGTATCAATGAACCAATGACATTCGGTATGCCTATTATGTATAATCCTATCTTATGTATTCCTTATGTACTAGCAATTCTAGTAGTTATGTTATGTACATTAATCGGATATCAGACTGGATGGCTAATTCCTGCATTCGTACCAATTATGACATTGATGCCAATGGGATTTGCACAATTCTTTGGAACATTACGTTGGCAAAATGCAATCTGGGATTATTTAATGTTAATTCCTGCTGGAATTGTATGGTATCCATTCTTTAAAGTTTATGATAATCAGCTATATAAGAAAGAACAGGAAACAAAAGCAGCAGAAAATCAGGCTTAATAAAATAAACGGAGGAGGGGGTTGATTTATCAATCCTTTCCTTTTTTAGATAGAAGAAGGAGAAATTTTATGTCCGAAAAGAAACCAGTAAAAATTGTTACAATTGGAGGAGGTAGCAGTTATACTCCAGAATTAATGGAAGGTTTTATTAAACGTTATGAAGAACTTCCGATTAAAGAAATATGGTTAGTAGATATTGAAGATGGAAAAGAAAAACTAGAAATTGTAGGAAAGATGGCACAGCGTATGTGGGATGCTTCTCCTTATGATGTAAAAGTGTATTTAACACTAAATCGAAGAGAAGCATTAAAAGATGCTGATTTTGTCACAACTCAATTTCGTGTAGGTTTATTAAATGCCAGAATTAAAGATGAACGTATTCCATTCTCTTATGGTTTGTTAGGACAGGAAACGAATGGGGCTGGAGGGATTTTTAAAGCTTTTCGAACGATTCCTGTTATCTTATCTATAGTAGAAGATATGAAGGAATTATGTCCAAATGCATGGCTTATCAACTTTACAAACCCAAGTGGTATGGTAAGTGAATCTGTCATGCGTTATGGAAAATGGGACAAAGTAATTGGTTTATGCAATGTTCCAATAGCTTCTATGATGGCAGAACCAGCTACTATTGGAAAAACATTAGATCAGTTAACTTATCGATTTGCCGGTTTAAATCATTTCCATTGGCATAAAGTATACGATGAATGTGGAAAAGAGGTAACTCAGGATATAATTGATGCGATATATAGTGGAAAAGATACAGGAGTACCTGAAAACATTCATAAACTTCCTTTGTTTAAAGAACAATATGATGCGATGAAGATGCTGGCTTGTGGATATCACAATTATTACTATCGACAAGAAGAAATGTTAAAGCATGGTTTAGAGGAATATCATGGAGTTGGTACAAGAGGACAGCAGGTAAAGAAAACAGAAGAAGAATTGTTTGAATTATATAAAGATCCTGCTTTAGATCATAAACCAGAACAGTTGGCAAAACGTGGTGGTGCACATTATTCAGATGCAGCTTGTGAAACAATAGCTTCTATTTATTCCAATGCGAATCGTCATATTGTTGTAACAACAAGAAATAATGGTGCAATTCCTGATTTACCAAGTGATTGTGCAGTTGAAGTTTCTTCTTTTGTTGGGGCTACAGGAGCCAAAGCAATTGCTTTTGGACCTTTACATCCAGCTGAAAGAGGATGGCTGCAATGTATGAAAAATATGGAATTATGCGTAGAAGAAGCTGCTGTAACAGGGGATTATGGTATGGCACTACAGGCGTTCTTTTTGAATCCACAAATTCCATCAGGAGAAACAGCGAAACGAGTTTTAGATGAATTGTTGATTGCACACAAGAAATATTTACCACGATTTAAGAAAAAGATTGAAGAGTTAGAAAAAGAAGGTGTAACGATCAAAGACGACGTTGCAAGAGAGCTTACAGAGCAAGGATTGTAAAGGAGAATATCAATGGCAAAATTTCCAGAAAATTTTTTATGGGGTGCAAGTTCTAGTAGTGCACAAATAGAAGGAGGATATGATGAAGGAGGAAGAGGATTATCCATTTGGGATGTAAAACCTTTGAATAAAGGAACTTGTTCTTTCCACTATGCTTCTGATTTTTATCATCATTACAAAGAAGATATTGCGTTAATGGCAGAAATGGGATTTAAAGCATATCGTATGTCTATTTCCTGGTCACGTATTTTACCAAAAGGAGAAGGAGAAATTAATAAAGAAGGTATTGCCTTTTACAAAGATGTATTTAAAGAATGTCACAAATATGGTATTGAACCTGTTGTTACAATTTTCCACTTTGATTTGCCTTTGGCATTAGAAGAAAAATATGGAAGCTGGAGAGATCGACGTATGATGGATGCTTACGTCAACTATTGCAAAGTATTGTTTGAAAACTTCAAAGATGATGTTAACTACTGGTTAACTTATAATGAACAAAATATGCTGATTTTCTTTGGTGCAGTAGATATGATGGGGGGAACATTTAAAAGGAACGATTTGAATGATTTGTATAATCAGGCACATATTCAAATCGTTGTACAGGCAAAAGCTATTCATTTATGTCATGAAATGTGTCCACATGCGAAAATTGGACCAGCTCCTAATATTACAACAGCTTATCCAAAAACTTGTGATCCGAAAGATCAGATAGCTGCTTATAACATGGATGATTTAAGAAATAATTTTTATTTGGATCCATTAGTGTTTGGTACTTATCCAAAAAGTGTCAATACCTATTTTGAAAATCATCATATCAAATTAGAAATTGAAGATGGGGATATGGAACTTTTACGTAGTTGTCATCCTGATTTTATAGGATTTAACTGTTATGGAAATGATACAGTAGAAGTTTTAGATTTTTATGAGATGGATTATGGCATTTTTGAGGGTGCAGATAATCGTGACTTAAGTTATTTAAAAGCATTGATGGATAAACCTGGTGTTGGTAAAAGTGTAGAAAATGATAAGTTTCCAAAAGGAGAAGATGGACATTCTTTTGATCCATACTGTATTCGTGTAACTGCAAGACGTTTAAGTGATCGTTATCATTTACCACTTATTATTACAGAAAATGGTTATGGTAGAGCGGATACTTTGGAAGATGATGGTACTATTCATGATTCTTATCGTATTGAACATTTAAAAGAAACGATAAAACAGATGAAGCTAGGTATTGAAGAAGGAGCAGATATTTTTGGGTATTGTCCATGGAGTGCTGTTGACTTAGTTTCCACACGTGAAGGAATTACAAAGCGTTATGGATTTATTTATGTCGATCGTGATGAAGATGATGAAAAAGCAAAAACAGCCGAAATGAAACGATATCGAAAAGATAGTTTTTACTGGTATAAGAAAGTCATTTCCTCAAATGGAGAGGATTTAGATTAATATAGGAGGTGTCTTATGAAAGAACCAAGTCAAAGAGTTAAAGATATTTTAGCAAATATGAGCATAGAACAAAAAGCAGCACAATTATCTTGTGTAATACCATCTTTAGTTTTAGAAAAAGGGGAATTTAAAGAGGAGAGAGCATTAAAAGAAATGCCTTTTGGTGTTGGACGTATGACACAATTTGCATCTGGTTTTACACAAGGACCTGTACAGGCAGCAACTGGTTATAATGCGATACAAAAATATATGATAGAAAAAACAGGGTTACCTGCGATTATTCAAAATGAAAGTTCTTCTGGAACGGTTGCGGCACAAGGAACGATATTTCCAGTTCCTATTGCATTAGCAAGCAGTTTTGAACCAAAATTATCCTATGAAATGGGAAAAGTCATTGCGGATGAAGGAAAGGCTATTGGTGTTCATGCGATGATGTCACCAGTTGCGGATGTAAGTCGTGATGCCAGATGGGGTAGAGTTGATGAAACTTTTGGGGAAGATCCACTTGTTTGTGCACGTTTTACAAGTGAAGAAGTAAGAGGAATACAAGGAGAAGATTATACTTCAAGATGTGCAGCTTTAGCAAAACATTGGGTTGGATATGGAGCATCCGAAGGTGGAATTAACTGTGCTACGATCAATATAGGAAAGAAAGAATTATTTGAAGTATATGCCACCCCATTCGCTGCGGCTATTAAAGAAAATGACATGCAAAGTATAATGGTTACTTACAGTGAAATTGATGGCAGACCAATGTCAGTAAATGAGGAATATACACAAAAGGTATTAAGAGAAGATTTAGGTTTTAATGGAATTGCAGTATGTGATGGAATGTCTATCCCTCGTGTCTTTGAAACACAGGGAATGTTTGCTTCTAGAGAAGAATTGGCAGCTGCTGCATTAAAAGCAGGTATTGATGCAGATACAATGTTTACAACAGTGTATAACCATATTAGTGAAGGTGTAAAAAAAGGATGTATCAATGAAGAAGATTTAGATGCCGCTGTTTTAAGAACTCTGCAATTTAGAGAGGAAATGGGACTTTTGGATAATCCTTATGTTGATCCTCAAAAAGCACAGGAAGTATATGATGATCCTAAAGCAGATAAACTAAGTGAAGAAATTGCACAAAAAGCAATTACATTGTTAAAAAATGATGGTATCTTGCCATTAAAAAATACGTATAAGAAAATTGCAGTTATTGGACCATTTGCAAATAAACTTTCTTCCTTTTTTGGAGGTTATGCATATCCAGCTATGATGGGTTCTTTTTTGGAAATGTGTGTAGATCCATCTGTTGCGGTAAAAATGGAAGGATTTCAAGAAATTGCGGAAAAAATGTTTGATATTGAAAGTATGAAGCAAAAAATGTATAAAGATCCATCCAAATCTTTTGCGGAAAATTTTGATAACTATTTAAAAGAAGAATTAGGTACGCAGTCATTAACAGAAGCTTTGCAGCAGGAATGTAAAGATATTACATTCGTTAGTTATGGAGAAAGTTTAAATACTGAGAATTATAAAGCATGTATTGAAAAAGCTTTAGAGGTTGCCAAAGATGCCGATGCAGTTATTCTTGCTTTAGGTGAGGTTACAGGGCAAGGAAAGGATGCAACAAGTGGAGAAGGTGTAAATAATCCAGATTTATCTTTACCATTCCATCAACAAGAACTTGTTGAAGCCATTCATTCCATTCATAAACCATCTGTATTGGTTTTATTTAATGGACGTCCTTTAGCACTTGGTGAAACAGAGCCACTAGTCAATGCCATCGTAGAAGCTTGGTATCCTGGACCATCTGGTGGAAAACCAGTTGCGAAAGTTCTATCAGGTGCATTTAATCCACAAGGACATCTTCCTGTTACATTCCCTAGAATGAGTGCGCAATGTCCAATTTATTATGGTCATAAAACAGGAAGTGGGTACATGAACATTCATCAAGAACCAGATGCTAGTGTTATGCAGCCATTATATCCATTTGGATATGGCTTAAGCTATACTACATTTAAAATCAGTAATTTAAAACATGAAAAAGAGGTAGAAATTGGTGATAGTTTTAAAGTAAGTATAGATATTACGAACACTGGTACGATTGCTGGTAGTGATGTTGTACAGGTTTATACACATTCTATGGCTCCAACAATAAATCGTCCAATTAAAGAACTTAGAGGATTTAAAAATGTATATTTAAATCCTAAAGAAACAAAAACAATTGAATTTGAATTTGATACACATCAGTTTGGATACTACAATGCATTAGAGCAGTTTGTAATAGAAAATCGTCCACAAGAAATTTTTGTAGGTGATAATTCATCTGTAATACAGGAAAAAGGACGTATTGAATTTAAGGGAAAGACAAAAGAAATACTACACGAAAGAGTGTTTGATTTTAAAGTTGTTGAAAAATAGGAGGAAGTTAGTATGGCATTTAAAGAAGGATTTTTATGGGGAGGGGCGACAGCTGCCAACCAGTATGAAGGAGCATGGAATATTGGAAATAAAGGAGTAAGCAGTGCAGATTGCTGTACACGTGGTTCCAGAAGTGAACCAAGAAAAGTAACGTATATGACCAAAGAAGGAGAAATCAAAGCGGATGTCATGTTTGGCTTAGATGCACCAGAAGGGGCACAATTTGGTTGCTTTGAAGGGTATGATTATCCAAGTCATGAGGCAAGTGATTTCTATCATCACTATAAAGAAGATATTGCTTTGATGGCAGAAATGGGATTTAAGACATTTCGTATGTCTATTAACTGGACAAGAATTTATCCTTTAGGTTATGAAGAAGAACCAAATGAAGAGGGATTAAAATTTTATGATGATGTTTTTGATGAATGTTTAAAATATGGAATCAAACCACTGGTAACTTTATCACATTATGAAACACCGGTAGGATTAACAAATAAATGGGGTTCTTGGGCAGATGCCAGAACGATTGATTGCTTTGCGCGTTATGTAGAAACAGTTGGAAACCGTTATAAAGGAAAAGTAGAATATTGGTTGACTTTTAACGAAATTAACTGTTTAGAGTTTGGTGGTTGGATGGCTGCTGGTGTAGCAAGTCGTGATCCTCAAAAGATTGCAGATGCAGGAAAACATCAGTTATTGGCAAGTGCGAAAGCTGTACAGATTTTACATGAAATTGATGAAAATAATAAAGTAGGAAATATGATTGGTTATGGAATGATTTATCCATATACATGTAATCCAAAAGATGTATTTCAAACTTGGGAAAAATTTAAGGGAAGTTATTTCTATTGTGATGTGCAGGCTAGAGGATATTATCCATCTTATAAATTAAAAGAATATGAACAAAAGGGTATTCAATTTTCTTTGACAAAAGAAGAAAAAGAATTGTTGAAAAATGGAACGGTTGATTTTATAAGTTTCTCATATTATATGTCTAATTGTACTTCAACTGATCCAAAAGTACTGGCAGATCAAGGTGGAAATATGATGTTTGGGGTCAAAAATCCATATCTGAAGGCAAGTGATTGGGGATGGCAGATTGATCCAATTGGATTACGATTGTCTTTAAATTACATGTATGATCGTTATCAAAAGCCTTTGATGGTAGTAGAAAATGGTTTAGGAGCACAGGATGTCCTGGAAGCTAATGGAGAAATTCATGATTCTTATCGTATTGATTATTTACGTGATCATATTCAGGCAATGCATGATGCGGTTAGCTTGGATGGTGTTGAGTTATGGGGATTTACACCATGGGGATGTATTGATTTAGTATCTGCATCAACTGGAGAAATGCATAAACGTTATGGTTTTGTTTATGTAGATTATCAGGATGATGGAACAGGAAACGGAAATCGTATTCGTAAAGATTCTTTCTACTGGTATAAAAAGGTCATTGCCAGCAATGGGGAAGATTTAAAGTAATATCATAAAATACCGTGGTAATTGTAGCGATTATCACGTTTTTTTTAATCAAAATTATGTTATAGTATAAAAATAGTAGTATAGGAGAAAAATATGGCGATAAAAGTAATTATTATGGATGTAGATGGTACCTTAACCAATAGTAAAAAGCAAATCACACCAAAAACAAAAGAAATGCTGATTGAAGCACAAAACAAGGGGATTAAACTGGTACTGGCTTCAGGAAGACCAGTTAGTGGTTTAATAGGATTGGCGAAAGAGCTGGAAATGGAAAAACATCATGGACTATTGGTATCTTTTAACGGTTCCAAAGTTGTTGATTGTCAAACAAAGGAAGTTTTATTTGATCAGACAATGCGAATCGAAGATGCTAGGGAAGTTTTAGAACATATGAAAAATTTTAAGGTATATCCTATGATTGATAAAGGAAACTATTTGTTTGTAAATGACGTATATAAAGGTATGATTACTTATCAAAATGAAAAGATTGATATTATTCAATATGAAGCACGTGGTGGAAATTTTAAACTTTGTGAAATAGAAGATTTATCTTCTTTTGTAGATTTTCCTCTAAATAAAATCTTAACAGCAGGAGATCCAGAGTATTTAAATAAACATTATCAGGATATGATGGAACCATTTAAAGAACGTTTAAACTGTATGTTTACTGCGCCATTTTATTTTGAGTTTACTGCAAAGGGAATCGATAAAGCCAAAGCATTGGATTCTGTTTTAAAACCTATGGGATTTCAACAGGAAGAAATGGTTGCCTTTGGTGATGGGGATAATGATGCGACTATGCTTTCCTATGCGGGTATTGGAGTAGCTATGGACAATGCACAGGATTCCTTAAAGAAAATTGCGGATAAAATAACGTTATCAAATGAGGAAGATGGCATTGCGGTAATGCTGGAAACATTGTTGTAGAAAACGCATATTAAAAAAGAGGGATTTTCCTCTTCTTTAATATGTGTTTTATTTTAAAACGCTATCAACATGAACTGTTTCTTTTTCTACTTTATGTGCTACTTTAATAATGCGCTCTAATGTAATCTCTTTTAGTTTTGAACGATATTGTTCTTCTGCGTTATTCAAATATTCCATAAAGACATTTTCTGTTTCTGCGACTTTTATAGAAGAATCAAATACTTTATCCATTAAATGTGTTGTTTCAATAAAGTTTTCTTTTCCTTCGATGGCATCAAAAATATCTAAAAAGGAAATATCCTTTGTTTCTCTGTTTAATACAAATCCTCCACGTTTACTAGCTTTTGAAGTAATTAAGCCAGATACAACAAGTTGTCTGGTTATTTTTTTTAAATAAGAATCAGAAACTTTTAAGATTTCACTTAACTGGTGGCTTTTTAAAGGACCATCACTGGATGCTATTAATAATAATATACAGATAGCTTGTTCAAAACTATGTCTAATTTTCATACGTATTACCCCTTTAACTTTATTTTAACAAATAATGAACTATTTGTGTTTAAAATTGTTGACAATCATACAAATATTACTATAATTATTCGTAGATATTTAATATCTATAGATATTTAATATCTATAAAATAGGAAGAAGGTTATTTATGATTAAAAAAGAATGGAAGGAGTTATTGCACAGCAAATGGTTAAAAATCGTTATGATTGCGATTCTTATCATACCATGTGCATATGTTTGTATTTTTCTTGGTTCTATGTGGGATCCTTATGGAAATACAAAAGATATTCCAGTTGCAGTTGTAAATCATGATCAAAAAGTTTTTTACGAAAATGAGATGCTGGATGTAGGAAATGATTTGGTTAAAAATTTAGAAGACAGCGATGCAATGAAGTTTCAATGCGTTGATGAAGAAGAAGCTGAAAAAGGATTGGAAGATGGAAAGTATTATATGATCATTACGATTCCAAAGGATTTTTCTTCCAATGCGACTACTTTATTAGATAAAAAACCTAAGAATATGGTTTTACAATATACAACAAATCCAGGAACAAACTATATTGCATCCAAGATGGATGATTCTGCGATTTCTCAAATCAAAGAAGAAGTATCTTCTCAGGTAACAAAAACGTATGCAAAGACGATTTTTGAGCAGATAGGAACTGTTTCTAATGGATTAAAAGAGGCAGCAGATGGCAGTCATAAGTTACTGGATGGAGTAAATCAGTTAAGTGATGGAAACAAAGAGATTTCTGATAACTTAAATGTACTAGCATCTAGTTCACTTACTTTTAAAGATGGAGCAAACACATTAGAAGTAGGTTTAAAAGACTATACTGATGGTGTATTAAGTGTGCATGATGGTATTACAACATTAAAAGATGGGGTAACTACTTTAAAGGAAGCTACTCCACAATTATCACAAGGAATTCAACAATTGGATGAAGGCTCTAGTGAATTAGCGAATGGGGTAAGTCAATATACAGAAGGTGTATCACAGGCTTATGCTGGTACGCAGGAATTAGTAAAAAACAATGCAGTTCTTAAAGAAGGGACAAAATCATTATCTGAGGGGACAAAATCTCTTGTGGCTGGAAATGAACAAATCGTACAAGGGGTTAATTTACTATCAGAAGAAATATCAAAAGGTAAAGTAAGTTTAGATAGTTATCTTGCTTTATATGAAGAGTTAAACAGTAATGCAGAAACAAAAAAGTTTGCAGAAATATTAAAAGAAAATGGATTAAAAAAAGAACAACTGGCACAATTCGGTATTCATGTGGAAAGTGATTTACCTTCTTTTGAAGGAATGTTAAAAATGTTAGATGGAAATTTAGCACAATTACAAACAGCTGTTGGTGATCAGGGACTTCGTACAGGTGTTTTAACACTGCAAAATGGGTTAACACAGCTGGATAGCAAAGTAAATGATGAAAACTTAGGTCTTGTTACTGGACTAAATCGTTATATAGCAGGTGTTGAACAAGTGAATAATGGATTGGCACAGATAACACAAAACAATGATCGTTTGAATGCGGGAAGTAAACAGCTGGCAGCAGGAACAAAGAGTCTTTCTAATAAGACACCAGTATTAATCGATGGAATTTCACAGCTTCACCAGGGAACGAATCAATTGTTTGATGGAACATCCACTTTGGTAGCGAATAATCAAACGTTAACGAATGGTTCAAAAGAATTAGCAAAAGGAGCAAACTTGATACAAGATGGTGCTTCTCTGCTTGCCAATGGTTCTATGACTTTAGGGGATGGATTAAAAGAGGCAAAAGAAGGAACTACAACCCTTCATACAGGTTTACAAGATGGGGCAAAAGAAAGTAATATTCAAACAAGTGATGATACATTTACAATGATGTCAGCTCCATTAACGACCAAACATGTGGAAACTAGTGTTGTGAAAAATAATGGACATGCGATGGCACCTTATATGATGAGTGTTGCTTTATATGTTGCATGTATGGCATTTGTATTGATGTTCCCTTTAATGAAACATGTAGAAGATGCGAAAAATGGATTTACGTATTGGTTAGGAAAAGCATCTGTATGGTTTGTTATTTCTACATTAGCTGCAGTAGCAATGGTTGGATCTTTGATGCTTATCAATGGTTTCGCTCCTGAAAATATAGGAGAAACGTTTATGTTTGCTGTTTTAGTAAGTGCAGCATTTATGGCACTTATTACCTTATTAAGCATTACATGTGGAAAAATTGGAGAATTTGTACTTTTGATTTACATGATCATTAATTTAGGTGGTTCAGCTGGAACGTATCCATTAGAAACATCTACATCACTTTTCCATACGATTCATCCATTTGTACCATTCACCTATAGTGTAAATGGTTTTAGAAAAGTAATCAGTATGTCAAATGCTTCTCTTTCAACAGAATGTATGGTGTTTGCAGGTATTCTTATAGTATGCAGTATTCTTACAATACTTATATATCAATATAGAAATAAAAAACCACAGCCATTTCTTCCACAGGCATTTGAACATGTAAATGAATAAAACGAAAAAACCACTTTGTTTGCTATGATAAAGTGGTTTTTTCATGATTTCGATAAATACTTCCATATTTTTGTGGGGTATTGACTGGAAAATGTTTTGCGCCATAACTTTTTTTCTTAATGCAAATATGATATACTAATTAAGCAATTGCCCTCTTAGTTAAATGGATATAACAAGCCCCTCCTAAGGGTTAGTTGTGAGTTCGATTCTCGCAGAGGGTGCCATATAAATAACGCTGTAAGTTCTTATTTATAGGAATTTACAGTTTTTTTGTTTGTTCTGGCTGACAATCCTATCTGTGAAATATAGCTTTGCTTCGTAATTTATAATATATTGTTTTCGATGATGAAGATTTTTTAGATGAATGGACTTGATAACAATTTTTGAAAAAGGTGTTTCTATAGTTTGTTTTGTAAGGTTTGTATTAGAAGTGTATCTCTGTTTGTTCTGTAGATAATGAATAAAGCTAAAATACATAAGTTAACTTTTGAATAGAAATTGAATAAAACATCTATACAAAAGTAAACAGAGGTGATTGCTATGCTCAATAAACTTGTATGTGAAATGAGAAAGAATAATAATACAATAACTACTGCTAAAGCGTTAGAAATTGGAATATCTAAATCTTTGTTATCTAAATATGCAAAACTAGGGTTAATAGAACGAGTTCGACAAGGTGTTATCCACCTTTCTTAGGTATTCCTCTAAACTCTATATAAGAATCTAATATTTTGATACGTTTATAAATGATATTTGAATTTATTGAAGGGTATTTACTTTTTAGCTTTGGTGCTATCTCTTTTAGTCTAATACCTGGATTATCTCTAATTATTTCCAAGATTTCGATATCTTTTTGATTTTCAAGTTGAAAATCTTCTTCATTTATATCGCTATTTACTCTGCCATTTGATTTTACCTTATTATCCTCTATATGTTTTTCAGGGTTTAAATATAAGGCTTCATAATTTTTATTTGGTAAAGTAACTTTAAACATGTTTAATGATGTATAAATTTCTGGAACTATATCTAACTCTTTGGAATTTTGAAAAATACGTGTAAGACCAGAAGCATAGTTTTCAACATACTCTAACTTATATAAAAGTTTAACCAGATTTTCATTTCTAAAACTCTGCAAACCATTTAAGGCATCTTCCAAAGTTAACCCATCAAAAAAACCACCCGGTGAAATAATTTCGCATCTATCATCGAAAAATTCAATCTTTATATTTGATTTTCGAAAAAAATCACGATGACAATAACAGTTCAATATAGCTTCACGTGCTGAAGACATATCATAAGATGGTATCTCTGTTCTCGTTGGTTTTCCATCAATAATCACTCACACTTCGTTACAAACCTCATAATATTCCATAACTTTTTCTATATGTTTAACAATAGAACCCTGAAACTCTTTTTTAGAACGAAAAACAGAACGATTTAAACCTTGATAAACACCCATTTTTGTAGGTATATCATATTGATCACTGAACCAAAATGCAAGATTTGTATAAAGATGATTTTCAGGATCTACAAAACCTGATGTGGTCATCTTAAACTCATTAAAGTCTAAATTCTTTTCTTCAAATTTTTCCCTTAATTCTTTAAACGTTAGTAATAATTGTTGTGAGAAGTTTAGATACTTCTTTTTTTATCAATAATGATACACAAAACTTATTTAAGTAATATGTTATAAAAAAGTTATTATTGAACTTGTTTAAGTAATATGATATAAATAAGTTAGGGTGATATTATGGATTATAATTTTGCAGATGATCTAAGGGCAATAAGAGAAATACTAGGCTATACTCAATTTGAGATAGCTGAACAAATAGGAGTAGAACAGGTAACTATTTCGAGAAATGAACTTCATAAAACTAATCCTTCAAATCAATTGATGGAACTAGTATATAATTTTGCTTTTGATAAAAAAATACAATTAAATAGATTAAAAGAAATGTTATGGATAGAAAAATTACCTTTAAATCATAAATTATTGTTTCACGGAGCTAAAAGGATTATAGAAGGACCTTTAAATGTACATGTTGGAAGAATAAATAATGATTTTGGACAGGGGTTTTATACTGGAGAAACATATGCCCAGGCAATATCTTTTGTCTCAGGATATAATGGGTCATCTGTTTATTATTTAGATTTTAATAGTCAAAATTTAAAATGTAAAGAGTATCAAGTAAATCAAGAATGGATGATGACGATAGCCTATTATCGAGGAGCTTTAGATAAATATAAAGATCATGCAATTATTCAAAAAATAATAAAAGATTCAAGAAACTGTGATTATATTATTGCACCAATCGCAGATAATAGGATGTTTAAAATTATTGATTCTTTTATTCAGGGAGAAATAACAGATGAACAATGTAAACATTGTCTAGCTGCAACGAATCTGGGAAAACAGTATGTTTTTGTGAGTGATTTGGCTATTTCTCAATTAAAAATTGTGGAACGTGTATATCTTGCTGATAATGAGAAAAACTATTATAAAGAAATGAGAAGTTCTGATTCTAAACTTGGAGAGGATAAAGTAAAATTAGCAAGAATACAGTATAGAGGAAAAGGTAAATATATTGATGAGATTTTATACTAAATGGATAAGGTGAAAATAATGAGAAAAATGGATAAAGATGGTTTGTTATTGTGTGATTTACAAGGAAATGCTTTTGAACTTTCTATTCAACTAACATCAACGAGCTCTGAAATATTTATGCGAAGATTTATGAATAGTAAAGTGGCAAAAATGATAGATAATGAAAGCATTTTACAGATGAATATACAACCAAAAGATATAATTAAACGAGTAGAAGAAGAATATAAAGAATCGAAATATGGATCAGTAAAATATACAAAAAACGAAATGTATTGGATAGGATATTTGTATAGATATTTTTCATATACGTATGAATTATCATCAACTCGAGTCTATAAAATTATAAAGCCAAAGGAATTGAGAGGATTATTTTTACCATATCATACACTTAGCCCTGAACAGGCTATAGAACGTATATTAGAGGCAAAAGGTATGATCTTAAACTTGGAAGATGAAATAAATAGACAATTTGAAATCTATAAAAGAATAAGAGGTAATCGTTGACATTAAATCTTAATATGGTTTAAATGAAATTTACAATAAGTTGTTTTAAGTAGTTTTGGCAAATGCAGCAAGTAAGCGACAAAAATGCTATAAAGTCCTTGTTTTATAATGCTTCGGAGTTCTCGAAACGTTAATTTTTGATTTTTAGAAATTAATGATTCATAAGAGATTTCTTCACTTTCTCTTATCATTCTAGCTATTTCTTCTTGAGTTGCTTGTGCTTTATTTCTTCCATATCTAACATAAACACCGCTTGGCTTTAAACCTTTTGATTTTAGGTAATAAGGCTTCCTATTACCTGATTCAATACAAATTTCTAAAACTCCATCTTCGTTATGAGTTAATTTAACAAAATCTGAACAATTTGGATAAATGGCTTCATCTCTTATCCAGTTAATAACTCTAGATTCATTACTATCTCTTTCTTCCATGCTGAAATCATAGACTGAGCCGTCATCATTAACACCAACATAAATAGTTCCACCTAAATAGCTATTCAAAAACGCAATAATTTCAGGTTTCATTTCTTCATCAAGTGTTCTTTTTAATTCAATAAGATTTGATTCTTCATATTTCAAAGAAAACGTTTCCCGGAACGTTTTCGCTTTCAATTGAAGAGATGGATAATGGATATGGAGGGGAAGAAAACTTCCTTATGTATTTACAGAGCAAGGAATTGCTATGTTATCTTCTGTTTTAAGAAGTGATGTGGAAATTCAAGTTAGTATAAATATAATGGATGCTTTCGTAGAAATGCGCCGCTTCATCACCAACAACGCTTTACTTTTTGTGCGTATCAGTAACGTAGAATTAAAACAGCTGGAATACCAGAAGCAGACGGACGAAAAGCTTGAACAAATATTTGAGTACATATCCGATCATCAGGAAGCCAACCAGAAAGTATTCTTTGACGGACAGATTTATGATGCTTTCAGCCTGATTGTCAGTTTAATTCAAAAAGCAGATAATGAGATTACACTGATAGATGGATACGTAGACGTGGGAACACTTAATTTGCTCTCCAAGAAAAAGGACAATGTGGCAGTTACCATTTATACCCACAATCGAACAAGATTAAGTGAGTTGGATGTGAACAGCTTTAATGCACAGTATCCTGAGTTGGAAGTGAAATATACGGATGTGTTCCATGATCGATTCCTGATTCTCGATCACAGGATAGCTTACCATATTGGAGCGTCACTGAAGGATGCCGGCAAAAAGTGCTTTGGTATAACAAAGATTGATGATGCGGGAATTACAAGGGACATCTTGCAAAGATTAGAACTGGAATCGGAAGAATAACGAATTGTTTGAGGTCGCAGCTTGCTACCTCAAATAATTTATTCGAAATCCGGTGAGCAGCTTTTGAGCTGCTGTACATAAAAGTTAAGAAAATGTTCACTACAGATTTTGGGTATTGCGTTATAATACATACCAGTTTAATGATGGAAAATTACGTTTGAGGAATGTACGGTATATAACTGGCTTACAAAACGATATACAACATATCATTTTGTACCATAAAATTGCACCGACAACGCCCACCATTTTTCATTAGATGTGCAAAACGATTGCTAAAAGGGCTACCTGAAATCCCTCTGAATTAGCTATTACAGGGTGGTATCAGATGGAAAACAAAACCGTGAAAAGCTCAGTAAAATCAAGCATTATATGTCATTGGATATCACTTGAACGTTGGGTACAGGACTTACTTTTAAAGGTTAGTTGTGAGTTCGATTCTCGCAGAAGGTGCCATGAAAAGAATGCTGTAAGTTCTTATTTTATAGGAATTTACAGTTTTTATTTATATATAGCTTTGTTTACTAACCTAGAATGTATTGTATTCAATTATGATGAAGACTTTTTTTAGATGAATGAGTTTGCTAAATTCGTAAATTTACCTCTTAAAATTTATTATACACCAATACACTTTGATCTTATACGATATGGCAGAAACTCTACATGGTTAATTATTTTTGTTTATGACTGATTTGCTTTTTTATTTCATTATAAAGTTCTCTAGTATCACTGGGGTTAAACTGATTGAATAGAAACACTTTATCCGTTTTCAAATAAATATAAGGGCTTTTATCATTGTAAAGATATGCACGACATTTTCCAATTTCATCAAATTTAAAATCTCCAACAGATAATTCATTAGTGCCGATTCCACCGCCTGATTTCATTCCATGTGGCAGTTTTTCCAGGAGCTTAATCTCTTTTATATCCTTGAATTTTACCAAATCTGCAGTTATTCCATCAAATCCTATGCAATCATCTTCCAAACGAATTTCATATGCATTCCCGCTCTGTGCATCTTGATGAGTTGACCACAGCAATGTTCCAATCAATACTACTGTGATGATTAGTATGATTCCTGCCATGATCCATGCAATTTTTTCATTTTCTTTTTCAAATTCATCCGTTGCCATCTACTGCTACCTCCATACTTAATAACTATATATTAACAACTTCTAATTTTAATTACGTTTTATTTTTACTAAAATACATGGATGAGAAACATAGAAAACAAGCACCTAAGCATAAATGAACAACTGTCATATTCCCTTTGTTAAAAAAAATAATAGCTGCACTAATGAAGAAGCATATAGCTGCTGCTAGAGAACACACTCCTGCAATTTTATCATTCTTCTTTTTCATTTTACACCTCCTAGAAAATTGTGATTTAACTATTGTTTCTATACATGGATTATAACAATTTTTCATTGCTTAAAATTTAGATTTTTAACAACAACTTTACCATAAGGATATTCTAATCTTTTTTCAAGCACTTTTGAAAAAAATAAGAGTGGATTAAACCAAATGTTTGAAAATAAATCATATAAAATAACGCTTAATTTTAAAATATTTATATCTTTGCAGATGGTTTCATCTTTTTTGAATTGAAAGAAAATGATTGATTATAAAAACTATTCTATTTTGGAATATAGTGTTGCTAAATTTGAATTGTTTAAAGAGTTTTTTGCATGCTAGAATCTTTTGGTAAAAAATAGGAGGAAGTAAATGATGTTAAATAACGAAGTTATTGATTTACGTTCAGCATTAGAGTTATTACAATCTATTGATGGACAATTGGTTGAAACGAATGTGGAAGTTGATCCAATGGGGGAACTTTCAGGAGTATATCGTCATGTTGGTGCAGGTGGAACCGTTATGCGTCCAACACAAGAAGGACCAGCAATGATCTTTAATAATATAAAAGGTCATCCTGGAGCAAGAGTTGCTATTGGTTTATTAGCAAGTCGTAAAAGAGTAGGATATTTATTAGGTTGTGAACCAGAAAAATTAGGCTTTTTATTGAAGGATTCTGTAAATAATCCTATAAAACCTGTTGTTATTCCAAATGAAAAAGCAAAATGTCAAGAAGTTAAATATTATGCAACAGATGAGAACTTCGACATTAGAAAATTAGTGCCTGCTCCTACAAATACATTAGAAGATGCAGGACCATATATTACGTTAGGTATGTGCTATGCTTCTCATCCAGAAACAGGAGAATCAGATGTGACGATTCATCGTATGTGTTTTCAATCAAAGGATGAAATCTCTATTTTCTTACAACCAGGAGCACGTCATATTGGGTATTTTAGAGAATTGGCAGAAGCAAAAGGGGAACCACTTCCGATATCAATTAGTATCGGTGTGGATCCAGCTATCGAAATCGCTTCATGTTTTGAAGCACCTACAACACCATTAGGATATGATGAGTTACAGGCAGCTGGAGCAATCAGAAATAAACCTGTTGAACTTGTTCAATGTTTGACTATCAATGAAAAAGCTATTGCTAATGCTGAATATGTTATTGAAGGAGAAATTTTACCTGGAAAACGCATTCGTGAGGATATACACTCTAACACAGGTAAAGCAATGCCGGAGTTTCCAGGATATTGTGGTCCAGTAAATCCAGAGCTTCCAATTATCAAGGTTAAAGCTGTAACGACAAGAAAAAATCCAATCATGCAAACATGTATTGGTCCAAGTGAAGAGCATGTGTCTATGGCTGGTATTCCAACTGAGGCAAGTATATTAACAATGGTTGATAAAGCAATGCCTGGGAAGTTGTTAAATGTGTATTGTGCTTCTAGTGGAGGCGGTAAATATATTGCAGTTATGCAGTTTAAGAAATCTGTTCCATCTGATGAAGGAAGGCAAAGACAGGCAGCCTTATTAGCTTTCAGTGCTTTTGCTGAGTTGAAACATGTTTTCCTAGTTGATGAAGATGTTGATCCTTTTGATATGAAAGATGTAATGTGGGCAATGACAACACGTTTCCAGGCGGACTTGGATGTAATTACCATCCCAGGAGTTCAATGTCACCCATTGGATCCATCTAATCAACCTGAATATTCACCACATATTCGAGCACGTGGTGTTGCATGTAAAGCTATTTTTGATTGTACGATACCATTTGATCAAAAAAATCGATTTGAAAGAGCTAAATTCATGGATGTAGATCCAGCTCATTGGCTACCAGATATGTTTAAATAAAAGGAGGATTATTTATGCCTATAGGAGTTCTTATCAATGCGGCTTCTGTATTACTTGGAGGTATTGCAGGAGCGTTAGCTGGACATAAGTTAAGTTCAAAGTTTAAAGCAGAAATATCATTGATTTTCGGTGTTTGTTCCATGGGTATGGGAATTAGTACAATTGGGCTTATGAAAAATATGCCAGCTGTTATTTTTGCGATTATCATTGGTACAGCTTTAGGATTAGCTATACATTTAGGTGATTGGATTCATAAAGGTGCTACATTAATGCAAAAACCTATTTCAAAAATATTTAAAAATAATTCTAATATGAGTGAAGAAGAATTTTTAAATCAATTGGTTACGATCATTGTTTTATTCTGTGCCAGCGGAACAGGCATTTATGGCTCTTTAACTGCGGGTATGACTGGTGATAATTCTATCCTTATTTCTAAATCTATTTTAGATTTTTTTACAGCAGCTATCTTTGCTTGCCAATTAGGTTATGTTGTTTCTGTAATTTCAGTTCCACAATTTATTATTTTCTTTATTTTATTTTTATGTGCTGGATTTATTTACCCAATGACTTCACCGGATATGATAGCTGATTTTAAAGCCTGTGGTGGTTTCTTAATGTTAGCAACCGGATTTAGAATGGTAAAATTGAAAAATTTTCCAATTGCGGATATGATTCCTGCAATGATTTTGGTTATGCCATTGAGCTATTTTTGGGTCACTTATATTATGGCTTTGGTTTAATATGAAGAAACTTGTTGTTGGTATAAGCGGTGCAAGTGGTATACCACTTGCTGTTAGATTGTTAAAAGAATTAAAGAAACAGCCTGATGTTGAAACACATCTGGTTATGACTCGCGGAGCTGAGATGACACTTCATCAAGAAACACCTTATTCCTTAAAGGAAATTTGTGATATGGCTGATGTTGTTTATGATAATCATAATTTGGGCGCAAGTATTGCAAGTGGTACTTTTCAAAATGATGGTATGATAGTTATTCCATGTTCTATGAAAACAATTGCAGGTATTGCCCATGGTTATTCTGATAATCTTTTATTAAGAGCTTGTGATGTCATGATTAAAGAAAAAAGAAAACTAATTCTTGTGGCAAGAGAGTCACCACTTTCAACTATTCATCTTGATAATTTATCTTATTTATCAAAGCTGTCTGGTGTTGTGATTATGCCACCGATGTTAACTTATTATCAATTGCCTCAATCAATAGATGATTTAGAAATACATATTGTAGGAAAAATATTATCACAGTTTGGTATTGAATTAGAGGATTTTAAACGCTGGAAATAAAAAGCAGTCATTTCGACTGCTTTCTTCTATTGAACAGGGCGTATTGCTTGAATGAATTCTTGTATGATGTCTTTGTGCAGAGAATCTAAAGAATAGTACATAAAAATATTACCTTGAATATGTTCTTGAAAAGGTAAAACTAGCACTTGATTAAGATGAAAAATATGTAGGGATTTCTTCATTACCAATGCGATTCCTTCATTTTCACTTGCTGCGCTTAGAATCGTTTCGATACGTCCATGTCGATGGATATAAGGATTGAAGTGATTCTGATGGCAGGCTTCAATAACTAAATCTGAAATATTTGTATATTTTGGAGGTAAAAGTAATTTTTCGGTTTTTAATTGCTGAATGGAAAGTTGTTTAAGATGAGAAAGAGGATGTTGTTTAGATATAACTGCTACTAACTCATCTTCATATAAAAGGATATTTTGGAATGAATCAAGTGCATGATAGTTTCCTCTTAGAATATAGATATCATAATCATGATAATCTAATTTATATTGGAGATCTCGTTCTTCAATTTCATCAATCACAAGGTGAATAGAAGGATGTTTTTTAGAAAAATCATTTAATTTATGTGCTAGGTCATATTGTGAAAAGATAGGGAGCATAGCTATTTTAAGTGTATTTTTATGATTTGTTTTTAAAGTGTATTGATTCTCTATCATCTTTTGGTAGTCAGCTAGTAAAATCTCTGTATCTTTTAAGAATTGTTTACCTGCATTTGTAAGAGTGATTTGTCTGTGGCTTCTATTAAACAAGAAAACACCAAGCTCTTGTTCGAGTTTAGCAATCTGCTTTGAAAGCGCAGATTGTGTAATATTCATTTCTGCTGCTGCTTGTGAAAAAGTTTGATGGATAGTAACAGCGTAAAAATATTGTAATTGTTCAATTGTCATGATAATCACCTATTCTTTATTGGAGTATTTTATCATGATTTTAGAAGAAAGGAAATGAACGATGAGAAAAATTCATTTAAAACGTACTATGCAATGGATGGGAAAAGATTTGGTTATTCATGTTCAAAATGAAAATGGGCATATTGGCAGTGTTGTTATTGGACAGCCATATCTAAAAGGTGGTGAGACGCATGTAACAATGAATATTTGGAATCAAGTGGGACATAAAGATGATCATGTCGCAGCCATGTATGTGAAAGCTGCTGTATTAAAATTTCAATGTGTTGTTACATGTATATGTGGTATTCATTTAGAAGATATATGTACTGAGGAAATGAATAAGATTATGAAAAAAGTCCAAGAAGATATTAATGATATGCTTAAAAATGGATAAAACAAATTATTAAGCTTTAGGGATTATAGATATAAAATTTTAGAAGTGATTAACAATGCATTGTTTGTTTTGAGGGAAGAAAAATGATACCCAAGGGGATATTTAAATGAGTAGAACAGAAATTTTTTGTTCTGCTTTTTTATTAGCAAAAAAGGGTATTCATGAAGAAATTCTGCAAGCGGGTTATAAACAATTACAGGAAATTTTTTAGCAGAAGCCGAAGATGAAAACAATGAATTGTAAAAATTATATGCAGAAAGATACCATCAAGTATTGCATGATGTAGAGATGTACGTATATGGATATTATTTAATGATTAAGATTTTCTGCTTTCATTAAAAAAGACCACAGGATTTATTATCCCATGGTCTTTTGGCTAGTTTATTCCCAGCCGCATCCACATCCACGACGCATGCAGCGCATCATTTGACGAGCACAGTTGCTTTCGTGCATTCTTTCACTGAAGTCACCTTCAGCAAATTCTCTGGTAGCTCTGGCAACAAATTCTGCAGCTCGTGCTACTTCTTCAGGGTTGTAGTATCCACATCCGCATCTGCGATCTTGATTCCAGTACCCTTCACGATCAAATCCACGATCATTCCCTCTGTAGCAACGATTTCTTCTGTTTTCACATCCACAATTGTTAGTCATACTAACATCTCCTTTCCTGAGGTTTTATCATCCTCACTTTATCCTATGTGATAAAAAGAAAAGTGCTAGGTTAAATATCATGGTTTTTATTTTTATACAAAAAAAGATTCCTGTGAGGAATCTTAATCGTTTTTCATGGTGGACCGTAGCGGGATCGAACCGCTGACCCCCTGCGTGCAAGGCAGGTGCTCTCCCAGCTGAGCTAACAGCCCAATTTTTACTGCTCAATAATAATATCATTTAAGTTTATAAAATGTCAATATTATTTGAAAAAGAAATATAAAATAAGTAAGGAAAAACAGTAAATAAATAATCGCTTAATTTAACAAGAAGGTACCTAGATAACAAATGAATCCTTAAATATAAAGCAAATTATATGTTTTTAAAGATTTTCTTGTTATGGTAAACTTTAAATCTTTCAATCTTCGTAAGATGATAGGCAGTTTTTCATTATCATCCATTTCCTGAAATCTACGAACAAATACAAACAAGCTCATGTATCGGTTCATGTATTTTGTTGCGATACCCCTGTATCCAGCCAATTGACCTTTTATTAGCGAATGTATACTGTTCACTGTATTGATATGTTCTACGGTGTTGTATGACAAATGTGATTTTTAATTGTACAAGACTGCAGTTTGCCTTTTTGGCTAGTTCATCATAACAAAATGCTCCATCGGAATATAGAATTGATTTTGGGTCTAGATTTTTTAGGAAGTTTTCTAGTATACTGTTCTTGGTTGGTTTTCCATAACCGACTGCTTTGAATATCTCATGACCATTTCTATCTGTTGTGGTGACGATACAAACTTGTTCATGAAATAATCCTCTATAAGATGATGGCCCGCCTCGTTTGCGGGCTTTTCTTTGTATCTTCCTGCACCCTTTTTGGCTTTCAAGCTCAAGAGTTTCATCAATCTCTATGGTTCCGCTTAATTTCATATTTTCGCTATATAATAATACTTTCAGTGAACAAAGTATTTTATGGCGATTTTCAAATATGCAGGGGACAGAGAGATCCAAGTCTGCTGCTGTCTTTTTAACGAAAACAAAACTTAATGTATCTAATACGATTTTTTTTAACATGCTTCTTTCAATCTTGGAGTACATTGTAATCGTGTGTGAATTGTAAGTAAAGATATGACTACAATCTTTACACATATAACGCTGTTTCCCGTTTTTAAACCCTTTCTTGATCATTCTGGATTCCTTGCCACAATATGGACAGCGTTTTGGTTTCAAATCCCTGTCTTCTTCATTAAGGTTCAAAGCATCAATAACATAGATTTCTAATTTTCTCTTTTGGTATGGTGTTAAAGAAGCAATAGATTTTAATAATTCTGATTGTTTCATGGATTGTTCCTCCTGTTTCTGAAATAATCATATACCAATTTGTTACATTATTTATGTAAGAAGTTATATTTAGGTACCCATTGGTTAAATTAAGCGTAAATAATTTAAAAGATATATTTTGTATATATTATAGTTTTTTAACTATATATAGTTAAAAAACTATAATATAAGAATTGAGAAAGCAATATTCGACAAAAAAGAGTGAAATACGACCTTTTTCGACTATTTTTTCGAACCCTTTGTTGTTTAATTTAAAAGGGTGTTTATTAAAATATGGAAAGCATCTGCTTTGTGGGGGAAGAAACAAATATGGATAATTCAAGAAAGGCAATTTATGTAAATGTTACAAATTTATTGCATGAAATAGGGATACCTGCTCACATTGTTGGTCATGATTATATACGACATGCGATAGTTTCAGCATGTGAAAATCCAGCTTTATTAAAAAACATCACGAAACATCTATATGTAAAGGTAGCGATTTATTATGATACTTCTGTATATAGTGTGGAAAAGGGAATTCGAAATGCGATTGAAGTAGCATGGGCTAGGGGTGATATTTCTGCCATACATTCTGTATTTGGGAATACTGTCCATTTTCAAAGAGCCAAACCGAGTAATAAAGAATTTATCGCAATGATTGTTGATGTCGTTCGAACACAAATGATGGATTAAACATATTTTCTTTCTTCCTTAAAAAACTGTGTTTTTTGCGCACAGTTCTTTTTGTTTAGAACAAATCTAAAATTTCTTCTTTGCTCATTTGTGTAATGATTCCTTCATTTTGCTGGATGATCGTATCACTAAGACTTTGTTTTTTATCTTGGAGTTTCATGATTTTTTCTTCAATGGTATCTTTCGCAATCATTTTGATTACTTGTACGTTGTTATGCTGCCCAATACGATACGCACGATCAGTAGCCTGGTTTTGTGCAGAAATATTCCACCATGGATCAAAATGGATAACAACTTCTGCTTTTGTTAGATTTAAACCGGTACCGCCAGCTTTTAAAGATATTAAGAATACAGGGGTATTGTCATTTTGAAAAGCATTGACATATTCCTGTCGCTTATCTTTTGGCGTTGATCCTTTTAACAGGTAATAACGGATATTTCGCTTATGCAGTTCTTCTTCTAATAAAGATAATAAAGAAGTGAATTGGGAGAATAACAGTACTTTTTTACCTGATTCATAACAAGTTTCAATATATTCCATACAGGCATTGATCTTATTTCCCACCATAGCATAATTTTCATAGACAAGGCGAGGATCACAGCATAGCTGACGAAGTCTTGTTAACATCGTTAATACAAGAATCCTGCTTGCGGCAACACCTTTTTCATTTAGATTCTTTCTTAAATCTTCTTTCATGCTGTTAACATTTGCCATATATAATTTTCGAGTTTCCTCATCCAGTTCAATCATCATTGTTTTTTCTATTTTTTCTGGCAATTCTTTTAATACATCTTTTTTCACACGACGAAGAATGAAAGGCTCTACCATTCGCTGCAGTTCTTTTACTGTAGCTGGGTCATTTTCTTTTACGATTGGAAATTCGTAGTGCTTTTTAAAGTATGGATAGCTGTATAAATATCCAGGCATAAGATAATCAAAAATCGACCATAGTTCTGCCAATGAGTTTTCAATTGGTGTCCCAGTTAAAGCAAAACGATGTTTCGCCTGTATCTGTTTTACGGAAGTTGCATTTTTAGTTGTATGATTTTTAATATACTGTGCTTCGTCAAGAATTTGATATGTAAAAAGAACATCTTCATATTGTTCAATATCTCTTTTTATATAATCATACGAGGTAATAACGACATCATATGATTTACAGTTTTGTATTTGTCTTTTTCTTTCTTCACTTGTACCGCTAATCATGATGCAGGATAAATCTTTAGAGAATTTCTGTATTTCACTTTGCCAGTTTAACAGTAAAGAACTAGGGCAAATAACCAGAGAAACACTTTCTGGATGCTGGATTCTTTCATCTTCTAATAAAGTAATGACCTGTATGGTTTTTCCTATTCCCATATCATCTGCCAAAATGCCGCCAAAGCCATAATTGGCCATTGTTTTTAACCAGCGATATCCAATCTTTTGATAGTTTCTTAAAATATGTTTCTGGTTAGGAGGGACAGGGTAATCGGCATCTTTAATGTTATGGATTCCACGAATGATATCTTTGAAACTGGCATCACGATCAATTTTCATCATATCTGCATCTTCTAAACTTTTATCTATATATAAGGAACGATACTTTGGAACGATGAGATTTCCATTTTCTAATTGGGATGCGCTCACATTCATTCCATCCAGCAATAAGGATAATTCCTGTAAAGCATTGTCTTCAAGACTAACAAAGGAACCATCTTTCATACGATAGTATTTTCGATTTAAACGATAGGCTTCCAATACGTTTTGCAGTTCTTCTTTTGGAAAGTCATAAGTATCAAAGTCAATATGCAGCAAATCACTTTCCATACGTATTCCCATAGATATGGAAGTTGAAGAGCGTACCTGCATGCGAGAGAATGCTTCTGTTGCATACATGATGCATTTTTTTGTTAGTTCATCAACACCCTGTGTAATAAATGTATACATCGCATCCTGTGAATTTTCAATATAGGCGATTCCTTCACTGGTATCAATACGTGTTATATATCTTGATAGTAAAGAGCGTACTGCCATTTCTTCTTTGATATTTCTTCCAGAAGATAATAAAGGCTGTAAAAATGCGTTATATTCCATTTTTCCATAACTGTAAATAAGTTTTACACTGATACAGTTATGTTTAGGCATATCTAAATAGGCTTTGCATTCTAAAGGCATTGGGGCATAAAGAGATATATCATCTCCCTGTATTTGAATATATTCTTTTATATTTAATAATATGTTTGTATAAAAAGATGGCATTAATTGTTTTGATACAGAAAGTTCTTTTTTTGCGGAATAGAAAGATTGAATCAGAGGATGCATATTTACATAGAAAGAAGGAGTGGATTGATATAAAAAGCCTTTTCGTAAAACATACAGGTGTTTTCTGCCTTCTAGTAGAACATTATCTTTTTCTTCTATCCTAAAGGAAAAACTATCGGTAGAGCGATTCTCTTTTACATCTAAGGTAAAAGATGGATTTGTTTTTACAAAATGCAGATTGGTAAGTGTTTTTTCCTTAAAACGATACATGATTTCTTTTCCTGCATATAAATTGAAAAAAGAATCAAGTGCATCTGGTGTTAATAATAAACTTTTATTTTTTAGGCATGCCTGCGATGTATTTTCTTTTTTTATATAAACAGAGTCATGCATATGAGAAATAATAAAATCAAGCAATTTCTGGCTTTCCTCATCAAAACTGTCATAATGGTGGAAAAATTCTAATTCTTTACCATAGGCTTTTGTGACATGTTCCTGAATGTCATCTATCAGCTGTGAGATATTTTTAATGATATAACGATAATTGGTTCCTATCTTTAGCGTTAAGGCAAGAAAGGAATGATCATGGATTTCTATTACAGGTTCCAGATGCATTTTTTCCTGAAAAGTGTATGCCAAAGAAGCATATACATTTTGTTTTTCATAGGTTTCCAGCAATTGGACAAGTGTAGCATCATCTCCTGTATGTTCTTGTTTTGATGGATATTTTTTTTCAAGAATTTCTTTTACCTTATATAATACAGCAACACAGTGTCTGCAGCTTAACTGTTCGCTGTGCTGTTTGCAGTTACATAAATGTGCACGTATGATGACATCATCTTTATCGATTGACATATTTACTTCCTGATACCCTTTTTCATCTTTTACATTTGCATTGATCAGGATAATGTCTGGGTTTGAAAAATCATCAAAATCAAAGGATACAACAGCATTGTTTTTCCACAATTCTTCTCCTTCTTTTAAAATTGTATCATTATGCGCAAATTCGCGAATCTGAACATCTGTAATTTCCATTGTAACACCCCGTCTTCATCATATTATTGTACCATTTTTTTAGTGATTATATGGAGCATAATCAAAAAATATGGGATTTTAATAAAAGAAAAAGCTTCATTACTGAAACTTTTATATTATATATTGTTGTTTAATGTAAATTTCTTGTTTCTATTCTATGTAATATATTGTATACAGGTTTGTAACAGATAAAACAGAAGATACCTGATACGATTCCCTGCGGGATAGATACCTGTAGTCCTGAAAGAATATAAAGAAGGGTTACTTTTTTGGAAATGAGCATAAAAGGAAGTTGAACGAGCTGCCCGCTTAAAAAAGATAAAAGAGCACATAGGAAAACAAGACATAGGAAATGCTTGTTTAAAAAAGGGCGTAATGTGGCAATTAAGAAACTGTATAGGGGATAGATCAGGCAGTACATCATAGACCATGGAGTGACACCTTGTATAGATAAATTAAGAATCGTAAATACAATTGCGGCAAATACAGCTTGTTTTCTGGTAAAAGTCATCGCAAATAATATAATTGTGAAGGTGATGCATTCTAAATATAAAACAAAAGAAAAGGAAGTGAAGACAACCATTTCAATAGCGGCCATTGCCGCAATCAGACAAAGATCTTTTACTTTCATTTAAAATATCCATCCTTTCCTTGTTTATCCATAACATCACTTTTTATTTTTTATACAGCTGACTTTTTGTGGTTTTCATGCTTATTATACAAGCAGAAGAAAAAAAGTCTACAACAATTTTTAGAAGAAGAAAACAATATTTGTTGCAAAGTGCAGGTTCTTTAAGAAAATTGAAGATAAAGTCTTTACAATCAGAAAGAAAGAGTGTTATAATCTGTAAACGGGTAGATTTATCTACTCCCCGCTCTATATAAAATAGGGCCTATAGACCATGAGGAGGTGTACAGAATGAAAAAATACGAAATCATGTACATTGTGAACGCATCTTTGGAAGACGCTGCTCGTAAAGAGGTTATGGACGGACTTCACAAGATCATTACAGACCATGAAGGAAAAATCGAAAAGGTTGACGAATGGGGTGTAAAAGAGTTCGCATACGAAATCAAACACATGAACAAAGGTTACTATGTTGTAATTAATGTTGAAGCTAACAACGAAGGAATTCACGAATTCGAACGTTTGGCTCGTATCAACAGCAACATCGTTCGTTTCTTAGTAGTTAAAACTCAGGACGAAGAATAATAAAAGAAAGGAAGATGGACTATGATCAATCGTGTAGTATTGGTAGGACGTCTGACAAAAGATCCTGTACTTCGTAAAACAGGTTCTGGTGCCAGTGTAGTGTCTTTTACTGTTGCGTGTGATCGCAGAATTAAAACAGAAGGACAGCCGACAGCGGATTTTATCAACTGCGTATGCTGGAATAAAGTTGCGGATAATACTGCACAATATACACATAAAGGTTCTTTGGTTGGTGTGGAAGGAAGAATCCAGACACGCAGTTATGATGATCAAATGGGCAAACGTGTGTATGTGACAGAAGTAGTTGCTGATACGGTTCAGTTCTTAGAACCAAAAAGCGCTTCTAGCAATATGACAGCAAATGTCTACACGCCAGATTATGAGCCAATGAATCAGGGTTATCAGCCGGATATGAGTGCTCAGCAGTCCTACTCCAGTGATTTTGCATCAAGTGATACACTTGATATTGCAAGTGATGATTTACCATTTTAATTGGTAGAAAGGAGAATGAATATGGCTTTCAAAAAACAGCGCATGGGACGTAAGAAAGTATGTTATTTCACAAAAAATAAAATTGAATACATCGATTACAAAGATGTTGAATTATTAAAAAGATTTATTTCTGCAAACGGAAAAATTATTCCTAGACGTGTAACTGGAACACGCGCAAAATACCAGCGCATGCTGGCTACAGCAATTAAACGTGCTCGCCAGATGGCTTTATTACCATACGTTAGCGAATAAAAATGGTACAACCTCTACTGCAAAAGCTGGTGGAGGTTTTCTTTTCATATAGATATATAAGAAGGGGTGTTGCTTATGGTTACACAAACAAGAAAATTAACAGAAGGAGCTATGATGGTAGCTTTGGTTGGCTTGATGTTGTTTGTAAATCTACAGCTTGGGGGTATGCCGGAAGCTTTGATGTACTGGATCTTGACGTTTCCTATTTTGATCTATACTGCAAAATATGGAATCAGGAATGGACTTATTGCGGCATTTAGTACAACGCTCCTTTCTTTTATGATTTCTTCACCGACAACTATTTTCTATTTGTTTAGCTGCAATGTTTGTGGATTGTTTTATGGTGAAGGGATAAGAAAAAAATGGAAAAACGGAGTATTGTATATGGGAACTGCAGTTTTTACATTTCTTTCTTATTTGGTAACAACGTTTTTTCTAGCATCTTTATTTGGATATGATCCCAAGGAAGACATAGAAATGATAAGTCAATTATTATCTTTGTTTCATATAGGGCAGGATTTAGATTTGGCAAAACTAACGGGAATGATCATTCTGGTATCAACGATTCTGTTAAGTGCGATGCAGGCGTTGTGCATTCATTTATTTGCACACGTTTTGCTTATGCGTTTGCATATAGAAACAAGAAAGATAAAAACAATCTTTGAAATACATCTTCCATCTTATGCAGGATTGCTTATCTTCTTCATTTGGGTGATGTATTTTATGCGAAATGTGATAAAATTAAACCAAGAGGTTTTAGGAATCCTTGTGTTCTTATATGGGATAGCGAAAGTTACTGCCATTTTTTATGGGGTAATTTCTCTGTGCTATGCACTGCTTTTATCAAAACAGAAGAAATTTGTATTTCTTGTTTTGCTGGCAGCATTTGTACCGTATGTGCAGATGGCTATTGGCTGTATTGGTGTTTTGGATATGTTTATCGATTTAAAAGATATTTATTTGCAAATATGGAAACGAGGTGTCATTCGTGGATCGTCTGGAGAATTTTAAAATACAAATTGCACTTGTTATTTTTGCGCAAATCGTTGCGCTTTTGGCATTGTTTATAGCGGATTTTGATGGTGTAAGAATTTTGCCGATGATTATTTTGGTCGTATTTAACATTTCGATTGTTATATGGATCGTCTGGCGTTTTCAAAGTGATCGAAAAGAAAGTGATATTAATATATCTCATATTTTAGGACATGATGCTAAGGATGCATTGTCTTATGGAGAAATTGGAATCATTACCTACGATGAACAGTATAATGCGACATGGATCAATGATTTTTTAGAAGAACGTCATATTGATATTGTAGGAAAAAAACTAACAAGCTGGATTTCACAAATTTCGGATTTATTTCGTGGTGAAGTGGATAGCATTGTTGCGAAAGATAACGATCGCTTTTATGAAATTTTACGTAAAGAAGGCGGACAGGTTTTATTTGTAAAAGATATTACAGAAGTAAAAACTTTAAAGGATCGTTTTGAAGCGGATGGCGTTGTTGTTGGTTTGCTGCAGCTGGATAACTATATGGAAATTCAGCAATATGAAGATGAAGCAAAGATGGCACAGATCAACACAAGTGTACGTCAGCCATTGGTAGAATGGGCAGGACAGTATGGCATGTTTATTCGCCGTTTAAGAAGTGATCGCTTTTTAGTTCTTTTAAATGAAAGGATTTTATCTGAAGTTATAAAAGATCGCTTTTCTATTTTGAACATCGTTCGAAAAAATGCGGAAGAAATTGATGCTTCTATTACACTGAGTATGTCTTTTGCACGTGGTACAGATGATTATCAGCTATTAGATACCATGGTAAATGATTTGCTGGAACTGGCACAAAGTCGTGGCGGGGATCAGGCGGCTGTGAAAAAGTTTGGAGAAAGTGTAAAATATTTTGGGGGAAACAGTGAAGCCAGAGAAAAACGAAGCAAGGTACGTGTACGTGTTATGGCACAGGCTGTTTCAGAAGCTATTATAGAATCGAAACGTGTGTTTGTTGTGGGACATAAAGAAATGGATTTTGACTGCATGGGAGCAGCTTTATGCATGTCTAGAATGGCTGCGGCTTATGGCAAGGAAGTATATGTTGTAAGTAAGAGTGGTGGTATTGAATCACAGCTGAAGGAAGCATTTGACAGCTTCTATGATGATTTGAATGGTAGACATCGCTTTCTTGAAGATGGAGAAGCTTCTCGCATGATAAAAGATGAAGATTTATTGATTGTTGTTGACCACAATAATCCAAATCAGACAGGAGCACCATTAACTTTGGACAATGCAAATCGAATTATTGTTATTGATCATCATCGAAGAAGTGAAGATTTTGTAGGAAATCCAATTCTTGTGTATGTGGAAACAAGTGCAAGCTCTACCTGTGAACTTGCGGCAGAGTTCTTGCCTTATCAGACAAATACCGTACAGTTAAGCGAGATAGAAGCTACGTTTATGTACTTAGGTATTTTGGTAGATACAAACCGTTTCCGTCAAAGAACAGGAAGTCGTACATTTGAAGCTGCGGCTTACTTAAAAAATCATGGTGTAGATCCATTAAAGGCGGAAAATATGTTGAAAGAAGATTATCGTTCTTTTGCGGCTAAAACAAATATTATGAAATATGCCAGCATGTATAAAGACAATATGATCATTGCGGCAGTTGATGAGCGCTATCAGATGAGTCGAACCTTAATGTCGCAAGTGGCAGATAGTCTTTTGGAGATCAAAGGAATTGAAGCTAGTTTTGTATTAGCGAAAACAGATGCTGAAAGTGTCGCGGCTTCCTCTCGAAGCAAAGGTGTTATCAATGTGCAAAGAATCATGGAGATGATGCATGGTGGAGGACATTTTGGTGCGGCCGCTTTACAGCGTAAAAATACGAGTGTAGAAGCAGTGAAAAAAGAACTGCAGGAAACAATTGATGCATATTTAGAAGAAATTAAGGAGGAAAATACAGATGAAAGTGATTCTGTTAAGTGATGTTAAAAAAGTAGGAAAAAAAGGAGATATCGTAGAAGTTAGTGATGGATATGGAAGAAATTTTCTGTTAAAACAAAAACTTGCGGTATTAGCTACGAAAAAAAGCAAAGAAATTCTTGATGAACAAAATCTGCAGCATGATTTAGAAGAAAAACAAAGAGAAAGTGATGCGGTTGCGTTAAAAGAAAAGCTTTCTAAAATTACATTGCAGTTTCATGTGAAAACCGGGGAAGGTGGACGTGTATTTGGAAGTGTTTCAAGTAAGCAGATCGTAGAACAACTGCAAAGAGTACATGGAATTCATATTGAAAAACGTAAGTTTATTGATAAAGAAGCGGTATCTTCTTTAGGTTATACAGATATTAAAGTTGATTTATATAAAAATAAAGTTATAGGTATAATTCGAGTACATGTAAGTGAAAAATAAAGGAGGAGCTTATGAGCAGAGAATTACCGCACAGTAACGAAGCAGAACAGGCGATTTTAGGCGGAATGATGATTTATCCAAATGTTACGGGTGTTGTATTTGATCAAAATCTACAGGAAAAAGATTTTTATCTGGATATTCATCAGCGTATTTTCTCTGCTATGATGGACATCTGTGACAGTGGAAAACCAGTAGATGTAACAACATTGATTGCACGTTTGCAGGATAAAGAACAGTTGAATTTAGTTGGAGGAGCCGATTATATTATTAAATTAAGCGATACCGCGATTTCTCCAGCAAACAGTATGTCTTATATAGAAATTATTAAAAGCAAGGCACATGTAAGACGTTTGATTGAAACAGCACAGGAAATTGTAGAAGAAGGCTTTGATGGTGCATCTTCATTAGATGAGATCATGGATAAAGCAGAACGCGACATTTTAAATGTTACTCGTGATCGAAAAGCCACTGAGTTTCGCTCCAGCAGACAGGTTGTTTCCACTGTTATGCAGGAACTGGTGAAGTTAAGAAATTCGGATACGCGAATTACAGGTATAAAAACAGGATACACGGATTTGGATAATATGACCAATGGTTTTCAGCGAGGCGATTTGATTATTCTGGCCGCAAGACCTGCCATGGGGAAAACCGCATTTGCGTTGAATCTGGCATTGAATGCATCTTTCTATAATCCAGGTGCGATTGCGATTTTTTCATTGGAGATGCCTGCAGAAGCTTTGATGAAACGTATTTTAAGTGCGAAAAGCGCTGTAGAATCCAGCAAACTTAGAAGTGGATTTATTAGTGATGAGGAATTTAATAAATTAAATGAAGCCGCAAACGAATTAATGGCAACCAAACTGTTTGTGGATGACAGCTCCAATGTGAAAATCAGTGAAGTATTTTCAAAATGTCGAAAATTAAAAAGCGAACATGGACTAGATATGGTCGTTGTCGATTACCTTCAGCTGATTAGTGGAAGTGGTCGTGGTTCTGATAATCGTCAGCAGGAGATTTCCGAAATTTCGCGTTCTTTAAAATCTTTAGCAAGAGAAATGGAATGTCCGGTTATCGCATTGTCACAGCTGTCACGTTCTGTTGAAACAAGACCAGATAAACATCCTATGTTGTCAGATCTTCGTGAATCTGGAGCGATTGAACAGGATGCGGATATCGTTATGTTTTTATATCGTGATGAATATTACAATAAAGAACATGATGGAGAAGAAAATCCGACAGATAAAACCGATGTGGATATTGCCAAACATCGTAATGGGGCAACAGGAAGGGTAGAACTTGCCTTTCAAAAGTCAATCTCTGCCTTTTTCAATATTGCCCATAATGGATATTAGAAGGGATATAACTATGAAATTTGCTTTATTAGCGAGTGGCTCAAAAGGAAACTGCTGTATTGTCAAACATAACAGCAGTAGTCTGATTATTGATTGCGGGACAACAAAGAAGTATTTGAAAGGCTGCTTTGAACAATTGTCGTATGATCCTATGAAAGCAGATGCTTTGTTAATTACACATACGCATACGGATCATATTTCTCAATTGAAAATGTTTGAAGAACTGCCTACTTATGCAGCACAAAATATAGAAACATCAAATTTGCGAAACATTTCAGCATTTGATACTTTTCAAATCAAAGACTTTCATATTACCGTACTTCCCATGAGTCATGATTGTGAAAATACGGTTGGCTATCTTATTGAATGTGGAAATGAAAAACTTGTATATGTGACAGATACAGGATATATCAAAAAAGAAGTGAAAGACTACTTGAAAGATGCGGATTACTATATTTTTGAAAGCAATCATGATATTGAAATGCTTATGCAGACAAAACGTCCGGTTTATGTAAAACAAAGAATTATTAATGATTATGGTCATTTATGCAACGAAGACAGTGCTCATATTTTAAGTGAAGTGATCTCAGAAGAAAAAACAAAGGAAATCGTATTGGCACATATTTCACAAGAAGGAAATACAAGAGAAATGGCATTGTCTACTTTAAAACAGATTTTGGATAGCAAACAAGTTAATTATGATGGAATGCGTTTATATCCAGCTGATCAGTTTTCTATTTATATAGGTGGAAATAAAGAAATGTAAGATGCCGCAATATGCGGCATTTTTGAAAGGAGATTTATGATAAAAATAGTTGCGGTAGGAAAAATAAAGGAAAAGTTTTCAAAAGCACAGATTGAAGAATTTGAAAAAAGACTTCGCCCTTTTACTCGTTTGGAAATGATAGAAGTAGCCGATGAAATAGCTCCACAAACAAACAGTGATGCACAAAATGAGCAAGTAAAAGAAAAAGAAGGAGAGCGCTTGTTGTCGAAAATAAAAGATAATGAGTATGTGATTTTGTTAGATCTTTGGGGAGAAATGATCAGCAGTGAAAAGTTTGCGGAAAAACTTGAAAAACTGCAAACCTATCAATCCAGCAATATTACTTTTGTGATAGCCGGCTCCCTTGGGCCAGGAAAAAACATATACCAAAGAGCAAACTATCGATGGAAGTTATCTGATTTAACATTTACGCATCAAATGACACGTATTTTAGTTTTGGAACAGATATATCGTGCATTTATGATCTTAAATCATAATCCATACCATAAATAATTTGTCGATAAGTTTTTTTATTTAAGATACAAATCCTTAAATTGTCATACATATAATAAGCATGCAGAACCGAAGTTTAAACAGAAACTTTATTAGGTTAAGCATGCTTTTCTTTTAACTAAATTATATATGTGAAAACGCATACAGAAAAATGAAAATTTAACACTTTATTACTGGAAATTTAGTTAAAAAGGTTTATACTTATAGTATAAGATATTATATAAATGGCATATCTATTTTTTCAAGGGGTGAATTAACACATGAGACAAAACAACATGCTGGCAATGATTTTAGCTGGGGGAAGAGGTACAAGACTGTATGACCTAACTAAAAAAATTGCGAAACCTGCAGTATATTACGGTGGGAAATATCGTATTATTGATTTCCCATTAAGTAACTGCGCAAACTCTAACATTAATGTAGTTGGAGTACTAACTCAATATGAAAGTGTATTGTTGAATTCCTATGCGGCTGCTGGTCAGCGTTGGGGACTGGACGCTAAAGACAGTGGAGTTTATGTCCTTCCTCCACGTGAAAAAGACGGTGCAGCTTTTGACGTATATAGGGGTACTGCAGATGCGATTTCACAAAATATCGATTTTATCGATAACCAGAATCCTGAATATGTTTTGATTCTTTCAGGGGATCATATCTATAAGATGGATTATTCAAAAATGCTTGCTCATCACAAAGCTTGCGGTGCAGATGCGACGATTGCGGTTTTACCTGTACCAATGAAAGAAGCAAGTCGATTTGGAATTATGAATACAGATGAAAATGGACGTATCGTAGAGTTTGAAGAAAAACCAGAACATCCAAAAAGCAATCTGGCATCTATGGGGATTTATATCTTTAACTGGAAACTGTTACGCAAGATGCTGGTAGCAGATATAGATGATCCAAACAGCAATCACGATTTTGGAAAAGATATCATTCCAAATTTACTAAACGATGGAAAACGCTTATTTGCGTGGGAATTTAAAGGGTATTGGAAAGATGTTGGAACAGTAGATTCTTTATGGGAAGCAAATATGGATCTGTTAAGTTCCAACAATGAGCTGGATTTAAATGATTCAAACTGGAAAATTTATACAGAAGATGTTGCAGCAGTGCCACAATACATTGGAGTGGATGCCAAAATCAACAATGCCTATATCAATCAGGGATGTGTTATTAATGGGGAGATTAATAACTCTGTACTATTTACCAATGTAAAAGTAGAAAAAGATGCACAAATCAATGATTCTGTTTTAATGCCTGGTGTTGAAATTGGCGAAGGTGCAATCATACATCGTGCGATTCTTATGGAAGGTGTTAAAGTAGATGCTGGCTGTGTCGTTGGAGATCCTGACAGTGAACACATTGAGCTTGTCAGTAAAAGAGTAAGGGGTGAGTAATATGTGTGATGCATTTGGTATTGTAAATTTTGAAACTGCAAACGTAAATATAAAGGGATTAGGTGATTATCGTCCAGTATCCGCATTTTCCTTTTTAGGGAGATATCGACTGGTAGATTTTCCAATTTCAAATATGAGTAACAGCGGAATTAATCATATTAAAGTTCTAGTAAAATCAAATCCAAGATCACTTGTTGAACATTTGGGAACAGGGCGGCATTACAATATAAATTCAAAAAGAGGGAAGCTGCATATTCTTCCGGCTGCTTCATTAGATGATAAAGATTTTTATAACACAGATGTAAATGCATTGATGTATAATCTAAATGCAATTGAAGATATTAGTCAAAAATATGTAGTGCTGGCACCAAGTCATATGGTATATCGTCAGGATTTTAGTAAATTATTAGATATCCATATGGAAAGTGGTGCAGATATTACAATGCTGTATCAAAATGTAGATAATGCAAAGGAAGCATTTATCGACTGTGATGTGGTAAATCTTAATAAACAAAAAGGATTGTTATCATTGGAAAGAAACAGAGGAAATGCCAAAGCTCGTGCTATTTCCTTAGAAACCTATGTATTAAGTAAAGAGCTGTTTATAACTTTAGTAAAAAAAGCCGCAAATACAAGTTCTTTATATTGGTTTAGAGATATCGTAAATGATATGTGTACAGAATTGGATATTCGAGGTGTAGCACATCGTGGCTTTGTTGCCTGCATCAATGATTTCCAAAGCTATTATAAAGGAAATATGGAGCTTTTGGATTATGATAAGGGAGAAGATTTGTTTGATGATAACTGGCCATTTTACACACGTACCAATGATTCCTGTCCAACACAGTATTACAAAGATATTGTAGTAAGACATAGCATTATTTCCAATGGATGTACCATTGAAGGAAATGTAATTAATAGTGTTATTGGACGTGGTGTTGAAGTTAAGAAAGGTGCTGTTATTGAAAACAGTGTCATTCTTCCAGGGGCTGTTATCGGAGAAAATGTACACATTAATAATGTAGTAGTGGATAAACGAGCAAGAATCGTAAATAAAAAAGAAGTTTGTTCTGTATCAGAACATCCGCTGTACGTGAAAAGGAATGATAAAATATAATGGCTAGAATATTAATGGTCGCATCCGAAGGACTTCCATTCATTAAGAGTGGAGGTCTGGCAGATGTTATTGGTTCTCTTCCACAGGAACTGGTAAAAAAAGGACATGAAGTACGTGTAGTACTTCCTATGTATTTAAAGATTGCACAGAATTTTCATGATGAAATGCAGCTGGAAGCACAATATACAGTTTCTATTAACTATCATGAAGTACCTGTAAATATCTGGTCAACGATGCGCAAAGATGTAAAATTTTATTTTGTGGAACATAGAGGTTATTTTGAAAGAGATAACATGTATGGATATGCAGATGATGGAGAACGCTTTGCATATTTTCAAAAAGCAGTCATTGAAATGTTAAACCAGTTGAATTACTTCCCTGAAATCATGCATTGTCATGACTGGCATACAGGTATGATTCCTGTTATGTGCAAAGAAGGACATAGTTTTGATGAACGTTATCGCAATATTCGTCATGTATATACAATTCACAATCTTGCCTATCAGGGAAATTTTGGTGTAGAAATGCTGGATAGCTGTTTAGGACTTGATTATCGTTTATACGATAATGGAAATGTACGATATGATGGCGGCATCAGCTTTATGAAATCTGGTATTTTATATGCGGATAAAGTCACAACAGTATCTCCAACCTATTCACAGGAAATTTTAACACCTCAATTTGGTGAACATTTGGAAATGGTGTTAAATATTCGTAAATATGATTTATGGGGTATTACCAATGGAATTGATATTGAATACTGGGATCCGAAATCTGATCCAGATATTCCATATCATTACAACAAAGTGAATGTGAAGAAACAAAAAGAAGCGAATAAACTTGCTTTACAAAAAGAACTTGGATTAAGAGAAGATCCAAATGTGATGCTCGTAGGTGTTGTTTCTCGTTTAACATGGCAGAAAGGGTTCTATCTAATGATGGAAAAACTTTCTGAAATATGTGCTATGCCAATTCAGCTGGCAATTTTAGGCAGTGGAGAAGCAAGTATAGAAGAAAAAATGCGTCAGCTTGAAGAAGGAAACAAAGGAAAAATCGTTTTCTACAACGGATATAATGATGCGTTGGCTCATCGTATTTATGCCGCAAGTGATTTATTCTTTATGCCTTCCTTGTTTGAACCATGTGGAATTTCTCAGTTGATTTCTATGCGTTATGGTACACTTCCACTTGTACGAGAAACTGGAGGTCTAAAAGATACGGTAACTCCATACAATGAATTTGAAAAGAGTGGAACTGGCTTTAGTTTTGCCAACTACAACAGCGATGAAATGATCAATGTTATGAACAACGCAGTTCATGTTTACTATGATCGTCCAGAAGACTGGAAAATTCTGGTTCGAAATGCCATGAATTGTGATGTTAGCTGGGAAAGAAGTGCAAATACATACTGTCAGCTATATGCACAGCTTCATCCATAATTAAAGAAAAGAGGAGTTCTTGTGAAAGAATTCCTTTTTGTATATTCTAAAACTAGAAAGAAACATGATAAAGAAAGATTTCTATAGGAGGTGTATGATGGAACGTTATCTATCTATTCAAGAAGCTGCGGAAAAATGGGGCGTATCGAAGCGAAGAGTGAATCAATACTGTGTAGAGGGGCGTGTTTCTGGTGCACAAAGGATTGGAAAAGCATGGGCAATTCCTTTCGACGCGGAAAAACCAGGCGATCCTCGCAAGCAGAAAAAGCAGTCAGTCAATCTTAAACAGACAAAAGTAAAAGAATTGTTTTCTGGATTTATGCCTTTGATGAACACACCATTTGAAGCAGGACATTGTCTGGAAACAATCAAAAATATGAAGGAAGGGCAAAAAAAGGATATTGCCATGGCAGAATACTATTATTTTAGTGGACAGGCCGAAAAGGCCATGAAGAAAACAGAACTTTATCTTAGTGCAGCAGATAAAGAAATCCGACTTTCTACCTGCTGGATCTTTGCCTACTCCTGTTTGACAATGGGGCGAATTGACCATGCCCGTCATGCTTTGCAGGAAATTCAAAATACATTGGCAAACGATGGAAAAACCAAACCATCAGTACATGCAGTAGAAGCCTTTGTAGCATTTGGAGCAGCTGTGCTTTTGCACTTGCCTTTGCCAAAGGAAATGCCATCCACTGAAGAATTCTTACCTTTGCTGGCACCAGGTATTCGAGCATTTGCACTATATGTGCAGGCTCATTATCTTTATTTGAAAGAGGAATACGAACACAGTGCTGGGATTGTAGAAGCTACTCTTGCGATGGGAGCATCAAATTATCCAATTCCTGCTATTTATTTGCATTTAGTAGCTGTCATGGACTATATGAGTTTAAAACAGCCAAAAAAAGCAAAGTTTCATTTACTTGCTGCATGGGACATTGCACGCTTAGATGATCTTATTGAAGGTTTTGGGGAACATCATGGTCTTTTAGGAGCTATGCTGGAAGCAGAAATAAAACCAAAATGGCCAAAAGATTTTAAAAGAATTATCGATATCACCTATCGTTTCTCTTCCGGATGGCGTAGAGTTCATAACCCGATAACAGGACATGATGTTGCGGATGATCTGACTACCACAGAGTTTGCTATTGCTATGCTTGCGGCAAGAGGCTGGACAACACAGGAAATCGCAAAACACCTGAATATTTCGGCAAATACAGTAAAAGATCACATTTCTGAGGCAATGAAAAAACTTCAGGTAGAAAACAGAAAAGACTTGAAAAAATATATGCTGCAATAAAAAAGGACAAAGAATTAGCAATTCCATATCCCCCATTTCAACCTCTGAAATGGGGGATAGTACTTCTAAATTTATTAAAGTATAATAAAGGTGTATTAAGTAAGTGAATACTTGAAGTGAAAAGCTGGAAGATAAAATTCACTAAAGTGCTCTTAATGCATTTGTAGAAAAAAATTACACTTATAATAAAAAGATTAATTCTTCTGCACAACAATCTATATTTTTTATAATAAGAGCACAGTAAAATCCATGGCATTCTATGGGATATTGTGCTCTTTTATACTATAACGATTTTCCTTTTTGAAAAATATAGATAGTTGTATATAGTCATGTGTTTATAAATCGGTATCTCTTGTTATGCATTAAAAATGGAGGTGAGAAATAAATGATGTTAAGTGATATCGTAGCAAAAACTGGTTTTAGAAGTATTTTTCAATGGAATAAATGTTATGAAAAGATAGTAAAGGAGGAGGCTTTATGAAACATAAATTATTCAATAAAACACTGGCAATATTGCTGTCGTTTATGGTGATGAGCGGATTATTGCCGAGCGAAGCTTTTGCAGCTGAACATAATCCTACAGAGTTGACAGTAGGCAATATTAAGGTTGACGTAGCGCAGGAAGGATATTGGATGACGGACGAAAATGGTGTTCTTACATCATCTGATGAATCAAATTACAATGTGTACTATGATGCAAATGGAACGCTGTATTTGAACAATGCGACAATTGCCGGCGTAAGTAGTACAAGCTATGGTGCAGGTATTTTGTTTAAGGGGGGAGACTTAACAATTGATTTGAAGGGAGATAATAAGATTATTGCTTCTGCGGATGACTCAGATTCAGCCGGAATAACGAATGCATATAATTTTGCATATGGTCTTACTCTTTTAGGTGGAGGTTCTCTTGATATAAAAAGTGCAGATACGCACGATACAACATATGCTATATTTATAGCAAAAAATATCATCATTGATAATGTCAATATTACTGCAACTACCGGCAAAACCGAAGTATCAAGAAATGAAGCAATTCGAAGTGAAGCAGGAAGTATCTATATCAAGAACAGTACAATGAATACTCAAACACCGGACAATGAAAATGCGTGGTGGAGTCGAGGGCTTATGGCCGGAAATGGTCTGGATGGTATAAACATAACCATTGAAAACAGTGTAGTAACAGTAAATGCCGGAAATGTAAGAAATATGGGAGATGCAGACAGCAGTGCAATTGAAGCAAATGAAATAAACATTAAAAACAGCCTTGTTGTTGCCAATGGACAACATTGGAGTCTTGCACCATATGAAAGATATACAATTGATGATTCACTAGTACATCAAATTGTAAGAAATGATAATTCCAATGAATCTTGTGTGTATGGAAATTACGAACTAGCATCAGATTATACCATAGGTAAAGATGAAACCTTGCTAGTTAATAAGGACGCTGTGTTAACTGTAGGTAAGGATACTACATTAACAAATGAGGGTAATGTCGTAAATGAAGGAAATATTCAGGTAAATGTTGGAGGAACTTATACCGGAATGCAGCCTCAAACAAACAAAGTAAAATATGAAATCGGTTGGGATACAGACAGCAATGGTATTTCAGATAAAACAGATTTTATGGAATATGGAACACCTCTTGTTTATGATGGGCAGACACCTGAAAAACAGGGAGATGCGCAGTACAGTTATGAATTTTCAGGTTGGAATCCAGCTATTGTTGATGGAGAAACAGTCAGTGCATCTGTTTTGTATTCAGCAGTATTTACTCCTGTATTAAACCATTACACGATCACATTGCCGCAAGAAAAAGGGTACAACATTAACTATACAGGAGATACAAACATACCATATAACGGAGATTTTTCTTTTACAGTTGATTTTGATAAAGGATATTATCCCGGAGAAAATTTTGTAATTAAGGTAAACGATGCTGAAATTCAGAGTGACAATAATGGAAATTATGTCATATCAAACATTAGTGAGAACAAGAAAATCACTGTTGAAGGTATTGAATACGATGCAAAAGCACCTGTAATGAATGGTATTGAGGACAGAAAGACTTACTGTGGAGAAATTATGTTCACCGTTGAGGATGATAATCTTAGTAGTGTGACGATTGACGGAAAGGAAGTTATACCTGACTCTGATGGTTTTTATACAGTGGCATCAGCAGTAAACGAACAGACAATCGTTGCTACTGATAAAGCAGGAAATAATGTTGTATATAAAATAACCGTAAATGCTGATCATCAATGGAGTGAACCGAAGTGGCAGTGGTCAAATGATGGAAAAACAGCAACAGTTGTATTTACCTGTGAAAATGACAGAACTCATAAAGCAACTCCAAAAGTTACTATGACTTCAGTAGTAAAAATACCTGCAACATGTACAAAGATGGGGATTAGTGCTTATACAGCAACAGTAGAGTTTAATGGAAATATTTATGTTGTAGTAAAAGAAATGACGGATATTACGGCATTAGGTCATAAACTGGTGAAAACAGAAATGAAAGCAGCAACCTGCACAGAAGCTGGAAATATTGCATACTGGACATGTGCAACTTGTGGTAAACATTTTAGTGATGCACAAGGTGAAAATGAAATAAGTCTTGAAAGTACAGTAATTCCTGCTACAGGTCATCGCTATGAAAATGGCAAATGTACTGTTTGTGAAGGGATAGATCCTGAATTTCAGGCTATGATTATTGCTGGTGCGAATGGTACATGGCAGAAAGGGAATAAGAATACATTATCTTTTACTTCTAATGCATCTTTTAATCACTTTATTAAAGTACAGGTTGATGGGAAAGAACTTGATAAGGCAAATTATGAGGTAAAGGAAGGCAGTACAACTGTTACTTTAAAAGCTTCTTATCTGAAAACTTTATCTGTTGGTAAGCATACGCTTTCTATTGTTTCTGAAACTGGTACAGCTACTACAGAATTTACCATTAAGAAAGCACCTGTTGTTCATACAGATGATCCTAAGACAGGGATTACAATGAATATGATGCTTTTGAGTGTTATGTTGCTTGTTTCTGCAGGAGTTTTGGGAATGGGTGTTTATAGAAAATATAGAAAACAGGATTTCTAATTTGTTTTCCTTGTTTGTAATAGAATTATTAAAAAGTATGAAGTATACTGCAATGATTGTATGTTTCATACTTTTTATTTGTATAGAAGCAGGGAAGTATCATGGGTAGTATAGTTTGAATTATATCTCGACACATATAACCTAAAATGTTACACTAGTTCTGTTGTGAAGATAATGAAAGAGGAAGATGTATGAGAAAAGTAAATAAAAAGCGTTCGCTGCTGGTAATTGTTGCTGGTTTGATTTTAATATGTTTGCTTGTTTTTGGAATTGTAAAGGGCATTTCTTATGTTATGGATAATTCTAAGCCGTTAGAATTGGTGGGGAATGAAAAACAGCTACTTATGCTAGATTCTGCTTATCAAGAGCTTGGTGTAAATATTCCTGAAGCAGAGATGGAAGGAAAAGTAGATACGACAAAAGCAGGAACATACAAACTTCATTATACATATAAGAAACAAAAGGTAACACGCACAGTGGAAGTTCTGGATAATAAACAAATTGTAATGAATTTAAATGGTTCTGCACATACTTATGTGAAACAGAATCAAAAATATATTGAGTCTGGATGTCATGCGATTGATAAAATAGAAGGAAATCTTACAGATAAAGTAAAAATAGAAGGGAATGTGGATACTAGCAAACCTGGAAAATATGAAGTTGTTTATAAAGTGAAAAACAAACAGGGGGTAGAGTGTTCCAGAAAAAGAATCGTACAGGTTGTCTCTGAAAAAGATTTTAAAGAGAATGTAAATGGAGTTCCTGTCATGATGTATCATTATGTATATACAAAAGAGGATGTACCTGAAAATATCAATACTAACTATTTGTTAGATACAGATTTAGAAGATCAATTAGCATATTTAACTTCTCAAAATTATTATTTTCCTTCTTATAAGGAATTATATGCATATATTAAGGGAGAAATAGACTTACCTGAAAAAAGTATTATTTTAACTTTTGATGATGGGCAAAAAGGTTTTTTGGAGTATGGAATTCCATTGTTGGAGAAATATCAAGTACCTGCTACATCCTATATAATTGCTTCTAAAAATGGGGAAGAGAAAGTGAAAAAGTATGCAAGTGAGTATATTAGTTTTCAGTCTCATTCTTATAATATGCATATTGGTGGAGGAACAATTGGACATGGGGGTATTATTAGTGCTTTAACAAAAGATGAAATCAAAGATGATTTAGTAAAGGCACAAACTATCGTTCAGAATACAGAGGCTTTTGCGTATCCATATGGAGATGTAACAGAAGATGCCAAACAGGCAGTAAAGGATGCGAATATCTTATGTTCTTTTAGTACGGAGTATGGAAAAGTATTTAAAGGGGATGATCCTACATCTTTGAAAAGAGTTCGTGTTTTAGGAGATGCTTCACTGGAATCTTTTATCGCATCTATTCAATAAAGAGAAAGAAGTCACAAGGTCTTGCTTGTGGCTTTTTAACAAGTGATGATGGCATAATAAGATAGAGAATGTTTTGTGTATAGAAACGAAAAAGAATGTGTGTTTACGAATGCTGTAACAATTTCTAAATCTTTTTAAATATTATTGTATTTCTTAAAAGAATACGTTATGATTGATAACAATTTAAGAAAAGGGGAGTTTTATATGGGAAAATTAAATGCTAAGCAGCTTCTTTCTGTTTCACTGACTTTGTTTGCGATTTTCTTTGGGGCAGGGAATATGATTTTTCCACCTGCTATGGGACAATTGGCTGGTACAAATTTTATTCATGCATTGGCTGGATTTCTTGTGACGGATGCAGGAATTGCGATTTTAGGAATGATTGGGGTTGTCCTTGTTGGAAATTCTATGAGTGATTTAGGAAGACTTGTAAGTAAAAAGTTTGCGGTGGTACTTTCTGTTGGGGTATATCTGTTGATAGGGCCATTGTTTGCTTTGCCAAGAACAGGAAGTGTTTCTTTTGAACTTGCATTGCTTCCTTATGTGCCACAGCATAATGCATGGATCTTTTCCTTGCTTTTTACAGCAGGTTTCTTTTTGCTTACGTATTATTTGAGCAGCAATCCAAACAAAGTTGTAGATGTTGTAGGGAAATATATGACACCTATTTTGCTGATTAGCATTGTTATGATTTTTGTTGGCTGTATTTTTACAAATCCAGTAAATTCAGAAATGATACAGTATGGAACAATTGGTGCTCCTCAACAGGATTATGTTTCTATTCCTTTTTTTAAAGGAATGATAGAAGGATATAACGCATTGGATGGACCTGCAGGTTTGGCATTTGCAATCATTGTGATCAATGCGATTCGAAGTTATGGAATTACCGATAAAAAAAGTATTGTAAAGTATACGATTTTTAGTGGACTTGGTGCAGCTTTCTTTTTAGCAGTGGTATATTTTATGCTTACTTATGCAGGAGCTATTACATCTACTTCTTTTTCCAATGGAGGTGCATTGTTACATGCATTGACAAGCAGTTTGTTTGGAAATGTTGGGGGAGTGATTCTTGGTATTGCGGTTCTTTTGGCTTGTTTAACAACTTCCATTGGTTTGACAACTGCATTTTCAGATTATTTTAAAGAATTGTTTCCATCTGTTTCTTATAAAAAGATTGCGGCAGCTGTTTGTATATTTAGTTTTGTTATCAGCAATGTTGGTTTATCTCAATTGATAACCATTTCTTTACCGGTCTTGATGATGATTTATCCAATAAGTGTTGTGTTGATTTTGTTATCGTTTATGAAAAAATATATTGGACATAGAAGAATGGTATATGTTGGCGGCATGTTCATGGCTTTTCTTGCTTCCTTTGTAAGTGCACTGGAAAGTGCCGGTGTTAGTTTTGGGATAACATCTTTGTTTCATGATTATCTTCCTTTCTATAGTCTGGGACTTGGATGGATCATACCTGCTGTTGTAGGTGCATTCATTGGATTCTTGCCATTTTGGCCAATGAATAAGAAAAATGAAAATATATAGGATTCTAATATAATAAAAAGTCTTTCTCTCTAAAATCTGTGTTAACAGGAGTTTTAGGAAGAAAGACTTTCTTTTATTCAAGTAAAGTTACAGGATACGAAAATCCGTGTTTTAGGGTATATTCTTCTAATGTTAAGTTTTTTTCGTACATTTCCCTGGCGGCTTTTTTTCCTACATATCGAAAATGCCATGGCTCATTTGCAGTTCCTGTGATGTTTGTTTTATCTTTAGGATAGCGAAGAATAAAGCCATATTCATGTGCATGATTGATTACCCATTGATATTCTGGTGTATTACCAAACAAACTATAGGTTCCATCAAGAACATTTTGGCTTGTTAAGTCTACACTTAAACCTAACTGATGTTCACTGCAACCAGGAATTGCGACAAGCTTTGAAGCAGTCACAGAATCATAAATACGGAAATATTCATCATATATCTTCTTTTGTTCCTCATAAGAACGATAAGCACTGTTGATTACAAGGTGCAATCCCTGTTTTTGTGCATCTTTATACATATTTTCTAAAGCATTTGCCGCATCTTTTCGCATTTGATTGTTGGTGTTGTCAGGGGTATTGGGAATGTTGACTTCTACAAGATTTTCTGGAACATAGCTTTCTGGAATATAAAATCCTTTTTTAATAAGTGTTGTTATGTGTGATGGATCTTTAATTGCATATTTTCTATCTGCTTTGTTTCTTGTATCAATCATACGATAAGAAATCTGCATAACAGCATCTTTTGGAGATTTTTTTGATTTGATATAGGCAGGAAAATCTTTTACGATATATCCCTGAACTGCAAAATAAGGGTTGATTTGTTCCCATGTAAGTTTGTTTTGGATTACTATTTGAAACTCAGATAAAGATAGCTTCTGCATCAAAAAACGTAAATTTTCTTTTTGATAACCAAGTGCACTTAAATCTTTATAATCCTTTTTATAGAAGGTATCTACATAAGAGATGATTTCTTCTGTGTTTTTGTTACTGCTTACTAAAAGGTCATAATCCAAATAATGTTTTTCATTAGGGAATGCATTCCATTTTGATAAATCAATAACTTTATCATAATCTAAATATTCTTTGATTTCATCATCGCTTAAAGAAAGTAAAATTTTTCGTTCCTGTGCAGGATATCCTTTATATCCTAATTGTATACGTGTCCAGTTCGCAATTGTTAAAAATAAAAGAAGGGCAAGGACAGCGAAGCCTGCGATGAGAATTTTAAAACGTTTATGAGTTTTATTTTTACTATTTAACATTTCTATAGTGATCCTCCATAAATCTTACATATACTTTTTTTAACCGTTTTATATTTTAGTATGGAGTTTTCTTTTTTACAATAAAAGATTACATTTTATATACAATATCATTTAGTAGAGAGAAAAAGTATACAGGATAAGGAAGGATTTGTTTTAGGGGTGCCAGCAAATGTTTGTCAGTAACTGTATCCATCTGGTTGATGATAACGATTTTTTGCTGTGCGTGTGTTTTGTTAAAGTTATAGGTGATAAGCTGTGCCATAAGAGAAACATCAACTCTAGTGTCTTCTTTCCATTGAAAATGCTGTTTTGCCAAAGGATAGCGATGAATGGTTTCACATGCTTTTTTATGAAAGGCACTAGCTCCTACGATTTGGATGACACATTCACAAAAAGAGGGAACTGCTGGTTCGTTTTCTTTTTCGAATTTTAATGGATATTGTCTGGAGCCATCTGCTTCTATGATCATTTTATCGCAACAAGATAAAGCTGCTGATAAAACTTCAGATGATACCGATTGCAGTTTTTTACCTTGATAAGGTTTCGCAAGGAATAAAAGATTAGAAGAAAGTTTTGATTGTATTTCCCTGATGTCTTCGCTTAGACTGATTTGCTTGCTTGTTAGATGTTTTGGATATAACATGTGTGTCGTTGTTGTTACGATCGTTTTTTCCTGTTTAGAGAATTTATCACCTAGCGCAAAACAGAAAGAGGTTTTTCCACCTCCTCCAATTACAGAAATGCAATGCTGTTTTTGAAGCTTTTCTTGATCGATGATAAGTTGTATGGTATTCATGGTATCACTTCCTGAAAATAGTATAAAATAAACAAAAAATATTGTAAAATATAGATGTAGAAATTTGGTGATATATGTGGAAAAGAAATTGTTTTGTAAAAGTGGAGGATGCAGTGCAAAACTTGGTGCCCATGCACTTGATCATGTACTTTCAAAACTTCCAAGAAAAATAGATGAGCATCTTTTGGTAGGGTATGCATCAAAGGATGATGCTGCAGTTTATCAGCTTCGTGAAGATCTGGCAATCGTATCAACGCTTGATTTTTTCCCTGCCATGGTAGAAGATCCGTATACCTTTGGACAGATTGCGGCAACAAATGCATTAAGTGATATATATGCAATGGGAGGAGAAGTGATTAGTGCTTTAAACATTGTTAGCTTTCCTGAAAAAGAGGACTTAAATATTTTAGGAGAAATCTTAATGGGAGGTGCTTCTAAAGTAGAAGAAGCTGGTGGTGTGCTTGCTGGAGGTCATTCCATTCAGGGAGAGGATGTTTTGTATGGGTTAAGTGTAACTGGCACCATACATCCCAATCATATTTATCAAAACTGCGGTGTAAAAGAAGGAGATGTATTAATTCTAAGTAAGCCGCTGGGAGTAGGAATTTTATTGAGTGCCCATCGTATGGGGGCATTAGATGATGATGCCTATCAGAAAATGATTCATTCTATGACAACCTTAAATCGCTATGCGAGTGAAATAATGAAAAAATATCATGTACATGCCTGTACAGATGTGACAGGTTTTGGCTTTTTAGGGCATTTGCATGAAATGCTGGATGGTGCATACAGTGCGCATGTTGATGCAGGTAAACTTCCTTTGTTGCCAAATGTTCATGGGTATGCAGAGGAGTTTTATATTACGGCAGCCGGACAAAAAAATCGAAACTTTTTAGAGGGCAAGGTTCATTTTGAAAATGTGGATTTTGCGATGGAGGAAATTTTGTTTGATCCACAGACAAGTGGAGGGCTGTTAATAAGTGTTTCAAAAGAAGATGCGCAAAGTTTGTTAGAAGAACTTCAAATTATGCAGGAATCATGTAACATTGTAGGAAGAATTGAAAAGAAACAGCCTTATGAAATTTATGTGAAGGGAGAATTGGAATGAAAAAAATCATTGATGCCAGAGGAAAACAATGTCCGATTCCTGTGATACTTGCAAAAGATGCAATGAAAGAGGAAAAGGCAGTTGAAATTGTTGTGGATAATGAGATTGCAGTACAAAATCTTATGAAACTGGCAAAACAAAAGAATTATCAAATGCATAGTGAAAAAAAGGAAGATGTTTTTGTAGTGAATCTTACAAAAGAGGAAGAACAAAGTGAAAATATAATAGAAGAACCTGTTGTGTGTCAAAAAGATACATTGTCTAAGAAAATTGTTGTGATTTCTTCAGAAGTCATGGGACAGGGAGATGATGTTTTGGGAAACGTATTGATGAAAGGATTTATCTATGCACTCACACAGATGGATGTTTTACCTTCCTGTGTTATTTTCTATAATGGAGGATTAAAACTTGCCTGTAAAGGCTCTGCTGTATTAGAGGATTTGAAAACACTGGAATCTTTAGGGGTTGAAATTTTAAGCTGTGGTACCTGTCTGTCTCATTATGGACTTGTTGATGAAGTAGCTATTGGTCAAGTTACCAATATGTATGAAATTGTGGAAAGACAAATGCTGGCTAGTGGAGTGATTCGTCCATGAGAGTAATTGTAAGAGGTGGCGGTGATTTAGCAAGTGGAACAGCGTACAAGCTATTTCAATGCGGTTTTGAAGTCATTCTTTTAGAATGTGAAAAACCGACATCGATTCGTCGTTATGTATCTTTTAGTGAAGCGGTATATCATGGGCAAGCCAGTGTAGAAAATGTATGGTGTGTAAAAGCAGAATGTATACAGGAAGTAGAAAAAATTTTAAGCGATAAGAAAATTGCTTTGCTTGTTGATCCAGATGGAAAAAGCATTTCGAAACTTCATCCAGATGTTGTCGTGGATGCCATCTTGGCGAAAAAAAACTTGGGAACAAGAATCGATATGGCAAAAATTGTTATTGGTTTAGGTCCTGGATTTGAAGCAGGAAAAGATGTTCATGCTGTTGTGGAAACAAAACGTGGACATTCTTTAGGTGTTGTATATTATGAAGGAAAAGCCATTGTGAATACAGGAATACCAGGAGTGATTGGCGGATATGGAAAAGAAAGAGTTATTCATGCCCCGGAAACAGGAATTTTACATTGCAAGGCAAAAATCGGTGATATCGTAGAAAAAGGGCAGTGTATTGCGATGATTGGAAATGTATGTGTAGAAGCAAGTTTAAGTGGTGTTTTACGAGGAATTCTTCCAGATGGTTTTTCTGTATGGAAAGGATTGAAAATGGCAGATATTGATCCTCGAAAGGAACAGGTAGAAAACTGTACAACGATTTCTGATAAAGCACGCTGTATTGCTGGTGGAGTAGTAGAAGCTATTTTACATTTGCATAATCTTTAAGAATATAAGATATAAGAAGTGAAAGAAACTCATGAATCCCGTGAGTTTTTTACAGTTTTTCTAAGTGTATAGAAAAGAGGGAATAAAATGATATATTTTGATCATGCGGCTACTTCCTTTCCAAAGTCAAAGGCAGCACTGGATGCTTTTGTTTATGCCGCAAATACGTATGCCAATGCAGGCAGAGGGAGTTATGAAGCTTCCTTGCAGGCATCACGAATGCTTTATCAGACAAGAGAGGATATAAAAAAATACGTTCATGCGGAAAATGGAGAAGTTGTGTTTACAAGTGGAACGACTATGGCTTTCAATATCATCATCAAAGGAATGTTTCATAAAGGTGATCATATTCTTACAACAGCATTGGAACATAATTCCATCTTGCGTCCTCTTTATGAGATGGAAAAACAAGGGGTAGAAGTGGATATTCTTTCTTTTAAGAAAGATGGAACAATTGATATAGAGGAATTCATTTCCAAGAGAAAGCCAAATACGAAAGCAATGATCATGACATTGGTTTCCAATGTATTTGGAGTGATACAGCCAGTAAAACAGATTGCGGAAATTGCACATGCGTATGGAATGCTTGTTATCGTTGATGCAGCACAGGCAGTGGGACATATGGATATTAACATGAACGAAATGGGAATTGATATTTTATGTTTTAGTGGACATAAAGGACTGCGTACGCCAAGAGGGATAGGTGCTATCGTTATGAAACAGGCATATGCTATCGATCCTTTATTAAGTGGAGGAAGTGGATTTTCATCCTTTGAAAAAATGCAGCCAAAAAATCTCCCGGAACATTTGGAAGCTGGGACTTTGCCGATAGAACTGATTGCATCCTTGCAGGCGGCATTAAAAGAAGAAAGTAAAGAAAACAAGAAACAGGAACAACGTATTTGTACATATTTTATAGAAAAGGTGAAACAGATTTCCAATGTGGAAATCTTATGTGAAGAAAATACAAATCGATGTGCGCTTGTTTCTTTGCGCTTACATGGAATAGCAAGTGAGGAAGCGATGGATCTTCTTTCACAGAACTATGATATATGCGTAAGAGGTGGAATTCATTGTGCACCTTTGCTGCATAAACAGCTGCATACAGAAACATGTGGGTTATTACGGTTTTCTTTTTCAAAAGACAATACAAAAGAAGAAGTAGATATTGCAGTGAAGGCATTACAGGAAATTATGGAGGAAGTATGCGAGTAAAACAAACATGGCTGATTGTAAGTTTTTCTACAACAAATGATGCAATGCGTTTTGAGGCAAATTGTCCTATAGAAGGAAGGCTGATTCCTTTACCGACATCGTTATCATCAGGGTGTGGATTAGCATGGAAATCTCCTTTGTCTTTAAAAATGGAACTGCTGGATTATCTTTCAAAGGAATCAGTCGTATATGAACAGGTTGTAGAACTTTTGTTGTAGGAGGGATGCGTATGTTAGAGAAGATGCAAGAACAAATTAAAAAAGGTGTGACGATGTTTGCACTGCATGAATTGGATGATACAAAACAAAAAAGATGCTGGTTTGTGGAAAAGGCAGAAGAACTTCCTTCCTTTTTACAGAGTGAACATATAAAAGAACTTTTTCATGAGAAGAAAAGTGCCTATTGGAAAGATGGAGATACTTCTTATATGTTAGAATGTGTACTTCCCAAAACACCGTTATATATTATGGGTGGAGGAACGATTGCGCTTTTCTTGGCACAGATGGCACAAATGTGTGATTTTGAAGTTCATGTCTTTGATGATCGAAAAGAGTTTGCAGATTCCCATCGTTTTCCATGGGCAGAAGAAGTCCTATGCATGCCTTTTGATGAGCTGTTTTCTTGTTATCATTTTCAAAAAGATGCATATTTTGTACTTGTGACAAGAGGACATTTGAATGATGAAAAGTGTTTGAAAGAAGTACTGCAGCTTTCCTATTCTTATGTGGGAATGATTGGTTCAAAAAGGAAAAACAATATCATTAGGGAGCATTTGCTGATGCAGGGATATGAAAAAGAAAAGCTGGATGAGGTGCATGCCCCAATCGGAATTGATATTCAATCGGATACACCTGCTGAAATTGCGGTAAGTATCGTGGCAGAATTGATTCAGAAAAGAGCGCAGTTACGTCCACAATCCACAACAGAAAGTGTTTGGAAAAAAGTGGAAAAGGATTGTATTCTGGCGACTATTTTATATCATCATGGCTCTACTCCAAGAGAAATGGGAAGCAAGATGCTGATTTTTAAAGATGGGCATATTGAGGGAAGTGTTGGTGGAGGAAGTTTGGAATATGCAGTGCAAAAACAGGCAGAACTTTTATTTCAAAGTTTAGATACATCACAAGTTATGTATTTTTCATTATCGAATGAAGATGCAGCCAAAGAAGGAATGGTATGCGGGGGAGATGCCTGTGTATTGTTAGAAAAAGCAGATATATTATGGTAAAAGAAAAGAAATAGATGAGTATTGGTAAGGTTTCTTTCTTTATCAACTTAAAAAAATGTGCTATATTGAAAAAGAATAAAAGAGGAGAGGGTGTCTATGAAAAAAATCAATACAGTGGATGCGATAGGGTATGTATTATGTCATGATATTACAAGAATTATCAAAGATGAGGTAAAAGATACCCCTTTTCGTAAAGGGCATATTGTAAAAGAAGAAGATATTCCTGTTTTATTATCGCTTGGAAAAGAACATTTATATGTATGGGAACAAAAGGAAGATATGCTGCATGAAAATGATGCCGCAAAAATCTTATATTCTCTTTGTGAAAATGAATATATGCACCCTTCTGCAATTAGAGAAGGAAAGATTGAGGTAATTGGAGAAGTGGATGGCATGCTGGATGTTGATGTAGAGCGTTTATGCGACATCAATGAAACAGAAGAAATCATGATTGCGTCAAGAAGCAACTATTCTCTTGTGAAAAAAGGAGAAAAACTGGCTGGAATGCGTGTGATACCTTTAATGGTAAGTAAAGCAAAAATGGAAGAGGTTAAACAAAAAGCGAAAGACAAGCCTTTGTTAGCTATTCGTCCTTTTGTATTAAAAACAGCAGGAGTAGTCACAACAGGCAGTGAGGTATATCACGGACGTATCAAAGATACCTTTACACCGGTTATCATAGATAAATTAAAAGAATATGGCATAGAGGTAAGTATGCATGTTATTGTAGATGATAAGTCAGAACAAATTACAGAAGCAATACGTACTATGAAAGAAGCTAACGTAGATATGATCTTATGCACAGGAGGTATGAGTGTAGATCCAGATGATGTTACTCCTCTATCTATTCGATTAAGTGGAGCAAATATCGTATCTTATGGAGCACCAGTTCTTCCAGGTGCCATGTTTTTGCTTGGGTATTTTGAAGATGATACACCAATTGTAGGACTTCCAGGTTGTGTCATGTATGCAAAGGCAACGGTATTTGATTTATGTCTTCCAAGAATTGCATGTGGAATAAAATTAACGAAAAAAGATATCGCAAGATTAGGGAATGGCGGGTTTTGTATGCAATGCAAAGAATGTCATTATCCAAACTGCAGTTTTGGGAAAGAGATTTTATAGAAATGAGTGAGAATATGGAATTAACACATTTTGATGAACAAGGAAATGCTGTTATGGTCGATGTAAGTGAAAAGAAAATTACTTCTAGAACAGCAGTGGCAAAAGGTGAAATTTATGTTAGTGAAGATATCATGCAGGCTTTGCTGAAGAAAGAAGTAAAAAAAGGAGATGTCTTGGGAGTTGCACAGATTGCAGGAATTATGGGGGCCAAGAAAACAAGTGATTTAATTCCCTTGTGCCATCCTTTAATGCTTGGAAAATGTCAGGTACAATTTCATGTCCATGAAGATAAAGGGTGTATAGAAGCAGTTTCTACGGTAAAAACAGATGGAAAAACCGGTGTGGAGATGGAAGCCTTAACAGCTGTAACCACAGCTTTATTAACTATTTATGATATGTGTAAAGCTATTGATAAGCGTATGCATATTGAACATGTCCATTTAGTAGAAAAAAGTGGTGGAAAAAGCGGAGATTTTTCTTATGAGTAAATGTATGAAAGATACGTTTGGAAGAAATATTGATTATCTTCGTATTTCGATTACACAAAGATGCAATCTTGCTTGTACATACTGTATGCCAAAAGAAATTTCTGAAGAAAAAGAAGATGTTTTAACTTATGATGAAATTATAGAGCTTGTAGAAATTTTTGCGCAAAGTGGCATACGTAAAATTAAATTAACGGGCGGAGAGCCCCTGGTAAGAAAAAATGTGTCCGTGCTTGTTAAGAATTTGTTGAAGGTAAAAGGTATTGAGGAAGTAACACTTACGACCAATGGAATTTTATTAGATGCACAGGTAGAAGATTTATATGCGGCAGGGATTCGTCATATCAATGTAAGTTTAGATACCTTGGATGAAGAAATTTATCATCGTATTACTGGACAATATGGAGTAAGCAGGGTGTGGAAAGGTATTTTACATGCCTTATCTTTAGGCATGCATATAAAAATTAATGTTGTTGCGGTAAAAGAGCGAACAAGAAAAGAAATTATAGAACTTGTAAATCTGGCAAAAGAGTATCCATTACACGTTCGTTTTATTGAATTGATGCCGATTGGTATGGGAAAACAGCAAAAACGATTGGAAGAGGAAGTTGTTCGTTCGTGGATCAAAGATGCATATGGAGAATTGAAGGAAGTTCATAAATCATTAGGAAATGGACCATGCAGTTATTATGCATTAGAAGGATTTCAAGGATATATTGGTTTTATTAGTGCTTTGTCACATGAATTTTGTGCAAACTGTTCCCGTTTGCGATTGACTGCCGATGGTTTTTTAAAACCATGTTTACAATATTCTTATGGATGTGATCTAAAAGAGCCACTAAAAAAACATGATGTGGAAGAAGTAAGACATCGTATTGCAAATATGGTTTATCATAAACCAAAATCTCATGCGTTTTTATCCGAAGATCATAAGGATAAGGAAACAAAACCAATGTCAAAAATAGGAGGTTAAGATGGGGAAAGTTGTTGCGGTATGTATAAGTCCCAAAAGAGGGACAGTAAAACAAAATGTAGGGAAAATACATTTAATAAAGGATTATGGGATTGAACATGATGCACACGCAGGTAATTGGCATCGACAGGTAAGTTTGCTGTCGTATGAGCGTATTCGTGCCTTTAATGAAAAAGGTGCCAATGTAGAGGCAGGGGCATTTGGAGAAAATATTATTGTGGATGGTATTGATTTTGTAAATCTACCTGTTGGTACGATTATGAAATGCAAGGATGTAATCTTAGAACTTACACAGATTGGAAAAGAATGTCATACTCATTGTGAAATTTATAAGCGTATGGGTGAATGCATCATGCCAAAACAAGGGGTATTTGCGAAAGTTTTACAAGGGGGAGATATTCAGATAGGAGATGAGTTTTATGTATCAGGCAGCGATACTGATTGCTAGTGATCAAGGATATGCAGGAACACGAGAAGATGCCTGTACGCCTTATTTAAAGGAATTGTTGAAAGAGCAAGGCTATGAAGTGGTTGACTGTAGAATATTGCCAGATGAGCAGCAGCAATTGGAAAAAGCGATGAAAGATATTTGTGATAACATAAAACCACAGCTTTTACTAACAAGTGGAGGGACAGGTTTATCACCAAGAGATTGTATGCCGGAAGCTACTGTGGCAATTGCACAGCGTATGGTACCAGGAATTGCGGAAGCAATGCGTGCCTATTCTATGCAATTTACAAAACGCGCCATGTTTTCAAGAGCGGTTGCAGCTACAAGAAAACAAACGTTGATCATTAACCTTCCAGGAAGTCCCAAGGCAGTTAAAGAATGTATGGAGGCAATCATTGAAGAACTTCCACATGCTTTAGGAATCATGATGAATATAGAAAGGAATTGTGCAAGAAAATGAGAAAAAAAAGAATGAGTAGATTGTTATTTGCGGGAATGTTAGCTCTTATGTTATGCGCTTGTTCCAATACAGGAAAAGAAAAAGAAGAAATTACTGTGTTGGCAGCTGCCAGTATGAAGGATGCTTTGGAAGAAATTAAAACGATGTATCCAAATGAAAATATAGTAATCAATTATTCTTATGGGGCAAGTGGAACACTGCAAAACCAGATAGAACAGGGAGCACCAGCTGATATTTTTATATCTGCAGCAGATAAACAGATGGATACTTTAGAGGAAAAAGGCAAAATTGATGCGAATACAAGAGACGTATTGTTGAAAAATGATTTGGTTTTGATTGCTGGAAAAGATAATACAGCGATCAAGAGTATTGATGATCTAGAAAAAGACAGTGTAAAAACGATTGCTGTGGGTGAGTTTGCCAGTGTGCCTGCTGGACAGTATGCAAAAGAAGCGCTGGATTCTTTGCGTATGTTTGATACATTGAAAGACAAAATTGTATATGGTTCAGATGTTCGAGCGGTTTTAAACTGGGTTGAAACATCACAGGCGGATTGTGGAATCGTCTATGGAAGTGATGCGAAAAGCAGTGATTTAGTACGTGTCGTTGATAGCTTTCCAAAAGATTCACATAAAGAAATTCGCTATCCTATAGCAATTATCAAAGACAGCAAACATAAAGAAGCCGCAAAAGAATTTATGGAATATCTGCAAAGTGATGATGCTAAAAACGTGTTTAAAGATAATGGATTTCAGGTAGAATAATATGTTTCATTCACCATTTTTCATTTCTTTAAAAATTGCTTTATTGGCAACACTGCTTGTGGTTATTAGTGGTTTATTTCTTGCGTATAAGTCTTTGCACTGGAAAAAAGCAAGAAAGATCATGGATATTATCTTTTTGCTGCCGATGGTATTGCCTCCTACAGTGATTGGATTCTTCTTGCTGCTGTTTTTCAGTAAACAATATCCTTTTGGACAGTTTTTAGACAATGTGGGAATACAAATCATATTTAGCTGGTGGGGAGGCGTCTTTGCTTCTTTCATAGTTGCATTTCCATTGATGTATCGTAGTGTACAAAGTGCGATGGAACAAATGGATGAAAATTTATGCCTTGTGGCAAGAACATTGGGAATGAAAGAAATAACGATCTTTTGGAAAATTGTTATACCAAATTGTATACCAGGGATTGTTTCTGGAATCCTTCTTGCGTTTACCAGAGCCTTTGGTGAATTTGGCGCAACGATTATGGTAGCAGGGAATATTCCAGGGAAAACACAAACTATATCGATGGCAATTTATTCTGCGATGCAATCGGGTGATTTTCAAACTGCCTATATATGGGTAGCGTGTATTTTGTTGTTCTCTACTGCCTGCATCCTTGTTATGCAATATGTTACTTCTTATAAATGGAAGAAGGTAGAAAAATGAAATTATCGATACATATCAAAAAACAGCTTCGCTCTTTTTTACTGCAGGTAGATTTAGATTGTGAAGATGGCGTGTTTGCACTGTTAGGACCTAGTGGCTGTGGAAAAAGTATGACATTAAAATGTATTGCGGGAATAGAAACACCGGATGAAGGTTATATTGCTATCAATGATGTTGTTGTGTTTGATTCTAAACGTCATATCAATGTTCCTATTCAAAAAAGACACTGTGGCTTTATGTTTCAAAACTATGCTTTATTTCCAAATATGACAGTAAAAGAAAATATCGCATGTGCAGTTCAAGATAAAACAATACGTAAACAGAAAACAGAACAGATCATGAAAACTTATGATTTAATGGAATTGGCAGATGTATACCCGTCGCATTTATCGGGTGGACAGGCACAGCGCTGTGCTTTTGCAAGAACCATGGCCTCCAATCCACAAATTTTATTACTAGATGAACCGTTTTCTGCTATGGACAAGTATATAAAAAAGAAATTAAGTTATGAATTGCAGCATCTTTTAGAAACTTTTTCTGGGTGTGTTATTTATGTGTCACATGATAATGAAGAAGTGTATTCTTTAGCTGATCAAATTGCTTTGTTGAATCATGGAAGGATTGTGGAAAAAGGAAACAAGGAAAAAATATTTCATCACCCTGAAACCGTTTATGGAGCTATCCAGGCAGGATATGAAAACATATCTGAGATTGAAATACTTGATTCGTATACTTTTTATGCGAAGGACTGGGACATGGTATTAAAAAGTGATATAGCTTTAAATACTTCATATACACATGCTGCGATACGTGCAGAAGATATATGCTCACAAAAACAATCTGAAAACAGTTATGAGATAGAGGTTGTAAAAACAATTTCGAATTTAAATGGAACTTATAGTTTTGTAAGAAACAAGGGCACTTGTGCAAAATGGCTGCTATGTAAAGAAGAATGTATTACAAAGCAGAAACAGATTGTTTTTCCAAAACAATGTTTATGTGTGTTAAAGAGTAAAAAACTGAGTGTTGATTGATAAACTACTCAGTTTTTTTTAGCATTGCATAATAAAATAAGAAATTAACTGTATAATTTTCTGCTTTTGTTCTTTTGACATGGAGTGAAAAAACTTTTGTAATTCACTTCGCACTTCTCTATCTGTATGAAATCCTAATATATGATTAGGATCAAGGTTTAAAAGTCTTGCGATTCTACAAAAATCATCAATTCTCCAAGTTGTTCTTCCGTTTAAGTAACTGTTCAAAGATTGAGGAGACATATGCATCTTTTCTGCTATTTCTTTCTGTGTTGTATCATGGAAAGAAATAGCTTCTTTAATTACTTCCCCGCATTGAATTAAAAAAGCATCTTTTTTCTTCATGATTTCCTACCTCCTGGGATAAAATTATACTAGATAAGTGATGTTTAGTAGCTTATAATAAATGAAATTGATAATAAAATTAAATAAAATAAAAGAAATGCTGTATTTCTAAATAGTGTCTATACCTTTTTAAATAAGAAGAATATTCTAAAACAGGGGGTAAATATATGCGAAAAATAATATATCTTCTGTTTGTAATGGTTTTATGCGTGGGAATATTTTTGATATATTTTATCAACTATCTATGCTTTCTATAGTGATTCCAAAAGAAAGGGTATTAAAAAAAGTAGGTTTACGTTATAATTACAGTATTGGTTTAGGAGTGTGCAGGATGAATAAAAAAATAATAGATAAATATACAAAAGAATATGGCGTACGTTTTTCAAGACGACAAAAAAGAAAAGCTTCTTTGGCGTTGTTTGAGGATATGAAAGATGCAGGTTATGAAGGTACAATGATAAGTGGAAGAAAAGTATTTTCAAAAGCAGAAAATTATTTGTTTGGAAATATAAAAACGATGAAAACAGTCATCGTTGTACCCTTTGATACACCTCAGCACTGTTTTTGGAGAAGAGTTCCTTACTACCCTTTAAATGGGAATAAATCTGCAAATAAAAGTGTGCTTCCTATGTTTGCACCAGTTATTTTGTTGTATTTGATGGTTTTTGTGATGCTGTGGATTGCGGATCATTTTGTTACATCACCACAATTGGCTTTTGGGATTTCTTTGTTTATATATTTTCTAATCTTTTTCCTTTTGTATCTTATGACAATTGGAATTGCGAATCGCAACAATTACAATCGATATTCTTTGTCTGTGGCAACAGCGATAGAACTGGCACAGAAACTAGGAAAAGATGAAAAAAGAAAAGTTGGATTCCTGTTTACGGATAAAAATAAAACAAGGTATTATGGAGCACAGCTTGCAGTTGACAAATTTATACAAGAAAACAAAAATCCAGATTTTATTTGTATTGATTGTATTGGTGAAGGATCTGTTATTCAGATTGGATATAATCCGAATATGCGAAAAATGGCTGTAAAATTAAAACAAAAAGAGAACATCGATTTGGTTAAGTTATCAGAATCAATGCGTATGCAAAATGCGATGGGAGTATTTTCTCATGCAGTTGTTATCGCAAGAGGGGATTTGGATAAAGATAATGAGTTATGCTTAACAACAACATGTACTTCAAAAGATAAACATATAGAAGAAAGTATGGCAGATGATGTAGTGGAAATGCTTTATAACTATCTTTGTAAACTTTCTTAATTGGAAGGAGGCTTTTTTATGCTTCGTAAAATTTTATCTTTGTTACATAATAAAATCTTTATTGTTGGGGTATTGATCCTTATTCAGCTGGCAGTGTTTTTTGGTATTGTCTTTAAATTAAGCGAATACTTCGTGGCAATTTATTTCTTTTTGATTGCCCTTAGCTTTATCATTAGTATTTATATAGTAAATAAAGATGATAATCCGACATATAAAATGACATGGGTCATGTTGATCATGGGGCTCCCTGTTTTTGGCGGTTTGATTTATTTGTTGTTTGGCGGTCAGAAAGTACCTAAGGAACTTCGTGTTCGTGACAATGAAGCGGCAAAAAAATATCCGGGAATTTTTTGGCAGAATGCAGAAATTATGGAAGAATTGCAGGAAGAAGATTCAAATGCATTTAAACAGGCAAATTATTTGTGGAAAAATGCACGTTTTCCAATTTATAAACAAACAGAAACAACATTCTTTCCAATTGGAGAAGAAAAGTTTAAGGCAATTGTAGAAGAATTGAAAAAAGCGGAAAAATTTATATTTTTAGAATATTTCATTATTGCCCCAGGTATTATGTGGGATACGATTTTGGATATTTTGATTCAAAAAGTGAAAGAAGGCGTAGAAGTTCGTGTGCTGTATGATGATTTTGGATGTATTACAACGCTTCAGCCTGATTATGCACAGGTTTTATGTAAATTAGGTATTAAGACAAAGGTGTTTAATCCGATTCGTCCAAGACTGGCTATTCAGATGAACAACCGCGATCATCGTAAAATACTTATTATTGATGGAAAAGTTGGAATGACAGGTGGAATTAACCTTGCGGATGAATATATAAATAAAAAAGAACGTTTTGGACATTGGAAAGATTGCGGCGTCATGTTGAAAGGGGAAGCTGTATGGAATCTTACGATGATGTTTTTACAGTTTTGGAATTACGATGAAGATGTAAAAGATGACTTTTTCCAATATAAAGCAGAAAATATGAATTTTAAAAACGATGGTTTTGTACAGCCTTATAGTGACAGTCCTACGGATTCTGAAAACATAGGGGAATATACACATATCAATATGATTAATGGTGCGAATTCTTATGTGTATGCGACCACACCTTATTTAGTTATTGATAATGAAATGAAAACAGTATTGATATTAGCTGCGAAAAATGGAATTGATGTACGTATCTTAGTTCCTCATATTCCTGATAAATGGTATGTGTTTATGGTAACACGTTCTAATTATCGTTCATTAATTGAAGCTGGTGTTAAAATTTATGAATATACACCAGGTTTTGTACATGGAAAAACGTTTGTAGTAGATGATAAGATGGCAGTTGTTGGAACGGTAAATATGGATTATCGATCTTACTATCTTCATTATGAATGTGGTGTATGGTTTTATAAAAGCAAAGTTGTTATGGATGTTAAGAAAGACTATTTGGAAACTTTGGAAAAATCACAGCAGATTACTTTAGAAGATTGTTTAAAGGTAAAACTTCCAGTTCGTATCTTGCGCTCTATTTTAAATTTATTTTCTCCTATGATGTAAAAGAGAGAAATTGCAGATGAAAAAGAAAATAGATTTGGAAATAAGGCCATATGTTGAAGCTGACTTAAAAATCATACTACAACTGTTTAAAGATACGATTTATACTGTTAACAAAAAAGATTATGACAGCAAACAGCTTGCAGCGTGGGTGGAAGGCATGAATGTGGAAAAGTTTAAAACTAGTTTGTTATGCCATGAAACGCTGGTAGCCTGTATCAATCATCAGATTGTTGGGTTTGCGGATATGGATAAAACTGGATATTTAGATCATTTGTATGTGCATAAGGATCATCAAAGAAAAGGAATTGCAAGTGCATTGTGCGATGCTTTGGAAAAACAAAGCAAGGCGCTTGGTTTTGAAACGCATTCCTCCATAACAGCTTGTCGTTTTTTTGAAAAAAGAGGTTACAAGATCATTAAAAAACAGGAAGTGTTACGTAATGATACATATTTGACCAATTTCGTTATGAAAAAAGAAAACTTTACAATATTAAAAAAATAATTATAATTTTATCGTTGAGGTGTGATAGTTATGAGTAAAAAAATTGGATTGATTTGTGAAGGCGGAGGAACAAAAGCAGCATATACCTGCGGTGTTTTACAGTGCTTTCTAGATAATGATATTAATTTTCCATATACTGTTGGAATTAGTGCAGGAGCAGAAGTTTTGTTGCCATTTGTCGCAAAACAAAGAGAACGACTTCGCTTTAGTGGTGTTGAGGCAGCTAGTGATCCAAAAGCAATAGGACTTTCTCCCTTACTTCATGAAAAAGGAGTCTTTGGGATTGATTATGTTTGTAAATTTATTGAAAAACATGAACCACTGGATTATAAGACGTTTATGAAAAATCCAACAAAACTGGATATTGGTGTTTATAATATGGATAATGATCAGGTGGAATATTATCCAAAAGAAGATTTTGATCCGGAAGAACAAAATCTTATGAAAGCATCCTGCTCTTTGTTTTTGTTAACTAGACCTGTTTATTTTAAAGGACATAAATGTATGGATGCAGGTCTTGTTGATATGATTCCAATTGAACAAAGTATTCGAAATGGGATGGAAAAACATGTTTTTATTTCTACAAAAGAAGAAAATTATATTAGAAAGCCTGCACCTAAATGGCAGTTGATGTTAGCTTCTTTATTCTATCCTGGAAATAAAAAAGTAAAAGAGTTTTTACGAATCCGTCATGAGAATTATAATAAACAATGGGGAATTGTGAAAGATTTGGAAAACAAAGGAAAAGCACTTGTGTTAAGACCAAGTGCAGATTATGGTGTAACACGGTATACACATGATAAAGATTTGTTGCAGAAGTGGTTTGATTTGGGATATGAGGATACAAAAAACAGACTTCCGCAAATAAAAGAATTTATGAACAATTAAGAGCTAGTTATAAGCTCTTTTTTTTGAGAATTGTTTTTTACTAAAAAGAGGTAAAATTAAGGATTGAAAAAAATTATAAAAAAGTTGTTGACATAGGGATAGGAGGATGGTATTATATTAAGGCATTCGATGGAAGACGGGCCTGTAGCTCAGGTGGTTAGAGCGCACCCCTGATAAGGGTGAGGTCGTTGGTTCAAGTCCATTCAGGCCCACCATCGAATTTAATATACATGTGGGCTGTTAGCTCAGCTGGGAGAGCACCTGCCTTGCACGCAGGGGGTCAGCGGTTCGATCCCGCTACGGTCCACCATTTATTTAGGAATTACTGCTAGAAGTGTTATTCTAGCGGTTTTTTTGTATTTTGATATATTTTATATAGTGATTATCCTAAAGCCTTTACTAAAAGGAGTGATTTTTTTATGGAATATAAATTTATAGAAAAAATTGAAGAAACTAAAACACTTGTTCATGAAGATTTAATTAAGTGGGGACAATTTAAAAGATATGGTATTCCATCTGTATGTGAAAGGATGTCTATTAAGGGAACGTCATTATTGAAAATAAAAAGGGATAAAAATACCACAAGTGGTTCCATATATAATAAAATGTCAAGTTATATTTCGGATGAGCTTGAAGATAGAGCTCTACTTAAAAGTTATAACCAGTATATTAATTATCTATCAATAGAAGAGAGGGCAATGATAAAGTCACGTTATTTTCGAAATCAATCATTTACAGCAATGCAAGTTGAATTTGACAGGTCAAAGTACTATATTCACGAAAGAATTGAAAACGCAATTATAAAAATAGCTTATCTAAATCCTTCTGTAGACTTTTTAGATCTTGATTATGATATGTTTCAAGCTTATAAATGTGAAAAGTTGAGTTTATCTAATAGATGGAAAAATACATTGCTACGTTCTATTTCTTTTGAGCGAGAATTTTATAGAAGTAGAATACAGATGCTGCCATTCATAATGCAGGAAAAAATAAATAAGAGATTACAAAAAGAAAGCTTGGATAAAAATGAAAGAAAGCTAGTGAAGATTGCCTTATTGTTTATTGCCTATTCTTTACCTGAAGAACATCCAATGTATATTACCAAAAATCAAATGATTGAAGAATATTATGTATTTATGAAGACGGACAGATATTTAAATCAGTTTTTAAAAGCTTATCAGAATCAAATGGTAGAGAATGATTTTTAAGCTAAAACCAAGGAATTATAGGAATGATATGATTTTATAAATCACTGATTGTTTTTTCTTAAAGTTGTTAATATAACAGGATATTATAAAAAATACCATCTAATTTTGATATATTTTTTAAATTATTCTTTTCTTTATGGAGTATAGCTTTTTCATTATTAACTGCACAAGTAAAAAAACATTTGACCTTTATTGATTCTGTGTAAGCAATAGAACCCACAAGAATTTTTATGCACAACTCTTCCTTTCTTTTTTTTATCTTGTTTAGTCTTACTGAATTTTCTGTATCATTTTTTAAATATTATATTGAAATTTGTAGAAAAAACGATATAATTGTTTTGTTTGATTTTTAGAATTAAATGTTTAGTAAAAGAAAACAGGGAGGAGCATGCGTGGATATAGGTAGACGATTAAAAGATCTTAGGATTTTGAATGATCTTACTTTAGAGGAATTAGCTTCCAGAAGTGAGCTTACCAAGGGCTTTTTATCACAGGTTGAGCGTAATCTAACAAGCCCCAGCATCTCTACATTAGAGGATATTTTAGAGGCTCTTGGGACAAACCTTTCGGATTTTTTTCGTAAGGAAGAGGAAGAAAAAATTGTGTTTCAGACACAGGATTTTTTTGTGGATGAAAAGGAAGAATATACACTGGAATGGGTGATTCCCAATGCACAGAAAAATGAAATGGAGCCGATACTTTTGACATTGCATCCACGACAGGAAAGCAAAGTTATGGAATGTCATAGCGGAGAAGAGTTTGGCTATGTGTTAAAAGGCAATGTGATGCTTGTACGTGGAAATAAAAAGTATCGTTTAAAGGCAAAGGAAACGTTTTATCTTAATGGGAAAATAAGCCATTATCTTGTGAACATAGGGAATAGTGATGCGAAGATTTTATGGATTACTACCCCGCCGATGTTTTAGGAGGATGTCATATGGAAAAGAAAAAACTGATTCAGTTTCGCAATATTGTGAAAGATTTTGATGGACAGATTGTATTAAAAGGGATCAATCTAGATATTTATGAAAACGAATTTGTAACACTTTTAGGGCCTAGTGGATGTGGAAAAACTACCTTGTTAAGAATCCTTGGTGGTTTTTTAGAGGCAAATGAAGGTGCCGTTATTTTTGATGGGGAAGATATCAGCAATGTTCCTCCTTATAAAAGAGAGTTGAATACGGTATTTCAAAAATATGCTTTATTTCCTCATATGACAATTTATCAAAATATTGCGTTTGGCTTAAAAATCAAGAAAATGAGCAAAGACGTAATTGAGCAGAAAGTCATGAAAATGTTGAAGCTGATTGGATTAGAAGGATATGAAAATAAGAATGTAACGCTTCTTTCCGGAGGGCAGCAGCAGCGTGTTGCGATTGCCAGAGCTTTGGTAAATGAGCCAAAAGTATTATTGCTGGATGAACCATTAGGGGCGTTGGATTTAAAACTGCGTAAAGAAATGCAGTATGAACTAAAACGTATTCAGCAGGAAGTTGGAATCACTTTTATTTTTGTAACACATGATCAGGAAGAAGCATTGACAATGTCTGATAAGATCGTTGTTATGAAGGATGGAGAAATTCAGCAGGTAGGAACACCAGAAGATATTTACAATGAACCGCAAAATCGTTATGTCGCAAGTTTTATCGGGGAAAGCAATATTCTTCCTGCAGTAATGCTGGAGGATTACAAAGTGAAGTTTGATGACAAGGTGTTTGACTGTGTAGATTTTGGTTATAAACAGAATGAACCGGTAGATGTTGTCATTCGTCCAGAAGATATTGATATTGTAGATGTGAAAGATGGAAAGATGACAGGAGAGGTCTTAAGTGTATTATTTAAAGGAGTACATTATGAAGTTATGGTAGAAACAGTACCTGGAACTTCTGTGAGCGTAAATATGCATGTCATTCGAAATCATGATGTCACATCAGAAAATGGAAAAGAAAAAATTAGTGCAAATGATTTCTATGTGGATATTGAAGACTTGAAAGAATTAGATGATAAAGAAATCGTTGCACGTGCGGATGCACAGGCATGGAACCCGGAAACGGATGAGTACATCTCCATTAGTAAGATTGAATATGAATTAAAAGAAGAAATTGGAGAATATCCGGTAACGTTCTCTACATCCAATGGAACATCCATTCAAAGAACCATTTTTGTTGTTAATCAGCCATTTGTAAAAAATGAAAAAGCAAATGAAGCAGTTATGGCGTTTAACTTCTTTAAAACAGTAGATGAAATCAAAGAATCTGTAGCACTTGATACGGATTTGAAAACATGGGCAAATGCACAGGGATGGAAACTGTCTGATGAAAATGAAGCTGTGGATATCAGTGTAGATTATGATTTCGATGATGAAAATATCAGTGAAGGTGTATACAAAATTACGTTCTGGACAACTGGTAGAGAATTTAAAATTCACACGACAGATTTTGTGGAGGAAGGAAAAGAGGTCGGTTTAACATTCTTCCCGCAAGATATTCATGTCATGGAAAAGATGGGATTCTAAATGAAACGTTTTTCTCAGCTGGCATGGCCATATATGATCTGGTGTGCAATTATGCTGCTGCTTCCAATGTTACTGATTTTCCTATATTCTGTAACAACGCAGGGAAACAGCGTTATTAGTTTTTCTTTTACACTGGATCATTTTAAACGTTTTTTTACCGACCCTGACTTTCTCCTTATCTTATGGAGATCTCTTGTTATTGCGATTAAAACAACGATCATATGTGTACTTTTAGGCTATCCGATTGCTTACTTTATCGCAAGAAGTTCTGATCGTGTACGTAATATTTTAGTGCTGGTGATTACGCTTCCTATGTGGATCAATATGCTGGTACGTACGTATGCATGGATTGGAATTTTATCTGATGGAGGTATTGCGCAGCAAATTTTAGGATGGTTTGGTCTTGGCGATACAAAGCTTCTATATACAGAAGGGGCTGTATTGCTGGGAATGGTATACAACTTTATTCCCTTTATGATTTTGCAGGTCAATGCTTCTTTAAGTAAAATGGATACTTCCTTGCTGGAGGCAAGCAGTGATTTAGGTGCAAATCGTTTTCAGACATTTTGGAGAGTTACCTTTCCTTTGTCTTTGCCAGGAGTCATCAGTGGGATTACACTGGTATTTCTTCCTGCTGTGAGTTCCTTCTTTATACCAAAACTACTTGGTGGAGGACAGTATTTCCTAATTGGAAATGTGATTGAAAACCAGTTCATTACTGTTGGAGAATGGAACTTTGGTAGTGCAATTTCCATGGTCATGGCTGTCTTGATGATGGTTATGATGATGGGAGTAAGAAAGATGGAAGAAAGAAATAGAGGAGGGAAGAAAAAAGAATCATGAAAAAAGAGAGAAGACTGTTTGGAAAAGGACTCATGACTTTGATGATTCTGTTTTTCTACTTGCCAATCATCTTTATGATCGTCTTTTCCTTTAATGAAAGCAAATCACTTACAAACTTTACCGGATTCTCTTTGAAATGGTATACACACATGTTAGAATCCAATGATATGGTTTCTTCCCTGTATACGACATTTAGTGTAGCTATTATCGCAACGATCGTATCCACTATCATTGGTACGATTACCGCTATTGGATTATCCAAATCACGTAAGGTAGTACGTGAAATTGTCACACAGGTAAATGATCTTCCTTTGATGAATCCGGAAATTGTAACAGCGATTGGATTAATGCTGCTGTTTATTACGTTCCAGATTGAAAAAGGATATATTACGATGCTTTTGGCACATATTGCCTTTTGTATTCCTTATGTAATGTTATCGGTAATGCCAAAAATCAAATCACTGGATCCAAATTTAGCAGATGCAGCAATGGATCTTGGGGCAACGCCTTGGCAGGCACTAACAAAAGTTATGGTTCCACAAATTATGCCGGGAATCATATCTGGTGCGTTAATTGCCTTTACTATGTCTTTTGATGATTTTATCATTTCTTATTTTGTCACAGGCAGAGGGGTTAAAAACCTAAGTATCATGGTGTATACGATGAGCAAACGTGTGAATCCAAGTATCAATGCGATTTCTACTTTGGTAGTTGTACTCATTACAATTGTATTGCTTATCGTTAATGTACTTCCAATGATAAGAAACAGCAAAAAAGAAAAAGCAGCAAAACAGCCAGTCCAAAAAAGCAGAAGAAAAGGAAGTTTGCTTGCACTGCTTCTTGTAGTTGTAGTTGCGGGTGCATCTTTCTTTGGATTACAGCATATGCAAAATGGTGCAGGGAAGTTTAAAGGACAAACACTGCATCTATATAACTGGGGAGAATATACAGGGCAGGAAGTCATTCCTATGTTTGAAAAACAAACAGGTGCGAAAGTTGTTATGGAAAATTTTGAATCCAATGAACAAATGTATATCAAGGTGGCAAATGGGGATTCTTATGATGTTATTGTGCCAAGTGATTATATGATTGAACGTTTAATCAGTGAAGACTTGTTGCAGAAACTGGATAAGAGTAAATTAAACTGTATGGATTTATTATCAGATGGTGTAAAAGGTTTGCCATATGATCCAAACAATGATTATTCTGTTCCATATTTCTGGGGAACGGTTGGAATTGTTTATGACAAAACAAAAGTGGATATCAAAGATTTGGAAAAAGAAGGGTTCAATATCTTCCTTGATACAAAATACAAAGGGGATATTTACTTATATGATTCTGAACGTGATAGCTTTATGATGGCTTTAAAAGCTCTTGGCTACTCTATGAATACAAAAAATGAAAATGAACTTCAAGAAGCATATGAATGGCTTGTAAAATGTGTAGAAACGATGGAGCCTGAAATTGTTACGGATGAGATCATTGATAACATGGCACAGGGAAGAAAAGCTTTAGGATTAATTTATTCTGGAGATGCAGCTTATGTTATGAGTGAAAATGAAAATATGGGATTCTATATGCCAGAAACAGGTACAAACTTGTGGAGTGATGCAATGGTAATTCCTAAGAATGCAAAAAATCCAGAACTAGCTCATGAGTTTATTAACTTTGTATCCAGCTATGAAGGAGCTATGAATAATTCCAGTGAGGTAGGATATACGTCTCCAAATAAACAAGTTATGGAAGAATTGTCTAAGTCAGATTATGAAGGTATTAATGCGTACATTCCAAGAACTGGAAATAAAAATGATGAAGTATTCAAATATGATGGAGAAATCAAAAAAGTCATTTCTTCCTTATTCAGTAAAGTAAAAGTTATCGCATCAAATGCAGAATAAAATTGGAAAAGGCAGACAAGATTTATCTCTTTGTACTGTCTTTTTCTTACTATGCTTATGATTTTTTGTTAGATAAAAGTAAAGTTAAATATCTGTTTTCAGCATGCTGCTAGTAAAAGGAAACAATACTTTTTCTTGTAATTTTTGTTTTGTTGCATGCAAGTATATTTGAATTGTAATATTTTTTGTCTTCTGTTCTTTCTTTGTTTTGCGTTTTTTTGTTATGTGTAGTATATTATGATAGTAGTTTTATTGATAAATGGGAGTGTAAGTAAAATGGTAACAAAGATAGGTATTGATTTGGGTACAACAAATTTGTTAATGTGTTTAAACAACAGTGGAGTCATTGTAGATGAACCTTCGATTATTACAGTTGATGCATCTACAAAAAAATGTATTGCGGCAGGTATAGAAGCAAGAGAAATGATTGGTAGAACGCCAAAAAGCATGATTTGTATCCGTCCATTAAAAGATGGAGTAGTTGCGGATTATGAAGCAACCGATATGATGTTAAATTATTTCTTAAAAAAATGTAATTTAAAAGGATGGTTCAAACGCAATGTGATTTTAATTTGTCATCCAACAAAAATTACATCGGTAGAGAAAAATGCAATTCGTGACTGTGCATATCGTGCCGGTGCGAAAAAAGTATATTTGGAAGAAGAACCAAAAGTGGCCGCTGTTGGAGCGGGTCTTGAAATTGGAAAACCAAGTGGTAACATGGTACTAGATATTGGGGGAGGAACCAGTGATATTGCGGTATTATCTTTAGGAGATATCGTTTGTTCTACATCTATAAAAGTGGCAGGAGATCGTCTTTCTCATGACATTATAGAAGGGGTACGTTTACATAAAAAGATGTATATCGGTGAGCAGACTGGAGATGAAATCAAGCAGAAAATTGGTACAGCTATCAAAATGGAAAATCCAGAAGTTATTACTGTAAGTGGAAGGGATGTAGAAACAGGACTCCCACATACAATTGAAATCAATTCAAACGAAGTAGAGTCTTATATCCATGACAGTTTACAGGAAATTATACATGCGACAAAAACAATCTTGGAAATTACTCCGCCAGAATTAGCAAGTGATATTGTGCAAAGAGGACTTGTTTGTACAGGTGGTGGATCTTTGCTGCATGGACTTGATGAACTTTTAAAACAAGAATTAAAAATTCCTGTGTATATTGCGGAAAATGCACTGCATTGTGTTGTTGATGGATGTAATATCATGTTAAACAATTTATAAAATAATGCTTTGAATTTCTTGATAGCAGAATGATTTTTGTTATCAAGAAATTTTTCTTTTTAAAAATGTGAAACGAATATGTGAAAAGTGTTAGAAATCTTTACTTTTTATATTGGGTAAGGTATCATATGATTGATATAAAGTAAGGAATAATGAGTGATTATATGAAGAAATTATATAGATATTTTAAATTTCAATTAAAAATGACAGGAAAGAATTTAGCTCGTCATTTCGGTTTAGCAATGTCAGCTGCTTTTTCAGTTACAATTACTTTAGTACTTATATCTTCCTTCCTGCTGTTAACAAGTAATCTTTCAAACTTTGGAGAGAATATTCAGGGTCAGGTTACAATACGTGCATCAATTGATCCAATTGTAAAACAGGAAGAAGAAGCTGCTTTGCAGGAAAAAATTGAGAAAATGGATAATGTAAAAAGTGTGCAGCTTTCTACTGGTGATGAAGAATTAGAAGCTTATAAAAAAGAATATGCAGATGAAAGCAGTTTATTCGATATGTATGAAGGAGAAACAAACCCTATTCGTGATACATTTGTTATAGAAGTAAAAAACAGCAGTAAAATTGCGGATACAACAGCTTTGATTGAAAAAGAAAAAGGAATTGTAAAAGCGGATTATGGAGGAGAGGCAACAGCGTCCATGCTGGAAACTTTTTCTGCAGTACAAAAAGGAAGTATGATATTTATTGCATTTTTAATTTTAGTAGCATTGTTTTTAATATCTAATAAAATTAAAATGTCTATTTATACAAGAAAATCTGAAATTGCGATTATGCGTTTTGTTGGTGCCGGCAATTGGAATATTCGTTTTCCAATGATGCTGGAAGGGATGATTATCGGTCTTATAGGTGCAGTGATTCCGATTGTATTAACAATCGTCATATATCAGTGGATATATGATTTAGGAAATGGCATTATGCTTAGCAGCATGTTTACTTTACAGCCAGTATATCCATTGACTTTACATATTTCTATACTGCTTGCAGGAATTGGTATTCTTGTGGGGCTTATTGGAAGTTTCTTTTCAACTAGTCGTTATCTTAGATGGAAACGGTAAGAAGGAGTGTGAATACGATGAGAAAAAAATTACTTCTTTTAACATTAAGCAGTTCACTGTTTATAATGTGTGCTTATCCAGTGCAGGCAAAAAGTTTTGCGGGAAGAGAAGAAGAGATGAATCAGAAATGTTCTGCTATTTATGATGAAGAAACACAAAGAGAATGCGAAGAATATAAGGCATATATACAAGAACAGAATCAAAATTTAAACAAGGATATTCAAAATATAAAATCACAGTTGAGTGCTGTTGGAAATGATATTAATAAATTAACGGAACAATTAAAGAAAAATAATGATACTATTAAAAATCTGGATTCTAAAATTCTTAATGTGCAAAATAGCATTGATGCGATTTCACGAAATATCGTTTCTTTAAATAAGAAAATTGATGAGAAGGCAAAAAACATTGAAAAACGAGATAAGCAGATGAGAGAGAGACTTGTAGAGATGCAGGTTTACACAGGAAGTAACAATTTCGTTGATTTTTTGATGGGTTCAAGCAGTTTTGCGGATTTATTGCGTCGTTCAGAAATTCTAGGTGAATTGAATGCGTATGAATCAGAGCAAATAAAAGCTTTAAATAAAGAAAAAGAAGAATTGTATCAAGATAAAGAGAAAGTACAAAAACAAAAGGATATGCTTGAAACACAGAAAGCTTCTTTGAAAAATAATAAGGAAAAGGCTGTAGAACTAAAGGCAGTGAATGATCAGCTGATGAGCAAATATCGAAAACAGGAAGATGAACTTCTAGATGCGAAGATTCGTAAGCAGTTAGCACAATCCAATCTTCCTACCATTGATACATCTATCATTCCTAAAGAAGAACCAGATAATGGAAATGATAATAATTCTAATGGAGGCGATTCCTCAAGTGGAGGAGATTCTTCAAATGGAGGTAATTCCTCAGGTGGTGGAGATTCCTCAAACGGAGGAGGCTCTTCTGGTGGTGGAGGATTTAAGCCAAGCAGCGGGTTAATTGTACCAATTCAGGGTAAATGGTATCGAAGTGCAGGAACATGGGCTTATCCAGATGGCGGTGTTCATAGAGGAATGGATTTCGGTACTTACAGTGCAACAGGACTTTCTGTAGTGGCCCCGGCAAATGGAATTGTTATATGGACATATAATGGATGTGCCAATAATGGTTATCTTGGAAATCAATGTGGAATTCCAAATACGACAGGAAATAATATGACCATTGTTGTTCGCGCAAACAATACAACCTATGCAATTTCCTTCTATCATCTAACATCAACAGTTGCCCCAGTTGGAAGTATGATCAGTCAGGGACAGCTAATTGCCTATACTGGAAATAGTGGAAGCTCAACAGGGCCACACTGTCACATAGAAGTTATTAATCTTGGAAATATTTCATTAGAGACAGCAGTACAAAGATATAATACAGGATATTATAGTTATCCAAAAGACTTATCTTTTGGAGTAGGATGGGGAATAGATCCAAAAGCTTGTGGAAGTGCTCCTTGTCGAATGCGTCCGGAAACTTTCTGGGGATATTAAAAGTATAAAAGCAGTATCGAATCCTATTTATAGGAAAGATGCTGCTTTTGGTATATATATAATAAAAAGGACCAGCAAGTAGTCCAGTAATTTTCAATGGTGCAGAAGATGGGACTTGAACCCACACGAGCATACGCCCACTACCCCCTCAAGATAGCGTGTCTGCCATTCCACCACTTCTGCATTTTACGTCCATAATCATACACTATTTCTGTTGAATTAGCTACTCTTTTGTCTAAAAAAGTTATTGAAATAATTTATATATCACATCTTATTCCCATAATAATATATGATAATAGAATGCGTTATAGAAAGGTGATAAAAAGATGAAAAAAGAGCTTAAAATCTCTGCAGCAAGCATTTTGTTTTATGTTGCGGCAGTCGTATTTCTTGGTATTGCAGTATTTTATATTTGGCAGACATATGTGTTGATATCGAATTATGCAGAGGCTGGACAAAGCATAAATATCACTGCAGCTTTAGATAACTATTTTACTTACTGTGCTCCTTATTTTGCATATGCTATTCTTTGTTATGGATTAGGCGTAGTTATGGGGAAACTTACAAATTTAACGCATGTGATGTCTTTATGTCTAGAAAGTACGCAAGAAGAAAAAGAAATTGAAAAATAAATACAAAAGCTGCAGCAGAATGAAATCTATGCAGCTTTTTTGTGTTATTTGCTTTCTGTTAGAGAAAGGAATGTTTCTATATCTTTTTTTGCGGTTTCTAAACTACTGATCCAGAAATCTTTTGATGTCAAATCAATATCTAAGATTTTAGCGACATCTTCTACATCTGAAACTGTTGTGGCTTTCAACATTTCACGATATTTAGGTACAAAGTTCTCTTTCATCTCTTTATATTTTACAATTAAACCTCTGGCAAACAGACCTCCAAAAGCATATGGGAAGTTATAGAAACTTAACTGTGAGGAATAGTAGTGCCCTTTATTTACCCACATATAAGGATGCAAATAATTTGGATCTAATCCATCTCCATATGCAGTTTTTTGTGCGTTTAACATGATTTCTTCTAAATCTTTTGAAAACAGGAATTCATTTTTTCTGCGCTCAAATACTTCACTTTCAAATAAGAAACGAGAATAGATATCGCACATAATCTGCGTAAGATCCTGTAACTGATTTTCCAGCAATACAAGTTTTTCTTCATCGTTTGCTTCTTCGATAACAGCATTCATAATGATATTTTCATTAAAAGTAGATGCAGTTTCTGCAACTGGCATGGAGTAGTCAGTGTTTAAGATACGATGATCTTCAATCATCATACCATGATATGCATGTCCTAATTCATGTGCTAGAGTTACCACATCTCCAATATTTCCATCGAAATTCGTTAAAACACGGCTTTGTTTTACAAATGGAAGATTTGCACAGAAAGCTCCTCCTACTTTTCCTTTTTTAGGATAGAAATCAATCCATTCTTCTTCAAATGCCTGTTTCATCATATCTGCCATATCGCTGGCAAATGGAGAAAAGTGACTGATTAAATAGTCTTTCGCTGTTTCAATTGTAAATTTTGTATTTGTTTTTCCCATTGGTGCGAATAATTCATACCAGGGAAGTCCATTCTTATATCCCATAACTTCTGCTTTACGACGTAAATATTTATGGAAAATAGGCATGTAGTCTTTCATAGCACTTAACATAGCATCCAAAGTTTCTTTTTTCATTCTGGATTGATGCAGTGTCATAGCAAGAGGACTTTCATATCCTCGCAAATCGCATTCGCATAATACCTGCTGTTTAATGTTGTTTAAAGAAAAGCTAATTGCATCTTTGATTTTATCATATGCTTTTAATTCAGCTTCATAAGCCTCTTTTCTTACTTCCTGACTGTCATCGTAAGCAAGATTTCGTATAGCAGATAAGGTTGTTGTTTCTCCTTTATACTCTACTTCTAATGTACTTGTTAGATAGCTGTGCATCATTTCCCATGCATTTCCACCGGAAATATTCATTTTGGATAGTACATCTTCCACATCATTACTTAAAAGATACTTTCCATCTTCCTTTATCGTATGCAGTAAATAACGATAATCCTTTAAAAATTCATCTTGTTCAATAAGAGTATCTAAATTGTCTGTTTCAGAAATATAGCGATGAAATGCAGCAATTGCCTTACTGGAAGAAGATGCAATTCTTGTGATTTGACTGTCATAGGCAGCTGTTTGCGAATCGGTTGTATTTGTAGATTGTCGAAGAGCTGTATATTCACCTAAACGCATATGTAAAAGTGCCATTTCTTCCATTGCTTTTAAAATGTTTACTAAAGTTTCTTTTTCATTGTCATGTGATAAAGTCGCTGCTAATTCATCACATTGTTTTACGCTTTTCTCAAAAGCTTTGATATCTTTTTGAAAAGTATCATCATAACCTTTATATAAGATATCTAATGACCATGTATCTTTCATATATATACCTCCCTTGTTTTTTTAATTATATAACATAAACTTATTTTGGCATAGAAAAAAGCTGCCATTCTAAAAAATGACAGCAAACATTTATGCACAAATATAGGCAAGGATTAATTTCATGGTTTCCATAACACCATCTATGTGTGTTCTTTCCATACCATGAGAAGCATGAACCCCAGGACCAATCAAAGCACCTTTAACATCATTGCCAGCACTTCTTGCGGCACTGACATCAGAACCATACATAGGATAAATATCAACGGCAAAGTTAATGTTATTTTCTTTAGCAAGTGTAATCAGATGTGTTGTAAAGTCATAATCATAGGGACCGCTGGAATCTTTTGCACATATAGATACCTGCTGTTCAGTGCAGGCAAGATCTAAACCAATACATCCCATATCAACTGCCAAAAGTTCACTGATTTCAGAAGGAATATGAGCCATTCCATGTCCTACTTCTTCATATGTGCTCATCATAAAAATCAGATTATAAGATGGAGTAATATTTTTCTGCTTTAATTCGTATAATACACCCATTAATGCAGAAGCAGAAATCTTGTCATCTAAGAAACGAGATTTAATAAAGCCACTTTCTGTAATTTGTACTTTTGGATCAATTGCGACAATATCTCCGTTTTGAATACCTAATTTTTCTGTATCTTCCTTTGCATATACGACTTCATCAATACGAACTTCTATATTATCGATATCACGTACTTTTGTAGAAGCATCTTTATATACATGAGTTGCAGGAGAAGTAGAAAGAATTGTACCTGTATACACATTTCCATCTCTTGTATAAATACGGCAATATTCACCATCAAGGGTAGGAATGATAGGTCCTCCTAAATTGGTAAGAGCTAATTTCCCATCACTTTTGATGGAGCGCACCATTAATCCTAATGTATCACAATGGGCACATAACCCAATCGTTTTTTCCTTGCTTTTTCCATTTACATAAATCCATAAATTGCCTTTGTTGTTGCGTTTTGTTTCATATCCTAAGCGTTTTGCTTCTTCTTCTACATAAGCAATTGCTTTTTTTGTATATCCTGTAGGAGAATCAATTTGAAGAAGTTTTTTCGCAAAATCACACACATATTCTTTATTCATATTTAACACCTCTATTTACTAATATAAACACCATCGCATCCATCAATGTCATTTACTTTTACACGTATCTGTTCCTGTAAAGAACTAGGAATATTTTTACCAATATAATCTGCACGAATAGGAAGTTCACGATGTCCTCGATCAACTAATACCGCAAGCTGAATTTCTTTTGCTCTTCCATAGTGCATGATCGCATCCATTGCAGCACGTACCGTTCTTCCTTTAAACAATACATCATCAACCAAAATAACCTTTTTGTTTTTTACAGGCATTTCTAGTTCAGGAATCGGATAGGCCTCTTCTCTGTCATCTCGCCAATGGGATACATCTAAAGCATAACAGGGAACATCGACATGTTCTACTCTTGCGATACTATCCGCAAGATATCCAGCCAATACAGCACCTCTTGTTTTTATTCCAACTAGAATAATATTTTCTACACCCTTATTTCTTTCAATGATTTCATGTGTAATACGTGTAAGAGAACGTTTGATAGATATAGCATCCATAATTTCCTTTGTTTCCATGTATATCCTCCTCTTGAAAACACTACCATTAGTATATCGTTTTAAGAAGAAAATCGCAATAAAAAGAAAACGCCTTTACATAAGTAAAGACGTTATTTACTAACTGGCAGGGGTAGAGAGGATCGAACTCCCATCAGCGGTTTTGGAGACCGTTATACTACCATTGTACTATACCCCTATGCAACTTAGTGCTTTCTTATATTATCATAAACATTTCTTATTGGCAATAAAAAAATACAATTTTTTATAGAAACAGAAAGACTTCTATGTTATATTAGCTAGGGTAAAAGAGGAAGGAAACTATTTATGAAAAAATATACAACGTTATTGTTTGATGCAGACAATACATTACTGGATTTTGATGCATGTGAAAAAGAAGCTTTAAAAAAGACTTTTGAAGCTTATAACTGTCCTCTTCGTGATGATATGAAAAAACGTTATATGGAAATTAACCATGCGTTATGGAAATCGTATGAAAAAGGGGAAATAAGCAGAGAAGAAGTCATCTATACTCGCTTTGGAAAATTGTTTGAAGAATTTGGTATTCCTTTAGATGGGGTGGAATTTGAAGATACGTATCAAGATGAACTTGGAAAAAGTCATGAATTGGTGGAGCATGCCATGGATGTAATTTTACAGTTGAAACAGTATCATGATTTATATATCGTAACAAATGGGGTAAGTGCAACACAGTACTCTCGTTTAAAAGATTCTGGCTTGGATCAGCATTTTAAAGATATCTTTGTATCGGAAGAAGTAGGATATCGCAAACCTATGAAAGAATATTTTTCTTATTGTTTTGATAAAATAGGGGATTTAGATAAAGAAAAAACGCTGATTATTGGAGATTCTTTATCAAGTGATATCAAAGGTGGAAACAATGCTGGTATAGCGACATGCTGGTACAATCCTAAAAAACAGAAAAAAACGGATGATTATCATGTTACGCATGAGATTGAGGATTTAAGAGAATTGCTGGAGTTGGTATAGGAGGTTACTATGAGTGAAAAGAAAAAACTAGATACGAAGGCCCTTTTGGAAAGAAGCCGTAAAGCAAAAAGCAAGACACAAAGCAAGGCTTTACAGAAAACTTTAGGAAAACAAAAAAACAATGCAAAGTTTTCAAAAGTAAATTTTAATGGGTAAGATCAGGATTTTCTGATCTTTTTTTGTCTAAATATGTCTAGTGTTTCATACGATATTTTATAGGAGGAACAACATGGAACACGGATATGTACATGTAGAAAAGAAAGGACATGGACCTGCTGTTGTATTGTTACATGGGTGGGGTCAAAATCTTTATATGATGAAGTTTTTGCAGGATCATTTACAAAATCAATTTACCGTATTTAATCTTGATCTTCCAGGCTTTGGAAAAAGTGAAGAACCGCTTTATTGCTGGTCGGTTGATGAATATGCACAGTTTCTTTATTGTTTGCTGGAAGAAGAAGGTGTAAAGAATCCCATTCTTATTGCCCATTCTTTTGGCGCAAGAATTGCCATATGTTATGCAGCACGCTATCCTTGTAAAAAGCTGATTCTTACAGGAGCAGCAGGTCTTTTACCAAAAAGAGGAATAACATATTATCTAAAAGTATCTATGTATAAGCTTTGTAAGAAACTATCGATCAATCTAACAATGGGAAGTGAAGATTATCAAAAGGCATCTTCTGTTATGAGAGGTGTTTTAGTAAAGGCAGTAAATGAAAATTTAGAATCTCTTTTGCCTCGAATTCGCTGTGACACATTATTAGTATGGGGAGAAAAAGATGAACAGACTCCCTTATGGATGGGGAAAAGAATGGAGCAGCTGCTTCCCCATGCATCACTTATTGTTTTCAAAAAAGAAGGACACTTTGCTTATTTTTATCAAAGCCTTCGTTTTCAAAGAATTGTTGATGCATTTCTGGAGGGAGAAGTATGAATACCATACTGTGGATATCTTATCTTTGTTTTTTGTTAGTGCCAATCAAACATTCGCTGCATATGTTTCAACAAAATCGCTATCGATTTGATCGTTACAGTACATGGATAAAAAAGGATATAATGATCAAACAAAAAGAAATAGGAAAACAGTTTTTGTATTTGTGCGGAGTGTATTTTCTGCTTTTATATCCAGATGGGTATTTGTTAGCTACTCTTTTATTTATATATGCCTATTTGGATTTTAAAGTAGAAACTAGAAAATTATATCGCAAAGCACTTGTATATACACCAAGAGTTAAGCGAATCCTGGTAATGGAGCTTTTTCTAATAGGAGTATTTTTTACAGGATATCTTTCTTTACCGATATTTTGGCAAATCTTTTTTATTCCTTTTGTTTATTTTTTACCTTGGATCTTTGTTTATTTTTCTTCCTGTCTTATGCAGCCAATAGAAAAAAAGATTGCCCAATATTATCAAAGACAGGCGAAATCTATGCTTTCCGCTCTTCCACATCTTTTGATTGTAGGAATTAGCGGAAGTTATGGAAAAACGAGCACCAAAAATATTTTATATCATTTAGTAAACGATACCTTTATGACTTTAAAAACACCACACTCCTATAACAATCCTATGGGAATTACAAAAACGATTCGAACAATGTTGAAGCCGATTCATGAAGTGTTTTTGTGTGAGATGGGGGCAGATCATGTACATGATATTGAAGAATTAATGGAGTTTGTACAACCTTCTATGAGTATCGTAACTTCTATTGGTTCTCAGCATTTACAAACCTTTCACTCAATGGAAAATATTCAAAAAGAAAAGATGCAGATGATAGAAAAATTACCAAGAGATGGTATTGGCTTTTTAAATATAGATGAACCATGGATTGTGGACTATGCACTTAAGAATACATGCCGCATTATTTGGTATGGGACAAATGAAAAGGCAGATTATTATTTGCACAATATCTCTTATAATAAAACACATACAAGTTTTTCTATCTGTTATCAAAATCATAATATCTTGTTTACCACTCCTTTGTTAGGAAAACATAATTTGTTGAATATTTGCGGAGCTATTGCGATTGCACATACACTGGGCATTTCCTGGGAAATATTGCAGAAAAAAGTAGAACTTTTACCTTTTGTGGAACATCGCTTAGAGAAAAAAGTATACAAAGACTATATCCTGTTAGATGATGCATATAATTCTAATCCTATAGGAGCAAGATATGCTTTTGATGTTTTAAAACAAATGGATGGACAACGTATTGTTATTACACCTGGATGCATTGATTTAGGGGATATGCAGGAGGAAGAAAATAAACAACTGGGAGTTTATGTTACAGATTGTGCGGACGATATTATCCTTGTAGGAGCGAAACAGACAACATCGTATTATGAAGGAATAAAACAAACAGAATTCCCAAAAAGCCATGTGTATATTGCGAATGATTTTACGCAGGCATTAAATATCTTTAACAAGATCAAAACAAAGGGATGCATCGTTTTGTTTGAAAACGATCTTCCTGATGCCTTTCATCATTAACAACTTTTCCCTTATTGCATACTATGAGATAGCAGAAAGGGTGGAAGGTATGAAGTTACGAGTTTTGGTCGTTTTTGGCGGTGTATCTGTTGAACATGAAGTTAGTATTATATCAGCTCTTCAGGCTATAGAAGTCTTGCAAGTTAAATATGATGTGATTCCTTTATATATTGCGAAAACTGGAGTGATGTATAGCGACCCTTCTTTTCTTGATATAGAAACATTTCAAAATATAGATGATGTACTTCAAAATAAAAAACCTGTGCATATAATAAAACATGAACAAAATGGTATGGTGGTTTATAAAAAGAAATTTACTTTACAAAAGATACCATTTGATATCGTTTTTCCTATCCTGCATGGAACAAATGGAGAAGATGGAAGTTTTCAGGGATTTTTAAAAACACTGGATGTTCCTTTTGCAGGGTGTGATGTTTTAGGTGGTGCATTAGGGCAGAATAAGGCAGTTATGAAAATGGTGCTGCAAGATCGAGGTCTTCCTATTGTTCCCTGGTTTTATTGGGAAGAACATCAAACAATGGAGGAAGCTTTTGTTCAGAAAGTAAAACGCTTAGGTTATCCAGTTATCATTAAACCAGCGAGTCTTGGAAGCAGTGTTGGAATTCACTGGGTAGAAGATGAGAAACAGCTCTTAACGGCTATGAAAAATGCATTCTTATATGATTCCCTTGTTGTGATTGAAAAGGCAATCGTGCATCTAAAAGAAATAAACTGTTCTGTATTAGGGGATAAAACACAATGTAAGACAAGTGTTTTAGAAGAAGTCGTAAAAGAAGATGAAATTCTTTCTTTTAGGGATAAGTATGAAAGAGGAGAAAAAGGAAAGGGTATGGCATCTTTAAAGCGAAAGATTCCAGCAGATATTTCTTCCGATATGGAAGAAGAAATAAAACAGTATGCAGTAAATACGTTTCATGCTTTGCAATGTGAAGGGGTATGTCGTATAGATTTTTTGATTGATTGTGATGGGTCGATTTATGTGAATGAAATTAATACCATACCTGGTTCTCTTTCCTGTTATCTTTGGGAAAAAAGTGGAGTGTCTTTTTCAAAACTGTTAGATGATGTATTACAGATGGGATTAAAGAAGTATCGTATATCACATAATAAAATACACAGCTGGAATACAAATTTACTTTCCATGTATGAGAAAGGGCAGGGAAAATTAAAATAAAAAACCGTCACGCTTAAGACGGTTTACATAGATTAAGACAATTGTATTTCTTTGCGATGAATATCTTTTGTTTTACGATAAGCATTTGGTGTCATACCGGTTTCTTTTTTAAAAGCCTGTGAAAAATAAGACTGAGAAGAAAAACCACTGGACTCACTAATTTGTGCAATCGAATAGTTTGTTGTTTCTAAAAGTTCTTTGGCTGCTTTGATTCTTAGATGAATCAAATAGTTGATAGGAGACATTCCTTTGTATTGTTTAAACGCATGTACCAAATAAAATTTATTCATAAATGCTTTTTCACTTAACAGTTCCAAAGTAATATCTTCCTGAAAGTGTGTGTTGATATACTGTTCCACAAATCTGCATTCTTTCGTGACTTTTTGAGCAGGGGCAACAATTAGATTAGCTTTTGTACGGCGAATCATATTAATGATTAGGACTTCTAGTAAATTCTGACAGACGCTTTCATATCCTTCATCTTGATAATTTACTTCTTGCAGCAGGGTTTTCATATAAAATAAAACTTCATGCTTGTAGTTGCAATAATTATGAACACTGTAATCATCCAGTTCCTCCTGTTTTGACAGGCTTGTAAACTGCAGACCTTCAATTCCTAATACAATATATTGAAGAGGGTTTCCACCTTTACTCATTTCTGTATGCATAACATTAGGATTGACAATAATTAAATCGTCTTCTTTCACATCGAAAACATCTTCATTAACAAGAAAGCTACCATTTCCTTTTATCACATAAAAGATTTCGGTACAGTGATGTGCATGTGGTGTAGAATGCCAGTCACTTTCATAAATAGAAGAGGATATATAGAGAAGACGGAAATTTGCCTTTACAATGTTCTGTTTTTCTTTTAATTGGAATCGTTGAATTCCCATAAGATCACCTCGGATAAATTCATTATACGTGAGGAACAAAGCAATAACAAGTATTAGTTTTTTTGCGAAAGTTTAAAAGTTGACAATATTTATAAAAAAAGAGAAAAAGCATTTGAAATAAGTGTGTATTCATCATGCTTGTCTTTTGTTTTTTTAGAAATCTTGGTGATTTGATGTATAGTACAATAATTGAAAGCGTTTGACAATCTTTTTTTCTCTAACTACAATGAAGAAAAAAAAGACGAGGAGATTCTACATGAAAACAGAAAAAGGACGTGTAACCGTACCAACCGATGTGGATGTGGTACAGGATACAATAGAAATTATTCGACGATGGAAAGCAGATGCGATTCGTGATTGTGATGGTACGGATATGCCGCAGGAACTAAGAAATATGGATATCAAACAGTATGCGACATACTATACAACAAGAAAAGATAATGCCTGGGCAAAGGCACATCCAGAAGAAATTCAGCAAATGTATTTGATGAGTGAGTATTATACTGCAAAAGATACAACGTTACATATTCCTATTATGAAACATTTTTATAAGGAACAGTTAAAGCCAAATACACTCGATGATATTCACAGATGGTGGGAAGTGATTGATCGAACAGAAGATAACGTAATTTCCACCTGGGAGTATGATGCAGAAAAACAAGAAGTCATCATTAATAATACGAAACCATATCATGCCTATACCGTAAGTTTTTTGGCATTTGTTATATGGGATCCTGTACATATGTACAATGCGTTGACAAATGAATGGAAAAATGAAGAACACCAGATGACCTATGATGTGCGACAGCCGAAAACACAGGCATATGTATTAGAAAAAATGCGCAAGTTTGTGAAAGAAAGAGAAGATGTTGATGTTGTTCGCTTTACTACTTTTTTTCATCAGTTCACTTTGCAGTTTGATGAATATGCCAGAGAAAAATTTGTAGACTGGTTTGGGTACAGTGGTTCTGTTTCCCCTTATATTTTGGAGAAGTTTGAAAAAGAAGTCGGTTATCCATTTCGTCCAGAATACATAATTAATAAGGGATTCAACAATTCTACTTTCTGTGTACCAACAAAAGAATATTTGGATTTTATGGACTTTCAGCAAAGGGAAGTTTGCGCACTAGCAAAACAATTTGTGGATATTTGTCATGAAGGTGGTAAAGAAGCCATGATGTTTTTAGGAGATCACTGGATTGGAACAGAACCGTTTGGAAAATACTTTCAAAATATTGGATTGGATGCAGTTGTAGGAAGTGTGGGCAGTGGAGCTACTCTGCGTTTGATTTCAGATATTGAAGGTGTTCGCTATACAGAAGGAAGATTTCTTCCATATTTCTTCCCCGATGTTTTCCATGAAGGAGGAGATCCTTTACAGGAAGCAAAAGTAAACTGGGTAACAGCACGTCGTGCAATCTTAAGAAAGCCGCTAGATCGTATTGGGTATGGCGGATATTTAAAACTCGCAATGAAATTTCCTGCATTCATTGATTATATTGAAAAGGTTTGTGAGGAATTTAGAGAGTTATATGATCATGTGAATCAACAAAAGCCTTATACGCATTTAAATGTTGCGGTATTAAATAGCTGGGGAGAACTTCGTAGATGGGGAACGCATATGGTGGCGCATGCGATTCCATATAAACAAACATACTCTTATAATGGAGTTATCGAAGCCTTAAGTGGATTCCCATTTGATGTTCGCTTTATCAGTTTTGATGATATTCGCAACAATCCATCTGTTTTAGATGATATAGATGTAGTCATCAATGCAGGAGATGCCTATACCGCATACAGCGGTGGAAAAGAATTTGATGAAGGAATCGTTACGACACTTAGAAAATATGTAGATAATGGGGGAGGATTTATCGGTGTAGGAGAGCCTAGCGCAAATGAAAATGGCGGTAAATTCTTCACTTTATATGATGTGTTAGGAGTTGATAAAGAACTTGGTTTTACATTGTCCACAGATAAATACAATTGGGAATGTAAAGAACATTTTATTAGTGAGCAATTGACACAGGATGATTTTGGAGAGGAAGTACGTAATATTTATGCATTGCGTGATACAACTGTGATTCGTCAAAAAGATCATAATGTAAATCTTGCGGCAAATACTTATGGAAAAGGTCATAGTGTATATATTAATGGACTTCCATTCTCTTTTGAAAATGCACGATTACTTTATAGAAGTATTTACTATGCAGCTGGAAAAGAAGCAGAAATGAAACAATGGTATAGTGAAAACTATAACGTAGAAGTGAATGTATATCCATCAACAAACAGTTACTGTGTGGTGAATAATACCTATGAACCACAAAAAACCATAATCTATACAGATAAAGATAACTTTGAAGTAGAACTAGAAGCTAGTGAAATTCGCTGGTTTACGATGTAAAAGAAAAATATACAAAAATAAAAAGAATCCCTGTTCTTTGTATGTATACAAGGAATAGGGATTCTTTTTGCTTATTAATTTTCTTTTTTGGTAAATGGATGTTCCAGCATATTTTTTGGCTGTTTTCCAGCAATAAGCTGTATTCCATCACTGTAGCCTTCTTCTCTGCTCTTTAATTCCTGAATTAAAATTTGACGAAGTTGTTGGATACGTGTTTGATATATATCATCATGGATGGCATCATGTGTTTCTTTTGAATCTTTTTCTAAATCAAAGTATTGTTCTCTTCCTGTTTCACTATACCAGATATATTTATCTTTTTTGGTTACGATATAGTGGTTGCTTAAGGAAGAATGAAAACTGTGTTCTCCATGAAGATATTCTCTTTCTACAGGGTTCTCTTGGTAAATGCTTTCTTTTAAAGAAATTCCATCTACGGTATCGGGAATTGGTATATCACATAGATCTAGTAAAGTAGGCATTATATCTCTTAGTTCAACGACACCATCTACTTTATGAGGAATCAGGTGGGCGACATTTTTTCCTACATGCATTAAAAAGGGAATGTGTGTACTTCCTTCATATGGGAATACTTTTCTCCAAAGACTATGATCAAACAGCATTTCCCCATGATCACTTACAAATAAAATAATCGTATCATCATAAGTACCATCTTCTCTTAGGGCAGATAAAATTCTTCCTAACTGATGATCAACATGAGTAATGGATGCATAATATCCAGCTTTCGCATCATGGCGCATTTGCGCATCGTTGCAGCCATAAATAGAATCACTTGTATATCCAAATTCATTTGTTTTCTCTTCATCATTCCAATCCCCTTTTGCACTTGAGGCTAAGTCTTTGTCTTTATACATATCATAATAGGACTGTGGGGGATCTAATGGCTGATGAGGGCGAACAAAAGAAGACATCAAAAAGAAGGGTTTGGTACGATCTCTTGTTTGTAGAAAACGAATGCTTTGCTCAGCTACCCAGTTGGTAGGATGCAATCGTTCTTCATAAATCCATGGATGGGTTACCCAGGAATTGCATTCCGCTCCGCTGGCATTGAAGTCTGCATGCATACCATAGGTATTTCGTAAATCAAACAGATAATCATCACATACATCCTGATGCATCCAATGTGGAATATCCTGACTACGATAAGCCCCAAGATAACCATCATGCAGCTTTAACCCTTGAAATCCACATAATAAACGTGGTGGATGTACATGCATTTTCCCAATACACTGCGTTTGATAGCCATGATTTGAAAACTCTTCTGCCATATAATGTTCATATTCCCATGGGATATTATCCTCATATCCTACACGTCCATGTGCTTCCTGGCTTCTTCCTGTTAATAAAGCAGCCCTTGCAGGAATACAGCTTGGACAAGCCGAATAAGCTTTTTCAAATAAAACACCATCATTTGCCAGAGAATCTAAATACGGTGTTTTTACATCAGGATGATTACAGATGGATAAGCAGTCACCTCGAAACTGATCACACATTAACAATAAAACATTTGCTTTTTTTTTCATAAATACACCTCTATGTTACTTTCTATGTTTATTATAATGAAATGCAAAGCAGATTTGAATATATAACAAAAAGAAAAACAATATACTGACAAAATATCAGATGTGATATAATGAGGGTGTTTCTATTATAAGAATCTTGATAAAGAATTATTTAATAGAGCAATATGTGTAAAAAATAGGTGATTATAGGGGGAATTTGTTGAGAATTATTGATTTTTTATAACAAAAAGCAATATATCTAAAAAGTATGGCAAGATATAGATTGCATAAAACGCTTACATTAAGTAGTATAAAGACAGGAAAAATAAACCAATTAAGGAGGACATGAATAATATGAAAAAATTGGTAGCTTTAACTTGTGCCGGTTTAATGGCAGCAAGTGTTGTTACTGGATGTGCTAGCAACAACAAAGAAGAAGGGGGTTCTTCAGACAAACGTGTTTTGAAAGTTGATCTTTTCTCAGGAGGAAACGGAGAACAGGTATTTAAAGATTTGGAAACTGCTTTTGAAGAAACACATAAAGATGTAGATGTACAGCTTCGTGTAGAAAAAGAATTAGATCAGGTATTAAATAAAGAAAATGCGAAAGGTGAATATTCTGATGTTGTTTACTACAACTTGGGACAGCCTTCTCAGTATACAGAAACACAGTTAAATACAAAAGAAGTAATGGATATTTCTGATGTAGTAAAAGAAATTAATATTGACCCAGCTTATGCAAACAGTTCTGTTGTTCAGTATTATGGTGATGGTAAATCTTATTTGTTGCCTTTAAAAACAACACCAGCTGGATTCTTCTATAACACAGAATTGGTTGGCCCAGGTAAAAAATACGAATTGCCAGAAACTTGGGATGATATGTGGGAATTAGGAAAACAATTAAATGAAGAAGGAAATGGTGTAAAACTATTCACTTATCCAGTAAAAGGATACTTTGACAACACATTAAATGCACTTCTTGGTCAATCTGGAGGAGAAGAATTCCTAAAGAATGTATTAACATATAAAGAAGGTGTATGGGATACAAAAGAAGGACGTCAAGTTCTTGACACAATCGCTAAACTTGTTTCATCTGAAAACTTATATCCAGATACAGTATCAAATGCTAATGCGAAAGATGGATTTACAATTAACCAGCAGGCTGTTATTGATGGAAAAGCATTGTTTATGCCAAATGGTGACTGGATTGTAAATGAAATGGAAAAAACAACTCCTGAAAAAGGATTCCATTGGGGATTAATGCCTTTACCAGCTCTTAAAGAAGGTGGAGATCGTTATGTTGCATCTATGACAGAACAGGTATGGATTCCAAAACAAGCTAAAAATGCAGATGATGCAAAAGAATTCTTAAAATTTATCTACTCTGATAAAGGTGTAGAAATCATGGCTAAATATGGTAATGTTGTTCCTACAAAAGGATTCCAGGATAAAGTAGATACAATGGAAGATGGTTATACAAAAGAATTCTTCAGTGTATATAAAGATGCTAAAACTGTAATTGGTGCATTCTCTGGATATGATACAAATACATTGGCTAACTTTGACTTGAAAGCAACAGTATTTGGACCAATTGATGAAATCGCAACAGGTAAAACAACTGTTGATGAATGGCAGAAATCACTTTCTAAAGCTTGGAAAGATTTAGCTGCAAACCCATTGAAATAAATTATTGTTCACGACTTTAAATGCAAAAATAAGATGATTAAGCGATGAGTGGCAATACTCATCGCTTTTCAAAAGAAGAGGAGGATGTATATGACAAAGAAGAAAGCAGAAAGAAGGTTTGTCTTTTGGTGTCTGGCACCAGCTGTATTGCTTGTAACATTATTTATTGCGATACCGACAATTGATGTCTTTCGAACAGCGTTTTATCAGAAAAGCAACTTTGTAAGTGAAGAAACATTTGCTGGATTGTTTAACTTTAAACTTTTATTCCAAGATCCAAGATTCATAGAATCTATGCAAAACTCAATTTTATATGTAGTGCTTATCACTATTCTTACATTAATACTGGCAGTATTGTTTGCAACTTTACTGACAAGAGAAAATTTCAAAGGTAAAAATTTCTTCCGCGTTATTTTCTATATTCCAAATATTTTGAGTATTGTTGTTATTGCAGGTATTTTCTCAGCTATTTATGCACCTAGCAATGGTATTTTAAATTCATTTTTATCTGCTATTGGTTTAGGATTTTTGCAGCAGCAATGGATGGGAAACCCAGATATTATCAACTATGCAATTATTGCGGCTCTAGTATGGCAGGCAATTGGATATTACATGGTTATGTATATGGCAAGTATGTCCAGTATTCCAGAAAACCTTTATGAAGCAGCAGCACTAGAAGGCGCTGGTAAGGTTAAACAATTCTTTATGATTACACTTCCTCTTATTTGGAATAACATTCGTACAACATTAACTTTCTTTGTTATATCTACGATTAACTTAAGTTTTATGTTTGTTCAGTTGACTTCTGAAGGTAACCTTGGAAGTGAATCAGCACTTAACTATATGTATAACAATGCTTTTGCTGGAAAATATGGATTTGGTATGGCTGTTGGAGCTTGTATCTTCCTATTCTCCTTTGCCCTTTCTGCTATTTTGAATAAAGTAACGGAAAGAGATGTTTTAGAATATTAGGAGGAAAGAACAATGAAAAAAGAGAAGTTTTCGATTTATAAAATATTTGTTTATGTTGCTCTTTTTGCTTTGGCAATTTCTATCATCGTACCGATTGTATGGGTGTTCTTTGCAAGTTTAAAAAGTCAGCTAGAATTAGTTAGTGGAAATCCTTTTGCTTTACCTGCTGACTGGCTATGGTCCAATTTTGTAGATGCTTTCCAAAAAGCAAGAATGGGAGATTATTTATTAAATACAGTTGAAGTTACTGCTATGGCACTGGTTATGTTGCTGGTAATTGCACTTCCTGCATCTTATGTGCTGGCAAGATTTAATTTTATAGGAAAGAAATTTTTAAATGCCTTATTTATGGCAGGATTGTTTGTTAATGTAAATTATATCGTTCTTCCTATCTTTTTGATGTTTTTTAAAGCAGATACATTGCTGGGATTTGATTTGTTTTTAAATAATAAATTCTTTTTAGCATTAGTATATGCCGCAACATCACTTCCATTTACAATTTATCTTTTGACAGGATATTTTAAAACACTTCCAAAAGCATATGAGGAAGCTGCACGTATTGATGGATGTGGTTACTTTAAAACAATGACAAAAATTATGATTCCAATGGCTAGACCAAGTATCATTACCGTTATCTTATTCCAGTTTCTTTCTTTCTGGAATGAATATATCATTGCATTTACGTTCATGGATAAAGAAAATGCAACGCTTGCAGTTGGGGTAAAATACTTAATGGCTGATTCTAAATCACAGGCAAACTTTGGTGTTATGTATGCAGGTTTAGTAATTGTAATGTTACCAACTTTAATACTTTATATTTTAGTACAGAAAAAATTAACACAAGGTATGAGCCTTGGTGGATTAAAAGATTAGGAGAAAACTTATGGGAAAAACAACAGGACGTGTTACATTGCCTAGTGAATCCAACTTTTTAAAGGAAACACAGGAATTATTAGACAGATGGGGAGCCGATGCCATTCGTGATAGTGATGGTACAAAATTAGATGATGATATCAAATCCTTAGATGCGAAAATTTATACAACATATTTCGTGGCTAGAGGGCACAATGAATTTGCGCAAAAGCATATGGATGAATGTCAGCAGATTTATCTGATGAGTGCCTATACACTATGTACAGGAAGTGAAGTAGAGATTGCGTTTAACGAAGAATACTTTGATCAGCAGGTAACTCCAGATTATGATCATGACCCAAAAGAGTGGTGGGAAGTGATTGATCGAACAACAGGAGAAATTGTTGATCCTAAAAACTGGGAAGTTGACAGCAAGAAAAATGTCGTAGTCGTACATGATGCAAAAGCTTTCCATGAATATACGGTATCTTTCTTAGCTTATATTTTATGGGACCCAACACAGATGTATAATCATATTACAAATGATTGGAAAGATAAACCACATGAAATTCCATTTGATGTGAGAAAACCAAACTCTCGTCAATTTGTTGTCGATTATTTAAAAGAATGGTTAGAAAAAGAAGAAAACAAACGTTGTGATGTAGTTCGTTTTACGACTTTCTTCTATCACTTCACATTGATTTTCAATAAACTGGCAAAAGAAAAATTTGTAGACTGGTGTGGATATGGAGCAAGTGTTTCAACAGAAGCGATTCTTGCATTTGAAAAGGAATATGGATATCGTTTACGTCCAGAAGTATTTGTAGATAATGGGTATTATAATTCTACTTTCTGTGTTCCTTCAAAAGAATATAAAGAATATATTGATTTCCAGCAGCGCTTTGTCAGTGAAACTGCAAAAGAGTTAGTGGATCTGGTTCATGAAGCTGGAAAAGAAGCGATGATGTTTTTAGGGGATAACTGGATTGGTACAGAACCTTATGGAAAATACTTTGAAAACATTGGCTTAGATGCAGTTGTAGGAAGTGTTGGTGGAGGAGCTACGCTTCGTTTGATTTCCGATATTCCAGGTGTGAAATATCATGAAGGACGTTTCCTTCCATATTTCTTCCCTGATACATTCTATGAAGGAAATGATCCAACCATTGAAGCAATTGATAACTGGTTAAGCGCAAGACGTGCAATCATGCGTAAACCAATTGATCGTATTGGTTATGGAGGATATCCAAGTCTAGCTTATAAATTTCCTAAATTTGTGGATTACATTGAAAAAGTTTGTGATGAATTCCGTGATATTTATGATCGTGTTCATGAGGCAAAACCATATTGCGGATTAAAAGTAGCTATCTTAAACAGCTGGGGGAAATTAAGAAGCTGGCATGCTTATATGGTAGCCCATGGATTGTATTGTAAACAGATTTATTCTTATAATGGAATGCTGGAATCTTTATCTGGTGCAAGTGTAGATGTTTCCTTTATCAGTTTTGATGATGTTTTAGAAAACGGTATACCAAGTGATATTGATGTTATTATCAATGCAGGGGATGCAATGACCGCATTCTCTGGTGGAGAAGTTTGGAAGAATGAAAAACTTGTTTCCATGTTACGTGAATGGGTGTACAATGGAGGAGGTTTTGTTGGTATCGGTGAGCCAACGGCATATGAAAATGGTGGACACTTCTTCCAGCTGGCAGATGTTCTTGGGGTAGATAAAGAATTAGGATTTACACTTCATACAGATAAATATTTTACAACACCTGTAGAAAAACATTTTATTACAGACGATGTTGTGGAAGATTTTGATTATGGAGAAGGTATGAAAAATATCTATGCTTTATATGAAGATACACAGATCATTGATTATGGCAATGGAGAAGTGCATATGGCATCACATGACTATGGAAAAGGTCGTGGGGTTTATATTGCAGGACTTCCATATAGTACACAAAATACAAGAATCTTGCTTCGTGCATTATATCATGCCGCAAATAAAGAAGAAGATTTCAAAAAATGGTATGCAGATAATTTATACTGTGAAGTACACGCTTATCCAGAAAATAACATGTATGCAATCTTAAACAATACCAATGAACCACAGGTTACTCGTATTTTTGACGGGGATGGAAACAGTGTCGAGGCAAAACTGGAACCTGGTGAAATCAGATGGATGGTGATAGAGAATGGAAAGTAATGTAATTAAGAATATCATAATGGCAATCCTGTTCTTTGTGTTTTTAGGAATGATCATTGTTGCGCAAAGAACCGTTAGTTTAACAAATCTTGGAATTGAAATTGTTGGACTTGCGGGATTGCTGACGCTGTTGTATATCTACAACAGAAAATACAAATAACAGGAGGGCTTTAAAATGGCAGAATTATCACTAAAACATATAGATAAAATTTATGACAATAATGTACAGGCAGTTTTTGATTTCAATTTGGAAATCAAAGATAAAGAATTTATTGTATTTGTTGGTCCATCTGGATGTGGAAAATCAACAACACTTCGTATGATTGCTGGATTGGAAGATATCAGTGCTGGGGAATTTTACATTGATGGAAAACTAATGAATGATGTAGAACCTAAAGATCGTGATATCGCAATGGTATTCCAGTCTTATGCATTGTATCCTCATATGAGTGTATATGATAATATGGCATTTGGATTACAGCTGAAAAAAGTACCAAAAGATGAAATTGATAAACGTGTTCATGAAGCTGCACGCATTTTGGAAATTGAAGATTATTTAGATCGTAAACCAAAAGCATTGTCTGGTGGACAAAGACAGCGTGTTGCTTTAGGTCGTGCAATCGTTCGTAATGCGAAAGTATTCTTAATGGATGAACCTTTAAGTAACTTGGATGCAAAACTTCGTGTACAAATGCGTAGTGAAATTATTAAACTGCATGAAAGAATTGGAGCTACTTCTATTTATGTAACACATGATCAAACAGAAGCAATGACAATGGCAGATCGTATCGTTGTTATGAAGGGTGGATATATTCAGCAGATTGGTACACCAAGAGAAATCTACAACAATCCAGCCAATATGTTTGTTGCAGGATTCTTGGGAGCACCAGCTACAAACTTCTTAAATGGTAAAATTGATCGTGGATGCTTTGTCATTAATGATCAGTGGATTGAACTTCCTGAAATGTTCCATGATGCATTAAAAGAATATGAAGGAAAAAATATTGTAATGGGTATTCGTCCAGAAGATTTACATGGAAAAGGAATCGTAGCCGATACCTACCCAACTGCACACTTTAAATATGAAGTAGAAGTAGTAGAATTGTTAGGACATGAATTTATCCTGCATGGTAAATTTGGTACACAGGATATTAAGGCAAAAGTTCCTGCACGTGTAGAAGCAAAAGCACATGAAACATTAGAACTTGCCATGGATTTAAGTAAAGTACACTTCTTTGATCCAGAAAGTGAAAAGAAAATCGTTTAATCAAAAGAAAACCAATGCGATCGCATTGGTTTTTTTGGTGTCATTTTTACATGTTTTTAACAAAACTTTTTTGATTTTTCTGTATAGTATAGCTGTATAGAAAAGAAGGTTGGAAGATATATGAATTTTGGTGTTATTGATGTAGGGGCAAATAGTGTTCGTATGAATGTGTATCAATATGAAAATAAAGGGTTTGATATTTTGTTTTCCAAGAAGAAAACATTAGGTATCGTATCTTATATTAACGATGGAAATATGTCTGAAAAGGGGATTCAGATATTATGTCGCTGTCTGCATGACTTTCAGTTAACTTTATCTCATTTACATATTGCTTCTTTACATGTTTTTGCGACAGTGCCTTTACGAAATATTAAGAATACTACCGTGGTATTACAAAAAATATTTGAACGAACAGGCATTCGTGTTCATGTGTTGTCAGGAGAAGATGAGGGACGATTAAGTTTTGAAGGTGCATCTATTTATTCAAAACTGCAAAAAGGACTTTTTTTGGATGTTGGTGGAGGAAGTACAGAAATCGTTTCTTTTCAAGATTGTCAAATGCATAATGTATATAGTATTTCCAGTGGTTCTTTAAGTTTGTTTCGTACATATGTAAGTGAAATTTTACCAAATGAAAAACAACAAAAAGAAATTATAGAAGCTATGCTTAGGGAATTAAAAGAAAAAGATCCAAACAAAGAATACGCAACAGAAACTATGCTGGCAGCTGGAGGAAGTGCACGTGCATGTGCAGCGCTGTTAAAGGATTTGCATATGATTGAAAGTACAAAGGAAGAGATTCCCTGTGAAAAACTGCAGGAATTGATCACTTACTTAAACAGGGAAGATGCGATTCGTATCATTTTACGATGTGAACCGGAACGTATTCATACGTTTTTTCCAGGACTTTTAATTTTATATAGTACAGCGAAATATTATGGATGTAAAAAGATGCAAATTAGTAAATATGGAGTTCGTGAGGGGTATGTATTGAAGAAAATTCTTCCGAATGCTCGCTTTTGATTATATTACTAACGTAAAAAACCTCGTCGTTGAGGTTTTTTTTAATCTACTTTTTCTTTTCAAGAATATAGCCAATACCACGTCTGGAACCAATTGTCGCATTCGCACAGTTGTTTTTTAGTTTTGTGCGAAGATTGTGTGTATGAACATCTACAATACGAGACTGTTTTGGATATTCATCTTTCCATAAGGATTCCTGAATGTATTCTCTGGATAAAACTCTGTTTCGGTTTTTTAAAAAGAAGTTTAAAAGTTCAAATTCTTTTTTTGTCAGTAAGAGTGGTTTGGAATTGATTTTTACAGTTCGAGTTTTTTCATCTATATAAATATTTAGAAATACTTGGGAGTCTTTTGTGCTAACAGGGTCTTGTTGCTTTTCAATGCGTTTCATCTGATTTCGAATACGAAGGGTTAGTTCTTTGGGGTGGTAAGGTTTTTCTATATAATCATCCGCACCAGCAGAAAATGCTTCTAGTTTAGCACATTCATCACTTACATAGGATAATACAAAAAACAAACAGGTTTCACTTATTTTTTTAAAGGGGAGAAGTGTTTCTTTTTTTGTAGATTTTGATCAGTTATATCCAATACAAAAGTAGAATTCTGTATGTTGTCTGCATGGGATAGAAATTCAGAAAGAGAACATAGTTCTGGTTCCATTCCTCCTTTTATCAAGTCATAACAAACCCCTTTTGACTGATGCAGGTCATCAGCGACGATTATGATTTTATTCATAAACAAAAGCCCCTTTCTTATACTCTTATTAAACTATGTATTTAAAAATGGAAAGTTAATAAATGGTTAAAGATTGGACATATTTCTGATAAAAAATTTCTTGGCATTATTTTAACTTTTTATTTACTTTGACTTAACAAATGAAAAGAAACAGAAAGGTATACTGAATCTGTCGCAAAAGGAGGAAGCTATGAAAAGAAAAGAGCGAACAAAAATTCTGGTTCATTGTGAAAAAGAATTTTTACAGGCATGGGCAGATCGATTTGATAAAGAAGCACCCTATCAGGTATTAGAAAAACCATCCCAGTCTTTGACGATGGTAAAAATGAGAGAAAGTGCGCAGAAATCTTTATTTTATTTATGTGAAGTGTTGATTAGCGAGGCTCGTGTAGAATGCAATGGGGTTATTGGCATTGGAATGATACAGGGAATAGAGGAAGAAAAAGCATATGCATTGGCAGTAATAGATGCCGCATTTCGTGCACAGCTTCCAGGTGTTAAAGAATTAGAAGAAGAATTAAGAAAGAAAGCAAAACAGCAGGAAGAGGAAATGCGTATTCGAAGAGAAGGAATTGAAAAGACAAAAGTAAACTTCGAGACGATGGATGTATAGGAGGAATACTTATGGAGTTGAATCAGGTACATGATATTCAAAAAGCATACAGGAAAGTGTTAAATACATTTTCTTATCCTGGGAAAATAGAATCTTTACAAGAAGAAATGAAACATTGTACGTATCAGATGGAATGTGGAAATGCGATGCAGATCATGATGTATATGCTGCTGGATGCGGATACTTCTTTTTATATGGAAAGTACATCGATGAAGCTGGCACAGCGTTTTTCTAGATTAACTTACAGTGTGCAAAAGGAAATAAAAGATGCATCCTTTGTATTTGTTACACTGGATAGTTTTGATAAGCTGGCAGGTGTTATTTCAAACAGTGCAATGGGTACATTGGAAAATCCACAGCATGGGGCAACGATCATTGTAGAATGTGAGAAATTGCGAAAAGATGGGAATTTGTGTTTGAAAGGTCCTGGAATTCAGGGACAAACGTATCTTGGGGTTGAGGGAAATGATGCATGGATATCTTCTCGACAGGAAAAAAATGCAGAGTTTCCATTAGGTGTGGATTTGCTTTTTGTGGATAAGGAAGGAAATTGTGTATCACTTCCAAGAACGACACAGATTGAAAGGAGATAATCTATGGCATATGTAGCGGTAAAAGGTGGAAAAGAAGCGATTGAAGAAAGTATTGAGCGATTAAAATTAGAACGCTTAAAAGGTGGTCATGTTTTAGATGTAGAAGATATTCAAAGTGGAGAACGTCTTTTGGTAGATCAGGTCATGAGTGAAAGCTTTTTATACTCTCCCCAGCTTGCTTCTCTAGCCATCAAACAAGGGGAAGGCTCTTTAGAAGAAGCGGTATTCTTAATGCGTGCTTATCGTTCTACTTTGCCTAGAAATTATTATTCACTGACAGTGGAAAGTGATGATATGCGTATTGAAAGAAGGATATCTGCCGCTTTTAAAGATATTCCAGGAGGACAAATCTTGGGTTCTTGTTTTGATTATAAACATCGTCTGCTTGATTTTGATCTTCTTTTAGAAAAAGAAGAAGCGCTGGAAGAAATGCTGGCGCATTTTGAAGAAGCAGAAAAAAAACAGGGAAGCAGTGACTTGTTTCTTCCCAAAGTAAGTGATTATTTACGAAAAGAAGGTCTACTAGAGAAAATAGAAAATAACGATACTCCTCCAAAAGATGTGACAAAAGAAATTTTAACATTTCCTACTGTGCGAAGTGAACGCTTGCAGATATTAACACGTGGAATGACACAGACACTCATTTCTCTTGGGTATGCTTCTTTAAGAGGGTATGGAAGTGTACATCCAACCGTAGGAGAGCTTCGTGTAGGAAATCTAGGAATCTATGTGGCAGATCCTATGAATCCACAGGATGAGGAAGAAAGTTATTATATTGGGGATATTCGTGTAAGTGAAGTGGAAAGTTTAATACCACATACGATTACAAATCAAAATGGAGAATCACAGCTGGAATTTCAAGTTGGCTATGGAATTGCATTGGGACAAAATGAATCCAAGGCAATTGCGATGAGCATTTTGGATCGCTGTTTAGAAAGTGAAGATAAAAAATATGCGATAAATGATGAAGAATTTGTTTTGTATCATATTGATTCGGTGGAGGCAACTGGCTTTATTTCTCATTTAAAACTTCCACATTATGTAACCTTCCAGTCAAAATTAAACAGTATTCGTAAAACGAAAGAGAGGAAAACGCAATGAAACAGCACTATCATTATGCCTTTTTTGATGAAGGAAGCAAACGAGAAATTCGAAGGGCAACACTAAAGGCAATCTGTATTCCCGGCTATCAAGTTCCTTTTGCGTCTAGAGAACTTCCTATCGCAAGAGGCTGGGGAACGGGAGGCTTACAGCTGACATTATCCTTATGTGGACATGGAGATCATGTAAAAGTGATTGATCAGGGAAGTGATGAAAGTGTGAATGCGGTTAGTATCAAAAACTTAATTAGCGCTACAACCGATGTAGATATCGTAAGGAATACAGAGGAAGCTTCTTTAATTCAATCACGGCATCGCATTCCTGAAGTTCCTCTTAGAGAGGATCAGATTTTAGTACTGCAGGTACCAGAACCGGAACCTTTACGTGAATATGAACCAAGTGAAAGAAAAACAAAACAGTATCATGCGGAAAAAGAATATACAGGAGCATGGCTGCTGCTGTTTGAACAAATCATGAAATATGGATCGATGACAACAGGGGCAGATCATCCTGTAATGGTAAATGATCGCTATGTCATGGCACCTTCTCCAATTCCTAAATTTGATAATCCAAAAATGCATCAAAGCAAATCGCTCATTCTTTTAGGGGCTGGACGTGAAAAGAAAATTTATGCAGTTCCTCCTTATACTTCTATTGTATCTTTGGATTTTGAAGACTATCCATTTGAAGCAGAACAGTTTCATGGAAAAACTTGTGCATTATGTGGTGCAAAACATGTATTTCTTGATGAAATCATCCATGAGGAAGATGGCAGTGTCAGCTATCAGTGCAACGATACAAGCTATTGTTTAAAAAGAAGAAATGCACAGAGGGGAGAGTGTAAATAATGGAATTTGAAAAGCCGCTCATGCAGGTAAAAAACTTACGAAAACAGTTTGGAAATGGATGTATACACTGTATTGGAAAGGAAGAAGAACTGCAAGGGAATTATTGTCCGCATTGTGGAACGGTGTATGCTTTGCGCGATATTAGTTTTGATGTATATGATGGTGAAATTCTAGGTGTTGTTGGGGAAAGTGGAAGTGGAAAATCAACCATGATGAAATGTTTGTATTTTGATCAGGATATTACTTCCGGAGCTGCTTATCTTTCCACCTATAAAGAGGGGAAAGTAAATATTTTTGAAGAAACATCACAGCAGAAGCGTTATATTCGAAATTATGTTATGGGGATGGTTTATCAAAATCCATACCTGGGATTGAAAATGGATTTTTCAAGTATTGGAAACATTGCGGAAAAACTATTGGCAGCTGGTGAGCGAAATGTAGGAACCATGGAAGAAAGAGGAGTTCAGCTTTTGGATAAAGTAAAAATTCCATATCGAAGAAGAAAAGATGCACCATCTACTTTTTCTGGAGGGATGCAGCAGCGTGTACAGATTGCCAAGGCATTAAGCAATCGACCTCCTGTTTTATTGTTAGATGAAGTGACGACCGGACTGGATTTATCTGTACAGGCAAATGTACTAGATTTGATCAAACAGATTCAGCGTGAACTAGGAGTGAGTATGATTGTGGTATCGCATGATCTTGGTGTTATTCGCATGCTGGCAGATCGTACGATTGTTATGCTGGATGGAAAAATTATTGAACAGGGATTAACGGATCAGATTATGGAAGATCCGCAGCATCCATATACACAGCAGCTTGTATATTCATTGTTGTAAAGGAGATGGGTTATGAAACTTATTCGAAGAGGAAAAATTGTACTGGAACATGAAATTTTAGAAGGTTATGCATTAGTCATTGAACATGATCGTATCAAAGACATCATAAAGGAAGATGCGGCGGATGATTTGCATGTAGAGGAAGTCTTTGATGCTTGTGGAGGATATATAACACCGGGATTTATCGATATTCATTCCGATTATATTGAAAAAATGGCTGCCCCTAGAAAAACAAGTGTGATGGATATGCAGCTGGCGGTGTATGAATTTGAAAAAGAATGCTGCAGTCATGGGATAACGACAATGTTTCATTCCGTAAGTATGCTGGATAATGAACTTGGAACTCCTATGCGCAATCCAGAAAATGTGAAAAAACTGGTCGAAATTATTGAAGAAAGTCATTCACAGCTTCACTTGATTCATAATCGTTTCCACATGCGTTTTGAAATTGATAATTTTACACAGTTTCCTCTCATGATGGAATACTTAAAAAAAGGGTATGTACATCTTCTATCTTTTATGGATCATACCCCTGGACAGGGACAGTATCGAGATTTGGAAATATATAAGAAAACTTATCTTGTTGATGATAAGGGAACACGAAGTGAAGAAGAAATTGAAGAAATGCTGAAAGAGAAAATGAATACGCAGAAATTAACGATGGATGCGATTCGATGTGCATCAGATTTAGCAAAAGAAAAGGAAATTGCAGTTGCTTCTCATGACGATGATACGATAGAAAAGTTAGATGTTGTACAGAGTTTTGGGGCAACGATTTCTGAATTTCCAATTACGTTAGAGGTAGCAAAAGAAGCAAAAAAACGTGGTATGTATACCGTTGTTGGTGCACCTAATATTCTTCTTGGCGGTTCTCATTCAGGAAATATGTCCGCAAGAGATGCCATTGAAGCAGGCTGTGCAGATATTTTATGTTCAGATTATTATCCGGCTTCCCTTTTGCATTCTGTGTTTAAAATGGAAGAATACGGACAAAAACTGGAAGATATGATTGCAAAGGTAACGATTCAGCCAGCACGTGCTGCACAAATCGATCATATTTGCGGTTCTATTGAAAAAAATAAAAAGGCAGATTTGCTGATTATCATGAAGCTGCCAAATGGACTTCCTGCCATTACCCATGTATTTGTAGATGGACAGTTGACCCAAAGAAATCATTATCGTATGTAGGAGGAGCAGGTTATGGAATTAACACCGGAAGTTACGATTGAAGAAAGATGTGAAGTTAGCAATACCAGTTTTGGAAACTGGTGCAAAGTCGGGCATGATAGTGTGATTGAAAACTCTACTTTAGGAGATTATTCCTATTGTGAACCATATGGAATGATTCAAAATGCAAACATCGGAAAGTTTTGTGATATTGCACGAAGTGCACGCATTGGCGCAACGCAGCATCCACTGCAAAGGCCGACAACGCATCATTTTACCTATCGCAGCAAAATGTATCAGCTGGCAGAGGAAAACGATACTTTGTTTTTTGAAGAACGCTGTGCAAAGATAACAAGTATTGGACATGATGTCTGGATTGGACATGGAGCGGTCATACAGGCAGGTGTTCAGATTGGGAATGGCGCTGTTGTGGGAAGTAATGCAGTTGTGACCAAAGATGTACCACCCTATGCAATTGTAGCGGGAGTTCCTGCCAAAGTGCTTCGCTTTCGTTTTCCACAGGAAATTATCGAACAATTAGAAACATTAAAATGGTGGGATTGGGAAGATGAAAAAATTCGTCAAAACTGGATGGATTTTCGAATGGATATACATGCGTTTTTACGAAAATATGGAGGAAATCATGAAAAATAAAGAAAACCTGCTGGAAATTGAAGGATTATCAAAAAACTTTCAGATGCATTTAAATAAAAAAGAAATTCAAGCTTGTCAAAATATATCACTTCATTTAAAAAAAGGAGAATTTATCGGTATTACGGGACGAAGCGGCAGTGGAAAATCTACGATCTTAAAGGGTATATATCGTACAAACCTTCCACAAAAAGGAACCATTTTATATCAAAGTGAGCGTTTTGGAGAAATTGATTTATGTACGGCAAGTGAGCGTCAGATTCTTTGGATACGAAAACATGAGATTGGATATGTATCCCAGTTTCTGCATATCATGCCGCGAACAACCGCAAGAGAAGTCATTGAAAATGCGGTTATGGAAATGGGAGAAGACAGAGAAAGCGCCCAGAAAAAAGCAATTCAAATGCTGGAGCACTTTGATTTGGATAAGGCGTTATGGGATGTGTATCCAAATACGTTTTCCGGAGGAGAAAAACTGCGTTTGAACATTGCGGCGGCCATGGTAAAAAAACCACGTCTGTTATTATTAGATGAGCCAACGGCAAGTCTTGATAATGCAAGTAAGGAAAAAGTTCGAGATTTAATTGAACAGTTAAAAAAAGAAGGTACGACCATGCTTGGAATTTTTCATGATTTAGAATTTATGGAAGGACTATGTGATCGAGAATTTAATATGCAGAAAGGAATGCTTTCATGAATCAAATCGATTTACACATTCACAGTACGTATTCTGATGGAAGCTATTCTGTTGAAGACATTATAAAAGAAGCACAAAGAAAACAGTTAACATGGTATTCTATCTGTGATCATGATACCTTTGCGGCATATGACAACTTGTCAACATGGCCCAAAGGACTTCTCATGGGAATTGAAATCAGTGCTCATGATGATCTTCATGGAAAAGATGTGCATATATTGGCATATGGGATGAAAGAAAGAGTGCATATTGAAAAACTTTGCGGATATACCTTAAAAAACATGGAAAAAATTGCGAAATGGCAGGTAAAACAGCTGATTGAAAATGGTTATGATATCACTTGGGAAGAAGTAAAAAGAAAAGCAGAACCTTCCACTTCTGTTTATAAACAGCATATTATGCAGGTGTTGATCGATCATGGCTATGCAACGGAAATTTATGGGGAGGAATACCATCAGCTGTTTAAAAATAAGGGAATCTGCATGCATGAAAAAGAATATCCAAAAGTAGAAGATGTGATAGAAGCAATTCATCAAGATCAGGGAGTTGCCATTCTTGCGCATCCAAGATTAAGCCGTGTAGAAGCATTGATTAGTCATTTTATTCGACTGGGTGTGGATGGTATTGAAACATGGCATAGTTCTCAAAGTGAAGATGCGATTCGATACAGTCATTGTTTTGCATTGGCAAATCAATTGCTGGAGGTTGGAGGAAGTGATTGTCATGGGAAATATGGCAAGGAACCAGAAATTGGCAACAGCAATCCTTTGATGTGGGAAGGAGATGTAGAAGCATGTATTATGAAGTTTATGAACAAGCAAGAAAACTTGTAAAGGAATGTGGAAATATCTTAAAAACAAAAACGTATACCCATTTGAATTATAAAACCGGCAAACAGGATCTAGTTAGCGATATGGATACCTATATAGGAAATGTATTGAGTGCGTCGCTGATGAAACTGGTAGAAGGATCTATTGTGGTGAATGAGGAAGCCCAGCATCAGATGGGAGATTACATGTGGATATTAGATCCCATTGATGGAACGACCAATTATGTATCTTCTCACGAAAATTTCGCAGTTTCACTTGCTTTTTATGTAAAGAAACAACCTGTTTTTGGCATTGTTTATGATGTGATGAAAGAAGAAATGTTTCATGCCTATACAGGAAAAGGAGCATTCTGCAACTCACAAAAACTTCTGCCTTTACCAGAGGTAACATTATCAGAAAGTGTATGGGATTGCAGTTATGGAAGTATTTTAGATTTCACAAAGAAGCATGCAGATATGCTTTCTATACAAAAAGAAAGCAGGGGACATCGTGCGTTAGGATGTGCATCTTTGGTAATTGCACATATAGCACAAGGAAAACTGCAGGCATCGCTTTCTTCTCATGTAAAATGCTGGGATTATGCAGCAGCCTGTATCTTGTTGAAAGAGGTAAATGGAACATGGCAGATACGAAATGATTTTTTCACAATGGAAAAAACAGAGGCAATCTTTTGCAGCTGCACTTCCTTGTTGAAGGAGATACAACGATATATACAAGAATAACGTTCCGGTTTTATCCGGAATTTTTTTACACAGGAGGCAGGAATGAAAAAAATAATCGCAGTGTTTCTTCTGGTATTATGCTGTGGCTGTCAGAAAAATACATATCAAGGAGAAACCATCATGATGACATGGAAACAGGGATATGAAAAAATACAGCAGAAAGAAGATTTTTTACTTTTGTTTACGCAAAGTGGATGTGATTCCTGTAAACAATTTCAAGCAATAAAAAGCAGCTATTTAAAAACACATAAAGAGACAATTTATGAAATAAATCTTGCACAGGAACATGATACAAAACAAATACAGAGTTTTTTTCCACAATTAACACAAACACCGACACTGTACTATATAGAAGATGGAAATGTCGTATCTGTATTAGAAAAACCAGAAGACAAAACGATGGAAGAACTAGCAAAATGGATACATACAAATGTTAAGAATCTATAGTTTCCTTGTCATTTTGTTAACGTTTATTTTACAGCGTTAAAACAAAAGCATCCATTTTATTTTCTATAATATGCATGTAAACAAAGAAAGTTAAATGGAGGAAATTATGAAAAAACTAATGCGTTTATGTATGGTAGCCATGTTAGGACTTGGGGTTATGACTGGCTGCAGTGAAGGGAAAGCAAAAGAAGAAATTACGATTGCATTTTTGCCTAATGAAACAGATTCACAGGCAAGTGAAGCTGCTTATGACATGTTGAAAGAGGAAGTACAGGCAGCATTGGGAGATGGTGTCGAAGTAAAAGTAACACCACTAGATGATTACAATGCGGTTGCGGAAGCAATCTTAACAGGAACCGCAGATATCGCCTGGGAAAGTGGAGCAACATTTACTTCTGCGTATATGCAAAATGAAAATGTAGTGCCAATTTTATCTTATGGACCACAAGGAGATCCAGAAAAATCAGGATACAATGCTTATATTGGTACAAATATCAAACATAAAGCCGATTTTGAAGGAAAAAGTGAAGAAGAAAAAATTGCACAGTTAAAAGGAAAATCCTTCTCTTTTGTATCTAGTACATCTACAAGTGGATGTGTCGTACCAACAACAACTTTCTGGAAGTTGTATGGACCAGATGGAACAAAAGAATTAACTAGCAAAGATCAGATTACAACAAAGACAAACAAAGAAGGCGGTTTCTTCTCTGAAGTGCAGTATGGAGGAGATCATCAAGGGTCTGTAGAACTGATTGCGAACGATAAAGTATATGCAGGTGCTTACTGCTGTACGTATGGGGATAAATACAAAGATGATTTATATGTAATTTCACAATCTTTTGTACCAAATGGACCAATGTGGGTAAATAAAGATTATATGGATCAGGAAACAATTGATAAACTGGTAGAACACTTTACAAATCTGACTTCAGAAAACGCAATCAATAAAAACTTCTTTAATAAAGATGGCGGTTTCTTCTTTGAAGCAGAAGATGATCCATCAAACTACAAGTTCTTTAAGACTGATGTCGATCATTATAAATTTATCATCGATATGTATAAAGATCAGTAAGCAATAAAAAAGCAAATTTGATAAATGATATAGCTCTGCATTGCAGAGCTTCCTTTTACAGGCAGGAGGAATTGCAAGTGGAAAAAGTTTTAGAGTTAAAACACGTAGCAAAGACATATGACAATGGTGTAAAGGCATTAAAAGATGCAAGTTTCTCTTTATATGAAGGAGAACTGATTTCTATTATTGGACCTAGTGGAAGTGGGAAAAGTACCTTGCTTCGCTGTATCAATCGTATGATTGATACGACACAGGGAGAAATTCAATTTATGGGTATGGATGTTACAAAAGCCGATAAAAAAGAAATTAAAGAAATACGAAAAAATATCGGAATGATTTTTCAACATTATAATCTGGTATATCGTTTGAATGTTTTGGAAAATGTTTTACATGGAAAGCTGGCATCTTACAGTACATGGAAAAGTGCATTGGGTATGTATAAGGAAGAAGATGTAGAAAAAGCAGCACAGCTTTTGGATATGCTTGGATTATCCGATCGCTTGTATACCAGATGTTCGGATTTATCTGGAGGACAGAAACAGCGTGTGGGAATCGCAAGAGCGCTTTTACAAGATCCAAAAGTTCTGCTTTGTGATGAACCGATTGCATCTTTAGACCCTCAATCAAGTAAAATTATTATGGAACATTTACACATGATTGCCAAAAAGATGAAGATTCCATGTATCGTCAATCTTCATCAGGTGGATGTTGCGCTTCGATATTCGGATCGTATTATTGGAATGCATCAGGGAGAAATTGTATTTGAAGGTACACCTGCAGAATTAAATGATGAAGTAATTGAGAAAATATATGGTGTTCCTGTACAGGAGCTGATTTCCAAGGTTGAACAGGTAGCAGAAGGAGAATATGCATGAAATATTTAAAGAGGAAACGTATTCGCTATGCGATTATTCTAATAGGAACATTGCTGATTTTAGAAATATGCACGCTTCGTCTAGGGATTGAATGGTCTAGAATTTTTACTGATTTTCATCGTTCTGTTTCTCGTTTTATGGACATATATCTTCCTATGGATTTTTCTGAATTATCTTCTCAGCTTTATCAGTTATGGGTAACGATTATTATTTCTATCGCAGGTGCATTTGTCGGTATGATTTTTGCTTTTTTCTCTGCACTGTGTATTTCATCCAGTACCTCTGGCAATCTTGTTTTAAAATATGTGGTACGTGCTTTAGCTTCTTTATCCAGAAACATACCGGAAGCTGTATGGGCAATCATTTTGATTCCTTGTTTATGGTATGGTGAATTTCTTGGCTTTCTTGTTATGTGTATTATCTCTTATGGATTTCTTACCAGAGCATTTGCCGATTCTATTGATGAAACGAATCGCAATGCGATGGAAGCATTGCAGTCCACAGGTGCAAGTTACTGGCAGATCATCTTTCATGCAGTATTACCTGAAACGTTACCATCCTTACTTTCATGGAGCTTATATGCAGCAGAGAATAATATACGTTCCGCAACCATTGTTGGTATGCTTGCTGGTGGCGGTATAGGATATTTGATTGGCATCTATAAAGGATTTATGAAATATCAGCTGTTATGTACAAGTATTTTACTGGTGGTCATTGTGGTAATTGCTACTGATCAGATTTCAACACAAATTAGAAAGAGGATATTATAATGGAAACAGTATTGGAAAAAACGCCCTCTATTTCATTAGAAAGAGGCAAGAAGAAATATAAAATAAAGAAAAAAGATCATAGTCAGAAATATATTTGGGGAACCTTGTTTATATTTCTTGCGGCATTTGTCTATTTTGTATGCTTTATGTGCGAATATAAATGGGATCAGGTACGCCTTGACTTAGTACAAAAATTTGTTGGACAGTTTTTCGCAATTACAAGTGTGCCTTTAGAAAACTGGATAAAAATCTTTTCTACGTTACTAAATACACTTCTCTTATCGATTGTGACAACGATTGTATCGATTGTGATTGGTTTATTTTTGGGACTATTTTCCGCAAGAAATTTATCGAATCCAATTCTTTGTACGATCATACGCGGGTTTGCCGGGTTTATCCGAGCAGTTCCTACGATTATTTGGGTATTGTTATTTGTATCCGGTTTTGGATTAACAGCAACGACTGCACTTGTAGGTATGTGTTTTCACAGTGTGGCATATTTTATTAAATCGTATTCCGAAGCGTTTGAAGAAGTGAATGATGGGACATTGGAGGCATTGCGCGCAACTGGAGCAAGCTGGTGGCAGATCGTAATTAATGCGGTACTTCCATCTTCTTTTACAAGGTTGCTGTCATGGATTGCGATGCGAAGCGAAATGAACTTTGCGGCTGCAGTTGTCATAGGTCCTGCAGTTGGTGTGCCTGGTACCATTGGTTCATTAATCAATAAATGTGGACGTGAAGGAAATTATGCATTCATGGGTGCTTGTATTTTAATGATTATACTTGCTGCACTAGCATTTGAACTTTTTATTACTCGATTTAAACAGAAATCAATCGTTAGTGAAGGATAAAACAGATTTGTAACAAGAACATAACAGAATTGTAAAAAATATTTTATAAAAAAGGTATAAGATATAGACAGACAGGGAGATAAAACTCTGTCCTCCAATAAAAAGCAGTGATCTTTAAAAGAAAGAAACTGACTTTTTCCTTTTCCTAAAAAAATTATGCTTTAAGAAGATGCATGTGATCCTACATGCGACAAGCAAAAGATGTATTTCTTCAATGGTTAGAAGGAATACATCTTTTGTTGTTGTGGAAAGTTTGCTAAAGGCTTTGCAGTAGGCATTATCAACTTTAACAGGTAGTATCCATCGATGAAGAGGAATATAGTATTGGATAAGATAGATTTTTATTAGTTATAATCAATGTATCAGAAAAATTATTTCATACGCAGGTGGTAACCCAAAACAAAAGAGGAAACTTAAGCAAATTTCCTCCTATCAATAATTTTATACATGTAGAAATAACTCTATAAATCATTCTTCTTGATACGTTTTTCTGCTATAGAATAAACTTCTTCATCTTCTCTAGCTCCAATAACCACAATTAACATTCTATCTTCTTGCTTAATGACTTTATATACCAACCTTAGTCCAGATGCTCTTAATTTGATTTTCAAGAACCCAGTTAAATCCGTATTTCCTTTTTTCCCCAGCAATTTTCCATAACCACCCTCTTGTTGTGATAATGGATTCTTTTTCACTTTTTCGATTGATTTTAATACTAATTTTCTTTGACTTCCATCAAGTTCATCTAAGTCATCAAGTGCTTCTGGTAAATATTTAACATTCCACATTATTCGAACTCAATATCATCACAATCTTCTAAATCAGAAGCTGTAATTCCATATCTTTTCATAACATCTTCATGTGACACAAGTTTGTTTGCATCATATTTTTCCATTCTTTCATTAGCTAAAAGTAGAAGTTTTGCATCATTGACCTGATCAATTAAAGCAATATAATCTTCTGGTGACAAAAGAACACATTCAGGTTCATTATTTTTCATAACAATTTTAGCACCATGTTTTTTGACTTCATCAAAAATTTTACCAGCCATTCCGCGATTAAATTGTGAAATTGGAACAGTACTTTCTAAAATTGTTCTAATCATATTCATGGCATTCACCTCTTTATTTATAATATATGATTTATCAATAAAAATGTCAATAAATTTATCGATTTATTTATAAACATTAATCTATAATTATATTATTGTTATTTTATATAAAATTATAATTTTATTTTCAAACATATTCTTTAAGGTATTGATAATCGAAATGAAGTTGAAAAGGGTATTTTAGTGGTAGATTTAGGCAGCTGATACAATAAGGGTTGTAAAGCTGTCTTTAATTTTATATAACATAAGTAACAAAAGTACTTTTGTAGAAGGGAAGGTTATATGAAAATAGAGATAGATGAAAATGTAAGCTATACAGAAGAAATAGTAAAGATACAATGCAGACGTAAAACATCACGAATCCATAAACTTGCTTCTATGATTCAACAATTTGGAATGCGAATCGAAGCACAAATAAAGGAAGGAATCGTACAGGTGGATGTAAATGATATTATGTATGCAGAAACAGTCGATCGCAAAACGTTTTTATATAGTGAACAAGAAGTGTACTGTTATAAAGGAACATTGACGAAGTTAGAAGAAGAATTGAAAACAACAAGTTTTCTGCGTATTTCAAAAACAACCTTATTGAATGTGCGTTATTTGAATTATGTAAAACCCTATGCGAATCACCGCTTAAAAGCTACTTTGACAAATGGAGAATCTTTACTTATTTCTAGAAATTATATTCAGGATTTAAAAGAGTATTTGAGGAACAGTGAGGTGTAAGATGATGAAAAATACAATTTACAGATATATTTCTTCCACATGTGTCGTATTTACTTTTGTTATGCTTTTTACTTCTTTATTTAATTGTTTTCAAGCCGATTCAGGAAGTGAGAATAAAATGTTTTGGCAGATGATTTTGTTATTTTTACTGGTGGTATGCGTTGTACAATGTATTAATTTCTTTATCAGCAGATGGGATTTTAAATCCAACATGATGTATCATATCGTAAATTTTACAGCTACATTTATTTCAAGTTTTCTTGTTTTTTATCTTGCCAACATCATGTCTTTTTCGATTCATTCATTGGTAACGTATACGATTATTTATACTTTTATATATGTGTTATTATATTATTATTTAACACAAAAAAACAAGTTACAGGCAGATGAAATCAATAAAATGCTTCAAACATATAAAGAACATTTGTAATTTTAAAAGAGGAATAGAAATAAAAAACTTGTACGTAAATTTGTACAAGTTTTTTATAATTCCTCTATAATGTGAAGAAGCCATGTGGATAGTTTTTCACTGGATTGATTTGCTATCTGCAATACTTCTTCATGGGAGTGATTTCCTACACGTAAACCAGTTGCCATGTTTGTTAGACAGGCAATACCTAAAACCTTCATTCCCAAATAATTTGCAACAATGGTTTCTGGAACGGTAGACATACCTACAGCATCAGCTCCTAATGTACGGATTGCCCTGATTTCTGCTCTTGTCTCATAATAAGGTCCCTGGAAAAAGGCATAAACACCTTCTCTAAAAGAAATGTTATTTGCATATGCGCATTTTTTTGCTAGATCCATAAAGGAGAAAGAGAAAGGTTGTGACATATCAGGGAAACGAGGTCCTAGTCGATCATCGTTTGCTCCAATTAGTGGGTTTACACTGACTAATGATACAAAATCTTCAATTAACATCAAATCTCCCACTTTAAAATTTGTATTGATACAGCCACAGGCATTTGTTACGATTAAGTTTTTAATACCTAACTGTTTCATAACATAGATAGGATATGTAATTTCTTTCATGCTTAATCCTTCAAAATAATGAAAACGTCCCTGCATGATACAAACTTGTTTTCCTTTTAATTTTCCAAAAAGGAAGTTTCCTTTGTGTCCTGCAACATTTCCTTTTGGAAAATGAGGAATGTCTGCATAATTTATAATTTGTTTTTCTTCTAGTAATTCACCAATATTTCCTAAACCGCTTCCTAAAATCATACCTAATTCAGGGCGATAAGAAGTATGTTCTTCTAAATACGATTTAGATTCCATCAGCATTTCATAAAATTCCATAGGTTATTCTCCTTTATTCAGTTTTAACTCTTTTAGTATCGAAACCACACGTAATTGATGATTTCTTTCTAAAGGAGTTGATGGATCATAAAGAAATCTCTGAAACACATCAGCATCTTTTAACAGTTCACAAAGTGCTCCATCATTATGATTTTGTTTATTGCTGTGTACAGAAATGCAATGGCATATTTGCTGTATTTCTTCATCTGTAAAGAAAGATGACTCACTTAATAGTTTCTTAGCATAATTGCTGCTTTTATTCGCATGTTCTTTTCTTGCTGCATTTTCACTATACTGACTAATGTCATGCAGTAAAGCACAAATGGAGGCAAGTTCTATATCTATGTGACGCATTTGTGCTAATAAAGCTGCCAGTTGAAAAACTCCATAGGTATGGATGTAAGCAAGTTTTTTTAGTTCACTGTTATGTAGTTTTTCGATTTCTCTATCAACGCATTGCTGTACAAAATGTATTCGATTCATATCTTTATCATCCTTTATCTTATTTTATCATATAGGATTTCATAAAAAAAGAGACCGAAGTCTCTTATGTTTTGGTTTATTCTACAACAACTGTTACGTTGCTTGCCTGCTGACCACGATCACTTTCAACTACTTCATAAGTAACTTTCTGACCTTCTTCCAAAGTGCGGAATCCATCAGCCTGGATGCTTGAATAATGAACAAAGATATCTTTACCTTCATCTGAAGTAATGAATCCGTATCCTTTTTCAGCATTAAACCATTTTACTTTACCTGTACACATACTAACGGTACCTCCTATAATGCTAATAAGAAGCTCTCAGATATGTAGAAATTCTCACGTTCGGGATATGTTACATATTGAGTTAATAATTATTACATTCCAGAATGTGTGAATTTTGAAATACTCATAATTATTGCTTTTTATTATGTCTTTACAGTATCATGATTTGATTTGGAAGTCAATGAGAAGATAATAAATAAGCAATATTTTTTAAAACAATAAATAAAATAGAAAGCGGTTTTGTAAATAGTATTTTTGCGGTATAATAGCTATAGTAATAAGGGAGGTATGTCTTATGCTTATAAAAGATGAAAAATTAAGAGAAGCAGTCGCAAGAAGCTTGCATATAAAGGAAGAAGAAATTACAAAAGAAGCTATGTCTCAGCTAACAAGTTTATCTGCACGCTATGCAGATATCGTATCTTTGAAAGGATTAGAACATGCTGTAAATTTAAATTATTTAGATTTATGTGGAAATCATATAGAAGACTTGGAGCCGATTAAAGATTTAAAAGAAGTAGAATATTTAAACTTATCTAAAAATATGCTTCGTGATATTCAGGCGTTAAGAGAATATCGTCAATTAAAACGTTTAGACTTATCAAGAAATAATTTATATACGATGGATATCAGTGCCCTGGCTGGTACCATCAATTTGGAAGAATTAAATCTAGAACGCTGCAAAGTCGATAATTTAGTATACTTAGAGAGTGTAAAGAAACTGGAAAAACTATATGTAGGAATTGAAAATGGACCTTTTCCATTAAGTATATTAGGTACTTTACCAAACCTTAAAGAACTACATATGAATAAAATGTGGTTATACGATATTGCGGATTTAAATTATTTGAAACATATAGAAGTATTGGATTTATCCACAAATTTATTTTCAGATTTGTCACCATTGCTGTATATGAAAAAAACATTGCGTAGTTTAAATTTATCAAATAATCAGTATATAACGGATTGTTCTTTACTGGAAGAGTTTGAAAACCTTGAAGTATTGGATCTTTCTTTTGATAATATTAAAGATTTTTCTTTCTTGTTGAAATTAAAAAAATTACGTGATTTACGTGTAGTACAGGGAGGTTTAAAAGATCTTCGCTGTTTAAAAGGGTTAACAAATCTAGAAAAACTTGATGTATCTGAAAATCGTTTGGAACATGTAGAGATATTAAAAGATATGAAACATTTACGTTACTTTAAGGCAAGTGGATGTTATTTAAAAAATATTGATTTCTTAAAAAATGCAAAGAATTTAGAGGAATTAAATGTATACAACAATGTTATAAAAAATATTGATATATTAAAGGGATGCGAACATATGAATACGATGGATATTGGGAAAAATGATGTAAAAGATATTTCCGTATTAAAAGATATGAAGAATTTAGAATGTCTAGGTTTAGCATACAACAATATTTCGAATTTAGATCCTTTAAAAGGTTTGGTAAATCTTTCCACGGTTGATTTATATGATAATGTGATTACAGATATTACACCTTTAAAAGAATTAACAAAAGTCAGTTCCCTTCGTTTAGATCATAATGGGGTAATGGATTTAGAACCATTATCAAATATGGAATATTTAAGTTCTTTAACATTAAAAGGAAATTATGTAACAGATATTACACCTTTAAAAAAATTAAAACATTTATATGAACTTCGTTTGGATGATAATCCAATTGAAGATATTACGCCATTAGAAGATATGGAGTATTATGAAATGTTCTCTTATTAAACTTGCATTTTGCAAGTTTTTTTTGAAAGCAGAGGATATTTTCCTTCTTTATGATTGCAGATGTATTTATGAATTGTTTATAGTTAATTTGTATTTTGGATTTGTAATGAAAACATAGTATGAAAAGAATAATGATAATCTCATTTTTTTATATATGATTGAGTTTCCCAGTAAGTGATTTCCAATGTAGGGATTATTTTTATCTAAAAGATGTTTGGTGAAAGATAAGATGAACAACAAAAGTATGAAAATTTAGTCTTTATAGAATGTCTGTTTTGATTTTAATAAAGATTGGTTCCATAAAATATCAAAGCTTTTCTACTTTTTTATGTTTTTTTTCTATGTTTTTTTGTATTTTTACCTATTGGTTTCGTATATGTATAGTGAAAAGGATAAAGTGTATCCAATCATGCTTTCCATATATCACGATATCGGTATAGACAAACAATATTCTTATTTTATAATGAAGATGGATATCTCTTATCTTTCCTTCATCAATATTATATCCGATCAAGAAGTATCAAAAGAGGAGCTGATGAATATGGGAAAACAGGATATCGCACTAAAATCTTATTTCAAAAATAATGATCGCTTTGCGGATTTAATTAACACAGGCATATACAATGGTATACAGGTTGTTAAACCTGATGATTTGGAAGAACTTGATACGGATTCATCGCTGTATATC